>Ga0302152_10000882_pt1 | contig 13412 bp, 15 predicted proteins | sample I_Bog_N2_1_FD_192434 | JGI IMG/M metagenome (GOLD analysis project Ga0302152, IMG submission 192434) | Peat permafrost microbial communities from Stordalen Mire near Abisko, Sweden - I_Bog_N2_1 | ecosystem: Environmental > Terrestrial > Soil > Wetlands > Peat | place: Sweden: Abisko, Stordalen...
GGAAGTGCAGGCGATGAGTGAAGTAGTGCTCGTAACGGGTATGTCGGGCGCGGGTCGCTCGACGGTCTCAGCCGCGCTCGAGGATCTCGGGTGGTTCGTCATTGACAACCTCCCGCTCGAGTTGATTGTCCGCGTTGGTGAACTGGCGGCGGCGGGCTCGCTCGACTACGCCGGCGTGGCCTTCATCGTCGGCCGATCAGGTCGCGTCCAACCAGATGCGTTGCTCGCGGTTGAGATGGAACTCCAGCAGATGCACGAGAACGCGAAGATCCTCTTCCTCGACGCACCCGACGACGTATTAATCCATCGTTTCGAGGGCAACCGGCGACGCCACCCGTTTCCGGCGCCGTCACTCGCCGATTCGATCGCGGGTGAACGCGCGTTGTTGCAATCGATTCGTGACGCCGCCGACCTCGTGATCGACACCGGGACGATCAACACCAACGAATTGCGCTCGCGAATCGTCGAGATCTTCACTGATTCGAGTACTCCCGGGACTTTGCGGGTGTCACTCGTGTCCTTTGGCTACTCGAACGGCATCCCGCGCGACGTCGACATCGTCTTTGACTGCCGGTTCTTGCCCAACCCGCACTGGATCGAGGAGTTGCGCCCCTTGTCGGGACTCGACGAGCCGGTGGCCACCTACGTGCTCAACCAAGAGTCGGCCCAACACTTTCTCGCCGACGTGTGCTCGTTACTCGAGTGGCAGATCCCCGCCTTCGCGAAGGAAGGTAAGGCGTACCTGTCCATCGCGATTGGTTGCACGGGGGGCCGGCATCGATCAGTCGCCATCGCCGAGGAGATCCGCCGTCGCCTCAAGATTCCCAACGCCGTCCTGCACCGCGATATCGCTCGATGAGGGTCGTCGCCATCGGTGGCGGACACGGCACCGCCGTGTCCTTGCGAGCCCTTCGTCAGATGACCCACGAGGTCACCGGCGTCGTCTCGGTCGCCGACGACGGTGGTTCGACTGGGCGACTGCGGGCCATGCTGAACGTGGCCGCGGTGGGGGACCTGCGGATCTGCCTGGGCGCCCTCGCTGATCCCACCAATCCTTTGACCGAGTCCTTCGAGCATCGCTTTCACGTCGGCGAACTCGAGGGGCACGCCGTGGGCAACCTCCTGCTCGTCGGACTCATCGACGCGACGGGCAACCTCGAGGAATCGGTGCGCGCCGTCGCCCAGGTGATGGGCGTGACCGGCACCATCGTGCCGGCGTCCTGCGAGGGCGTGGAACTCGTCGCCACGACCGAAAACGGGGCGACGCGGGGACAGACCGAGGTCGCCCAAGCGACGCAGATCAAGAACATCAGCGTGGAACCGAGGAACGCGCCCGCACCCATGGCGGCGGTCGAGGCAATTGAGAACGCCGACCTCGTGCTTATTGGACCAGGGTCACTCTTCACGAGCGTGCTCGCCGCGTGCGTGGTGCCCGGGATCACCCAGGCGATCGCGGGAACGCGGGCGCGCAAGGTCTACGTCGCCAACCTGCACCCCGAAGTGCCCGAAACCGAAGGTTTTACCCTTCAAGATCACGTTGACGCCCTGTTGCGTCACGCGGTCGTGCCCGATGACGTGCTCGTCGATGTGCACTCGGAATTCGCCACCCAGGCGTGTTCGTTACCGACCAGTTACGCGGACCTGGCGGGCGTCAATGGCCTCGTCCACGATGTGCAAAAATTGGTACAAGCACTCAGCGCCTGGCGCGTTGCGTGACGATCAACTACCGAGGAGACGCCGTGGCAATACGTGTTGCGATTAATGGATTTGGACGAATCGGCCGCAGCTTTGTGAGGGCATCGCTCAACAACCCGGACGTGGAAGTCGTCGCCGTGAACGACCTGACCTCGCCCGCGACCCTCGCGCACCTCTTGCAGTACGACTCCACTCAAGGAGTCCTGGGTGTACCCGTCACCGTCGTCGACGGCGACATCAAGGTCGGCAAGGACACCATCAAGGTCCTCGCCGAACGCAGCCCGGCCGTACTGCCCTGGGCCGAGCTCAAGATCGACGTCGTCATCGAGTCGACGGGCTTGTTTACGTCGCGCGAGGCGGCGGCCCAGCACCTGACGGCGGGCGCGAAGAAGGTCCTCATTTCCGCCCCCTCGGGCGACGCGGACGCGACACTCGTCATGGGTGTCAACGAGGACACCTACGACGCCGCGACCCAGCACGTCATCTCCAACGCCTCGTGCACGACCAACTGCTTCGTGCCGATGGTCAAGGTCCTCGACGACGCCTTCGGCATCGACGTGGGACTCATGACGACAGTGCACGCCTACACCAATGACCAGAACCTGCTCGACCTCCAACACAAGGACATGCGGCGATCGAGGGCGGCTGCCATCAACATCGTGCCGACGTCGACCGGCGCCGCGCGCGCCACGAGCCTGGTGCTCGCTTCCATGAAGGGAAAGCTGGACGGGACGTCGCTGCGGGTACCGATCCCGGTGGGCAGCATCACGGACTTCACCGCGATCGTGCGCTCGACGACCGTCGAGGAGATCAACGGCGCCTACAAGAAGGCGGCGGACTCGGGTCCCTTGAAGGGGATCCTCTCCTACACCGATGCCCCGATCGTCTCCTCGGACATTGTGGGTCTTCCCTTCTCGTGCATCTTTGACTCGTTGATGACGATGGTCATCCGAATCGACGACGCGCGCAGCATGGTGAAGGTCTTTGGCTGGTACGACAACGAGTGGGGCTACTCGAACCGCCTGGTGGACCTGACTAGTTACGTCGGCAAGTAGCCGTGACCGATCTGCCGTCCTACGAGCGTTGGGGGGACCTCACGGGCAAACGCGTCCTCGTGCGCGTCGACTTCAACACGCCCGTCGCCGAAATAGACGGCGAGCTTCACGTCACGGACGACTTTCGCATACGCTCGACGATTCCGCTGTTCGAAGACCTGCTCGCGCGAGGCGCGACGGTCGTCGCGTGCACGCACTTCGGCCGGCCCAAGGGTCACGTCGTCGCCAAGTACAGCGTCGCGCCGGTGCGCGCCCGTTTGGCCGAACTGTGCGCGGAGGTCGAATTGATGGAGAACCTTCGTTTCAACCCGGGTGAGGAGAGTGACGATCCGGCCTTTGGCGCGTCGCTCGTCGAGGGCTTCGACTACTACATCAACGAGGCTTTCAGTGCCTCGCACCGGGCGCACGCATCGATCATGATCCCCCCGACACTGCTACCCAGTGCCGCGGGACCGAACCTGCAACGAGAAGTAACGACCATCCAGTCGCTACTCACGTCCCCCGAGCGTCCCTTCGTGGCGATCGTCGGGGGCGCGAAGGTCGCCGACAAACTCGGCATCGTGCGCGTGCTCGCCGACAAGGCGCAGACCGTGCTCGTCGGCGGGGGCATGGCTTACACCTTCGAGGTGACCCAGGGCAGAACCATTGGTTCCTCTCTGTTCGACGGTTCGCACCTCGACGAATGCGCGGCGCTGTTGAAAGAGGGCCACGTGCTGATCCCCGATGACTCGCGCGGTCTAAAGGACGGCCAGCCCTTCGGCAACGGTGGTGGCGACGACGAGGTGATCGATTTCGGGGCCAACGTGCCCGACGGTTTCGTGGGACTGGACATCGGTCCTCAGGCTGTCGCGACGTTCTGTGCGGCGATCGGCGAAGCCAAGACGATACTCTGGAACGGCCCGATGGGCGTCTTCGAGGACCCGAGGCTGAGCGCGGGCACCGAAGCAGTCGCGCGCGCGGTCGCGGCCTCAAGTGCGGTGTCGGTAATAGGTGGGGGTGACTCGGTCGCCGCTCTGCAGTCCTACGGTCTCGAGGACCAGGTCAGCTTCGTGTCGACCGGTGGGGGCGCGTCGCTCGAACTGGTCGAACTCGGTGACCTGCCCGGCCTGCGGGCCCTGCGCGAAAGTCCGTTCAACGCATGAAGAAGCCACTGGTCGTCGGCAACTGGAAGATGAACCTCGACTACGTCGAAGCCCTGCACCTGGTCCAACAGGTCGGCGTGATGCTGAAGAACAAGCCCGTCGAGCACGTCGACGTCGTGCTCGTACCGCCCTTCGTCGACTTGCGCAGTGTGACCTCGATCGTCGAGTCCGAACGCATCCCCGTAGGCGTCGGCGCCCAGCACGTGAACGCGAACGACGCGGGTGCCCATACCGGTGAGGTCAGTGTCGCGATGCTCAAGCGCCTCAACGTGGGCTGGGTGATCGTGGGGCACTCCGAACGTCGCGCGGCCTACGCCATGTCCGACGACGTGGTGGTCGCGACGTTGCGTCAGGTCGTGCGCAACGGCGTGCGCGCGGTGCTCTGTGTGGGCGAAGTCCTCGAAGTACGCGACGAGGGCGGTGAGAACGACTTTGTCAAGGCCCAGTTGGTCAGCGCGCTGAAGGGCCTCGACCCGAAGTACCACGAGCTCGTGAGTGTCGCGTACGAACCCATCTGGGCCATCGGCACGGGGCGAAACGCAACGAGCGAGCAGGTCGCCGACATGACCACCCACATCCGCTCGGTGCTCGCGGGCCTGGCGATGCCGGGAATCCACGTGCTCTACGGGGGATCGGTCAACGCGGAGAACGCCGGGACGCTCATGGCTGAGGGCCGGGTCGATGGTTTCCTCGTCGGCGGTGCGAGTCTCAAGGCCGAATCGTTCCTGTCAATCGTCCAGTCCTGTAACGACTGCTACGATGGCAAGCGCTAATCGGAGGTTGTGATGTTCACCTGGGCATTCGTCATTATTGAAGCGTTGTCGGCCGTGGGCCTCATTTTCCTGGTCCTGCTGCACTCGGGTCGCGGCGGGGGCATCTCGGACCTGCTCGGCGGCAGCATGGGCGCGGTCGCGTCGGGTTCGACCGTCGTCGAGCGCAACCTCGACCGCATTACGATCGCCGTCGCCTTGATCTTCACCTTCGCGACGCTCACGCTCGACCTGCGTCTGCAGTAACCGGCATGATCCTTCGTGGATCGATCCTCCGCTCACTGGGCGCGGGAGTGATCCTCGCGTCCGCGTCGCTGCTCGCCACCTCGGCGAACGCCGCCTCGACGCCGTCGGGCGCGGTCAATACGCTCAACCTCTCGATACCGGGGCCATTCAACGGTTGTACGGTGCTCGATCCCGGCGCCACGCCCACCACGAGCGCGATCTTGGACCTGTTGCGCCCTTCGGCGTTTCTCACGACCTCAGGTGGCAATCTGGTGGGCGAGGGTGGCGCGATCACCTCGGCCGAACTGGTCTCGCTGAGTCCCGAGACGGTCGTCTACACGATCGCGCCCGACCTGCGCTGGAGCAACGGCGCGAGTTTCAGCGGCATCGACCTGGTGGGTTGGTGGCTGCGGGCCAAGCAGTTGGCGAGCGTCCAGTCCGACGGTTACCGCGACATCAGTTCGCTCGCCGAGACCAACTCGGGACTCACGGTCACCGCGACCTTCACCAAGCCTTACGCGGAATGGAACGGATTGTTTCGCGACGTCGAGGCGCTGGACACGCCGTTGGGCTGTTCGTGGTCCAGTTTTCTCGCTCGACCGTCGATCGGCCCCTACGAGGTCGCGAGCGCTTCGGCCAATCGATTCGTGCTCGTGGCGAACAAGGACTGGCCCCTTGATCCCAACCGGTTCGGACGGGTGGTCATCACTGACTCGTCGGCGATCCCCGCCAGTCCGGCGGCCTACTTCGTTGGCTATTCGCTGAACGTCAACAGCGCCACCGTCGAAGCGGCGAGTGCGCACCCCTCAATCTCGAGTCACATCGGCACCTCGAGCCTGAACGCCGAGATCACCTTCGCCCCCTCGCGACCGCTGACCAGATCACTGGCCATTCGCGAAGCGCTGAGTCTCATCCTGATCCGCCAGAACATCATCAACGACCTCTACGGATCGGTGACGTTCTCGCCCTCGGTTGCCCAGTCCGCTCTCTACAGCCAGGGTCAGTCCGCCTACCCCGGCGGCAGTGGGAGTGGTCCGTCGGCCCAGTCCACGACGACGACCGTGACGTCAACGACCCAAAGCAGCTCTCTGGTCGACTGCACGGTGTGTGCCGTCGACCTGTTGAAGAAGGCGGGTTACTACAAGACCGCCTCGGGCTGGTTCAGCGCCACTGGTGTGCAGTTGACGCTTCGCGCGGCGGTCGGGCCGACGTTGCTCGACAAGAATGTGGCCGCGTTAGTCCTGGGACAGTGGCGATCGGATGGCATCGCGGTGAGCTCAGTGAGCGAGAGTTCGGATCAATTGGCTGCGTACGCGGTCGCCTCGGATCAGACCGATGTCGCAATCTTCACCAGGCCCATCACCACGACGGCGTCGTTTTCGGCCCGCTCCTACGCCGGTCCGGCGTACCCGGACAGTTATCCGAGCGGCGTACGAACCAGCCAACTCAACAGTCTTTACACATCAGGCGTCTCAATTTTCAATCCCGTCACCGCGCAAGCTACGTGGTTGGACCTCGATCAGGAAGTGATGGGTGATTTCTGGGTCCGACCCCTGTTCACGGCGCCGTCGCTTGTGGAGTGGTCGAACACGATTGGTCTGGTTTACGGGAGCATTTCGGTTCAGGGTCTCGTTGATCAGGTCACTGGCTGGGGGATTGTGCAGCCTCCATCACAGAGTTAGACGAACGTTCGTCTTCGATCAAGCGGCTAAAGTAGAAATTCGCGTCGGAGTGGCGGAATAGGCAGACGCGCCAGCTTGAGGGGCTGGTGCCCTTAGGGGCGTGCGGGTTCAAGTCCCGCCTCCGACACCAAGTTGTACAAGATACTCACCAATGTTGTACACTCTAGACATGGTGAAGATCTCTGTTAGCAAAGCCCGAGAAAAACTGTCCGAGGTGGTCGAGATGTCCCAGACTGAACCTGTCGAGCTCGAACACTACGGGCGACGGGCGGCGGTCGTGGTGAGCCCCGATCAGTACGACGAAATGCTCGAGGCTCTCGAAGAGTCTCGAGACATAGCCGCTTTCGACAGCGCTCTGGCCGAAACTGGAGACAATATTCCTTGGGAGCAAGTGAAGAGTGACCTCGGCTGGTCGTGAACGAATATCGGATTGAATTCCGGCCCGCAGCACTTCGAGAACTTCGCAGGATCGATCGTTCAACGCAGCCTCGTATCCAAGGTGCGATTTCGTTTCTCGCGAAGGATCCGCGCCCTCCAGCCTCGAGACCGCTTCAAGGGCGCGATGGATATCGACTCCGTGTCGGTGACTATCGCATTATCTACACAATCGACGACGGAGTTCTGTTGATTGTCGTAGTAACGATCGGGCATCGTCGAGACGTTTACCAATAGATTGCTCACTTAGAGAGACGGCGCACGCCTCATCAAACGATTAGGCGCCAGTGAGGGGTTGCATTCCGGCGGCGTCGGGCCTCCGACACCAGCAAGATACCGAACCGGAAGCAATCTTCAACGCGAGTAACGTCTCAGGCTGTGGAGATTCGTGAAGCAAACGATGATGATTGGCCACAGATCTATTCGATTTTTCGGGAAACGGTCGAAGAGGGCAGGACGTTCGCGTTGCCCGAGAATCTCTCCCTTGAGGAAGCACGTCCGTTGTGGATGGAGACGCCGCCCGCCGTCACCATTGTCGCTGTCGAGGGGGACGTATTCTTGGGTTCAGCCAAGATGGGACCGAATCGCCCCGGCCGAGGTTCGCACATCGCGACGGCGAGTTTCATGGTTGACCCCGCCAAGCAGGGTCAAGGAATAGGCAGGGCTTTGGGCAATTTCGCCATTGAGTGGGCGCGATTCCACGGCTACCGCGGCATGCAATTCAACGCCGTCGTTGAAACCAACGGTCCGGCAGTGCATCTGTGGGAAGAATTGGGTTTCAAAGTTCTCACTACCGTTCCAGGAGCGTTTGATCACTCTCAACATGGCTATGTCGGTCTTCACGTGATGTACAAGAGTCTCTAAATCATTACTCGCCCGCGCGGAAGTGAATCACCTTTTAATCTTCAATGGGAAGTGGCGTGCCTGTCACTTCCGTTTTCCATCTCAGACGCACGCGGCCCAACTGAGCCGCCAATGCATGACTGCAGAAGTGCTGCATCGGGCCTCAGAGACCAATCCGTGACCATGGAACTGGAGGCGGGATCCATCAGCCTTACGGTCCGCGACTCACGTGGCTGCTAGCGGTGCCTACGGTAGTGCAGAACGACGACGCCGTTAGTGCCTGGTTCGCATGAGATCAGTTCAAGCTCTTTGGACTTGCCGACATCGTTGAAATCGAACATCCGAGATCCCTGACCTAACAGCATCGGAAACACGGACATGCGGAACTCGTCGATTAGGTCGTGTTGCAGGAGTGTCCGAGTGATGCCACTACGACCAGTCACAATCATGTAGCCATTGCCCTCGCATTTGAGCTTTTCAACCTCAGGGACAAGGTCGCCTTGATTAATCGTCGTGCGCTCCCAGTTCGCCGAGGTAAGTGTGCGTGAAAATACGACCTTGTCCGTTGCCGCATAGATGGGAGCGAAAGGGTGATCTGTCGAGGTCTTACCCTGGAAATTCTTGGCGGACCTCTCGTACTGGGTCCGACCCATGATGTACACCTCAGCTCCGGCCAAGAACGTGAGTATGTCTTTTTCTTGAGCGGGGTCGTCCGGGAGATTATTGATGAAACGAAAATCGTCGGCGTCGCCCTCGATGCATGCGGCGTTCACAGAGTATACATAGCTCATCGAAATCAGTGTGCGCACGCGTTCGCTCCAGTTGTCTTGTTCCGCCAAGACTTCGCACGTGTTTTGTGCTTCGTCAATTTACTGCGAGATTGTCCGAGTGTCCAGTGTTTGTCAGCCGCCGACGCATGGTTACAAAACTGTTGGGTCGAGGCTTCGACTTCGCCGTCTTCGGTGACGATGTCCTCGTGGTCGTCGACGCAGTAGAGGCGAATTCGTTGACCCTGGTATTTCCATCCCACATTGAGGTGTCGCAGCTTTCCTAGGAAGCGCAGCGTGACGTGACCGCGATTGTCCACCACGTCGTGGCGGATTCGGTAGTGCGGTTGGTTGATCAGTGTGCCCGCGGGCATCTTGTCGCGAGATTCGTAAGCGGCGTGGGGTTCTAGCGCCCTCGACTCTGGTGGGGTCGCACGTCGTTGTAGTAGCGAACGGTCTCGTCGAGGACGAGCTGAAGCTCGGCAAGTGTGTTGGCGGTTCGCTTGACCAAGAACTCCTTCAAGGCCCGGTGCCAGCGTTCACCCTTTGATACGCCGACTTGGACAACCTCGTCCCTTCTTTCAGTAGCTTGAAAACCAGATTTTTCGAAAGGGTGTGAATAGAGCAGCCAACAAACTGTCCCTATGCCTCGCCTTCCCACTTACCTACCGTGGGAAAATGGGCTATACTTGAGGGACAACCGAAAGGACCTCATGATCCTCATCGAGACCGACGATCGCAGTCGCGTAGTACTTCCCGGACATCCGAGCCAGCGTTTTGTGCTTCGCGAGAATGAGGATGGCAGCATTCTGCTCGAGCCCGCCCGCGTCGTGACCGAAGCGCAACTTGAATATGACGAGAGCCCTGAGTTGCAGGCACTTCTGAGTCGCGCCGCGGCGTCGAAGACAATGTCGCGAGCTAGCCGGCGTAGGTGACTGGACCCTCTGGCTATTCCGAAATCGCCAATACTCAACTCGATGAGATCGGGAATGGCGAGAACATCGACCTTTACGATGCTCAGCTAGACGTTTGCGAGTTCGTTCTTGCTAATCCAGGACAGGCGCGGTCGCGCTCAAGCGCTCTGATGACGGCCGAAGGCATTCGTCTTCGCCTGGCCGTGCCGGGCCACTATCCGTACAAAGTCTTCTGGTCAAGTGATGGACCCCGCATCGAGGCTGTTTTCCCTTACCACTAACTACAGCGATGTCCCTGGGGTTAAGCAGTCCCGTGCATCCGCCGGTAGTTTTCTACTTAGGCCCCTCACGAGGTGTCCAAACCCCGAGTCAGCCGACTTGCGTTTCCAATTCTGCGAACATAAATAGACTCGTGATTTGTGGAGAAAAGCACCATTCGCGTCGGACTCCTTGCATACGGTGCAATTGGACACGAGCACAACCGAGGAGTGCAAAACACAGTCGGTCTTGAACTTGTGGCTGTGTGTGACTCCAATCCAGAACGTGTCGAAGCAGCATTACAACTTGCCCCTCGGGCAACCGCTTTTTGCAATGCAAGTGAAATGCTGGATGCTGACCTTCTTGAACTCGTCGTTATTTCCACTCCGCCAAATAGCCACTACCAATGGGCCAAAGAGTCACTGCTACGAGGCATTCACGTTGTCCTTGAAAAGCCAATGGCGCTCACTGCTGATCAGTGCGATGACTTGATCTTGCTTGCGTCAGAAATGGACCTCATGCTGGTGGTGTATCAAAATCGCAGATTTGACGAAGACTTTGTCACGATGCGTCAAATCATTCGTTCCGGTGAGATTGGCGACGTCTACCAATACGACAGTTTTGTCGGCGGGTATTCGCGGCCTTGCGATTACTGGCACTCGAACGCTGAGGTATCTGGTGGTGCAATTTTTGACTGGGGAAGTCATTTTATTGATCAGATTATGAACGTCATCCCTGATGACGTCGAACACGTCAGCGGGCAAAACCATAAGCGCGTATGGACTCATGCAACGAATGCTGATCACTCACATGTCACGGTGACGTTTTCGTCCGGCAAGCAAGCAACTTTTGTTCATTCTGATCTTGCTGCTGCTCGCAAGCCAAAGTTCTACGTGTTGGGTACCGAAGGCGCAATCGTTGGTGACTGGGATCCTGCGGGTGAACCCTCGGTCGCCGATTTACCCGCGATATTGACCGTGCATCACGTAGACGGAACTTCGCGTGTTGCGCCACTACGACCGTCAGAACCGCACGAATTCCATCGCTCAATTGTTAAGTACATTAACAATGGAATTCCTATGGAAGTTAACGCACTGCAATCCCGCAATGTTGTGGCAATTATGCAAGCTGCCGAACGATCAGCCATGCAAAATGCATTGCCAGTGACACCAGTGCTTCGTCGGACGTAGCCAATGGCTGTCAATTGGGGCTTCCTTGGCGCTGGCTTTGTGGCCAGTCGTGGCTTAGCCCCCGCCGTTCACACATCGCGCGGAGCAACTCTATACGCCGTCGCAAGCCGCGATGAGCAACGGTCTGCAACTCTTGAACCTGAACGAGTTCATGCAACATATGACGACCTCTTGGCCGACGAACGTGTTGATGCCGTGTACATCAGTTTGACGAACAGTCAACACATTGAATGGGTGACGAAGTCGCTCGAGGCAGGCAAGCATGTTCTCTGTGAAAAACCCCTCGGCTTAGATTCCATTGAAACAGCGGCCATGTTCAATTCTGCTGCGCGCAACAGTCGACTACTTGTTGAAGCAGTGTGGGCCAGGTGGCATCCACGATTTGCCCGCATGGTTCAAATTGTTGCTAGAGGGGAAATCGGAGACGTCGAGCACATCGAGACAGCCTTCACATTCACCTCTGACTTGACTGACAACTATCGACTCAGTCCATCAATGGGTGGTGGAGCACTACTTGATGTGGGCTGTTACCAAGCGCACGCATGGGTCGCACTCACTCAGGGCGCCCCTAGCCTCACAATTACTCAACTTGAACGCATAATCGGGCCAACGGGCATTGACCTGACCACTGATCTCAGAGTGCGCATCAACGACAACATCACTGCTCACTCGGTAAGTTCCTTTGTTTTACCGAGCCATCAACGATTCATTGTGCAAGGGTCACACGGAAGGATCAGGACTGAAGTAGGTGAGTCCTTCACAACATGGAACGAAACAAGTTCCCTGTTGTTCAATGATGTGCTTGAAGAATTCCCAGCTACAAACGCTTTTGTAGAAATGGTGGAGAATGTCAGTGGAGTAATTGACGGCGAAAGTGGCTGGATTGTGTCTAGTGCAGATTCAATTCGCGTCTCGGACATTCTCGCCTCGATCGCACGGCACCCGTAACTCAAGAACAGGGATCCTACGAGGTCACTTATCATCCAACCATCTGAAGTCGTCAGTGTGGAGTTGCCGGGACCTGGGCTTCTTAAAAATGCTGCTTAAATGAGACCTCCGTGTGTCTTACTAGAGGTAGTATAGAAGTATGAAAATCAGCATGAGTCTGCCTGAAGAAGATGTCACTTTCCTTGACGCGTATGTTTCTGAGAAGGGTCTCCCTTCTCGCTCGGCTGCATTGCATAAGGCCGTGCGACTGCTCAGGGCGACAGGTCTCGGAGCCGCCTACGAAAGTGCGTGGGCCGAGTGGTCAAACGAAGATGAGCAACTTTGGGATCCCACTACCGCAGATGGTTTGGGCTAGTGCGTCGAGGCGAGATCTGCATCGTTAATCTAGAGTCCGCGATGAGCGGAGAGGCAAACAAGCAACGACCTGCTGTCATTGTCAGTAACGACGGCGCAAATGTCGCTGCCGAAAGAATTGGCCATGGAGTCATAACTGTCGTGCCGGTTACCTCGAACGTCTCGCGGGTGTACCCCTTTCAGTTGCTTCTTCCTTCAATCCTCACCGGACTGGACCATGACTCCAAGGCCCAAGCAGAGCAAGTCCGGTCCATTTCGGTAGAACGACTTGGGCACACAATTGGAGCAGTCCCTCAAGAGTTGATGTCCGAGCTCGATGAGGCACTTCGTCTACACCTTGCGCTTTGACACCTGAGGTCCCTTTCTGTTCAGAGCTCTGAGACGGATCAAAGCGCATTCAGTCGCCAGTGCATGGTCGCAAATCTGTTGCGGCGGGCTTCCGATACCATCTAGAGACCACCAACTTCGAGCCGCCAGCGTGACGGTGCGGGACCGCTGAGCCGGTTTTTCGACACTTGAGGTTTCGCTTTTGTTTTTGCCCTTCGGTCGTTTGACCTTCGGCGATTCACGAAGATAGAAACCTATGCTTGCACTTGATCGGCGAATTCATCGGTGAGGGGAACTGAGCATGACTGTTCAAGAGGATGTGGCGGCGTTCAATGAGGAGTTTGCTGTTGGCCTGGCAAAGAATGACGCGGTCCGCGTGTCCTACCTCTATACAGAAGACGCGGTCTTTCTGAGTCAAGGCGCGCCGCCGGTTCGCGGTCGTGACGAGATTCGAGACCTGTTCCTTCGCATGCCTTCCAGCTCTGAACCGATTACTTTCGAATCTCGCGAGATTCTTGAAGACGGCGATCTTGTCGTGGACATCGGCACACTTCTTGTAGGCGGTGTCGGTTTTGGCAAGTACGTCATTGTGCATCGACGTCAGGCCGATGGAACACTGAAGATCGCCGTTGATGTCCCTCTCGGTGATCGCTAGACAGTGCCCAATATCTAGTACCTGGAAGTTGGGCACTGGAAGTTCTGTCTGGCCAGAATTGGGTTGAGTCGCATCATTTCTTGAGTGAATCAAGACTTCCGTTTAGGTCTCCTAGGCACCAGTGCAAGGGTGCAGACCCATTAGTTCAGTCA
>Ga0302152_10000902_pt1 | contig 13298 bp, 10 predicted proteins | sample I_Bog_N2_1_FD_192434 | JGI IMG/M metagenome (GOLD analysis project Ga0302152, IMG submission 192434) | Peat permafrost microbial communities from Stordalen Mire near Abisko, Sweden - I_Bog_N2_1 | ecosystem: Environmental > Terrestrial > Soil > Wetlands > Peat | place: Sweden: Abisko, Stordalen...
GAGCACTCGGTAGGCGGCACCATGTCGAACTCGCCCTTGATCCTCAAAACCTATGGTTTCTAGAACATTCGATTCCCACCGTTGGTGGTCGTCCTCGGGTGGCTCCGAGACGACGAGAGCACCGCCCAGGCACAGATAACGCGCCGCGCATTCAGCGACGACCGCCGGGGGGCCGAAAGAACGGGCTGTCACCAGGTTAAATGAGGCTTCCAGCGCAGGATCCCGGGCCACTGATTCAGCCCGCGCCGTGATTACTTCTACGTCGTCCGGAGCTCCGGGCCACGTGAGCACCTCGCGCAAGAAATTCATGCGCTTCACCATTGAATCCAAAAGGACGGTCCTACAGTCCCATCGTTCGACAAGAACAAGCCCTGGGAGTCCTCCACCACTTCCTAGGTCAAGTAAATTTCCTGGTGAATGGTCAAAAATCTCCTCCCAGCACTGCGCGAAGCCTCTCGCGTGCTCTATTTGAGGTTCGACGGCACCCGGCCCCAAAAATCCCCGCGCCCTCGATTCCTCGAGGGCGCGAAGTAACCAGTCGTTCGTCACGGGACTTCTAGGCCGGCGCAATCACCACAAAACGGCGGGGCTCTTCACCCTCAGACCTCGTGACAACCTGCCCATTCTCCGTCAACGCGTCGTGCACTGCCTTACGATCGGCAGCAGACATGGACTCAAGTGCCCGTTCCTCGCCTGTCTCAATGACCTCGCCAGCCACTTGTTGGGCAAAACGTCCCAGGGCAGCGACACGTCGCTCTCGATATTGTGCGACATCAACCAGGATTCGATCGGTTCGACTGGGGCTCTTGGATTGAACGACCGTGCGCGTCACCTCCTGGAGCGCCTGCAGCGTGGTGCCTCGCGGACCAACCAGAATCCCCAATTCCGTTGGGGGATTGGCGTTTACCGCCAGTTCCACCGTCTCGGCGTCGAGTTCTTTGACTGACACTTCAGCCTTAATGTTCATCGAAGCCAGGAGTCCTTCGAGGAATTCCTTGGCAATCGACCCTTGCTCGGCTAACGAGATTCCTTCAGCCATGGTGTCCTCCTTCGTTGAGATTCTTTCGGTGCGGGCCCCGCCCTTAGGCGAACCCTGCTTTTGGCGCGGCGCGCCGGCGTTCCTATCCTTTTCCTTCTGATTAACGTCCGCTTCATTGACCTTGGGCGTTCGGGTCTTTTCGGCCCGTGGTGCGTTGCGCGGCCGATCTTCGCGCCCTCCTGAAGATCGCCGAGAACGCTTCGGTCGTGGCCCGCTTGGTCGAACGCGCGCTCGAACTCGAGCTTCGCCACGAACTCGTCCGAACATCCCTGCCTTCGGCTCCTCGATTACCTCTATTTCGGCGTCGTCGCGATGCACACCGAGGTGCGCCAAAGCTCGATTGGTAGCCTCATCGATTGATTTTCCTGTAGTTTCCACCCAATCCATGGGTTAACGCGCCTTTCTTTTCCGTTTCGCCCTTGACCGGCTCTGTGGCTGGGGTCTCGGAGCAGGCGGTCTGGCGTTCGATTTAGCCGTCGGCGGCCTGGTAGTTGAAGGTTTAGGTTCGTCGGGCGTCTGGCTGGGGCCGTCTTCCTTCACGTCCGGCGCCGGAAGGGCCCGTTGAGCACCCTTGTGAGGATTCGACACTCCTGCTCGGAACATCAAGTCCTGAGTAATAATGCGAATTACAGTCGAAATAATCATGTAAAGCACAACTGCGGCAGGGATAATCAAATAAAAATATGCGAAAACAATCGGAAGGAATCGCTGCATTGCGAGTTGCTGGGACGGCATCGCCGTGCCGGTCTTTCTGTTTCGGTTGTTCATCTGGGCCATCTGGAAGTACTGAAGTGCCACCGCCGCGGCCACGAAGACGAAGAAGGGTATGGCGGCGGCGATCGAACCGTGAGAACTAAAGGGTTTAAGGTTCAAGTCCATACCGAACGCCTTGATCTGGCCACCCGAATGGATAAGGTTCTTGTACATCTTTGAACTCGCAGGGATATAGCGTGGTAAGGGCACCAAAACACCCTTGATCAGGACTTTATTCGCCAGTCCTTTGATAACGCTATAGAGAATGAACAGGAACGGGGCCTGGAGGAGGACTGGGAGGCAACCACCTACCGGGTTCACCCCTTCCTCTTTGTACAGCTTCATCATTTCCTCGTTGAGGAGCTGACGATTTTCCGGGCCCTTGTACTTCTGCTGAAGCTTCTTGATTTCTGGCTGCAGCTTCTGCATCGACATCATTGATTTCGTGCTCTTGATGGTGAAGGGGGTCAGTGCACCCATGATCACGACCGTGAGCATCACGATCGCTATGGCGTAGTTGGGTACTAGGCCGTAGCAGAAGGCCAGAATCCAGCCAAAGAGGTGGAAAATCGGCTGGAAAATGCTGCCGACCGAGTGGGCGAACGATTTCATGGCTGGACACTCCTAGCTTTCTTCGGAAGAGGGACGAGATCGACGCCGTGGGGACCGAGCGGACGACAACGACTCAGGCGACGCAGGGACAACAAGGTACCCCGAAAAGCTCCATGCACGCAGATCGCCTCCTCGGCGTACTTTGAACAGGAGGGATAGAACCGACACGGTGAGAGCCGCCCCGAGGTCATGTGCTGATACAACCTGATCAGGGGCAGTAAAAGCCGTGCCGGAGCGGAGGTTTTAGTGTCCACCGGCGCGGACCATTGCTTGGCGGAGGTGGTGTTGGAGTTCGTCATAGGAGAGTTTTCCTGTCTCAAAACCACACCTGATCAGGTATAGACCTGGGTGAGGTTGAGGTTCAAGGTCTTCCACGAGTGCCCGTAGTCGGCGTCGGATTTGGTTCCGGAGAACCGCATTTCCAACCCTTCGACTGATCGCGTACGCCACATCCACTGAAGGCGATTGGTCACCGTGGGCTACGAAACTAATCCGTAGTGGCCCACTTTGACCCCGCCCCGTCGGTGCGGCGAAGAGTGCGAACTGCCGGCGGGTTCGAACCCGACCGGGCACCGTCTTAGACCGTCAGTTGGTGACGGCCCTTGTCACGACGGGCCTTTAGGACAGCACGGCCAGCGCGGGTTCGCATACGCGCACGAAAACCGTGCGTTTTTGCCCTTTTCCGCTTGTTTGGCTGATAGGTACGCTTCACAAAATCCTCTTCTCAAAATGTAATGATGCGCTTCGCGGTACCCCCTGGGGGTCGCTGGCGCGCTGCTGGGAACAATCTTACCCGACTCGTGAGTCCCCCCGGCAAAGAGATTGAAATGGGTGTATGGTGACTCTCCCTAAGTGAAGCGAGTTTGCCTTATCTGGTCGCTGGACTTGTGGATAACGTCGGTTCTGGCCTGTGGGGGAAGATTGTGCAAAGCGGGGAGGAGATCTGGACAGCACTACGAGACTCCTTACGCGGCAACGCTTCTGATGCTGTCTGGGCGGCTGGACTCAACACTCTTCGGCTTGTGGATTACCACGATAACCAACTCGTAATCGGTGCTCCAAACCAAATCCAACTCCTTCGGATCCAACAACGATTTCTTCCCTTTATTACCGAGCAGGCGCAGCAGCTCGTGGGTTCTGACGTGACGGTTTCGTTAACGGTGAGTGAATCAGCCAACGAGGTGGGTTCCCCGGTCGATGAACCGAGCGTCTCCGCACCGGTCGCCACCTTTGCGCCGAGCGTGGACCGACCAGCCCGACTGGACCCACGAATGACGTTCGATTCCTTCGTGCCTGGTTCGTCGAACCGTCTCGCGTTCGCGGCGGCGCAGTCAGTCGCAGAAACACCAGGTCGCGCTTACAACCCCTTGATGATCTACGGGAACTCGGGTCTTGGCAAGACCCATCTCCTGCACGCCATCGGAAACTACGTCCAGGAAAACTACCCGGGGCGAAAGGTGCTCTACGTCTCCACCGAAACATTCCTCAACGACTTCATCCGAGCCATCCAAACTCGCACGCAATTAGCCCTTCACGATCGCTACCGCGAGAACGACGTCTTGTTGATCGATGACATCCAATTCATGGAGACCCGTGGTGAGACGTTCCACGAGGAGATATTCCACACTTACAACGCGCTCCATGGCGAAGGCAAACAGATTGTCCTTACCTCTGATCGATCGCCGCGCGACCTCGCTGGATTACAAGAGCGCTTCCGCAGTCGCCTCCTCCAGGGCTTGGTAACCGAGATCGATCAGCCGGACCTTGAAACGCGCATCGCCATTCTTCGTTCCAAGGCCGAACGTGAGGGGATTGAATTACCCGGTGACGTAGCTGAATGGATCGCCCAACGCGTACGTGACAACATTCGTGAACTCGAGGGATCCATCACGATGTTGCGCGCCTTCGCAAATCTCCGTCAAGAACCCATCTCACTGGAACTCGCCAAGAACCACCTCACGAACCTTGGTCAGGAACAAATCATTTTGAAGCCTGAGACAATCTTGGCGGTCGTATCAGACTTCTATGGTCTCTCGGTGGAAGATGTTCGTGGTTCCAAGCGTTTACGACCCCTCGTCCACGCCCGTCACGTCGCGATGTACCTCATACGTGACCTGCTGGACAATTATTCCTATCCAATGATCGCGCGCATCTTCGATGGACGCAATCACACGACAGTCATAAGTGGTGTTGAAAAGATCAAAGATCAACTCGCGGTCAATAGCGAGTTGCTTGCCCAGATCAACCAACTCAAACGCCGATTACAAGGAGATGGTAGAGAGTAGTTTGTGCGCAACTTTGGGTTTTATCTGTTGATTTTGGGTTGAAATCCGTTTGGGAGCGCACATGACTTCAAAGTTGAGTTTTTAGAGTTGAAACAATTAGTCACAGAGGTGTGTCTAGAGCATCTGGATTAACAACCGACTGATCAGGAATTTCGGAAAGTAATCCACAAATCCACAGACCTACTACTACTAACAGTTTTCCATACACACAACACACCGTAACCTCAGTAGCAAAGAAAGGTAGTTCAATGAAGTTCAAATCAGAGCGGGATATCTTGGTCGAGGCATTGAGCGCCGCGAGCCGTGTGGTCGCAACGCGTTTGATCGGTGCTTCTTCTGGCATCCTCCTCTCATTGGTTGGAAACCAACTCACGGTCACTGGGACAGACCTAGACATCACTGTTCGCACCACAGTCGATGTGATTGGCCACGAAGACGGTTCAACCGTCGTACCAGCGCGCTTAATTGTCGACGCCGTTCGTTCTCTCGAAGCTGGTGCAGTTACCGTGTCGAGTAACGACGAAACGGTTGAAATATCACTTGGGCGCGCCAAGTTCTCGCTTCGCACCTTCTCGGTGATGGACTATCCAAACCTTCCACCAATCACCGGATCTCTCCACAGTGTGGCTGCCCTTGATCTCATCCAGGGTCTCAACCAAGTCGTACGTGCCGCCGCCAACGACGACGCGCGACCACTCCTCACCGGCGTTTTATTTACGACCGATGAAGGATCCTTGCGCCTGATAGCGACCGACTCCTATCGACTCGCCGTGCGCGACGTACCCGGGGTGGAGGGTCTGGCGGGATCCCAAGATTTACTTGTACCGGCCCGCGCCCTTCAGGAATTGCAACGAGCTGCCTCATCCCTAGCCGCGGACGCTGAAATCGGCGTGACCCTGACAGACGCAGAAATATGTTTCGTGGTTGGTACCACGACGATCGCCTCACGCCTCATCGACGGCAACTACCCGTCAGTGCTACAACTCATCCCGGCGAGCTACCCCAATCAACTCCGTATCGCCAAGGACACACTCCTGACCTCGCTTCGCCGAGCCAAACTGCTCGCCAAGGACTCCACCTCTTCAGTACGCCTCACCATGAGGGACAAAAACATCGAAATTCGAACCCAAAGTCACGACGCAGGCGACGTCGAGGACAACGTCGACGCAGATTACAACGGAGAAGAGATCACCATCGCCTTTAATCCAAGTTTCCTCATTGACGGAATTGAAGCGGTCCCAGGTGACGAGGTCGTACTAGAGGTTTCGGACTCGGTACGGCCGGCCATGGTCCATGGAGTGGACGACACGAGGTTTCGCTACCTCTTGATGCCCGTTCGCGTCCAATAAGCGAGCGATTGTCGTGGGTCTCCACGAACTCACACTACGAAACTTTCGCCCGTTTCAAGAATTGGTGTTCGAGCCAGACCCCGAAGCGATCACGGTCCTGCTCAGTGCGAACGGAACGGGTAAGACCTCGGTTCTCGAAGCCGTCTACGCGCTCACTACGGCCTCCTCTTTTCGCACGAGTGCGGCGAGCGACATGATCCGTAGCGGTGAGCATCTCGCCGAAGTGCACGGTGTGCTCTTTCAACAACAACGGAGAGTACAGATTGATCTCACCCTGACTAGAGGGACGCGCAATACCACTAAGAAGATGTTGGTCAATGGTCAGCGCCCCTCTTCACGCGCCTCGGTGTCAGAAGTGCTTCCGCTCACAGTGTTCACACCCGAGGGCGTGGACATTGTTCGCCAGGGTCCTGAACACCGAAGGACGTATCTCACGAACCTTCTCACCGACGTCGATCTCTCAACCGGGGACGTCATCGAGCGTTTCACCAGAGTGCTCAGTCAACGAAACGCGGTACTGCGCTCTTTTCAGGGAGAACCACCGTCCGTTGGCCAACGCGAGGAACTCGGTGTGTGGGACGCCGAGTTTTGCGAGGCGAGTGAGCAGCTCGTCGAGGTCCGCCTTCAGCTTCTCGCGCGACTAGAAGCGCTGATCATGAGCTTCTATCAGGCCATTGCTCAAAACAACCGTGCGGTCAGCGCACAGTATGAACGTTCTTGGACCGGGGAACTTAATCAAGCTTTGCGCGACGCTCTAAAGGATGACCAATACCGAGGACATTCCACTATCGGCCCCCAGCGAGACGACGTAGCACTGCTGCTCGACGGTCGTGACGCGCGCCGACAGGCGTCACAGGGAGAACAGCGCTCACTGGCGCTGGCCTTGCGCCTCGCCGGACACGAGTTGGTTCGTCAACAACGCGGTCTTGCTCCACTCCTCCTCCTAGACGACGTCTTCAGCGAACTCGACCCCCTGCGAAGTGATCGACTCCTACACCTCTTGCCGGCAGGCCAGACACTCGTGACTACCGCATCGCCACTTCCGAGCGGGATGCACCCCGCCGCAATTGTTGACCTTTCCCAGGTGATTTTGTGAACGCCAAGAACGAGCACCCGCGACCCCTGGGGGAGATCCTCAACGTCGTCGCCGGACGTCTACGCAAAGTGGACCTTCGCCTTATCGATGAAATCCAACGCCTTTGGCCTGACGCAGTTGATCCAGTTCTGGCCGAACACTGCCAACCGGAATTCGTGAAGAACGGCGTCTTACTGATTCGCGTGCCGTCGGGTGCGTTCGCACAAAGAATCAACGCCGAACACGAGTCGATTTTGCGAGGTTTTTCTTCGCTCGGTGAACGGGCGCCAACTTCACTTCGAACGGTGTTGTCAGAGTCGTGAACGGCGCGCCAAAGGCCCCTCATCGAGGACCGTTGGGGTTTTGAAGTTAGACCAAAGCGGGTAGGATAATGCAGCCGAATTGTTGTAATCGACCGCGCGAATCGCGCCGAAACTTGTTACCGAAAGGATTTCTTCGTGGCCCAGAAGACCAAGGGATCCGCCAGCTACGGAGCTAGCGATATCACCGTTCTTGAGGGTCTCGAACCGGTTCGAGTCCGTCCCGGTATGTACATTGGCTCGACAGGACCAGCCGGTTTACACCACTTGGTCTGGGAAGTCGTGGACAACGCGGTGGATGAAGCGATGGCGGGCTTCTGTACTCGCATTGACGTGACGATCCTGGCAAACGGTAGTTGTCGGGTTGTGGATGACGGGCGGGGCATCCCCGTCGAGGACCACCCCCATTATCCCGGTAAGTCGGCGGCTGAGGTCGTGCTCACCATGCTGCACGCCGGGGGAAAATTTGGGGGAAGTGCCTACAAGGTCTCGGGTGGTCTACACGGCGTAGGTGTGTCGGTAGTAAACGCCTTGTCGGCTGAGTTGATCCTCGAGATTGATCAAGGTGGGAATCACCACGTTTTGACGTTTAAGAACGGCGGCAAGCCGGTGGGCAAGTTGAAGGTGACGGGCACCGCGCCCCGTGGGCGTACCGGAACGACGGTGACCTTTACCCCGGACCCAACCATCTTTGAAGACGTGGAATTCCGAGCGCAAACTATTCTCGAGCGATTGCAGATCATGGCATTCTTGAATCGCGGGCTTGAGATTCGCTTTGAGGACCAACGCAAAGGTCGCGAAGCGAAGGAAACCTACAAGTACAACGGCGGCATTGTCGATTACGTTCGTCACCTCAATAACGCCAAGGAGTCGCTCTTTCGAAAAGTCGGCTTCTACGATCAGTCAGAAGAGGGTCAAGAAGTCGAAGTCGCGTTCCAGTGGAACACCGGCTACTACGAGAGCATCCACTCCTTCGCGAATGGCATCGCCACCATCGAAGGTGGAATGCACGAAGAGGGATTTCGAAAGGCGATCACGAACGTCGTCAATCGTTACGCACGCAAGCGCAACCTTCTCAAGGAGAAGGACGACAACCTCCTCGGCGAAGACATTCGCGAGGGACTGACCGCTATCGTCTCGGTTCGACTCGCGGAACCGCAGTTCGAAGGTCAGACCAAGGGCAAATTGGGCAACGTCTCGATTCGCTCAATGGTGGAACGGGCGACGAACGAGAAGCTCGCCGACTGGCTTGAAGAGAATCCCCGTGAAGGCAGTCAAATCGTCTCCAAGTCCGTCCAGGCTTCACGTGCGCGCATGGCCGCTCGTCAGGCGCGTGATCTCACCCGACGCAAGAGCGCGCTCGACGGTGCCGGCCTACCCGGAAAACTCGTGGATTGTTCTTCGAACAATCCACGTGAATGTGAGCTGTTCATCGTCGAAGGCAACTCCGCGGGCGGGTCGGCAAAAGACGCCCGCAATCCCCGGAATCAGGCGATCCTGCCGATCCGTGGAAAGATCCTCAACGTCGAGAAGGCCCGTTCGGACAAAATCTTGCGCAACACCGAAATCCAGGCGCTCATCTCAGCGATCGGAGCCGGGGTGGAGGCGGACTTCGACGTGACCAAGGTCCGATACGACAAGATCATCCTGCTCGCTGACGCCGACGTGGACGGTAGCCACATTCGGACGCTTCTCCTGACCTTCTTCTTTCGCCAGATGACCGAGATGGTGAACAATGGTCACGTTTATGTCGCCCAGCCTCCTCTCTTTTCGACCCTGGTGGGTAAGGACAAGGTGTACCTACGCGACGATCTCGCCAAGACGAAGTTCCTCGAGGAGAATCCGAATCACAAGAACGATTTCCAGCGTCTGAAGGGACTGGGCGAAATGGACTTCGACGAACTGCGAGACACCACGATGGATCCGACGAAACGTGCGCTGCTCCAGATCACCGTCGAACAGGCCGCGCTCGCCGATGAAGTGTGTTCGATCCTCATGGGCGACGACGTACCTCAGCGCCGTCATTTCATTCAGACCAACGCAAAAGACGTTCGATTCCTAGACATCTAGGAAGAAGGAATCATGGCAAAGAAGACTCCGAATTCTGGCGCAGAGACTCCAGGCGAGGAAGCGGTGCTCGGTTACATCGAGCCCATCGAGATCAATCTCGAGATGGAACGCTCATTTCTCGAATACTCGATGTCGGTCATTGTCTCGCGCGCCCTGCCCGACGTACGTGACGGTTTGAAGCCAGTGCATCGTCGCATCCTGTATTCGATGTTCGACCAGGGTCTGCGTCCCGACCGCCCGTTCGCCAAATGTGCGAAGGTCGTGGGCGAAGTCATGGGTACGTATCATCCCCACGGCGACAGCGCGATTTACGACGCACTCGTGCGCATGGTCCAAGACTTCTCCATGCGACACCCCCTCATCAGCGGTCACGGGAATTTTGGCGGTACCGGACCTGACGAAGGTGCCGCCGCCATGCGATACACCGAGTGTCGCCTGGCTCCCCTGGCGCTCGAAATGCTCGATTCGATTGACGAAGAGACCGTCGACTTCGAGCCCAATTACGACAACTCCACCCAGCAGCCCACCGTGCTGCCTTCGCGATTCCCCAATCTCCTCGTGAACGGATCCCAGGGCATCGCCGTCGGCATGGCGACCAAGATCCCACCCCACAATCTCGGCGAGGTCATCGACGCCACGCTGCACCTCTTGGCGAACCCGGAGGCGACCCCCGACGATCTCATGGAATTCGTCAAGGGTCCTGACTTTCCCACCGGCGCTCAAATCCTCGGACGCCAGGGAATCCTCGACGCGTACCGTACGGGTCGAGGTTCCATCAAGATGCGCGCGGTCGCTGAAGTCGAAGAGAGCGGCCGGGACACGCGCATCGTGGTGACCGAGTTTCCCTACGAGGTGTCGGTCGAATCGGTGGAGGAGAAGGTCTACGAACTCGTCAAGAGCGGTGAGATCGACGGTATCGCCGCCATGCAGAATGATTCCGCTGGTCGGCGATCTCGACTCGTCATCAAGCTAAAGCGCGATGCGAACGCCAACGTCGTACTGAACAAGCTCTTTAAGAACACGTCGCTGCAGACAACGTTCGCGGTCAACATGCTGGCCTTGGTCGACGGGGTACCCAGGACCCTCAACCTCGCCCAGGCTTTGATCCACTACATCTTGCACCAGGTCGAGGTCGTGACACGTCGGACCCAGTTCCGTCTACGTAAGGCCGAGGCTCGAGCCCACATCGTTGAGGGACTTCTCAAGGCCATCGACATGCTCGACCAGGTGATCGCCACCATCCGTGGTTCTGAGGATCGAGGTGACGCTCGCACGCAGCTGATGGTGGCTCCTTTCTCGTTCACCGAAGAGCAGGCGAATCACATTTTGGACATGACGCTGGGCCGTCTCACCAAACTGGGTCGCACCGAACTCGAAGACGAGATGGCCAAACTTCGCGAGACGATCGCCGAACTGAAGTCCATTCTCGAGAGCGACGTCAAACTCCGTGGGGTCATCGCGGATGAACTCCTCGCCGTACGTGACAAATACGCCGATGGACGCGTGACGCGGATCGTGAACGATCCGGGCGAAATGGGATTGGAAGACCTCATCGACGACGAGGAGATCGTCATCACGATGACGCAGGCTGGCTACGTCAAGTCCGTCGCCGCCGATTCGTTCAAGGTCCAAGGGCGCGGCGGGCGCGGTGTGCAGGGGGCGAAGCTGCGCGACGAGGATTTCGTCGAACAGATCGTCCATACCAGTAGTCACGCCTTCCTCCTGTTGTTCTCGAACAAGGGACGGGTGTTTCGCCTCCGGGGTCACGAGATACCAATCAAGGAACGCACGGCCAAGGGAACGGCCATCGTCAATCTCTTGAACCTTCATCCTGGTGAGAAAATCCAAGCGATCGTTTCCACTCTTGATTTTCCCAAGGACAAGTTCCTGGTGTTCGCCACCGCTGACGGCACCGTGAAGAAGACGGCCTTCAGCGAGTATGACAAGTCGCGTCGGGAGGGCTGGATCGCCATCAAGCTACGTGAAGGCGACGAGGTCGTGCGAGTGGTCCCGACGAGCGGTGAGGATGACCTGATGGTCGTTACCTACCGAGGAATGTCGATCCGATTCAACGAGGACGAGGTCCGAGAAGTCGGTCGAGACTCGACGGGCGTTCGCGGCATCAAGCTGAAGGACGACGACAAGGCGATCTCGTTGGATGTCGTTCGAGGCGACGCGGATCTCTTCCTCGTCACCGACACCGGCTTTGGAAAACGGGTGAAGACCGATCGGTTCAACCAACAAGGTCGCGGCGGTCAGGGCGTGCGGGCAATCAGGTTGACGGCGGCCCGCGGTTTCGTGGTGGCGGCGTTCATGGCGGGGCTCGATGACGAGGTACTCCTCGCCTCGAGCGGCGGCGTCCTCATCCGCACGCCCGTACGCGAAGTCTCCTCACAAGGTCGTGACGCCACCGGCGTGCGCGTGATGAACCTCGACGAGGGTCACTCCGTCGCGACGGCCGCCGTCGTACCGGCCGAAGACGACTAAGCCGTCACTCGGCGCGACCACGCTCGGGTGAGAACGTCAAGGATGTGGTCGCTGCCTTGAGCGCCGACCACCATGAACTTCTCGTCGATCAGGAGCGAAGGGACACCGGTAATTCCCAGTTCCGTAGCCGCGACTTCATCGGCGCGAACTTCGCCAGCGTAGAGATCACTGGCCCAGAGCGACTCGACTTCGCCGACCCCGACTTCGTTCGCGAGAGCCGTGAGCACCCAATGATCGCTGACGAGAAGACCTTCGCAAAAGTACGCGCGAAAGAGACGCTCGCTCATGGCGGCGCCCTTGGACTGAGTGGCGGCAAGGGCGATCACGCGGTGTGCGTCAAAGGTGTTGGTGGGACGGGCGTCCTTCATCGACCAGGTCATACCGAGCGCAGCGGCGTCGCCTTCGAGACGGTCATTCAGTGCCGTGGCTCGCTCGACGGGCATCGAGTACTTCTTTGCCAGGAGTTCGGGTAACGACAGCCTGTAGTCTCGCGGCGCAGAAGAATCGAGCTCGAAGGCTCGGTGCCGAACGACCACGTCCGCACGGTGCTCAAAGCGTTCGAGAGCCCCCGAGAGTTGGCGCGTTCCCAAATAACAGAACGGGCACACGACGTCACTCCAGACGTCGATAAATAAGTAGTCACTCATGTGTCAATCTTCCCACACGAACCGCGCTGGGGCAGAATGATGCGATGACCGCGCGCGAACTGTGTGTCGAAGACGCAATTGCGTTGGTCCGACCCGTCGACACGCTCGGTCTCGGTCTGGTGACCTCGACACCGGTGGGCTTGTTGAAGGAACTGTCGAATCGCCAAGACTGGGAGGACCTCACGGTCAGCGGTGGGCTGATCCTGGGCGTCTTTGACGTCTTCTTGCATCCCAACGTCCACTATCGATCAAGTTTTTACGGTGGCGGCGAGCGCCATTACCAGTCCCGGGGTGCCGACATCCAGTTCGTGCCGTCCTTCTTTCGTCACTACGGTCTCTTGATCCAACACTTGGCCCCACGCGTGATGATGATGCAGGGTGCGATGCCCGACGCGAACGGCAACGTCAGTCTCTCGCTCTATAACGGCGCTCACCTCGCAGAGTTTCTCGCCGCTGGTCGCGATCCGAACCGGGTCTTGATCGTGGAGTGCTCACCACACTTTCCGCGAACGCTCGCTCTCGAAGGATTCTCGAACGAGATCGCCCTCGAGGACATCGACGTGGTGGTGTACTGCGACGAATATCCGACGGCTCTGGGCAAGGACGTGAGCACGTTGGAGGACATGGCAATCGCGGATTACGCCGCGGCGTTCGTCCACGA
>Ga0302152_10000915_pt1 | contig 13227 bp, 8 predicted proteins | sample I_Bog_N2_1_FD_192434 | JGI IMG/M metagenome (GOLD analysis project Ga0302152, IMG submission 192434) | Peat permafrost microbial communities from Stordalen Mire near Abisko, Sweden - I_Bog_N2_1 | ecosystem: Environmental > Terrestrial > Soil > Wetlands > Peat | place: Sweden: Abisko, Stordalen...
CGCCCACCTATAGCGGCTCCACTCCCACTCCGACGCTGGTGAAGCCCGGCGCGCAATCGACGACAACAACGATCAATCCGTTCTGCAAGCCCAACGGCGCGGCGCAGACCGCTCTGGGGCCTGGAGACGTCTTCCCAGGCATGGGCGACCTCACGGAGGCCTTTGACAACGACCGCTTGCTTGGCAAGGTTGCCCCGCTGCCGGAGAGCTACGCCACAATTTCGTCCCCGAGTACGCTGCCGCACTACGGCGCAACCGGCGCCTGCTCCAACCAAGCGCTGAACATCGTGCCCACAGATTACATCAACGGTGTCTACAGTTCGGCAGCCTTCGATCCGACTGGGGCGCAAACATCGGTGCCGGTCATCGATCCACCACCGGCGGACTTCAATCCGCGTCCGACGGTGAGCAACGGCAGTCCGTACTACAACACCAGCAATAACACCATCCCTAACTCTACGACCGGCACCGGTGGCCCCTGGCCCCAGTGATCGAACAACTCCGCCGGGACGGCTGCGAGGCCGTCCTGGTTTTTTTTGATGAGGGATATGAACTCTAAGTGGAATGGATTATTTGCGGCAACACTATTGGCGCTAACGGCGAGCGCTGGCGCGCAGACACCAGCCGTCGCCGCCAGTTCAACGCTGCAACAAGTTCAGGCGTCTGGTGTGCTTCACTGCGGTGTTGTAGTGGCGCGAGAAGATTGGAACAAGGTCGACCTGCATGGAGATTTAAGCTCACTTGATGCCGAGATCTGCAAGGCTGTGGGCATAGCGGTTCTTGGCACGCGCGCAAAGATCGATATCCATACATATAATTCAGAGGCCGAGGCCGAAGAGGGACTCGGTCAATCGCGTGTTGAACTGGCGGTCGGAGTTACTCCGAGTGTTGCAGCGGCTGCCAAATGGAAGGTGGCCTTCGGTCCGCCTGTGTTTTACGACGGTCTTGGTATTCTGCTGCGGCCGGAGTTGCCGGCGATGCACGTGAAAGAACTTGTCGGCCGCAAGCTTTGCGTGATCGACGGTACCGACAACGATCGCGTTCTGGAAGCGCGTGCCAATGCAGGAGCGCTGAAGATGCGGGTGTCGACATGGCAGGAAGAGGGTGAGATGGACGACGCCATGGCGACCCACTGGTGCGATGCCGTGGGTGCCTACGTAACGCGGCTGGCTCCGCTGCGTCGGCAATATCGAGAGCTTGTGAACGCGCGGATTTTACCGGAACTGTTGACGCTTTCGCCCGTTGTTCCCGCTTACCGGCGCGACGATGCGCAATGGGGCCTGTTAGTCGACTGGACGATCCATGCGCTTGTCCAGGCCGAGGCGAGCGGCGTGACTCGCGCCAACGTGACCGTGCAAAAGACGAGTGACGACCCGATGGTGCAGCGGTTGCTCGGAGTTGATTGGGTCACGAGTCAGGCGCTGGGTCTTCCGAATAAGGATTGGGCCGCCACGGTGATCTCCGCAGTGGGCAATTACGGCGAGATCCATCAGCGCACCGTCGGCGCCTCTCTCGGGCTGCCGCGTGGAGTAAATGCGCAGTGGCTGGACGGTGGACTGATGCATGCGCTTCCCCTTCAATGAAAACATAGGTGGCATTCGTATTGAAAAACCTCGTTGTCGTCTATAGACGGATGGATTCTTCATTTCATCAATATCGCATCGTAATGCGTGCTTAGTGAAAATCATGGCTTGAAACCGGGGCGTTGGAGATGTCGAGCGGTTCAAGGGACTGTGCTTTGACATGAATCACGCCGTCGGTGTTTTGCACCTGGCCCGCAATCAGCAGAAAGCGGTTGCGCGTAACGATCAAGCGGTTACGTTCGAAGACATCAGGCGTGAGGATGATGTTGGCGATGCCGGCCTCGTCTTCGAGTGAGAGAAAGACAAAGCCTTTGGCGGTGCCGGGGCGCTGGCGAGCAATCACGCAGCCGGCGATCTGAATCGATGCATTCGTGCGGCATTTGATTAGATCGGCGGCGCTGAGAATGTTGCTTGCGCTGAGTATTGCACGGTGATAGGCCATCGGATGCGGTCCTGTGGTGAGGCCTGCGCCAGCGTAATCGGCGGTAAGACGTTCGTCGGTGGTCATAGCGACCAGCGGCGTAGACTGCGAAGTTGTTGGCGCGGCTCCGCGCAGCAGCGGGCCAACCGGGCGGCCAGCCTCTTCAACCTGCCAGAGCGCGTCGCGGCGATGCGCCACATCGCCGAGCGTATTCAATACGCCGATGCGGGCCAGTAGTACAAGTTCCTTGCGATTCAACGTTGGCACACGTCTTGCAACTTCATCGACCGATGCAAATGATCCGTAGAGGTTGCGATCGGCAAGCAATGCCTCAATGGAGGTACTGCGCATTCCGCGCGCATAGTTAAGGCCGATACGCAGCGATAGCGAGTGATCGGCTTCTTCTTCCAGCGAACAGGCGGCTTGCGAGCGCTGAATATCAATAGGCCGCACGCGCAGTCCGTGGCGCTGCGCATCTTTGATAAGCACGGCTGGCGAATAGAATCCCATCGGCTGATTGTTGAGCAGGGCGCATGTGAAGGCAGCTAGATAATGCTCCTTCAAGTATGCGGAGGCGTACGCAATCAGTGCAAAGCTGGCTGCGTGCGACTCGGGAAAGCCATACATGGCGAACGACGAGATGCTATGCACAATGTTGTCTTGCGCCACAGGGCTGATGCCGTTGCGTGTCATGCCGGCGCGCAATCGGCCTTCGAGATTATTCATGCGCTCCATTGAGCGGCGCATTCCGACAGCGCGACGCAACTCATCGGCCTCGGCGCCGGTAAAGTTGGCGATGGCCATTGCCATGCGCAGTAACTGCTCCTGAAAGATCGGAATGCCGAGCGTGCGTTTCAAAACTGGCTCCAACGCAGGATGCGGATAGGTAACTTCCTCTTTGCCCTGGCGGCGGCGCATATAGGGGTGCATCATCTTTCCGGCGATTGGGCCAGGGCGAATAATGGCCACCTGCACGACGAGATCGTAGAAGCGCGTGGGCGCGTTGAGGGGAAGCGAAGCCATCTGCGCGCGGCTCTCCACTTGAAACATTCCAACGGTGTCGGCCTTGCGCAGTGTTTCATAAACAAGAGGATCTTCGGGAAGAGCGGCGAGATCAACCCTTGTGTTGTAGTGGCGCGGAATCAGCCCAATTGTCTCTTTGAGCGCGGCCATCATGCCCAGGCCGAGCAGGTCAACCTTGATGAGTCCGAGGTCGGCGCAGTCTTCCTTGTCCCATTGAATGACAGTGCGGACAGGCATCGATGCGCGCTCAATAGGAACAATACGATTGAGCATCCCCGCGCAAATGACCATGCCGCCGGAGTGCTGGCCGAGATGGCGCGGCAGGCTCTTCATGCGCTGGCAGAGATTGAAATAGTGGGCGATGCGCGGATGATTCAGATCGAAGCCGGCCTGCGCAAAGCGCCGTTCCATCGTATCGTTTTCTCCGCGCCACTCCCAATGACCCATCAAGCTGCTGATGCGCTCGATCTGTTCATTTTCAAAGCCGAGTGCCTTGCCCACCTCGCGCGCTGCCGAACGTCCGCGATAGGTGATGACGTTGGCGGTCATTGCCGCGCCCAGTGATCCGTAGCGCTCATAGACGTACTGGATCACGCTCTCGCGCTCGTTGCCGGAGGGTAGATCGAGATCGATGTCGGGCCATTCATTGCGGCTCTCGTTGAGGAAGCGCTCGAAGAGCAGTTCCATGCCGACCGGATCGACGGCGGTGATTTCCAGCGCGTAACAAACTACGGAGTTGGCCGCGGAGCCGCGTCCCTGCACCAGAAATCCCTGCCGCTGACAGTAGCGAACAATATTCCAGACGATGAGGAAGTAACCCGCGAAACCCAGCTTGGCGATCAGCGCCAATTCGCGCGCAACCTGCGCACGAGCTTTTGCAAGCAGATGCCGCTTCAAGGGTATTTCATAGCGCTTGCGAATGCCTTCATCAACGCGCTTGGCCAGAAAACTGTCCATGGTTTCGCCATCGGGCACAGGATAATGCGGAAACTCGTATCCGAGTTTGTCGAGCGTGAATTCGAGACGCTCGCTGACGATGCTTGTATTGGCGATGGCTTCTGGCAGATCGCGAAAGAGAATACACATCTGACGAGCGCTGCGCAGACTGCGCGCGGTATTTGTTGTGAGCAGGCGGCCGGCGCAATCGAGTGGCGTGTGATGGTGGATTGCGGTGAGCACATCGAGAATCTCGCGGTCGGCTTCGGTGGCCGCGCGCACGCCGTTGGTTGCGATGATAGGCAGATGAAGCGCTGTAGCAAGCAACAACAGCGCCTGATTGCGCGCTTCTTCGTCTCGCTGCTGATGACGCTGCAACTCGATGTAGAGATTGCCGCTGCCATAGATTTCGGCAAGTTGCTCGACGATTGCTGCCGCGCGCTGACGGCCATCATTCGCGATTGCCGCCGCCAGCAGGCCTTCCTCGCCGCCGGTCAAACAGATGAGCCCCGCGGAGAACTCGGCAAGATCGTCGGGCGTGGCAGCGCCTTCGGCCTTGGTGGATTCGCGCATCTTGAAGCGCGTGATCAACTGGCAAAGATTTTGATAGCCCACTTGCGATGCGCAGAGCAGAACGATGCGCGCCGGTTCATGGATCGGCGTATGCGGCAGCCATGCTGCAGGCTGCAAGCGTTGACCGAAGGAAGAGACGGCGATCTCCGCGCCAATGTGTGCGCGCACGCCGCTGCGCTGTGCGGCTGTGTGAAAGCGCGCTGCTCCGTAGAGACCATTGCGATCAGCAAGTGCAAGAGCGGGCATTGCGAGTTCCGCCGCGCGTTCAATCAACGCATCTGGCTGCGAGGCCGCGGCCAAAAAGCTGAAGGCGCTTGCCGCATGCAATTCAACATACTCAGTCAAACAGCGCCTCCAGCCGCCATGCGCCGCGCAGCAGGTCATGCACCAGCAAGCAGCTCAGCGCAACGCCGTCGCGGTCCGCCGTCATCACATCCCACTCCTCCGTATCCCATGCATCGACCGACCACCAGCAGCCATTCGAACGCCACGGTCCGTAAGCCGCGGCAATATGAAAGCTCTTGTCGTTGTCGCGAAAAGACGCTGGCTTGTTTTCGCCCAGCGTAACGTGAATTGTGCGCGGCGGGCGCACACGCCGCAAGGCCAGTCGCGCGGGCTGCGGGTCATAGTTTGTTGTTTTCGTATCCACGCAAAAATCCACTGTATGAAAACTTGCCGGACGATGAGTATCTTCGAGCACCGGCGTTCCCACGCTCTCTTCACCGACGATAGCCTTGATGCGTGCCAGCGTTACATCCAGCCGCGAAGGCTCCGGCATCTGCGGCGCAAAGAGGCCGAGTTGAATCTTGCTCGACCTGCCTGGCTCAGCCGTCAGTGTAAGCGCCAGCACGGCGGCCTGCGGTGGATGCGCGGCCATCTCCAGATGCAGCAGCTTGAGCAGAAACTTGCGGTCTACGGTGGGCAGAGCAGGGCGTAGATTGAGCCGATGCGTTGCGCCGCCTTCCAGGGAAAACTCCACACAGAGCAAGGACAGCGATAATGCGTGGGCGGAGGCGCGCTCCGTTAGGCAATCGATCATGCGCGCGGCGATGAAGAGCAAGCTGTCCATCTGCTCGACGGGTGAATCGAATTCGTAAAACTCGCGTAGCGTAAAGGCGGGTTCGATCGGCTGAAATGCGTGACGCACTACGCCACGCGCAAGAGCCTGCCACTCACGCGCCTCCGCCCCCAAGCGGGTGACCAGCTCAACCTCCGGAAGAGTGGCCAGTTCGCCCAGCGTGCGAATGCCCCAGAGAGCAAAGGTTTCACGAGGATTCTCGGCGAGGCCAAGCGCGCTGAGTGGAAGCTTTACCAGCGACGCGGCTTCTTCCCCCGCAGGGATGATCGTGATTCCATGTGCGGTTTCAGCCTTCATGCGCGCGACGTGGAAGTTGGCGCTCAAGGCCACCGAAACGCGAAATCCCGCCGCAGCCATTGCCTCGCGCATCCGCGCGACCATCTGTGCGGGGGGACCAAAGAGCAGTTCGCAGCCAGCCACATCGAGCACAAATGAACAGGCATTTGCCGCGCACACCTCCTCAATGCGCGGTGAGAACTGCGCTGCCACTTCCAGCATCACGGCGCGTGCGGCCTGCTCCACGGCAAGCGAGCGCGCCAGCAACTGCAAGCCTGCAATGCTTTCAGCTTCCATGCGGCTCAGGCCATGCACCACGCCGTGCTGCGCGGCCAGCCGGTTAAAGGCGCATACACTCTGATCGTGCGCGGGGCCGTCGAGCACAGCCACCGGCTGCGATTTCCAATCGGCGCGCAGACGCAGCAAGGCCTGCGCCGGAAACTCGGCGGCGTGCAGGCAGGCGTAGAGTTCGCGGCTCATGCGCTCCTCTCCGCACTCCAAGCGGCCTCCGCGGCCCACGCGGCTTGCGGACTCCAAGCAGCCTGAGCCGCCGAAAGAGAAGCGGGCGGCTTGCGCTGAAGCGCCATCTGCGGCGTATAGCGCTGCCGACGCTTGCTAAACTCGAAACTGCTCGCGGTCAGCACGGTTCCGCACTGGCTCTGTGCGCGCATAGCGGCGCAATCCACCACCACGGCGGCGCTCGATTGCGCGAAGGCGGCCCGGCCCAGGACCACCAGGCAGCAACGCGTGCGCTCCGCCGCCTGGCGAAAGCGAAACCACGAGGCCAGCGGAGTCCTCATTCCCTGCGCTGGCTCCATGCCGCCCAGGTCCAGCACAATCGCCGCGAAACCGCCCGCCTGCAAGAGCAGGTCCGTCACGCGCAGAGCCTGATCGAGGCGCGTCGAGCACCTTTCGTCGCTCTTCAGGTGATTCGCACTAACTTTGCTCGTGCCATCACAACAGCGCACCCAGAGCAGTTGCCGGAGCCTGACGCCGCTGGCCGCGGCAGACTCGGGGTCCAGAGAGTCGTCGGCATCTACCCAGGCGCAGAGCTGCCCGGCCGCCGTTCTCCGCGCAACAAAAGAGAGCGCCAGGCTGGTTCGCCCCGAGGACTCCGCTCCCACCACTTCACTGATCACGCCCATCGGCAATCCGCCTTCGAGCAGCACATCGACGGCCGGAACTCCCGTCGCGGCAACCTCGCGGATCGCGCGCGCAACAGGGGTCAGTGCAGCCGGAAAGCGGGTTGCGAGGGCGTCTTCAATCTGGATTCTAAGTGCGGCAGCGGTGGCCATAAATTCGCCTTATATTCGCTTATAGGCTCGCGCGATCTGCCTCCGTTGTCAAATGGCCATCTGTTGATTTCTCCCTTTTACAGCTATTCTGGAAGTGCCATGTGTGGCCGATACGCCCGAAAATCCGCGCAAGAGCTTTTGGCTGAATGGTTTGAGATGGATCTCGAACAGATGCGCTGGGTGCCTACCTGGAATGCCGCGCCGCAGAGCTTTCAGCCGGTGGTGCGGCTCAACATGGACGGCAGCCAGCGCGAGGCGGCTCTGCTGCGCTGGGGGCTGGTACCCTCCTGGGCCAAGGACGCGCGCATCGGCCTGAAGACCATCAACGCGCGCGCCGAGGATGTGGAGACAAAACCCGCCTTCCGCGCCGCGCTCAACAAGCGCCGCTGCCTGGTTCCTGCCGACGCGTTTTATGAGTGGAAGCGCACCGGCGAAAAGTCGCGGCGTCCCTTCGCCATTGCGCTCCAGAGCGGTGAGCCGTACGCATTCGCCGGTCTATGGGAGAACTGGCAGCACGCGGAGGGGGCGGCGCTAGAGAGCTTCACCATTCTGACCACCGCGCCTAACTCGCTGATGGAGCCGATCCATAACCGGATGCCGGTGATTGTTGCGCCGCAGGATTACGAGCGCTGGCTGGACCCCGCCGCCCCGCTGCCGCTTGATCTGCTCCGGCCCTATTCCGCCGAAGAGATGCGCGCCTGGCCGGTTAGCGACCGCGTCGGCAGCGTGCGCAATAACGCGCCGGAACTGCTGAATGAGATTCCGGAGACGCAGCACTCGCTTTTTGCATGATCCGGAAAGACAATGGATATTCAAGTAGCGATAAGAATACCGGCGAACAGCCGGTGAGCCGATCATAAGATTCCAGTCGCAATGGCGAGTATTCGGTAGCGTCTCTGGCCACCGCTGCTTCGTTTGTATCTCTCCGGCACCGTCCTTAAATTCAGTCTTGCCTTGCACAATCTTTGCGAGTCAAAACAGATTCCCCGCGACCTGTTCTGCAGCCGTATATATCCTGGTCCTAAGCGCATCGCGTGTGAGGATTGGATCAGAATTGAGTGCTGTGGAAATAAAAATTGTGAAGAGTTGATTGCGAACCCTGCCAACCACTCGCTCCACGTGTCCGAATCTTGGGTCGTTTGCAGAGCACATCAACGCCTCGTTGCCGATGGCCTTCAATAACGCGGTATCTATTCCACAACTTCGCGCAAGCGCAACCAATCTGATATGCGCATCCTCGCTTACTTCTATTGTGACGCGCAGTGTACGCATGAATCCAGTGCTCTGCTCGGTAAATTCACAGACGGTTGTCCTGTCGGCATCTGCGCTGGTTACTTGTCCCACAGCATTTCCACCCAGAAGCCCAGACACCGTGGCCTCGCTGATCCACGGGCAGTTGTTCGCTGCCCGGCAAAGATGAGGCTCCGCAAGCAGACCCAACCCGAAAACAGTAGGCGCAATACTCCTAAGAATTAACATGATTCCTCTCCGCATTCCGGTCATTTAGTTATTGCCCTCCGCCCGTTTCACTGTCAGTGTGCAAGTGCCACGGAATACTTTCGATGGTAATCTCCGGGTGTGCGCGAAGATAGTTGAGGGAGTAGGTCGGCGCGCCTGGATCCACCTTTTTGTCGGCAAACATGGCCTGCTGCTCTGCGGCTTCCTTCGGCCTTCCCATGCGGCGGTAAAGAATGGACAGATTGTAGTGCGCTGCTAGATCATCGGGATCAATCTTTTGCAATGCTTCGAACTGTTCCAAGGCCGCATCGTAATCGTGCTGCCGGTAGTAAAAGATGCCCAGTTCGCGGCGCACGTCGCGCGACTGCGGGAACATCTCGACCACAGTGCTGAAGTTGGCCAACTCACGTTCCGTATTGCCCGCTCGCCGTTGCAGCAGGCCATCATAGTAGAGTGCACGCGCGCTTTTCGGGTCAAGGGCAAGCGCTTTGCGTATGGACTTGCGCGCCGACTCGAATTTCTCCCAAACAATATTGGTAAGTCCTACATTGATGTAGCCGTCGGCATAGTCCGGCCGCAGCTTTACCACATGAGCAAAGGCCTGAATGGACTCCTGATATTGAAACTGATCAAGAAGAGCGATACCAAGATTGTTCCAACGCATCCATTCCGCGTTGTCGGACGGGTTATCCGCCTCGGGACGATTCTCTCCGATCCTTAGGACCCGCGTCCGCTCGGCTAACTCCACTATTGGATACGCCGGATGATCTTTGCCTAATACATTGTTCAAATAGCTTTGACGCAAATGCCGGTAATTCACTTTGGCAGTGACAGTAACATCTCCCTGAGCATTTGCTGGCAGGTGAAACTTATAACGAACCAGAACCGAGCGCCCCGCCGCTACCGTGTTGTCGTATGCAACGGAATGGATTGTCCACACCTTGTGGTTGTCTACGAACTCACCTTGATCGGTAACGGGTCGATTGGTGAAACTGTGGGCGCGCGGGTCAAGCATTCCATCCGGCTTAAGAAGTCCGCTGTGATAGATCTCCTTGCCCTCAGCATCCTTTACCGTAAACTCAACCCAGGCTTCATACAGGTCGCGCACCTCTGGAATCAGCGAATGGCCGATATTTTTATTCTGAATCACGACATAGGCTTCGATGTCATCTTTGGGAGCCAGGCTGAAGGTGACTTTGCCGAGCGGCGCAATGAGCGGCTCTTGATCGGATTTGCGAAGCGCGAAGATATCCACATTCAGATAGTTACCTGTGCGTAGAAATTCGATGGTTTTGTCGAGTTGTTCGTCAAAGCCATAGTAGAAAGGGACCGCAGTGTTGCCTGCCAACCAGCGATGCGAGGCGAAGCTTCCATTCTTCGCGCCATAGTCCGGAAGAACATTAGCATTGCGCTTCATGTGGCAACCCTGGCAAGTAGTGAAGTCAGCGGTGTAAAAGGTAAGCGGATTGCGCTGAGAGAATTTGGATTGCTGCCACTCATCGTAGGCAGTGAAGGCACGTAAAAACTTATAATCATTCAAAGTGCCAGGAAGGTTGGCCTTGTGACAGGCAGCACAAAACTCCGGCGTATGCAGAAAGTCATGCATAACTGCCTTGGAATGGCGCTCGGGATGTTTGAGAATCATATCAAAGGGAACCATTCCGGGAATGCGTTCACCCTTCTCATCCACAATCACCGAGGGCACACCCATCATGACGCTACCATTTCCATTGGTGGAATCCAGAGCAACTACTGAGTGACAGGTCATGCAGGTCAATCCATCCGAGTCGAATTCAGAGCGATCGACCTTTGAATCTTCAGTGAGCGCGCCGCTCAACACGCCGATAGGATTGTGGCAACTGTCGCAATGGCGCGCGAAGGCGATTCCGCGAGTTTTGTCGCGAATTAGAAGATTGACGCTGGTGCGGTAGAACGGTGTGCGAAAAGCGTTTGAGTGAAGCGCCTGACGCCATTGGCTATAGGCCTCCTGGTGGCACGTGCCGCAATACTCGGCGGTGGGATAGGCGCCGGGCTGAAGGAAGCCCTCGCCAATAACAGCCAAGTTGCCGGGCGTATATGGATTGTTCTTACCATAGTGGAAGTTATAGCTCGGAGTTACTAGATCGTTGTGTGCGGAACGATCCATCTCCAGCATCTTTTCCGCCTTCATCTTCCACTTCGCCAGAGCCTCGCGCTGTTCTGGAGTATCCACGGATGGCGCCGCTCCAGCGGGCAATGGCGTGTATGCCGGAGGCGGAGGCGGGGTGGCGGCCTTCTGCTCCGCAAGAACTGTAACCATCCTGTTAGCAATCAGCAGCAGGCTTGCAATCATCATCAGTTTGCAGATTCTTCTCATAAGTCTCCTGAGCGTGATCCATACATTGCCGTTATCATTCACGAGCATGAAGTTACTTGGCTGCGCGCTTGACCGTCGATTTACGTTTGGCCAACTCCGCAGCAATTCCGCCATAGATACTCGGTACAATCCCTTTGCCTTCTTCAATTGCAAAATAGCGATCTACTTTGGGCAGAGTGAGAGTCTCCTGCTTGCCGTCGGGCCAGTGAATCTCCACCTTATCCACCTTAGTTACCTGTCCGAGCCCAAAATGGAGGCGCTGATCGTTCGATGACATATAACTTCCGCCGCTCATCACATCGCCGCGCTGCCGGATTCCTCCGGAGGTCAGATAGACCGTTGCTCCAATTGCGTCTCGCGGGCTCTTGGGGCCACCGATCAGAGCAAGGCCCACCCAATGATTTGTGTCGGCATTCACGTTGCGCAGCAGCACCGGAGTGTGATCGATGCAGTTAACGACGACGTCGATTTTGCCGTCGTTGAACAAGTCGCCAAAGGCGGCGCCTCGCGCGGGTATTACATCGGCCAATCCTGTTCCCTCCACGGCTGGAACTACTTCGAACTTCAAACCATGATTCAGGTTATGAAAGAGCAGTGGGCGCTCCGCGTAACTTGTGCCCCAGTTGTAGTGGTCGGCCTGCGGCAGCACATGGCCGTTCAGGAGCATAATGTCCTTCCAGCCGTCGTTGTCATAATCAATAAACTCGGTTGCCCAACTGAGAAAGGGATATGTAATCTCAGCCATGCCCATCTTGTTGGTAATCTCGGAGAAGTTTCCTCCGCCTTCATTGCGAAAGAGCGTCTTATAATCATCCGAAAAGGTCGTCGTATAAAGATCGACCTGCCCATTGTTGAGATAATCGCCAACGGCCATGCCCATATTGGCTGTTTCGCGCGCATCCTGATTCAGCGCGAAACCCGAAGCATAACTGGCATCCTCGAAGGTGCCGTCGCCCTTGTTGATGTAGAGATAGTTGGGTGAGGCGTCGTCGGAGACAAGCAGGTCCACCTTGCCATCGTTGTTGATATCGACGAAGGTTGAAGAAAAGCCATAATAGTGCGCCTTGTCGCTGACTCCTGCTTTTTCGCTGACATCTGTGAAGGTCCCGTCTCCGTTGTTATGAAGGAGATGGTCGGGCTCACCAGGAAGGCCGCGCGGACCGCAAATTGTCGGCACTCCGCGATACTGGCAGAAGACAGCGGCCACACTCGCCTCGCCGGCAAAGGGCGGGTGCTCCATGTCGTAGTGGACATATCCTGGAACAAATAGATCCAGCAATCCATCGCCGTCGTAATCGCCGAAGGTGGCTCCATTGGACCAGTTGCCGAGCGTGACGCCTGCCTTTTCCGCGACATCGGTGAATGTGCCGTCATGATTATTGTGATAGAGGCGGTTCTTGCCATAGTTCGATACAAAAAGATCCGGCCAGCCATCGTTGTCATAGTCACCAACGGCGACGCCTGTTCCCCAGCGGCCATTTGTGACCCCCGCCTGCTCCGCCACGTTGGTAAAAGTTCCATCGTGGTTGTTATGAAAGAGCGCAGCATGAGGCGGCTCCGTCTTTCCGCTCATTGCATCATAGGTCGAACCGTTGACAAGATATATGTCGAGCCATCCGTCGTTGTCGTAATCCAGCAGCGCCACGCCGGAGCCGTTCACCTCGATGATGAACTTCTTTTCGAGCGTTCCCATCGTGTGGTGCCATGTGGTCAGTCCGGCCTTTTCCGAGATGTCCTGAAAGACGATGGGACCCTCTTTCACAAAGCCTCCAGCGGTGATGGGGCGTTTTTCCGAGTCGAGGACCGGTGCAAACTCCCCGCCTGTCGCCACCCCGCTCTGTCTTTCAGCGTTGGCCGGATCGCCATAAAGCGGCGGTTGTGAGGGAGTTTGTTCCTGTGGAAACGCGCTTCCGCATAGGAGGAAAGACAGAGAAGCGACACAGGGATACGTCCAGCACCGAAGTGCTGAATCCGCGTGTGAATCAGTCATGATGCGACCTCGCTGTGGGAGGGGAAGTCCCACTTGCCGGTATTCTCTCACGTTTTTGTGACGCCGCGATAGTGTCGTAGACGCTGGGAACCAGGCCAATACCTTCTTCAATGGCAAAGATGCGATCCACGCCCGGCAATGGAATGGTCTCCTGCTTGCCATCGGGCCAGCGGATCTCCACCTTGTCCACCGCGGTCGCCGTCCCCAGGCCGAAGTGCAGGCGAAAATCATTGGACGA
>Ga0302152_10000927_pt1 | contig 13159 bp, 8 predicted proteins | sample I_Bog_N2_1_FD_192434 | JGI IMG/M metagenome (GOLD analysis project Ga0302152, IMG submission 192434) | Peat permafrost microbial communities from Stordalen Mire near Abisko, Sweden - I_Bog_N2_1 | ecosystem: Environmental > Terrestrial > Soil > Wetlands > Peat | place: Sweden: Abisko, Stordalen...
AAACCAACAAACACCTGCCTGAAACAAGTCTGTTTCATCGATTTGGCGGCGTTTGGATAGGCTATCTTATCGGCTCGATTGGTGCATCGGAGCTTGCACCTCACACCCTCGCATTGAACGGAGTGTCAAGAATGAGAACATTAAGGGCAAAACTATTGTCGGCCTTGGTCGTCATGTGGATAGGCTTGCTGGTCTTGGCCGCATGGTCCGCGCTCAACACCCGGCAAACCATGATCAAGGAGCGTCAGGCTGGGCTCAAGAAGGTGATGGAAACCGCCGAAGGCATCCTCAAGAGTTACGCTGCCGACGTCACGGCCGGCACCAGCACCGTCGAGGATGCCAAGAAGCACGCGATCGAACGCATCGCCGCGATGCGTTACGACAATGGCAATTACATCTTTATCTTCGATTCTCGGCCCGTCGTGTTGATGCTACCGACCAATCAGCGCGTGGTTGGCACCAATGTCGCCGATCGCAAGGATAGTGAAGGCAAGGCCTTCTACGTCGAGATGGTCAAGCTGGCCAAGACCCAGCAGCAAGGCTTTATGGAATATATGGGCCGCCTGCCAGGCGATGACGATAGCAAGCAAAGCAGGAAGGTCAGTTACGTGGTCTATTACCAGCCCTGGGACTGGGTGCTGGCGTCCGGCGTGTTTCTCAATGATATCCAAAGCGACTTCTATCAAAACCTGGCCAAGCTCATTGGCATTCTGGTCGTGATAGGTAGCCTGGTGTCGGCGATGATGCTGGTCATCATCCGTAATATCACGCGCAGCCTCGGCGGCGAACCAGCGTATGCAGTCGAGGTAGCATCGCGCATTGCCTCTGGCGACCTGACGATGACGATCAAAACACGCCCCGGAGACCAGCGCAGCCTGCTCTATGAGATGCGTGTCATGCGTGAACGTCTGGCGACGGTGATCAGCGGGATTCGCAGCGGCACCGACGCCATCGACATCGGCGCCAAGGAAATCGCTGCCGGCAATCTCGATTTGTCCTCGCGTACCGAGCAACAGGCGGCGTCCCTGGAGGAAACTGCCTCCAGCATGGAAGAATTGACCTCGACGGTTAAACAGAATGCCGATAATGCCCGCCAGGCCGGGCAATTGGCGCACAGCGCGTCGGACATCGCGCGCCGCGGCGGTGGTGTGGTCGGCCAGGTGGTCGATACCATGCAAGGCATCACTGCCAGCTCACGCAAGATATCAGACATCATCGGCGTGATCGACGGCATTGCCTTTCAGACCAACATCCTGGCGTTGAATGCCGCCGTGGAAGCTGCGCGTGCCGGCGAGCAAGGGCGTGGCTTTGCGGTGGTGGCCAGTGAGGTGCGCGGGCTGGCACAACGCAGCGCGCAGGCCGCCAAGGAAATCAAAGGACTGATTGAAGATTCGGTCACTCGCATCGCCAGCGGCTCAGAGCTGGTGCAGCATGCCGGTCAGACCATGGGCGAGGTAGTGGATGCCGTACAGCGCGTGACTGACATCATGGGCGAGATTTCATCGGCTAGCGAAGAGCAGAGTGGCGGCATTGGCCAGGTCAATCAAGCAATTTTGCAGATGGACCGCAATACGCAACAAAACGCCGCGTTGGTGGAGCAGGCCGCCGCCGCAGCCAGTTCACTGGAGGAGCAGGCACGCCGTCTCAAGGAGGCGGTGGCTTTCTTTCGTGCCGACGATGGCGGTGACACGAATGTGACGCCTAGCGCGCCTGCCACGCCCGTCAGGCCTGCGATCAAGCCAGTTGTCAAAGCGGCAATCAAGGGTGCTGCCAAGCCGGTGCTCAAAGCGGATTCAAGGATGCCCAAGGCGCTGCCGAAGAAAGTCGAGGCAAGCGCCGCGCCCAAGCCCAAGACATCCAAGCCCGCCGGCGAAGAAGGTGAATGGGAAACGTTCTAAGCCGGTTTTATGACTCATGTTGCGCATCTTTCGATCCGCTGTTGCGTCCAGGAAAGGCGTCATTTCAGCGGTTTTGGGCGGCGCAATGATATGATAACGGGTTATTGCGGGTGCTTTTGCCTGCTTCCGTCAAACTCTGTGAAACAGTAGATAACGTGCGCTTAAATTCCATTAAATTGTCTGGGTTCAAGTCTTTTGTTGATCCGATGAATTTTCAGGTGCCGGGGCAGTTGGTAGGTGTGGTCGGGCCGAACGGCTGCGGCAAGTCCAATATCATCGACGCGGTGCGTTGGGTGCTGGGAGAATCGAAAGCATCCGAGTTGCGTGGCGAATCGATGCAGGACGTCATTTTTAATGGCTCCACCAATCGCAAGCCGGCCGGTCGCGCTTCGGTGGAACTGATTTTCGACAATGCGATGGGCAAGGCTGCCGGCCAGTGGGGGCAATACGCAGAAATCGCGGTCAAACGCACCCTTACCCGCGACGGCACCTCATCGTATTACATCAACAATCAAGCGGTGCGCCGGCGCGATATTCAAGACATCTTTCTGGGCACCGGCCTGGGGCCGCGCGCCTACGCCATCATTGGTCAGGGCATGATTTCGCGCATCATTGAAGCGCGTCCGGAAGAGTTGCGCATTTTCCTGGAAGAAGCTGCGGGTGTATCCAAGTACAAAGAGCGCCGCCGCGAAACCGAAAACCGCCTGCATGACACTCGCGAAAATCTGATCCGGCTCGAAGACATCCTGCGCGAACTCAATACCAATCTGGAAAAACTCGAAGCCCAGGCGGCCGTGGCCAAAAAATTCCATGACCTGCAAGGCGATCAGGAAGAGAAACAAAAGCTGTTGTGGTTGCTGCGCAAAAATGAAGCGAAGGCAGAGCAGGAAAAATATTTCCGTGACATCGAGCGCGCGCAAATCGATCTGGAAGAGCAAACCGCCAAATTGCGCCACGTCGAAACCGAGCTGGAGCACATGCGTCAGGCCCATTACGGCGCCGGCGACCGGCTGCATACCGCGCAAGGTCATCTGTATCAGACCAATGCCGAAATCGGCAGCCTGGAAGCGCAGATCAAATTCGTCATCGAATCGCGCAGCCGTCTGCAAGCGCAACTGAACTCACTGACCGCCCAACGTGACCAATGGCAACGCCAGGGCACCCAGCATCAGGATGAACTGGCCGAAGCCGAGATGGCGCTGGAAGAGCAAGGCATGCGGGTGGAGCAGGCGCAGCAGGCTGTGCAGGACGCTAACGACAAACTGCCCACACTGGAGCAGGCTTGGCGTGAAGCACAACTCAAGACCACCGAGTCGCGCGCCAAGATCATGCAAATCCAGCAACAGATCGAGCTGGAATCGGCGCATCAACGCAACGCCTCCAATATCCTGTCCGGACTGACGGTGCGGCGCGAGCGTCTGCTGCAGGAAAAGAATGGCCTGGCCTTGCCCGACGACGCGCATCTGAGCAATCTGAAGCTGCAACTGGAAGAAAAGCAAGCGGCTCTGGAAGAAGCGTCGATGATTCTGGAGGAAGCCCAGGAACAGTTGCCCAGACTGGAAGAAGAACGCCGTACCGCGCAACAGCTAGCGAGCCAGGAAAGCAGCACGCTGGCACAACTGGAGGCGCGTCTGACAGCCTTGAAACAGTTGCAGGAAAGCGTGCAAAACCAAGGCAAGGTACAGCCTTGGCTAGAAAAGCATGAACTGGCCAAGCTGCCGCGACTATGGCAAAAACTGCATATCGATCAAGGCTGGGAAACGGCGTTGGAGTCGGTCCTGCGTGAACGCATGTCGGCCCTGGAAGTCTCCAATCTGGATTGGGCCAAGGCCTTCTTCAGTGATGCGCCGCCGGCCAAGCTGGCGCTGTTTGCGCCTAACCCGGCTGCATTGCCGGGCGAGGCGACGCCCGCTGGCCTGAAACCCTTCATCAACCTGTTGCAACTCAACGATCCCGGCTTGCGCGCCTTGATGCAAGACTGGCTGCACCAGATTTTTATCGCTGACGACACTGCCACGGCCTTCGCCGAGCGCAGCACCTTGCCTGCCGGTGCCTGCTTTGTGACCAAGCAAGGGCACGTGATCAGCCGCTCCAGCGTGCGCTTTTATGCCTCCGATTCGGAGCAGGACGGCATGCTGGCGCGTCAGCAGGAAATGGAAAACATCACCAAGCAGCAGCGAGCTCAGCATATGCTGGCCGAAGAGGCCAAGTCACGCGCGGTGCGCGCCGACGCCGCCGTCACCGGTGCCGCCCAGCGCTTGCAGGAGCTGCGCCAACGTGTCGGCGGCCTGACCCAGGCGGTGCACAGTTTGCAGATGGAAGTCATGAAGCTGTCTGAAGTGCTGGAGCGTTTCAATCAGCGTAGCACCCAGATCGTCGCCGACCTGGCCGAAATTGCGGCCCAGGAAGTCGAGCAACAGCAGATCAAGAATGAATCAGAGGCCAAGTTCGAACAGCTCGACATTGAACTGGCCGAGCTGCAAGAAGCACATGAGAATGGCCAAACGGCCTACCTCAACAAAGAGCAGCAGCTCAATGATGCACGCGCACGTTTGCGTGATCTGGAGCGGGCTGCGCAGGAATCTGGGTTTGCCGAAAAATCGCAGCGCAACCGTATCGAAGAGCTCAAGCGCAGCATCAGCACCGCACTGGAGCAGGCCGCGCAATTGTTTGCCAGCATGCAACAAGGCAGTCTGGAGCTGGAAAATCTGGATGATCAGGCGGCCCAGGCTGGCCTGCAATCCTTGCTCGATAAACGCACCGAGCAAGAACGCGCCTTATCGGATGCCCGTCATGAGCTCGACCAGCTCTCGCAAAAGCTGCGCAGCCACGACGAAGCCCGCCTGCAATCGGAACGCAGCCTGCAGCCGCAACGCGACCGCATCACCGAATTGCAACTCAAGGAACAGGCCGCGCGCCTGAACCAGGAACAATTCACCGAAGCGTTGGCCAATACCCAGGCCGACGAAGCCGTTTTGCAGCAAAAACTGACCGACGATATGCGGCCATCCTATCTGCAGGGCGAAGTTACCCGCCTGACCAATGCCATCGCTGCCTTGGGCGCGGTCAATCTGGCCGCCCTTGATGAACTGGCGAGCGCCTCGGAACGCAAGAACTTCCTCGATGCGCAGCATGCCGACCTGAATGAAGCGATTACCACGCTGCAAGACGCCATTCACAAGATCGACATCGAAACGCGCGGCTTGCTGCAAGATACCTTCGACAAGGTCAATGGCCACTTTGCCGAGCTGTTCCCGATCCTGTTCGGCGGCGGCCAGGCCAAGCTGATCATGACCGGCGATGAAATTCTCGATTCCGGCGTGCAAGTCATGGCACAGCCGCCTGGCAAAAAGAACGCCACGATTCACCTCTTGTCCGGCGGCGAAAAAGCCCTGACCGCGACCGCGCTGGTGTTTTCCATGTTCCAGCTCAACCCGGCGCCGTTCTGCCTGCTCGACGAGGTCGACGCGCCGCTCGACGATGCCAACACCGAACGCTTTTGCAATATGGTCAAGCGCATGTCGTCCAATACCCAGTTCCTGTTCATTTCGCATAACAAGATCGCCATGGAAATGGCCAATCAGTTGATCGGCGTGACCATGCAGGAGCAGGGCGTTTCCCGTATCGTTGCCGTCGATATGGAGGCGGCAACCACGTTCAGCGCAGAGGTACAGGCGGCCTGACGGCGTCCGACGCCGATATAGAGCCATTTTTATAGATGTTTGTATCGCTAGCGGCAAGATGTTTTGCAGGGGTGACAGCTTGACAAGCCCAAGGCGTGACACTACCCTAAATAGCTTGTCATACAAGGTTTTGGCCCAATGCTTGGCAACAGCAACAAGACGGCAGATGCAGGAAGTGCGCTTGATTTAAGCGGGTTAATTAAGCGGGTTAAGCGATAGCGCCGTCACCCGCGATAAGCAGTGCAAGCATTTTTTGCCGATATTCAGGAATCCACGAAGACCAGTTATGACCAGTTTTATTGAGCCGAACATGTTAGTACATAGCGACCCGACCGGTTCGGCGCATCGCTTAACGGAGACTGCCAGCGGCGTTGCGGCGCCTATCTCTATCAAGAAAAATTCCAAGGTATATTTGGCATGACAGACCTCCAGACCAGCCTGATTATCATCGGTGGCGTGATTGTTGCTGCCGTGATTTCGTATAACAAATGGCAAGAGCACAAGACACGCAAGTCGGTGGAACGGGCGTTTTCGTCCGATCATGACGATATTTTGATGCACGCCGACGGCGAGCAGTCCTTTGCAGACACTGCCGCTGTAGCGCAAAGTAATCCACGGATGTACGCCGATGACCGGCGCGAACCTGGATTGGATCAGATTCCGGAACTGCGCCAGGCACCCCGTGCACAGCAGCCAGAGCGGCCGCAGGCCGGTTTTGCTGACTCCCCGGCGCAATTTCGCGAGGCTGATGAGCCTTACCTGGCGATCGATACGCTGTCCGATAGTCATGCCGACTACCCCACTGAACCGCTGGGCGGCGAGGATCTGGACACCGATCTGAGCCATGTCGCGGCTACGCTGGCAGACCCTTCCATCCTTGCTGAAGCACAATTCTCGGCACCTGCGGCGGTGTTGCCTGACCTGCCGGTAGATGAGTTGATTGACTGCCTGATTCCGATCGGGCTGGAGTTGCCGGTGCGTGCCGACAAGATTTTGCCGGGTGCACAAAATCTGCGTTTCGTCGGCAATAAAGCCGTCAATTTCATCGGCCGCACGACAGCGGCCAACTGGGAACCGATTACCCACGGTAACGTCTACAACGCCTTGCTGGCCGGGGTGCAACTGGCCAATCGCAACAGCGCCATCAATGAGCTCGACTACTCCGAGCTGATCATGCGTCTGCGGGAATTTACCGACTCCATCGGTGGCGAGCCGGAAGTGCCCGATATGATCGATGTGATCAAAACCGCCAAGTCGCTGCATCAGTTCATCATCGATCATGACGTGCAATTGGGCATCAATGTGCGCTCCAACGGCGCCCCCTGGAATCTCACTACCTTGTTGGTGTCGCTGAGTCGGCAAGGCTTTGACCGCCGCACTGACGGTTATCTGGTGATGCAGGACGGCGAGGGCGAGGTTCTGTTTTCCATGTCCACCAACGTCACCGGTTCTGCCGAAACGACTGACCGCCTGACCTTGTTGCTGGATGTGCCGCGCGTGAATCAGGCCCGTGAAGGCTACGGCGCGATGGTTGCCTGCGCGCGTTCGCTGGCTATGCGTCTGGGCGGTACCGTCGTGGACGACAGCGACCAGTTGCTCTCGGACGCAGCACTGAGCGATATCGCAGAGCAAGTCGGCGCGTTTTACAGCGCCATGCTATCGGCCAATGTACCGGCCGGTTCCAAGCGTGCCATACGCCTGTTCGGTTAAGTCCGCGCGCTTTTTAAGAAGCGCTTCACGCGCCTTTATCATGTCCCTTGATTCACACTCGATTCCGTCCGAGGAAAGCCTTTGGCGCAGCCGCGCTGCCTGGCTCAAAAGTAGCCTCGAACGGCATAATCACGCCTACTACGTGCTCGACAATCCGAGCATTCCGGACGCCGAATACGACCGCCAATTCCAGGAGCTACAAGCCTTGGAACAGCAATATCCGGAGCTGGTCACCGCCGATTCGCCGACGCGCCGGGTTGGTGGCGCGCCGCTGCCGCAATTCGAGCAGATCCGGCATGCCATTGCGATGCTGTCACTGGGCAACGGCTTTGAGGATGAAGATATTGTCGACTTTGACCAACGCGTCAAGGATGGGCTGGAATCGTTCCAGGACATTGCTTATGCCACCGAACTGAAGTTCGATGGCCTAGCCATCAGTTTGCGCTACGAAAACGGTGTGCTGGTCAGTGCCGCCACCCGCGGTGACGGTACTACCGGTGAAAACGTCACCGCGAATATCCGCACTGTGCGTGCCATTCCTCTGCGCCTGCACGGAGAAAATGTACCGCAGGTGCTGGAAGTGCGCGGCGAAGTGCTGATGTACAAGGACGACTTCGCCAAGCTCAACCAACGCCAACGCGATGCCGGCCTCAAAGAATTTGCCAACCCGCGCAACGCCGCCGCCGGCAGCCTACGCCAGCTCGATTCCAAGATTACGGCGCAACGCAGCTTGCGCTTTTTCGCCTATGGCATAGGCGTGCTGGAAGGCGCAGCCATGCCGGCGTCGCATTCAGCCTTGCTGGATTGGTACGCCATGCTGGGTTTGCCGGTTTGCAAAGAGCGTGCGGTGGTGCAGGGTGCAGAAGGTTTGCTGACGTTTTATCGCAGCATCGGCACCAAGCGTGCGGCTTTACCCTACGAGATCGATGGCGTCGTCTACAAAGTGGATCGTGTTGACTTGCAGCAACGCCTAGGCTTCGTCGCACGCGCACCGCGTTTTGCCTTGGCACACAAGTTTCCAGCCCAAGAAGCGCTCACGCAGGTACTTGGCATCGAAGTACAGGTCGGTCGCACCGGCGCCATTACCCCAGTGGCAAGACTGGCGCCCGTGTTTGTGGGTGGCGTCACCGTGACGAACGCCACGTTGCACAATGAAGACGAAGTACGACGCAAGGATATTCAGATCGGCGATACCGTGATCGTACGCCGCGCCGGCGACGTCATTCCCGAAGTGGTCAGTCATGTGCCAGAAGCGCGCCCGGCGGATGCGCGGCCATTTGTCATGCCGACGGCTTGCCCGGTATGCGGCTCGGTGATCGTACGCCTGGAAGAGGAGGCGATTGCACGCTGCTCCGGCGGTTGGCTTAAATGTGCGGCGCAACGCAAAGGCGGCCTGCAGCATTTTGCCTCGCGTCGTGCCATCGATATTGAAGGACTGGGCGATCAGTTGATTGACCAACTGGTCGATAAACAGCTCATCACTACCCCGGCCGACCTCTACCGACTGGGGCTGACGGCCCTGGCCGAGCTCGACCGCATGGCCGAAAAATCTGCCCAAAACGTGCTCGCGGCACTGGAAAAATCCAAGTCAACCACATTGGCCCGCTTCATCTATGCACTGGGTATTCGCCATGTTGGCGAAGCCACTGCCAAGGAGCTGGCGCGTCATTTCGGCAATATGGATGCCGTCATGGCAGCGAGTGCCGAGCAATTGCAGGAAGTGGCTGACATCGGCCCCGTGGTCGCAAGTTCGTTACAGGCATTTTTTGCGGATCCTTTGAATGTCGAATTGGTCAATCAATTGCGCGCCGCAGGACTACACTGGAACGAGGACAGCGGCGTTGAAATCCAGGTCAAGCTGTTTGCCGGCAAGACCTTCGTCTTGACCGGCACGCTGCCCAACCTGGCGCGCGACGATGCGGCACAACGCATCGAGGCCGCAGGTGGCAAGGTCAGCGGCTCGGTGTCCAAGAAAACCAGTTATGTCGTCGCCGGCGCCGAGGCTGGCAGCAAACTTGCCAAGGCAGAAGAACTCGGTCTGATCATTCTTGATGAGGCAGCCTTGCTAGCGCTGCTGGAAGAGGGACCACAGGAATGAAGAAATAGGGGAGCAAATCTCCAACTTTGCTGTCAATGATGGCAGCAGTGGCATTAGACGCATACATTGAATTTCTATTGGGAGTCATCATGACAAGAAAAATCAGGAAAGCCGTTTTTCCGGTCGCCGGATTAGGCAGTCGCTTTTTACCTGCCACCAAGGCGCAACCTAAGGAAATGCTACCCATCGTCGACAAACCGCTGATTCATTATGCGGTGGAGGAAGCGGTCGCGGCGGGCATCACCGAAATGGTCTTCATTACTGGCCGCAACAAGCGTGCCATTGAAGACCATTTTGACAAAGCCTATGAGCTGGAAGCCGAACTGGAAGCGGCCGGCAAGAAGCAGTTGCTGGCGATTGTTCAGAACGTCATTCCCAAGAACGTCACCTGCATTTTTATTCGCCAATCGGCGGCACTGGGCCTGGGTCATGCGGTGTTGTGCGCGCGTCCGGTGGTGGGCGACGAGCCGTTTGCGGTGTTGCTGGCGGATGACTTCATGGATGTCGCGCCTGGTCAGAAGCCGGTCATGGCGCAGATGACGGAAGTCTACCAACGCGAAGGTAGTAGCCTCTTGGCGGTGCAGGACGTGCCGCGCAGCGAAACCAAACAATACGGTATCGTCAGCGCCACGCCTTACCAATCCAATCTGGAGCGGGTCAACGGCATAGTTGAAAAACCGTCACCAGAATCGGCACCGTCGACGCTGGCGGTGGTTGGACGCTATGTGCTCAACAATCGCATTTTCGATTACCTGGAAAATCTCGGTAAAGGTGCCGGTGGCGAGATTCAGCTCACCGATGGCATCGCTGCCTTGATGCATGCCGAATCGGTTCTGGCGTATCGCTATGAAGGCCAGCGCTATGATTGTGGTTCCAAGCTGGGCTATCTTAAAGCGATGGTAGCCATGGGCATGAAGCATGCGGAAACCGGTCCGGCTTTTACTGAATATTTGCAACAGCTTGAGCTCAAGTCCTGAAGCGGATTGGTCAACGGCGGGGTAGCGGGAGAACTGAATGGCAATACGTGAAATTCTGAAAATGGGCGATCCGCGCCTGTTGCTGCTGGCCGAGCCGGTGCAGCAGTTTGGCACGCCTGAGCTGGAGGCCTTGATCGCTGATTTGTTCGATACCATGTATGCGGTCGATGGTGCTGGTCTGGCGGCGCCGCAGATTGGCATTGATCTGCAGGTGGTGATTTTTGGCTTCAAGAAGAATACGCGCTATCCAGATGCGCCTGAAGTGCCGGAGACGGTGCTGATCAATCCCGTCCTTACGCCCTTAAGCGATGAGAAGGAAGAGGGCTGGGAGGGCTGTTTGTCAGTGCCTGGCCTGCGTGGCGTGGTGCCGCGCTGGAGCAAGCTGCGTTATGAAGGCTTTGATCAGGCCGGCAACAAGATCGATCGTACTGTCGATGGCTTTCATGCACGCGTGGTGCAGCATGAGTGCGATCACTTGATTGGGATGCTGTATCCGATGCGCGTTGAGGATTTTACGCGCTTCGGGTATACCGAGGTTTTGTTTCCGGAGCTTGATCCTAAGGACGACGATTGAATTGAGGTTGGAGGTTTGCGGTTGATTGGTGTTTGTGCTCTTCGGACGAGCTAGCCGGGGGTAGCCCGGCAGCTACTCACTTTTCTTGCTTCGCCAAGAAAAGTAAGCAAAAGAAGGCGACCGCAAAAGCCTGGCCCCTACGGGGTTCCCAGTGATGCACAGTGAAAAATGGGAGCGACGCAAACGCGCTGCACTCAAACATGCGTCACTCTTTTTCCATTTTTCACGGCACATCACTGGCCAGGCTTCAATGCGGACCTGAACAACCCCAACCGCTCGCTACGCATCGCGTTGACGAGCGCGACTGCTTCAAAGATTTCAACCTAATTTGAATATCCAACAGAGTTCGCAAAGCCACCATGCTGCGCAAGCAGCGCAATGCGCAGCGAGCAGTTGTGCCGTTTCCGCTTATGCGTCGCCGGTGCTGTGTTGTTGCGATCGGAAAAAGAGGGACGCTTGTCTGAGCGCAGCGAGTTGTGCGTCCCTCCCGATTGCAGCAACACAGCGCCAGGAACCCCGAAGGGGCGATGCATTGCGGTCGCCTTTCTTTGCTTACTTTCTTTGGCGAGACAATGGCTGCCGGGCCGCCCCCGGCAACGTACCTTCGTCCGAAGAAAACAACAACAAGCAACCTCAGCCGCAAAGCAAGTGCGTACTAAATTTGATTCAATAAATCGATATTGTCCTGAGCTGCTTTACGTAGCATCGAAGTAGCAAACAAGGACAAGCGAAACAAATTAGCGGCATCGGTCTTGCTGATGGACGGTGCAGAAAGCTGTTCAGGTTCTGCGTCCTGATTCATCTCGCGTACCAAGTCACTAGTGTAGATGAGGTGCAGACAGGTAGACGCGCCTGCTGAGGCATCGCGCACGAGTTCGATGAAATCGGCGAACCGTTCATTTCGGCCGGGGCCGAAAATCCAGTGAAAATCTTCGTGGGTTGGGAGAATGGTATTTTGGTCAGGCGTGTTGATGCTAGACATTGGCAACTCCTTGTGTGGTGATGAAGCCGCATCCTGCTGTCAAACAGGGTGGGCGGCAAATGACAGGGTTGACAGACCGGTACACAAGGAACCCGGCAGGCCGAAGCCTCCCCGACACTGCCGCCCGTAGAGCGAACGACATTGTACAGACGAATAAACCGCCAGGGAGGCGGTTATCCGCCTTGTGTAATCTGAGCTGTCAAACTCGATCCCTTTTCAGGGACGAGAAAAGTATCTTCCCGACAACAACAAAGCGTCAATTAAATTACGTACATCCCACATCGATACAAGGATGACTGAAACCAAAAAAGCGCACATGAAGCAATCGCCTCACATGCGCTTTTCCATTAGCCAAGCTGGTCTCAGCCCTCAGCCACGCGCTTACCAATATGCGCCAGCGCTTCCTCGATCTGGTCGATCAGAATCAGACACAGATCGCCTTCGCCCAAGGCCGCCAGGGCGGTATCAATAGCCAGGAACTCGCCATAGATTTCCTGGGTTTGCTTGGTGCGGCTGGCATTTTCCAGGCCGGCGCGCAGCAGCGCCAACACTTCGCCATCGGCTCGGCCGCGCTGACACTGGTCTTGATACAGAATCACCGTGTCGAAGGCATCGCCCAGGATCTCGGTCTGTTGCCGGATATCGATGTCACGCCGATCACCGGCGCCGCTGATGACCACCGAACGGTGCTTGGCCGGGATGCTTTCGACGGCCTTGACCAGCGCATTGATCGCATCCGGATTGTGACCGTAGTCGGCAATCACGGTCGCACCGCGATAGTCGAACAGATTGAAACGTCCCGGCGCGGTGTCGACATCGCTGACGAAGCTGCGCAGGCTGGTGCGGATAATGTCCCAGTTCAGGTTCAGTGCCCATGCCGCTGCCACCGAAGCCATGGTGTTTTCCACCTGGAAGCCGATGCTGCCGCCACGGGTCAACGGAATATCCTTGAGCGCCAGACGCACTTCCTTGTCTGCTTGTGCGGCCACGATGTCATTGCCGTCGCGGAACACCACCCGGCGCCCCTGGGCGCGATGCGTGGCCATGATTGGATGCAGCGCATCGAGCGCAAAGAAAATCACCTCGCCTGGACAACTCTGCGCCATATTGGCCACCATCGGATCGGCCGCGTTGAGCACGGCATAGCCGGTCGGAGCGACGTTTTCGACAATCACACGCTTGACTACTGCCAGGTCTTCCACGGTGCTGATGTAGCTAAGGCCAAGGTGGTCGCCCA
>Ga0302152_10000938_pt1 | contig 13100 bp, 13 predicted proteins | sample I_Bog_N2_1_FD_192434 | JGI IMG/M metagenome (GOLD analysis project Ga0302152, IMG submission 192434) | Peat permafrost microbial communities from Stordalen Mire near Abisko, Sweden - I_Bog_N2_1 | ecosystem: Environmental > Terrestrial > Soil > Wetlands > Peat | place: Sweden: Abisko, Stordalen...
TCAGCACTATGATCATGCACAGCGCCGCCAGTACCGACAAAAGCAGCCGCGTATCTTGTGCCGCCCAGGCGACGATAGCAGTAGTGGTATGCACGGAGTTTTTTCCTTTACTACGTTGTTATTAATCTTGTATTGACCTGGTGTGAACCCAACACCTGAGCAAATCCCGCAAGCAGGTTTGCGCAGTCATCCATGAGATTTCCCAGTCACCATTAGTGCGCTGGCTTGCGCCACACCGTTGCCAGCCAAGCCTGCTCAGCCCGTAACAAGCCATCCGGTCGATAATAGTGCCGGATTTCGACAAAACCCACCACTGTCATGAAGCCGCGCCAGGCCTCTAGGTCGTGGTAAGAGCCATAACGCCCGCTGCTCCAGCCTTCACTATTATTGCCGCGTGGATTGGAGCAAAACAACACGCCAAGAGGCTTGAGCGCCGCATGCAACTGCCCCAGCACGCGCGGCAGTTCAGCCGCCGGCACATGGAATAAAGACGCATTGGCAAACACGCCGTCAAACAAGGCCGGCGGCAAATCCAATGTGAAAAAATTCTGATGCCAGACCTCGCAGCCAGAATCCGCACGCGCCATCTCCACAAAACTGGCGGTACCATCCAAACCGATGGCACGATGCCCGAGTTTGCTGAAGGTCTGCAAATCCCGTCCCGGACCACAGCCGAAGTCAAGAATGGTCAACGGCGCCGGGGTATTGATGGCATCGAGCAAGGCCTGGATGTTCTGACTCACATCATGATCGCGTGTGCCGTCTCTGAAGTCTGCAGCGCGTGCTTCATAATGCGCCAACGTGGCGTCGGCAATCTGGGCTAGCGCGTCTTTAGGTAGCGACATGGCATCCTCGATGTCGGCACTCAACCACCGGTCACCGGCGGAAAAAATGCAACTTCGCCGCCCTCCTTGATGAGCGTATCAGGTTCGGTCATATCATGGTCGTAAGCCATGCGCAACGCCTTCTCCGGCGCCAGCACCTCCATCCAGATACCGCCGCGCCCCATCAAAAAGGCGCGCACATCGCCGACCGTCTTGACGTGCGCAGGCAGATCAATGATTTCCTGCGATGCACCCAGCGCTTCACGCACGCTGGCAAAAAAGCGTAATTCAATTTTCATGATTTTCCATCCCGCCCGAGGGCTAGGTTCAGTGCAATAAGTGATCGAAGGGAGCGAAGCGTACCAGATCGCCGCGTGCGATGGTCTGCCCTGGCGGATTATCAATCAGACCATCGGCCCACACCGTCGAGGTCAGCACGCCCGAGCCCTGATGCGCAAACAGATCAAGTCCGCCCTGCGCATTAAAGCGCGCACGCAAAAACTCCTGACGGCGGTCGGCACGCGGCCAGTCGAAATCTGCCCGCAAGTGCAACACGCGCGGCGCAACCTGTTGCACCCCCTGCAATCGCAACAGGAAAGGCCGCACAAAAATCAAAAAAGTTACAAAGGTCGACACCGGATTGCCCGGCAAACCAAGGAAGAACGCCTTGCCGCCGGCAGCACGATGGACCTCGCCAAAGGCCAGCGGCTTGCCCGGCTTCATGGCGATCTGCCACATATTGAGCTGCCCTTCGGCTTCGACGGCCGGTTTCACGTGATCTTCCTCGCCCACCGAAACGCCGCCGCTGGTGATGATCAGGTCATGCCCGGCAGCCGCTGCACGCAAGGTATCGCGGGTGGCCTGCAACTGGTCCGGCACGATGCCATAGTCACTGACCTCGCAGCCCAGGTTTTCCAGCAGGCCGCGCAACAGGAAACGATTGGAGTTGTAAATCGCCCCCGGCGCCAACGGCTGGCCCGGCATGGCCAGTTCATCGCCGGTAAAAAACACCGCCACGCGCAATTTGCGCAGCACCGGCAAGGAGGCCAGACCGACCGAAGCCGCCAATCCAAGCTCCTGGGCACGCAGACGCACGCCGGCAGACAGGATGGTGGCGCCGCTGCGGATATCCTCGCCGATACGGCGAATCCAGTCGCCTGCCTGCGGCTGATGACGAACGATCACATGGTCGCCGTCCACCTCGCAAGCTTCCTGCATGACGATGGCATCGGCCCCGGCCGGCACCATGGCGCCGGTAAAGATGCGCGCCGCCGTGCCCGGCTGCAGGGCCATGCCGACGTGCCCGGCGGCAATGCGCTGCGACACCGGCACACGAGCGCTGCCCGTTGTGCAATCGGCCGCGCGCACGGCATAACCATCCATCTGCGAATTGTCCATGCCCGGTACGTTGATCTGTGCCACTTGCGCAGCAGCCAGTACGCGACCGTTGGCCTCCAGAGTCGGGATGATCTCGGTGTCAGTCAGCGCGACGGCGGCCTGGAGCAGGAATTGGGTGGCTTCGGCAACGCTGAGCGGAGTTGGTTTGACGGACATGGGTAAATAGGGGGCGAGATCAGAAGGAGTACATTTTAGAGCAAACGCTGACTCGCCGTAGATCTACCACATTGCAAATGCAGCAAGAAATGCCGGCATGATTGAGGAACCAGTGTCCTTGCCGCACCGGAGATACCCACACATACTTGATAGACCCACTGCTCTTGCTATAGCGAAAAATCTCTTGACGCCCTAGCTGCACAAAGTGAATACTTCACATGTCCTCGACAAAGAGAGGAACTGGTTTAGTCGCCTGAGTTACCTGCAGCGCACGAACGGCGCAATGCCGTTTTTTTACGTGCGTATTCCCCTGTTGCGCCTTCTATGGGCGGCAGTGGCGGTGAGCCTTCGGGCTGCCGGTTGCTGTAGGTACCGGTCGACTAACTCTGCCATTTGCCGCCCACCCCGTTTAGTCGCGGGGCGCGATGTAACTACTACCTACGGAGGCTCACATGCCTAGCACCAACACGTCTAATCGCAACACCATCCCACCAACCCACGAAGATTTCCGCTGGATTCACGGTCCAGGAAAAAACACCCGCTTCGCCGGCTTCATTGAACTCACGCGCGACATCACCGCTGGCATCAGTGCCTGCATGCAAATCATCTACGCCAGTGATTTAGTGCGTGCGGCGAATCAGGACGCCGAGCAGGCAGCTGCGCCATCGATTGGCAAAACAGATGCCGCCAATTTGTTCCGGCTGTCGATGGCTGCAGCGGCATTGTTGCGACAGCTTTCAGACGAGCATATTGATCGTCTTAATCAATTCTGGGATGAGTAATTAAGGGAGGAAGCTTGCACGGTCTCTCAACAGACCGTGCAAGACATTTACTGGCCAGTCACATCAATGCTGCGCGCCGCCACCCAGATAAGCCGCCTGCACCGCCGGATCGTTTTGCAGCTTGGCGGCCGGACCATGCACCGAAATCTTGCCATTCTCCAGCACATAGCCATAGTCGGCCACATTGAGCGCGGCGGCGGCGAACTGCTCCACCAGCAACATCGTGATGCCCTGCTCTTTTAAACGCAGGATGATACGAAACACTTCATCGACCAGAATCGGCGCCAATCCCATCGATGGTTCATCGAGCAGGATCACATCCGGATTGAGCATGACCGCGCGCGCCATAGCCAGCATTTGCTGTTCGCCGCCGGACAAGGTGCCAGCCAATTGCAACTGTCTTTCCTTAAGGCGCGGAAACAGCTCCAGCGCACGCTCCAGATCGTGCGCAATATCACCCTTGGGACGCGCCCGCGTGAAGCGTGGAAACGCCCCCAGCAGCAAATTATCGGTCACGCTCATGGTGGCGAACACGCGCCGCCCTTCTGGTGAATGCGCCAGTCCGGCGCGGGCGATCTGATGTGAGTCCTGGCCGGTGACGTCGCGGCCGGCCAGCGTGACGCTGCCACCGCGCGGCTTGATCATGCCTGAGATGGCGCGCATGGTAGTGGTCTTGCCAGCACCGTTGGAGCCGATCAATGTCACCACTTTACCCTTGGGCACTTCCAGTGAAATGCCGTGCAATACCTCGACCTTGCCGTAGGCAGCTTGCAAATTCGAAATCTTCAACATCTCAAGCTCCCTCGGCGGTTGGTTTGAGATCGCCGGCACTGCCGCCGAGATAAGCTTCGATCACCTTCGGGCTGGCCTGTACTTCGGCCGGCTTGCCTTCGGCGATCTTTTGACCGAAATCGAGCACGGTCACGGTGTCACAGATGGACATGACCACGTCCATATGGTGTTCGATCAGGATAATGGTGATGCCGACATCGCGGATCTTGCGAATGATGGCGACCAGTTCCTTGATGTCGGGCGCAGTCAGGCCGGCGGCAGGTTCATCGAGCAGCAACAGGCTGGGATTGAGGCCCAGTGCGCGGCCGATTTCCAGCAAGCGCTGCTTGCCGTAGGGTAAATTGCGCGCTTCTTCATTGGCCAGATCGGCCAGCCCGACGAACGCCAGAATTGCAGCAGCGCGCGCACGTGCGGCACGCTCTTCACGTCGGTAGCGCGGACTGTGAATCATGACGTCGGCGACATTGCTGTTGAAGGTGTGATGCAGGCCAACCAGGATGTTTTCAGTGGCGCTCATCTCGCCGAACAGTTGCACATTCTGGAAGGTGCGCGCTACCCCGCCGAGTGCAATCAACGATGGTGTCTGGCCGGTGATGGCGCGGCCGTCGTAGTGCACCGTACCAGCAGTAGGCCGGTAGATGCCCGTGAGCACATTCATCATGGTGCTCTTGCCTGAGCCGTTGGGGCCGATCAAGCCATGCACCGTGCCCTTGCGCACATCCAGATCAACCCGATTGAGCGCCTTGAGGCCACCAAACTGCATCAGTACCTGATTCACCTTCAGCAGCGTGACGCCATCTTCCTTGAGCGCAGCGGTGCTAATGACTGCCGCCACTTGATCAATGTCCGGTTGCATCTGCGGCGCGGACTTGCTCTGCAGACGACCGAACAGAGCGCGCACGAAACCGACAATGCCGTCCTGCAGGTAATACACCACAAACAAGGTCATCAGGCCGAAGATGGTCAAACGCCAGTCGGTGATGTTTTCCAGTTGATAGGAGAACCCGGCCATGAGTATCGTCGCCAGCACCGGCACGACCATTTCGCGCACCGTCTTGGTTTTCCTGACCACGGCGACGATGCCACCGGCCGTCACGATCACGGCAGCGATGCTGGCGATCTGGCGAAACAGGTCGATATCCGACAGCAGGCTCGGCAGCAGCACCACGATCAGTGCACCGAGCAAGGCTCCGATGCGCGACTTGCGGCCGCCCATGATGACCGCAAGCAAGAACAAAATGGTCAGTTCAAAGTTGTAGCTGTTGGGTGAGATATATTCTTCTGAATAGGCATACAGGCAGCCCGACAGGCCGGCCAAGCCGGCGCTGATGACGAAGGCATAGACCTTGTAGCGATACACTGATACCCCCATGCAGTCGGAGGCTATAGGGCTATCGCGCAAGGCCTGGAAGGCGCGCCCGAGGTGCGAACGGACTATGCGGTGCACAACGATCAGAGACAGCACCATCAACACCGCAACCACATAGAAAAATTGCACCTCGCTAAGCTTGCTGCCAGCGTACATCGGTTTGGGCAGTTTCACCCCCATCGGCCCATTGGTCAGGAAGCTCATTTCATTGATAAGGATCTGGACGATGGTGCCGAAGGCCAGCGTCACCATGGCCAAGTAGGGACCAGTCACACGCAGCGCCGGCAATGCCAGCAGCGCGCCAAATAGTGCCGTCACGGCAATGCTGGCCGGCAGCGTGATCAGGAACGGCAAGCCCAGCTGAAAATACAGCACGCCTGCAGTATACGAGCCAATGCCGAACAGGCCGGCATGGCCCAAGGACACCTGTCCGGTATAGCCCACCACGATGTCCAGTCCAAACAGCAAAATGGCATAAATCAGGATAGTTTCGGCCAGATGCAGATAATAGGGATTGCGTACCACTTGCGGCAGTGCGGCCAATGCAGCAACGCCCAGGAGCGAGACCATGAGGATTTTTTTATTCATGGCATCAGACCTTTCTAATCGCAGTTTTGCCAAACAGGCCTGCGGGTTTGACGGCCAACACCAACAGCAGCAGTAGCAATCCGGGCACTTCCTTGTAGCCGGTGGAGATGTAGAAACCGGTCAGCGTTTCGGCGATGCCCAAGATCAGGCCGCCGACAATGGCACCCATGCCTGAAGTAAGACCGCCGATAATTGCCACCGCAAAGGCCTTGAGCCCGAGCGCCGAGCCCATGGTGGCGCCGGTCAGCGTCAGCGGCGCTACCAGCACGCCGGCAAAAGCAGCGGTGGCAGACGACAAGGCGTAGGAAAAGGTGATGACCATGCTGGTATTGATACCCATCAGACCGGCCGCGTCGCGGTCATTGGCCGTGGCCACCACGGCTTTGCCGTAGATTGATTTGCGATTGAATGCCTCCACCGCTAGCATGATCGCCAGCGCGCCGACGACCACCAACACCTGCATCGGCTGCACGTTGGCGCCCAGGATCTCGAACGGCTCGCCCGACAAGGGACTGGGGAATGGCAAGTCGTCCTTGCCCCAGATATTCTCGGCGACATTTTTAAAAATGATGGCCAGCGCGATGGTCGACATGATCCAGCCGAATTCCGACTTGATCTTCATGGCCGGACGTACCCCTATCCATTCCACCACCACGCCTTGCAGGGCGCCGAACACCAGCACCACAGGAATCATCAGCCAATAATTCAAATAGGGGCCGCCGTGAATATTACCCACCAACGACAGGCCGACCAACGCCCCCAGCATAAGCGCCTCGCCTTGACCAAAATTGAGGGTGCCGGAGGTGGCAAACGTCAGTTGATAACCGAAGGCAATGACCGCGTAGATCATGCCGAGCGCAATGCCGCTGAAGATCAGCTGTAACAAGATGTCCATGGTTTCTACCCAAGTAGCGATGGCCAGACGACGGCCGATGGAGGCATTGCGAAAAAGGCCAGACCCAGATTACCGGGTCTGACCTTATTGCGCTACCGATGCGGCCTTATTGCGCGAGGACGACGCGACCGTTTTTCACTTCGCCCATGACAACCATGTTGCGCTTGATGGCATCGTGATCGGTCGGGCTGAATGGTTTGTCATAGGTAGTCACTACGCCCTCAACCTTGCTGTTGAGGTTCTCCAAGGCCAGGCGCACCTTTTCGCCATCGGTGCTGCCGGCCTGCTTGATGGCGGCCGCCAGCAGCAAGACCGAGTCGTACCCCTGGGCAGCGGAAACGGCCGAGGGCATGCGATCAATCTTGTAGGCCTTTTGATAGGCTTCGATGAAGGCTTTGCGCTTGGGCGTAGTGCCGTCTTGAATAAACGTTTGCGGCATGCGCGCGCCGTTGCCGTTCTTGCCCGAGTTGTCGATGAAGTTACCCATCGACAACGGCCAGCTGCCGATGATAGGCACGCGCCAGTTAAGCTTTTCCATGCCATTGGCGATCTGTGCCAATTCCGGACCGATACCGTAGGTCAACACCACTTGCGCCCCGCCCTGCTTGGACTTGAGCAACTGGGCGGTCATGTCGACATCCTTGATGTTGTACTTCTCGATGGCAACTGGCGTGATTTTTTTCTCCGCCAGTACCTTTTCCAGATCTTCGCGGCCGAGCTGGCCATAGTTGGTGGAATCGGCCAGAATCGCCACCTTGGTGAATTTTTGTTTATCGATCGCTTGATCAGCAATCATCCTGGCCTGAATCGAATCACTGGCGGAAGTGCGAAAGATGTAGTTGTCTTTATCGAACTGCTTGGTGATCACGGTGCCGGTGGCGACGTTGTTAATCACTGGAATCTTGGCTTCTTGATAGAAACGTTGCGAAGCCAGCGCCACGCCAGTGTTGATGAAGCCGACGGTGGCGACCACCTTTTCCTTATTGATCAGCTCTTGCGCCACCTGCACGCCGCGCTCGTTCTTGGCTTCGTCGTCGCGCTCGATCAGTTGCAAAGGCCGTCCGAGCACGCCGCCGGCAGCATTGATTTCGGCCACGGCGAGCTTGACGCCATCGCGCATGGATACGCCCATGGGGGCAGAACCACCGGTAAACGGGCCGGATACGCCGATCTTGATCGGATCGGCCGCGTGAGAGGCAAAAGATAGGCTCAGTAAAGCAGCTGCTACCAGCGCTTGGGTCTTGTAGGTCATTGTCTTCCTCCTGGATGAATTATGTTGGGCGAACTATCGTGTAGTGGGCCAACGCTTTCTCTTGACTGCTGTCATGCGCAGTTCTTTAGATCATATCCAGATTGATTCTGTGCTACCCAGCTTTCTAAATACTTACAATCCCGTCAAGCTTTTTCGAACGCTGTCAGGCAAGGGTACCGATTTTTCTTCTTTGAAATTCACCCAGACGATCTTGGCAGCACCTTCAGCGTAAAGGATGTCGGGCTGATCGATACGGCGGATTTCGTAGGTAGTTTCCGCACTCGCACGTCCCGGTGCGAGCGCATACATACGAATCTCGATCGCGGCCGGATATTTGAGCTGGCGCAAGAAGGTACAACTGGCATTGACAATCACCGGCCCTTCGCCATCAACGACCATCTCCACTGCCGCAGTTTCCAGCCAACTGATGCGCGTCTGCTCCATGTACCGAAAGTAGACCGTATTGTTGACATGGCCGAAAGCATCCATGTCGCCCCAACGCACGTCCATGTGTGCGGTGTGAATCAAAATTTTATCGCTCATCGCTCTCTTGCCTTTCTTGTCCTGTTCTGTTGGCCTTTGACAGCCATGATACTGACACTACTTGCCGTTGGTTGATTCCGTTATGCCGTTTTCGAGGGCGACCAGCACAAGGAAATCACATAAAATGCAAAACGTCGTGAGATATTTCATTTTTGAGGCTAGCATTCTCTCGTAAAATGCTTAACAATAGCACGATCGTTCGCAAATATACTCACCAAAAAATACTACGGGACACTTCATGACTCAAACTCAAGACCTGCTGACTAAGTACGGCCCACGCGAAGCAATGGAATACGACGTGGTGGTCGTCGGCGGCGGTCCGGCCGGTTTGTCGGCGGCCATCCGTATCAAGCAGTTGGCAGCCAGCGCCGGCAAGGAAGTCACCGTTTGCGTGCTTGAAAAAGGGAGTGAAGTCGGCGCGCATATCCTCTCCGGCGCCGTGATGGACCCGCAGGCGCTCACCGAGTTGATCCCCGATTGGAAAGAGCGCGGCGCACCGCTGACCACTGCGGTAAGCGAAGATCGGTTCCTTTTCCTCAGTGCCAGCAAAGCATACAAGACGCCGTCCTGGATGCTACCCACCTGTTTCCAGAACCATGGCAACTACGTCATCTCGCTGGCTAACGTAACACGCTGGCTTGGCCAGCAGGCTGAAGCTCTGGGCGTGGAAGTGTTTGCCGGTTTTGCTGCGGCCGAAGTCTTGTATAACGAGGACGGCTCGGTCAAGGGCGTCGCCACCGGCAATATGGGCGTGGATCGCCACGGCGAACCAACCGGCGCATTCCAGTTGGGGATGGAACTGCATGCCAAATACACCTTGTTTGCCGAAGGTGCGCGCGGCCATCTGGGCAAGCAATTGATCGCGAAATACCAGCTCGATGCCGGCAAAGACCCGCAGACTTATGCCATCGGCATCAAAGAAATCTGGGAAATCGATCCCAAGCTGCATCAGCCCGGCCTGGTGGTGCATACCGCCGGTTGGCCGCTGGACCGCAGTACCTACGGCGGCTCTTTCCTGTATCACCTGGAAAACAACCAAGTGGCGGTCGGCTATGTGGTCGGCCTGGCTTACGACAATCCTTATCTGTCGCCGTATGAAGAGTTCCAGCGTTATAAAACCCATCCGGAAATCCGCAAATTCTTTGAAGGCGGCAAACGCCTGGCTTATGGTGCTCGTGCGATTACCGCTGGTGGTTTGCAATCCTTGCCCAAGCTGGTGTTCCCGGGTGGCGCGCTGATCGGCTGCGATGCCGGCTTCCTCAATGCCTCGCGCATCAAAGGCAGCCATGCCGCCATCAAGACCGGCATGCTGGCCGCCGATGCGGTATTTGACGCCTTGAGCAACAGCCGCCAGTACGATGAGCTGAGCGCCTACCCCCTGGCGTTTGAGAAATCCTGGCTGCATGAGGAATTGCACAAGGCGCGTAACTTTAAGCCGTCGATGAGCAAGGGATTGCTCACTGGCACGCTGCTGGTAGGCATCGATCAGGTGCTGTTCGGCGGCAAGGCGCCGTGGACGCTGCACCATCAGCATGCCGATCATGAATGCCTGAAACCGGCTGCCAATTACACGCCTATCGTCTATCCCAAGCCGGATGGCAAGCTGACGTTCGATCGCCTGTCCTCGGTGTTCATCTCCAACACCAATCACGCCGAGGATCAGCCGATTCATCTGACCTTGAAAGATCCTTCAGTACCGGTTGGCATCAATCTGGCGAAGTATGCGGGACCAGAGGCGCGCTACTGCCCCGCCGGCGTATATGAGTTTGTGAAGAATGAAGACAATACCGACCGCCTGCAGATCAATGCGCAGAACTGCGTGCACTGCAAAACCTGCGATATCAAAGACCCCACTCAAAATATCGTGTGGGTGACACCGGAAGGTGGCGGCGGGCCGAATTATTCGAATATGTAGTCAGCAGCAGGCAGCAAGGATGCCGTCCCGCGAGTTCAGGGGACGCCATTTTTATTTCAGCCCGGCCCAGGCTGCCACTGGCCGTTGACGATTTTTTCCAGCCAGAACGCACCGATCAGCGTCTTGACGTCAGTGACCTTGCCCTGCCTGACTTGCTCCAGCAATTCAGACAGGGGCATGCTGAATACGTCTAGGAACTCGCCCTCATCGAGCTTGCGCTCACCTGCTTGCAAGCCGCGCGCCAGGTACAGTTCAAGATGTTCGTCCGAGTAGGCAATGGCATTGTGGATGGTGCAGACGAATTGCCATTGACTGGCGGTATAACCGGTTTCTTCTCGCAGCTCGCGCTTGGCACATTCCAGATGATCTTCGCCTGCATCGATTTTTCCGGCGGGAAACTCGACGAAGACCTGATCTAATGGATAGCGGAATTGCCGCTCAAGCAATACCGAGCCGTCCTCAAACAAAGGCAGAATGACCACCGCGCCGGGATGACGGATGAATTCACGCACCGCCGGTTTGCCGTCGGGCAGACGAATCGCATCGCGCTGGACCTTGAGGAAGTGACCTTGATAGACCAGTTCACCGTCGATTTTGCTTTCTTGCAGATGTGCGTCCATAGGGATGTGCAGTGGGTTGGTGCAGCAGAAAATAGAGCGCCGCCGCGGCAGTACGCTTCAGGCGTGTTGCTTGCGCAGATAGCGCAGTACGAAACCGGGATAAGCCAAGACCAGGAACAGGCAGGCGGTGACTGCGTAAAACTCCCAGGTCTGACTGAAGGCATTGCCGATCTGCGCCTCAGCAATATGTGCGAGCGCACCGACGATGAAATACAGCGCAATCAATTCCAACAGACGCAGCCATAGTGGTTTGCGGTAGCTAGAAGATCGGCTTAGGGGAATCAGCGCAAACAACTGCTGATTAAAAAAAGGCAAGTTGGCGGCCGCAGCCGCCAACAGGATGACACACCAGCTTAACGCCGAAATATTCACGGGTTCATATCCGCCGATGTCTTCACTTACGCACCAATGACTTTGCTCAGGAAGGTTGCCAGCGTCGTCACGATCGCGTTGGTGCAGGCATCCATCAAGTGGCCAGGCCACAAACCGAGTGCCAGCGCTGCGATGCCGTTCAAGCCCAACACAATGCGCACATCAAAGCCGGCGGTGATCTTGCTGCCGTCTGCTGGCTCATCAAAATACATCATCTTGATCACGCGCAGGTAGTAGAACGCGCCCACCAGCGAGAACAGTACGGCCACCACGGCCAGCCAGATTTGACCTGTACCCAGCACGGCTTGCAACACCGACAGCTTGGCGTAGAAGCCAACCATCGGAGGAATACCGGCCAGCGAGAACATCAGCACCAACATCACCGCCGCAAACCATGGGCTGCGCTGATTGAGACCCTTGAAGTCTTCGAGCTTATCGGCTTCGAAACCGGAACGCGCCATCAGCAGAATCACACCGAAGGTACCCAAGGTGGTCAGTGCATAAGTGATGACATAAAACAGCGAAGAGCTATAGGCATTGACCGCCTGGAACAAATTGCCGTCAACCACACCCGAGAGCATGCCCAGCAGCATGAAGCCCATGTGCGAAATGGTCGAGTAGGCCAGCATGCGCTTGATGTTGGTTTGCGCAATCGCCGTCAGGTTACCGATCACAATCGACAGCACCGCCAGCACCATCAGCATCTGTTGCCAGTCGATTGCCAGCGGCAACAGACCTTCAACCAAAAGACGGAAAGTGATTGCGAAGGCCGCCAGTTTCGGCGCACCACCGATCAGCAGCGTCACCGGTGTAGGCGCGCCATGATAGACGTCCGGCACCCACATGTGGAACGGCACTGCGCCGAGCTTGAAGGCCAGACCGGCAACCACGAAAACCACACCAAATACCAGCACATTGCGATCAACCGAGCCGGAGACAATGGCACGGAAGACTTCGTTCAATTCGAGTGAACCAGTAGCGCCGTAGAGCATGGAAATACCATACAGCAGGAAGCCGGAAGCCAGCGCACCGAGCACGAAATACTTCATCGCCGCTTCCGTGGCTGCAACGTTGTCGCGACGCAGTGCGACCAGAGCGTACAGAGACAGCGTCATCAGTTCCAGACCCAGATAGATGCTCAGGAAGCTGTTACCGGAAATCATGACCATCTGACCCAGCAGCGAGAACAACGCCAGTACATAGAATTCGCCACCCAGATGGCCGCCCCCGACAATGGCGCGATCACGATTGTATTGGCGACCATAGATCAGCGTCAGACCAATGGCCAGGTAGGAAAACAGCTTCAGAATTCCCGACAAGGGATCTGAGACAAACATGTTGTTGAAGGTATAGACCGTTGCGCCACTGGAATAGCTGGTGAAAGTCAGGACCGCGCAAATTACCAGCGTCAACAAGGACAGCAAGTAGGTGATGACGCGTTTCGCATCCGGCACAAACATATCAATCAGCAAGATTGCAGAAGCCGCAATCAGCAGAAATATTTCCGGATAGACAGGGATCAGATTCATGTTGTTCATTTAGTTACCGCTTATTTTCGTCCGCGTATGTTGTCCGCTTACCGTTGCCGCCCTTG
>Ga0302152_10000952_pt1 | contig 13008 bp, 10 predicted proteins | sample I_Bog_N2_1_FD_192434 | JGI IMG/M metagenome (GOLD analysis project Ga0302152, IMG submission 192434) | Peat permafrost microbial communities from Stordalen Mire near Abisko, Sweden - I_Bog_N2_1 | ecosystem: Environmental > Terrestrial > Soil > Wetlands > Peat | place: Sweden: Abisko, Stordalen...
AGTTGCTCGGACTCGAGGGCCGTGTACACGGTCAGTTCGGTTTTCGCGGCAAAGGCATTCAGGCTGAAAGCAGTGAGGACAGCAGCGGCAAGAGCCAGGGGCTTGAACATGGTGCGGTTCCTTGGTGAGTGCGGTTGGGGTTGGGCACAGCGTTGTTGCGGGATCAATGGCCGGGCTCGGTCTGCCGCCAGGCCTGGGAGCGGCGCAGCACGCCGCGTGAAGCCCAGGCCAGCAGCAGCGAGACGGCCACCGAGGTAAACAGGATCAGGGTCGACATGGCCGCGGCACCGCCGACGTTGCCGGCGTCGTCCATGTTCAGCACCGCCACCGCCGCGAGGATGGTGTCGGGGCTGTAGAGAAAGATCGCCGCCGACACCGTGGTCATCGCCGAAACGAACAGGTAACGCACGATGTCGAGCAACGCCGGCAGGCAGATCGGCAGCGTGACCCGCAGGTAATGCCGGTAGAGCGGCGCCTTGAGCGACAGGGCGGCGGCTTCGAACTCGTTGTCGAGCTGGCGCAGCGCGGTGGTGGCGGTCATCTGCGCGGTGGTCAGGTAATGGGCGATGGTGCAGACCACCAGCAGGGTCATGGTCCCGTAGAACACATTCAGCGGGTTGCCGTTGAGGTTGAAAAAGAACACGTAGCCCAGACCGAGAACCAAGCCCGGGACCGCCATCGGCACAAAGCCGAGAATGCGCAAGGCCAGGTTCAGGCCGCTCTGGCTGCGGGTTTTCTCCATCAGGTAGGCCCCGGTGAAAATCAGTCCGCTGCCGATCAGCGCCGTGCTCAGGGCCAGGGTCAGGCTGTTGCGGTAGGCCAGCCAGCCGCTACCGGTGGTCGCATTGAAGGCGTAGTGACTGAACGACAGCGACAGGTTGTACGGCCAGAACTTCACCAGCGACGAGTACACCGCCATGCCGAACACCAGCAGCAGGGCTGCGCTGATCAACAGCACGATGACCAGGTAGCAGGCATCGCGGCGGCGCGACGGTGCGGGCTTGAACACCTGGGCCCGCCCGCTCATGGCTTCGCCGTGACGGCGGCGCAGCCAGGCATCGACGGCAAAACTGAACAGCGCCGGCAGCAGCAGGATCATGCCGATCAAGGCACCGCGTCCGAACTGCTGCTGGCCGACCACCGCCTTGTAGGCTTCCAGCGCCAGCACCTGATAGTCACCGCCCACCACCACCGGCACGCCGAAGTCGGTGATGGTCAGGGTGAATACCAGGCAGAAGGCGGCGAATACCGCCTGGCGGCTGGCCGGCCAGGTGATGCTGCGAAACGCCTTCCAGGGACTGGCGCCCATGCTCGACGCGGCGTCGAACAAGCGCGCATCGGCCAGGGACAAGGCCGAGATCAGGATCATCAGGGCATGGGGAAAGGTGTAGATGACTTCACCGAGGACGATGCCCCAGAAACCGTAGATGTTTTCCGACAGCAGGCCACGCAGCAGGCCCTGGTTGCCGAACAGGTAGACCAGGGCGATACCCGGCAACATCGACGGGGCCATCAGCGGCAACAGGGACAGGGCGCGCCATAGGGGTTTGCCGGGAATCAGGGTCCGCTGCAGCGCGTAGGCAAACAGGTAGGCCAACGGTACGACGATGGCCGCCACACTGAGGGAAACCTTCAGGCTATTGCCCAGCAACCAGTGGAAGTTGTCGCTGTTCACCAGTTCCTTCGCCGCAACCCAGCCACCGCCCTGCCCGGCTTCACTGCTGAAGCCACGCCAGAAGATCGCCAGCAACGGCAGCAACACCGCCACGCCCAGCAGGCAGAGCCAGAGCAGTTTGCCGCCGAGCACGAACAGACGGTCGCCGAGGCCGACCCGCGCGGTCTTCACGCTCGACTGCCGGGACAGGGCCAGGCTGATTTCAGCAGCCATCTCAGGCAAACACCTGGAGGCTGCGCGGTGGCAAGGCCACCCAGATATCCGGCGCACCGAGGCGCGGCATGTCCTGCGGGCCGACTTCGGCCAACAGCGCGTGGCCGGGTAACTGATTGAGTTCGAAACTCATGCGGCAGCGATTGCCGAGGAAGGTGATCTCGCGAACCCGCGCCGGGAACAGGTTTTCCTCATGGACCGGCGGGTTGACGTTGATTGATTCGGGGCGGCAGAACAGCCGACCGGAAGCCGCGCGGGCAGTCCCATCGGCCAGGCGCACATCCATGCCACCAACCCGCGCATGGCTGTCGCTGCTGCGCTGGAACGGCAGCCAGTTGCCCTGGCCGACAAATTCGGCAACGAATGGCGTGGCCGGCTTGTCGTAGATTTCCTGGGGCGTGGCGTACTGCTCGACCTTGCCGTTGTTCATCACGGCGATGCGGTCGGCCATCAGCATGGCCTCGTCCTGGTTGTGGGTGACCATCAGGGTGGTCACGCCGAGGTTGCGTTGCAGCTGGCGCAGCTCGGTGCACAGATGCTCGCGGACCCGGGCGTCGAGGGCCGACATGGGTTCGTCGAGCAGCAACAGCGAGGGGGCCGGAGCCAGGGCGCGGGCCAGGGCGACACGTTGCTGCTGGCCGCCGGAGAGTTGGCCGGGGTATTTCTTTTCGCTGCCGAGCAGGCCGACCAGCTCCAGCATCTGCCCGACACGCTTGCGGGTGACTTCGCGACCGCTGCCGGCGAGACCGTAGGCGATATTCGCTTCAACCGTGAGATTGGGGAACAGCGCGTAGGACTGGAACAGGATGCCGTAGTCGCGGGCTTGCGGTGGCAGATCGGAGACATTCCGTTCGCCGAGGAACAGCTCGCCGTCGTCCTGACGCTCCAGGCCGGCGATGCAGCGCAGCAAGGTGGTCTTGCCGCAGCCGGAGGGGCCGAGCAGGCAGACCAGCTCGCCAGCGGCGACGTCCAGGGACACGTTGTCCAGCGCGGTAAAGGCACCGAAGCGCTTGCGCACCCCACGGACCTTCATCGGGGCGCCGGGGTTGGCCAGGGCGTTGGCGATCGAGTTGTTCATGGACGGACCTCATCTAGCGGATGAGGGTCATGCTAGGGAGGGAATGCGTAGGCTATGTGGCAATGAGGCCAAAGCTACCGATAGTGGTATTGGTAGATTTGGGTTGAGGATTTGAGTCGCCTGAGCCGACGCCTTCGCGGGCAAGCCCTGCTCCTACAGTCCGGTGTCATGCACAAAACCTGTGAACGACACAGGACTGTAGGAGCAGGGCTTGTCGGATCGCCGCACCGCCGCGAACCGCCGCGCAGCAGACGGCCATTCACCACAGCTCTCTCAGGCCGGCGCCATTTCCTGCGCCAACCCCAGAAACGCCGCCGGCAAGCGCGCCGCCTTGCGTTCCTTGAGGCAATACAGGTACTCGGCGATCTGCGGCGCATTCTCCAGGCTCAGCACCCGCAGTTGCGGGTCATGGGGCACTTCCTGGCGGGCAATCAGGCTGATGCCGATATTGCGCAACACCGCCTCACGAATCGACTCACGGCTGCCGATTTCCAGCAACGGTCCGAAACTGACCCCCGCACCGTGCAGAAACTCTTCGGTCAGGCGACGGGTGGTCGAGCCTACCTCGCGCATCAGCAGGCAATGCCCCGCCAGCGCGCTCAACGGTACATGATCGTGCACCGCCAAAGGATGGTTGCGATGCACCGCCAGCACCAGCGGATCGCTGCCCAGCAAGCGGCGGATCAGGCGCGGGTCGTCGAGCAACTGCGACGAAGCCGCCACATCGACCCGATAGTCCTCCAGCGCCTCGAGCACCTGCTGGGAGTTGCCGATTTCCACCGAGACGTCCACGTGGGGCAAGCGCTCGCGAAAGGCCTTCACCAGATCGAGGATGTAATACGGTGCCGTCGCGGCAATGCGCAAGGTGCCCTGCACCTGCCCGGCGTTGCGCAGGAAAAACTCGATATCGGCTTCCTGCTGCAACAGCGCCTTGACCATCGGCAGCAAGCGCGCGCCGTCTTCACTGACGCTCAGTCGCCGACCGCCGCGATAGAACAGCTCGACCGAGTACTGGCTTTCCAGATGACGGATCTGGGTGGTCACCGTGGGCTGGCTGAGCCCGAGCTTTTTCGCCGCCAGGGTGATGCTGCCCAGGCGGGCGACCATGTAAAACGCCTTCAGCTCGGCACTCAGCACATCACCCTCTCATTCGTTTACTTGCGCAACAGGCGCAACCCATTGAACACCACCAGCAGGCTGACGCCCATATCGGCGAATACCGCCATCCACATGGTTGCCAGGCCGAGGAAAGTCACCGCCAGGAAGATCGCCTTGATCACCAGGGCCAGGGCGATATTTTGCCTGAGGATACGCGCGGTCTGGCGCGAAAGGCGAATGAAAGCCGGAATCTTGCGCAGATCATCGTCCATCAGGGCGACATCGGCGGTCTCGATGGCGGTGTCGGTACCGGCCGCCGCCATGGCGAAACCGATCTCGGCACGGGCCAGGGCCGGAGCGTCGTTGATGCCATCGCCGACCATGCCGACCTGATGACCACGGGCATACAGCTCTTCGATGGCCTGCAGTTTGTCGGTGGGCAACAGGTCGCCGCGAGCCTCGTCGATCCCGACCTGGGCGGCAATGGCCGAGGCGGTGTGGATATTGTCCCCGGTCAGCATCAGGGTCTTGATCCCCAGCGCGTGCAATTCGCGGATCGCCTCGCGGCTGGAAGCCTTGACCGTATCGGCCACGGCGAACAGCGCCAACGGGCCGGAGGCGTCGAGCAGCAACACCACGGTCTTGCCTTGTTTTTCCAGGGCGAAGAGTTTTTCTTCCAGGGCCGCCGAGCAGAGACCAAGGTCTTCCACCAGGCGATGGTTGCCCAGGTGATAACCCTTGCCGCCGACCTCACCGCGCACACCGCGCCCGGCCAGGGCTTCGAAGGCTTCCACATCGCGCAGCGTCCATTGTTTGTCCTGTGCATCCTTGGCAATCGCCAGGGACACCGGGTGGTCGGAGCGCGCCGCGAGGCTGGCGGCGATCAACGGCGCGGTCTCGACGAACAGTGGGTTGAGGGCCAGGTAGTCGGTCAGCACCGGTTTGCCGTGGGTGATGGTCCCGGTCTTGTCCAGGGCCAGGTAATCGAGCTTGTGCCCGCTTTCCAGGTACACCCCGCCCTTGACCAGAATGCCCTTGCGGGCGGCGGCGGCCAGGCCGCTGACGATCGTCACCGGGGTCGAGATCACCAGCGCACAAGGGCAGGCGACCACCAGCAGGACCAACGCCCGGTAGATCCAGTCGAACCACAGGCCGCTCATGAACAGCGGCGGCAGCACCGCCACCGCCAGGGCGAAGGCGAACACCGCCGGGGTGTAGATTTTCGCGAAGGTGTCGACGAAACGCTGGGTCGGTGCCCGCGCGCCCTGGGCCTGCTCGACGGCATGGATGATCCGCGCCAGGGTCGAGTTGCCCGCAACGGCCGTCACCCGATAGTCCAGGGAACCGGCCTGGTTGATGGTGCCGGCGAAGACCTTGTCGCCAGGATTCTTCTCGATAGGCAGGCTTTCACCGGTGATCGGCGCCTGATCGACGCTGGAGCTGCCGTAGATCACTTCGCCGTCGAGGCCGATACGCTCGCCGGGGCGCACCCGTACCAAGGCACCCAGTTCGATGCTTTTAACCTCACGTTCGACCCATTCGCCGTCATCCTGGCGCACCGTGGCCTTGTCCGGCGTCATCTGCATCAGGCCGCTGATGGCGTTGCGCGCGCGGTCCAGGGACTTGGCTTCGATCAACTCGGCGATGGTGAAGAGGAACATTACCATCGCCGCTTCCGGCCACTGGCCGATCAGCAGCGCGCCGGTCACGGCGATGCTCATCAGCGCGTTGATGTTCAGATTGCGGTTCTTCAGGGCGATCCAGCCCTTTTTATAGGTGGTCAGGCCGCCGCTGAGAATGGAAACCAGCGCAACGATTGCCACCACCCAGGTTGGGGCCAGACCGGTGAAGTGAATCACTTCGGCGGCCAGGGCGCCGACACCGGACAAAGCCAGGGGCCACCAGGGTTTCTTCACCGGCGGCTGGCTTGGGGTTTCGGCGCTTGCGCCCTCTTCCAACGGCTCCGCCTGCATGCCCAGGGACTTGATGGCCTCGACAATCGGCGTGGTCGACGGCAGGTCATGGGTGACGCCGAGAATCCGGTTGATCAGATTGAACTCAAGCTGCTGCACACCCGCCAGCTTGCCGAGCTTGTTCTGGATCAGCGTCTGCTCGGTAGGACAGTCCATGGCTTCGATGCGGAAACGGCTCAACCGCGCGTCGGCGCTGGTGGTCTCGCTGAGCTTGATCAGCGCGGGGGCCTCGGCGGTCGAACAGCAGCTGTGGGCATGCCCGGCCGCTCCATGGGAGTGGGAAGCCTTTACCGGCTGGAGGACACGGAAAGACTGAGTCGCGGGTTTATCGGCATGATCGTGGTCATGGCCGTGGTCATGACTATGCTCATGCTTGTGATCGTGATCGTGATCGTGATCGTGATCGTGATCGTGATCGTGATCGTGATCGTGGCCAGCATGGGCATGATCGCCGGCAGGCTTGTGCGAAGTGTGGATGGAGTCGCTCATGGGTGCGTCCCTGAAAGTGCTTGTTGCCAAGTGAACACCCTGTAGCCACTATAGGGTCAAGCACCCTTTTCGGAGATCGAACGATGAAGATTGGCGAACTGGCGAAACTCACCGACTGCCAGGTGGAAACCATCCGTTATTACGAGAAGGAAAACCTGCTGCCGGAACCAGCGCGCAGCGAGGGCAACTACCGCCTGTACACCCAGGCGCATGTGGAGCGCCTGACCTTTATCCGCAATTGCCGCAGCCTGGACATGACGCTGGAGGAGATTCGCAGCTTGCTGGGGCTGCGGGACAGTCCGCAGGATCAGTGCGAAAGCGTGAATGCGCTGATTGATGAGCATATCCATCACGTCAAGGCGCGGATCGATGGGTTGCTGGCGTTGCAGAAGCAGTTGCTCGACCTGCGCCAGCGCTGTGGCGGCGGGCCGGATCTGGATCAGTGCGGGATTTTGCAGCGGTTGGAGGTCAGCGGCAGTGTGGTGGCGGCGGAAGAGCATTCACATGTCGGAAGAAGCCACGGTCATTAGGCACACCCAAATCCTGTAGGAGCCGGCTTGCTGGCGATGAGGCCGGTAAGTCCTGCATCGCCTGCTCGGCCGCTATCGCCAGCAAGCCGGCTACAGAGTGATGCTCCTCAAACCGCCATCGGTGCCGTCATCGGCGCATGGTGCTGGTAGCCTTCCAGCGAGAAATCCCCCGGTTCCACCAGCTCCAGCCACTCCGGCTGGTACACCCCGGTCTTGGCAAACTCCGGCACACGCTCGGAAATAACCAGTTTCGGCATCGGGAACGGCTCGCGAGTCAGTTGTTCGTTGAGCATGTCCAGGTGGTTTTCATACACATGGGCATCACCGATGAAATAGGTGAACCAGCGCGGCGTATAGCCGGTCAGGCGCCCGATCAGGCTCAGCAGCGCCGCGCCTTCGGTCAGGTTGAACGGCGTGCCCAGGCCCAGGTCATTCGAGCGGATGTAGAGGGTCAGGGAAATTTCCCTGGTCTCCACATTCGGATGGAACTGATACAGCAAATGGCACGGTGGCAACGCCATCTCATCCAATTGCGCACAGTTCCAGCCATGGAACAGAATCCGCCGGCTACCCGGATCCTTGATGATGGTGTCGACGCACTGGCGCACCTGGTCGATGGCCTTGTACAGCACCACATAGGCCTGGCCGCTTTCCTCGCCCTCGGCAATCTGCCGGTAGCCCTGGCCCAGAGTCTGCTCGATGGCGGCTACGTTGCTCTTGGCAATCTGCTTGTAAGCCGGCCATTTGCGCCATTGCACGCCATAGATCTCGCCCAGGTCGTCTTCGCCCTGGCGGAACGGATTGGCCAGCCACTGCGCGTTTTCGTTGGCGTTCTGGTCCCAGACCTTGCAGCCCAGCGCACGGAACTCGGCGGCGTTGTTCACCCCACGGAGAAAGCCGCACATCTCGCCGACAGCGGACTTGAAGGCCATCTTGCGGGTGGTGATCGCCGGGAAACCTTCCTGGAGGTCATAACGCAGCATGGCCCCGGGAAAGCTGATGGTGTTCACGCCGGTACGGTTGGCCTGCTTGGTGCCGTTCTTGATGACGTGGGCGACCAGTTCGAGATATTGCTTCATGAGTTACCTGCATCCTTGAATACGGGGCCCGCGAGCCCCGATTCGAATTTAAAGCGCGGCGTCTTTCGCAGCCGGTGTAGTCGGGGCGCGGTGATAGGCGAACCACAGCAAGCCCAGGCCGCCGATGATCATCGGCAGGCTGAGGATCTGCCCCATGGTCACCCAGCCGAACGCCAGATAGCCGAGCTGCACATCCGGCACCCGGACGAACTCGACGACAAAACGGAAGATCCCGTAGAACAACGCGAACATGCCCGAAACCGCCATGGTCGGCCGTGGCTTGCGCGAGAACAACCAGAGGATCACGAACAGGGCCACACCTTCCAGCGCGAACTGATACAGCTGCGACGGGTGACGCGGCAACTGGGCCGGGTCGCTGAACGGCGGGAAGACCATCGCCCACGGCAGGTCAGTCGGCTTGCCCCACAACTCGCCATTGATGAAGTTGCCGATCCGCCCGGCACCCAGGCCGATCGGGACCATCGGCGCGACGAAGTCCATCAGTTGGAAGAACGACTTGCCGTTGCGCCGGCCAAACCACCAGGCCGCCACCATCACCCCGATGAAACCGCCATGGAACGCCATGCCGCCCTTCCAGACCTCGAAGATCAGCGTCGGGTTGGCAAGATAGGCACTCAGATCGTAGAACAGCACATAACCCAGGCGCCCGCCGACGATCACGCCCATGGCCAGCCAGAAGATCAGGTCGGAGAGTTTCTCCTTGGTCCAGGTCGGGTCGAAACGGTTCAGGCGCCGGGAGGCCAGCAGCCACGCACCGCCAATGCCGACCAGGTACATCAGGCCGTACCAGTGGATTTTCAGCGGGCCGATGGCCAGGGCCACCGGGTCAATCTGCGGGTAAGGCAGCATTGCAACTCCTCGATAGAGTAAAAATTCAGGGCCCGGCGAACAGCAATCGCCCAGGGCCGGCGGGTCATGCTGCAAGCGCGCCATTAAGCCAATATTGCGCCGGCATGACTGAACCGAGCCTGTGGCTCAGATCAGGAACTTCAGGCCGACAATGAACAACAGGCCGGCAAACAGCCGCTTGAGCAACAACGGCGACAGCTGGTGTGCCAGCTGCACACCGAACCGAGCAAAAAACATACTGGTCAGGGCAATCCCGAGCAAGGCCGGCAAATAGATAAAGCCCAGGCTGTGGGCCGGCAGCAACGGATCGTGCCAACCCAGGATCATGAAACTCAAGGTGCTGGCCAGGGCAATCGGCAAGCCGCAGGCCGAGGACGTCGCCACCGCCTGCTGCATCGGCACACTGCGCCAGGTCAGGAACGGCACGGTCAGGGAGCCGCCGCCGATGCCGAAAATCGCCGAGGCCCAACCGATCACCGCCCCCGCCACGCCGAGGCCGAACTTGCCGGGCACGCTGCGGCTGGCCTTGGGCTTGAGGTTCAGCGCCATCTGCGCCGCCACCACCAGGGCGAACACACCGATGATCTTCTGCAGGTGCGGGCCGGCGATGGCATTGGCGGTCAACGCGCCGAGGCCCGAGCCGAGCAGGATACCCACGGCCATCCAGGCAAAGACCGGCCAGAGCACCGCACCGCGCTTGTGATGCCCGCGAATGGTGTTGAACGAGGTGAAAATGATCGTCGCCAGGGACGTGCCCACCGCCAGGTGCGTGAGGATCAGCGGATCGAATCCTTGCAGGGTGAAACTGAACACCAGCACCGGGACGATAATGATCCCGCCGCCCACGCCGAACAGCCCGGCCAGCACGCCGGCGCAGGCCCCCAAGACCAGATAGAGCAGAAATTCCATGCATGACCCCGCAAAACAAGTCCGGCATGGTAACGGAAGGACGGACACGGCTCTACTGGATGGCGATGGATACCCTGCGTAGAGTGGGCAAAAACATCGAGGACCACCTGATGTGCCTGATTGTCTTTGCCTGGCGCCCGGGCCATGCCCAGCCGCTGATCGTCGCGGCCAACCGTGACGAATTTTATGCCCGGCCGAGCCTGCCGCTGGCGCAATGGCCGCAAGCGCCGCAGGTCCATGCGGGGCGCGATCTGGAAGCGGGTGGGACCTGGCTCGGGATAGGCCCGCAGGGGCGCTTTGCAGCCTTGACCAATATCCGCGATCCGCACCAACCGGTGGCCCGGCGTTCAAGGGGAGAACTGGTGGCTCGCTTTCTCACCGAGGACCTGTCGATTGATCAGTATTTAGCCGAAGTTCGCGGAAAATCGCTGGAATATGCGGGTTTCAATCTGCTGTTGGGCACAGCGGATGCCTTGTGGCACTTCAATTCCCATGAGGGTGAGCCACGCGAACTGGCGGAAGGGGTCTACGGACTGTCCAATGCCGGGCTCGATACGCCCTGGCCAAAATTGCTCAAGGCCCGGGCGGCGCTGTCCTGGACGCTGGCCGATCCCCAGCCGGAGGCCTTGCTGGCGATCCTTGGCGATCCGACGATAGCGCCCTTTGCCGAGTTGCCGGACACCGGGGTGGGACTGGCGACCGAGAGCCTGTTATCCAGCGTGTTTATCGCCAGCCCCAGCTACGGCACACGGGCCAGCACGGTGCTGATCAGCCACGCCGATGGCACGCGTCATCTGGTGGAGCGCAGCTTCGGGCCGTATGGCGGGCATCTGGGAGAGGTGGAGCTAAAGGTCTAGCTCCCCTCCTCAATGCGTGACGGTCGGCACCACCATCCGTGACAACCCGAGATTCTTCAGCGCCAATTGCAAGGTACTGCGAATCACCTGCGGGTTGTCGATGGTCATCACCTGGGCCAGCAGTTCCTGGGCCTTGCTCAGGTTGATCTGGCGCAGCATCCATTTCACTTTCGGCAAGTTGGTGGCGTTCATCGACAAGCTGTCAAAGCCCATCGCCATCAACAGCACCGCCGCCATCGGATCACCGGCCATCTCGCCGCAGATACTCACCGGCTTGCCTTCGGCATGGGCGTCGCGCACCACGTTCTGCAGGGCTTGCAGCACCGCCGGGTGCAGGTAGTCGTAAAGGTCCGCCACCCGTGGGTTGTTACGGTCCACCGCCAGCAGGTACTGGGTCAGGTCGTTGGAACCCACCGAGAGGAAGTCCACCTGCCGCGCCAATTCGCGGGTCTGGTAGACCGCCGCCGGAATCTCGATCATCACGCCCACCGGCGGCATCGGCACGTCGGTGCCTTCGTCGCGCACCTCGCCCCAGGCCCGGTGGATCAGGTGCAGCGCCTCTTCCATCTCGTGGATGCCCGAGATCATCGGCAGCAGGATCCGCAGGTTGTTCAGGCCTTCGCTGGCCTTGAGCATGGCCCGCGCCTGCACCAGGAAGATTTCCGGGTGGTCGAGGGTCACGCGGATACCGCGCCAGCCGAGGAACGGGTTGTCTTCTTCAATCGGGAAATACGGCAGCGATTTGTCGCCGCCGATGTCCAGGCTGCGCATGGTCACCGGTTGCGGATGGAACGCCGACAACTGCTCGCGATAGATCGCCAGCTGTTCCTTCTCGCTCGGGAAGCGCTGGTTGATCATGAACGGTACTTCGGTGCGGTACAGGCCGACACCTTCGGCCCCGCGCTGCTGCGCCCGGGCCACATCCGCCAACAGGCCGGTGTTGACCCACAGCGGCATGCGATGGCCGTCCGGGGTCACGCACGGCAGTTCGCGCAAGGCGTCCAGGCCCTCGGACAGCTGGCGTTCTTCTTCCACCACACCGGCGTATTGCTTGCGCAGGACTTCGCTGGGGTTGGTAAACACCTCGCCACGGGCGCCGTCGACGATCATCTCGATGCCGTCGACCTTCGAGTACGGCAGGTCCACCAGGCCCATGACCGTCGGAATGCCCATGGCCCGCGCCAGGATCGCCACGTGGGAGTTACCCGAACCCAGTACCGAGACCAGGCCCTTGAGCTTGCCTTCCGGTACTTCGCCAAGCATCGCCGCGGTCAGCTCTTCACTGACCATGATGGTGTTGTCCGGGTAGACCAGGGCCTGCTGGCGCTCGGATTGCAGGTAGGCCAGCAGCCGACGACCGAGGTCCTTGACGTCCGACGCGCGCTCGCGCAGGTAGGCGTCGTCCATCAGTTCAAAACGGTTGACGTGATCGGTCACTACCTGGCGCAAGGCGCCCTGGGCCCATTGGCCGGTCTTGATCACGTTGGTGATTTCGCTGCCCAGGGAGGCATCGTCGAGCATCATCAGGTAGACGTCGAACAACGCGCGCTCTTCCGGACGCAGCTGCGTCGCGAGTTTGGCCGAGAGCGTGCGCATGTCGGCACGCACGCCTTCGATGGCGGTCTTGAACAGCGCCAGTTCGGCGTCGATATCGGCGATCGCCTTGTCCGGCACCACGTCCAGGTCCGCCGGCGGCAGCATGACCACCGCCGTACCGACGGCCGCGCCGGGCGAGCCCGGCACACCGATGAACTTGGCTTCCTGGATGCCCTTGCCTTCACGCCCCAGCCCGCGGATCGAACCGGTGGCCTCGGCATGGGCGATAACGCCGGCCAACTGGGCGCTCATGGTCACCAGGAAGGCTTCTTCGCCCTCGTCGAACTGGCGACGCTCTTTCTGCTGGATCACCAACACGCCGACGACACGGCGATGGTGGATGATCGGCGCACCGAGGAAGGAGGCATAACGCTCCTCGCCGGTTTCGGCAAAGTAGCGATACCGTGGGTGATCGGCAGCGTTTTCCAGGTTCAGCGGTTCTTCGCGCGTACCCACGAGGCCAACCAGGCCTTCGTTCGGCGCCATGCTGACCTTGCCGATCGAGCGCTTGTTCAAGCCCTCGGTGGCCATCAGGACAAAGCGGTTGGTTTCGGGGTCCAGCAAATAGACCGAGCAGACCTGGCTGCCCATGGCCTCTTTGACGCGCAATACAATAATGCCCAACGCCGCCTTGAGATCCT
>Ga0302152_10000970_pt1 | contig 12851 bp, 9 predicted proteins | sample I_Bog_N2_1_FD_192434 | JGI IMG/M metagenome (GOLD analysis project Ga0302152, IMG submission 192434) | Peat permafrost microbial communities from Stordalen Mire near Abisko, Sweden - I_Bog_N2_1 | ecosystem: Environmental > Terrestrial > Soil > Wetlands > Peat | place: Sweden: Abisko, Stordalen...
GGCGAGTGTTGATTTGGGGCGGTGGGGCGGGGTTTGCCTTTTGTGGGACACCGGGGGTGGGGAGTGGCGAAAAATCTGAAAAAAGGTTGAAACGCTGAGGTGGGTTTTGCCACTACCCAGCACTCTTTGAGCGGAAGAGGGGACAGGGTCGGCCGAGTTAGCTTTTCGGGCGGGCTCGGGTATCTCTCCCTGGTAAAGGTCTGTGCGCTGATCAGAGACTTTACTGTACGAAGAGTGGCATACGTCCAACGCCTGTCCTATGGTTTGATGTATGGGCCCATATCCAGGCAGGTTATTGAACGACGATCCGCTTGGACGCGCCCATGGCACGGGCGCTGACTAACCTGCGGTGACACAGATGCCCCCCGCAACGAAGCGAAGGCGGAGTTTCCGGGGTGGTTTTGGTACAGGACAGAGGTCACCATGGTAGTTGCTCGTGAGACACGCAGTCCCAGGCAGAGGCGCAAGAGCGGCCTGACATACACAACTCCGCTGAACATCGTATTGGACTCCCGCGAGAAGCTGTTTGTTGCAGCGTTGCATCTGTTTGCCGCGTATGGGGTGGACCGGGTGACGGTGCGCGACATTGCCAATCACGCGGGGGTGAATTCGGCGCTGGTTGGGTACTACTTTCGCAGCAAGGAAGGGCTGTTGCAGGAGGTGTATCGCCGGCACGCAGGTCCGATGCACGCGGAGCGACTGCGTCTGCTGGAAATGTACCAGACGGGGGGACGCGTAGCGGCGCTGGAGGAAGTGCTGGAATCGTTTGTTCGGCCGGCACTGGCGACTACGACGAATGCCAACGGGCTGAGGGAGTTTACACGCTTGCGAGCGCTGCTTGCCGCGGAGAGTTCCGCGATGTTGGAGGCGGTGGTGGCGGAGGAGTTTGGCCGGTCGTGCGAGGTGTTTGTGGACGCGCTGCAGAGGTGCCTGCCGGGGCTTAGCTGCGAGGACGTGCTGTGGCGTTTCCACTTTATGATGGGGACGATTAACTACACGGCGCTAGGGCCGGAACGGATCACAGGGTTCTCGGAAGGGCGGTGCAATCCGCTGGAAGTGGAGAATCTGGTGCGCGAGTTGATTCCATTTCTGGCGGCGGGGTTTCGCGCTCCTAGCTACGGGCTGCGATTGAACTTGGCGTGAGGCAGGGAGTTGCGGGTCAGGATTCCCTGCGCTCCGGCTCCCACTGGTCAAGCTGATCCCTGTCAAGGCGGTCTTCGCGGTTTTCGCGTTCTTCCTGTTCGCGGCGCTTTTCGCGTTCTTCGCGTTCTTCGCGACCATCACTCATGGCACTGCTCCAAATCCTTTACAAGTTTATCGCGGGCGGGGGCTCTGCGTCTGTTCCTGGGGGCAGGAACTAGAATTGTGGGGATGGCAGCGCGGCGGCGATACGCCGGATGGCCATGACGATGGACGCCGCAGGACAGCTGCGGACAGGGGAGTAGCGCGATGGCTGGAGAGACACGGACACACGAAGAGAACCTGGATTTGCTGGCAGTGGTTGCGGTGCGGGTTGGGCTGGGTTTGCGCGGCGGGCAGGAGCTGGTGATGACCGCGTCACTGGATGCGGTTCCCTTGGCGCGGCGGATTACGGAGCAGGCGTATCGGGCGGGAGCTTCGCTGGTTACGGTGCTGTACAGCGACGATGCGGCGGCGCTGATGCGCTACCGGTATGCCACCGATGGCAGCTTTGACCAAGCTGCGAAGTGGCTGTATGAGGGGATGGGCGCGGCGTTCAAGAGCGGGGCGGCGCGGCTGGCGATTACGGGGGGAAATCCGTCGTTGCTGGCGAAGGAAGACGCGGGGAAGGTGAGCCGCGCGAATCGTGCGGTTTCCGTGGCGTACAGGCCAGCGCTTGAGCTGATTACGCGGCACGAGATCAACTGGACGATTGTGGCGAGCGCGACACCGGCGTGGGCTACGGCGGTGTTTCCGAACGATGCGCCGGCGGGTGCGCTGGCGAAGCTGTGGGATGCGATTTTCAGGACGACGCGGGTGGATTTGGACGATCCTGTTGGGGCGTGGAAGGCGCACGATGCGAGCTTGCAGGAGCGAGCGAAGCTTCTGAACGAGAAGCGGTACTCGGCGTTGCAGTACCGCGGGCCGGGGACGGATTTCCGGTTGGGGCTGGCGGACGACCACGAGTGGATGGGTGGCGGAACGACGGCGGGCAATGGCGTGTACTGCATTCCGAATATGCCGACGGAGGAAGTATTTACGACGCCGCACAAGGATCGCGCCGATGGAACTGTGACGGCGACCAAGCCGCTGTCGCACCAAGGGACGATGATTGAGGGAATCCAGGTGCGGTTTGAGAAGGGGCGGATTGTGGAGGCGCGCGCGAGCAAGGGGCAGGAAGTGCTGCAGAAGCTGATTGCCACCGATGAGGGCGCGCGGCGGCTGGGAGAAGTGGCACTGGTGCCGCACTCGTCGCCGATTGCGCACAGCGGATTGCTGTTTCTCAACACGCTGTTTGACGAAAATGCCGCGTCGCATATTGCGCTGGGACAGGCGTACACGTCGTGCATTCGCGATGGGGAGAAACTGACGCCGGAAGAGTTGGCCGCGAAGGGCGCGAACGACAGCCTGATCCATGTGGACTGGATGATTGGGTCGGGCGAGCTGGACATTGACGGAATCACGGCGACGGGCGCTGCGGAGCCGCTGATGCGCGCGGGGGAGTGGGTTTAAGAAGCGTGCGGTGAGAGAGAAATGGGCTGTCCCGGTTGGGGCAGCCCATTTTGTTTTTGCGCAATTTTGCGTACGCGTGGATGTGCGCTAGATGGAGAGGTTGAGGACGCGGTTGAGGCGCTGGACGAAGGCTGCCGGGTCTTTGAGCTGGACGCCTTCCATGAGCAGAGCCTGATCGAGGAGCAGCCAGGCTGCGTCTTCGGCGATGGCGTCGGGCGCGTGGTGCAGCAGCTTCTTCACTATCTCGTGATCGGGATTGATTTCGAGAGTGGGCTTGGGCGAGGGGATGTTTTTCTCGCCCATGGCGCGGAGCATCTGCTGCATCTGCAGGGATGGCTCTTCTTCATCGGTGACGATGCAGGAGGGGCTGTCGGCGAGGCGGACGGATGCGCGCACATCCTTGACGCGATCGCCGAGGGTGGCCTTGAGCTTTTCGAGGAGGGGCTTGAGTTCTTCGCTCTTGTCGGGCTCCGCTTCGTCCTTGAGGTCATCGCCGGCGGAGGCCTTGTTGATTGCCTTGAGGTCTATGTCACCATATTTCTCGATGCCGGAGAAGACGATTTCGTCGATGTCGTCGTCGAGGATGAGGACTTCGAGATCTTTCTTGCGATAGATCTCAAGCAGGGGCGAGGTGCGGAGCAGCGACTCCTGCGCGCCGGTGATGTAGTAGATGCTTTTCTGGCCTTCCTTCATGCGGGATTGCACGTCGGCGAGGCTGGTGAGGCCTTCCGCTTTGGTGGACTTGAAGCGGACGAGATCGAGCAGGGTTTCGCGGTTGGAGAAGTCGCCGTAGAGGCCTTCCTTGAGGGGGCGGTTGTACTCGGTGATGAAGCGCAGGTAGAGTTCCGGCTGATTGGTTGCGATGGTCTTCAGCTCGGCGAGGAACTTTTTGACGCTGGCGGTGCGGATGCTGGAGAGGACGCGATTCTGCTGGAGGATTTCGCGGCTGACGTTGAGGGGAAGATCTTCACTGTCGATGACGCCGCGGAGGAAGCGAAGGTACTGGGGAAGGAGCTCGCGGGCATCGTCCATGATGAAGACGCGCTTGACGTAGAGCTTGACGCCGACTTTGTAGTCGGCCTGATAGAGGTCGAGCGGGGCCTTGGAGGGAACGAAGAAGAGGGTGGTGTATTCGAGGGAGCCCTCGGCGCGGGTGTGCAGCCAGAAGAGCGGGTCCTGGGAGTCGCCGGTGATGGACTGGTAGAAGTCCTTGTAGTCCTGATCGGAGATGTCGGCCTTGGGACGACGCCAGAGAGCACTGGCGACGTTGACCTGCTCGGTGGTGCGGGTCTTGATGGACTTCTTTTGGTCGGGGTTCCACTCGCTTTTGTCATAGGTGAGGAAGATGGGGAAGGCGATGTGGTTGGAGTATTTCTTGACGAGTTCCTGGAGACGCCAGCTGTTGGCGTATTGCTTGCCGTCCTCGTTGAGGTGGAGCAGGACGGTGGTGCCGGCAGCGGAACGCTCGGCGGGCTCGATATCGAAGCCGGTTTTGCCGTCGCTGGACCAGCGGAAGGCCTGGTCTTCGCCGGCCTTGCGGGAGGTGACTTCAATGCGGTCGGCGACCATGAAGGCGCTGTAGAAGCCGACGCCGAACTGGCCGATGAGGTTGGAGTCGCGCTTGGCGTCGCCGGAGAGCTGGGAGAGGAAGTTTTTGGTCCCGGAGCGGGCGATGGTGCCGAGGTTGGATACGAGGTCATCCTCGCTCATACCGATGCCGGTGTCGGCGATGGTGAGGGTGTTGTTTTCTTCGTCGAGTTCAAGGTCGATACGGGGGGTGAAGGCGAGGGACTTGTAGGCATCGTCGGCGACGGTGAGATGGCGCAGCTTGTCGAGCGCATCGGAGGCGTTTGAGATGAGTTCCCGGAGGAAGATTTCGGGATGAGAGTAGAGGGAGTGAACGATGAGTTGAAGGAGCTGACTGACTTCGGTTTGGAATTCGCGTTTGGACATGGTTCCTGGTCACCTGTATACGGACAAGTATAAATGTGGCCGGCGTTGCCGTGTGGTCTATGCGGTACGGATGTGGAGGACATGTGGATTGGGATAGGCTGGAACGGTGAAAAAGTGCCGGTTTTGAGATGGGCGGGGCGGTGAGCGTGCGTGCAGGGAATGGGGATGCAGGCTTTGGATTTGGATGAGGAGGGAAAGAGATGACTGAGATGGCTGGGATGAGCAGAAGACGGTTTGTTCGCCAGGCGATGCTGGCGGGGTGTGCCTTGATTTCTGGGGGTACGTTATTCGGGCAGGGTGGCGTCGTGGAGCTTGAGGTGGAGCTGCTGACTCCGCTGGGACGGCTGGCGGGTGTTCGGTCGGGTGCGGTGCGGGTGTTTCGCGGGGTGCCGTTTGCCGAGGCTCCGGTTGGGAGCGGGCGATTTCGAGCGCCTGTGACGAAGCAGGCGTGGACGGGGGTGCGGGATGCTACGCAGTTTGCGGCGGCGGCGGTGCAGCCAGGCGAACGAGGGTTTGCGCAGAGTGAGGATTGCCTGTATTTGAATGTTTGGACACCAGATGGAGCGCCGAAGGGGTTGCCTGTTTTTGTGTGGATACACGGGGGCGGTTTTACGGGCGGGGCATCGTTTGAGCCGCTGTATGATGGCGCGGAATTTGCGCGGCGTGGGATGGTGGTGGTGACGGTGGCGTACCGGCTGGGGGTGCTGGGATTTATGGATCTGGAGCCGCTGCTGGGAGCTGAGTACGCGGGATCGGCGAACAACGCGATGCGGGACCTGATGATGGCGCTGGATTGGGTGCAGAGGAATATCGAGTCGTTTGGAGGAGATTCGGCGCGGGTGACGATTGGAGGCGAGTCGGCGGGGGCGAAGCTGACGGATTTGCTGATGGGGGTGCCGAGCGCTGAGAAGCTGTTTTCGGGGATGATTTCAGAGAGCGGAGGAGCGGAGCGCATTTGGCCGAAGAGCAATGCGCAGAGCGTTGGGGAGGGGTTTGGAAAGCAGTGGAGAGATGGCGGTGCGGGAAGGACGCTTGCGGATTTGAGGACGGCGCCGGCGCGGCTGTTGATGGAGACGCAGGTGGCGTTCTACGAGACGTGGCCGCAGCATTTTCCGCTGCGGTGCGAGCTGGATGGAGCACTGTTTCCGGCGTTGCCTATCAAGACGATTGCGGCGGGATCTGCAAAGGGCAAGCGGCTGCTGATTGGGACCAACCGGGACGAGAGCGCGGCGTTTTTGGGCGCCCATCCGAGCCATGACCCGGGAGCGTCGGACCTGGGAAACATGAGTGCGGAGTCTTTCAGCAAGGTATATGCGCGCTACGGGTTGATTTATCCGGAGATGGCGGTGGAGCAGCGAAGAGTGCGGGCGGCGACGGCGGAGGAGTACTGGGTGCCGTCGATCCGTGTGGCGGATGCGGCAGCAAACTCGGGCGTGCAGGTTTGGATGTACGAGCTGGAGTTTGCGCGGAGCGGAGGGATGTCCAAGGGAGAGGCCTTCCACGGGGAGGAGTTGGCGCTGGTGTGGGACAAGCCAAACACGGAGTATGGGAGTGCGGCGGAAGAGGCTGCACTGGCTGGGCAGGTACATGGGGCGTGGGCAGCGTTTCTGCAGGGCGAGGCACCGTGTGCGGTGGGCCTTCCGGCGTGGCCGGAGTATCACGCGGAGACGCGGTCGACGATGATGCTGGATGTGGCGAGCCGGGTGATGAATGCGCCGCAGGAGGCGGAGCTGGAGCTGTGGCGAGAACTGTAACGACCGACCGGGCTGGAGGGAAGGCGTATTCGAAGCAGTTCCGGAAGGGGATACAACCTTTTGGGGCCGGAGCTCGTCAAAGCTAAGGACAGCAGCTCTAGCTGCGGGTCAGACGGATCATGATGCCAACCTCCCTGAGACGATTCGCGGCGACGGCCGCCAAGCTTATGCTTGTGCTGCTGGCGGTGAGCGTTGTGGCGTGGGGAGCGGGATACAAGATGTCGTTGTATCGGGCAACAGAGCCTGCACGGGCCCAGGTTCCCTCAGCCAAGCTGCTGACGGGGCGCGAGTTGAAGTTATTTGCGCTGGACGCGGCGCCTGCTGCGGGTGAGTTGCCGGCACGAGTGATGCTGAAGTGGGACGTGGTGCCGGCGGAGCCGACCGCAGAGGCGCGAAAGCTTTGGCGGGTTGAATCGGTGGCTGAGCGCGGGCCATGGCGTGAGCCTGTTGCGAATCGAAAGCTGTTTTCACGACCCCCTCCTTTTCTTTCCTAGTTGAGACACGACGGAATGCGCACGACTGTGGAGACGCAGCGGCGCAACGGTTTCCTGGGAAGGGCAGAAGACTGCCCATAGAGCACATCAGAGTCAGGTGGGGCGAGAGGGGTTCGCGTGGTGTTCCCAACGCGGGCAGGCCACATTTGACCGGTGCTCAGGGATCACGAAATTCCATAAAGCGCACGAGCCGATAGGTGGGTCAATGTCAGGGAAGCGATGGATTTGGATTGCTGCGGTCGCTGTGATAGCGGTCGCGGTTGTGTTGTTTTTTATGCCGAGGAACAAGGACGCGGCGAAGAGTGAGTTGCAGGGCGCTGCAGTGACGACGGTGACTCGCGGTGCGCTGACGAATGCACTGACGGTGGCCGGGCAGTTCCAGGCGTACCAGGAAGTGGACCTTCACGCGAAGGTGTCGGGGTACATCCGGGAGATACGGGTGGATATCGGGGACCGTGTATCGGCTGGCGAGGTGCTGGCGACGCTGGAGGTTCCGGAGCTTCGCGAGCAATTGGAGGGGACGCGCGCGGGAGTGCGGCACAGCCAGGCGGAAGTGGAGCAGGCGTCGAGCGAGATTGAGCGGAGCAAATCCGCGTATGCGGCGCTGCATGATGCGTGGCAGAGGCTGGAGGCTGCTTCGAAAGCGCAGCCGGGCCTGATTGCCGAGCAGGAGTTGGAAGATGCACGTGCGCGGAGCGATGAAGCGGAAGCTCAACTGGCCGCAGCGAAGTCAGGGTGGCAAGCGACGCAGCAGCAATTGAGTGTGTCGAATGCGGAGACGCATCGGGTGCAGGACCTGAGCGATTACACGCGCATTGTGGCGCCGTTCAAGGGGGTGGTGACGATGCGGTATGCGGATACGGGTTCGCTTATCCAGGCGGGAACGACCTCGGATACGCAGTCGATGCCAGTGGTGCGGTTGGCGCAGAGCGATGTGCTGCGATTGCGGATGCCTGTGCCGGAGGCGGATGTGCCCTACATTGCAGTGGGCGGCAGTGTGCAGGTACACGTGCAGGCGACGGGTCGTGAGTTCACGGGAAAGATTGTGCGCTTTGCGCGTTCGCTGGATACGAGCACACGCACGATGCTGACGGAAGTGGATGTGCCGAATCCGGATTTGACGCTGAGCCCGGGGATGTATGCGGAGACGCGGATTGCGCTGGAAGAGAAGCCGGATGCGCTGAGTGTTCCGACGGGTGCGGTGGTGCGTGAGGGAGACGGGGCTAGCGTGCTGGTGGTGGATGGCGGAAATCGCATCGAGAAGCGGGCGGTGACGCTGGGGATGGAGACGGCAGATCGCGTGGAGATTGCAAGCGGACTGAAAGAAGGCGAGCGGGTGATTACGGCCGGGCAGAGCGGATTCCGCGAGGGAGAAGTTGTTGCGCCGCATGAGGCGTTTGTACCGAAGGCCGTGCAGGAGGACAACAAGTAATGTCTTCCTTTGCGATCAAGTATCCGTTTTTCATTTTGATGTTTTGCCTGATGGTGGTGGTCCTCGGAATTTCGACGGTGGCGCGGATGCCGGTGGATCTGTTTCCTGAGATTGATATTCCGGTGGTGGTGGTGGCTACGTTTTACAACGGAATGCCGCCGCAGCAGATTGAAGCCGATATCACGAACAGCTACGAGCGATTTTTTACTCTGGGCAGCGGGATCAATCACATTGAGTCGCGATCATTGCCGGGCGTGAGCCTGATCAAGATTTATTTTCAGCCTGGCACAGATGCCAATGCGGCGGTGAGCAATATTTCAAATCTTGCGATGGCGAACCTGCGGCGTTTGCCGCCTGGGACGCTGCCGCCAGTGGTGCTGAAGTTTGATGCATCGAACCTTCCGGTATGCCTGATTACGCTGAAGGGCGAAGGGCTGAACGAGACGCAGTTGAAGGATTTGGCGCAGTTTACTGTTCGCAACCAGGTGGCGAATGTGCCGGGTGCGAGTGTGCCACAGCCGTATGGGGGCAAGTACCGGCAGATACAGGTTTACGTTGACCCGGTCAAGCTGGAGGCGCACCAGCTTTCGGTGATGGATGTTGTGAACTCAGTGAATGCGTCGAACCTGATTCTTCCGGCTGGGGATGTGCGGATTGGGACGCGAGATTACAACCTGTATGCGAATAGCCAGATACCTGCAGTGGAGCAGATCAACGCGATGCCAATCAAGACGGCAAGCGGGGCGAGCGTGCTGGTGGGCGATGTGGGCAAGGCGCAGGATGCGGGGCAGTTGCAGACCAACATTGTGCGCGTGGATGGGCAGCACTCTGTGTATATTCCGGTGCTGAAGCAAGGCGGCGGCTCGAACACGATCAGCATTGTGAACGGCGTTCGAGAGGCCACTGCGCATCTGCTGGATGTTCCGGATGCGTTGAAGACAGCCGTGGTGTTTGACCAGTCGGCTTTTGTGAAGATTGCGGTGAAGAACGTGATCAACGAAGGCACGATCGGGTTGTGTCTTACGGCGCTGATGATTCTTCTGTTTCTTGGCAACGTGCGTGCGACGATCTCCGTGTTGCTGTCGATTCCAATTTCATGTCTGGCGGCATTCATTGCACTCGCCATGGGAGCGAGCACGATCAACACGATGGTGCTGGGCGGCATTGCGCTGGCGTTGTCGCGGCTTATCGACAACTCGGTGGTGGTGCTGGAGAACATTTTCCGGCATCTGGAGATGGGCGAGAGCCCAGTGGAGGCCGCGGAAAAGGGGGGCAAGGAGGTTGAGCTTGCCGTTCTGGCAGGCACGTGCGCGACGTGCATTGTCTTCTTCCCTGTGATCCTGTTGTCGGGAGTGAGCAAGTATTTGTTTACGGCGCTTGCGCTGGCGGTTGTGCTGTCGATGTTTGCCTCCTACGTGGTGGCGATGACGGTGGTGCCATTGTTTTGCGCGCGATTTATCCGGTTGTCGGGGCATCACGAACACAACGTGACAGCGCTGGAAGAAGGGATTGCAGAAGCGGAGCACGAAGCATCGCTTGCGGAGCGCAAGAGCAATCTTTTCCGTCGCATCGTGGTGGGCTTCAATGCTCAGTATGAGCGGCTGCAGCATGGGTACGAGCGAAGCATCGGAAGATGTCTGGAGCGTCCCGTGGCGGTGGTGGCTGGATTTGCAGTGTTCACTGTTCTGAGCTTTCTGCTGTACCCGCTGCTGGGCAAAGCGTTTTTTCCGCGCACGGATCCAGGGCAGTTCGTGGTGCAGGTGAAGGCTCCGCCGGGGACTCGGCTGGAGGTGACGGACCAGTACGTGGCGCGGATGGAAGCTGATATTCGCCAAGTAGTAAACGCGAAGGACCTGAACATGTTGGTGTCGAATATCGGCATCACGCCGGATCTGTCAGCGATTTATACGACGAATTCGGGGATGCACACGGGGTTTATCCAGGTGAGTTTGAAGGAGGGCCACCGGACGAGCAGTTTTGTGTATATGGAGCGGCTGCGGAAGCGATTTGGCAGCGAGTTTCCCGAGGTTGGGACGTATTTTTCGACTGGCGGACTTGTGGATGCGGTGGTGAACCAGGGACAGCCTGCTCCGATTGATGTGCGTGTGAGTGCTGCGAACATGGACGACGGTTTTGCATATGCCAACCAGATTGCTGCGGCGGTGAGGAAGCTGCCGACGGTGGACGATGTGCTGATTCCGCAAGATATGGATTATCCGGGTCTGGAGTTGAACATCGACCGTGAGCACGCTGCGCTGCTGGGGATTACGCCGAAGGTTGCGATCGACAATGTGATTACGGCGTTGACCTCGGACTCGCAAATTGCGCCGAGCTTCTGGGTGGATCCGAAGACGGGCAACAATTACATGGTGACGGTGCAGTATCCGGAGGATCAGATCAAGACACTGACGGACCTGATGCAGATACCACTGCGCGCGCCTGGGGCTGCGGAGACGACGCCGCTGGAGTCGCTGGCAAGCCTGCGGGAGATACGCACGCCGACCGAAGTGGACCACTACCAGTTGCGACGGAGCTTTGATGTCTATGTGATGCCGAAGGCGGAAGATCTTTCGCGAGTGAGCGCGGCTGTGACGAAGGTGATTGACGAGACTCCGCATGGCAAAGCTGTGAAGGTGACAATGGGCGGTGCGGTGAAAGATATGGAGAGCACCTTCCAGAGCTTTGCGGTCGGAATTGTGCTGGCAATTGTGCTTGTTTATCTGATTCTGATGGCGCAGTTTGCTTCGTTCTCGGATCCGTTTTTGATTCTGCTGGCGATTCCTCCGGGGCTTTCCGGGGCGCTTCTTTTTCTGCTGGTGACAAATACAACGCTGAATGTGATGTCGCTGATGGGCGTGATCATGATGATCGGGATTGTGGTTTCCGGAAGCATTCTGATCGTGGAGTTTACGGGAACGCTGCGCAAGCAGGGATATGAGTTGAAGGAGGCGCTTATCGAGGCGTGCAAGGCGCGTTTGCGGCCGATTCTGATGACCTCTCTGGCGACGGTGCTGGGTCTGATTCCGATGGCGCTGGCGCTGGAGCCTGGCAGTGAACAGTATGCTCCGCTGGCCCGCGCGATTTTGGGCGGGCTGACGGTCTCTGGAGTGGTTACGGTGTTCCTGGTACCGACGGCTTACCTGTTGATGCATCGCAAGGATGAAGCAGCACACAAGGAGGAAGCACATGGGTAAGCGTTGGAAGGCAATTGCGTTGCTGATGGGCGCGGGGATGGCGGCAGGGCGTGGAGCGGCGCAGGAGCTGCCGGCCGCGCCCGCGCCGCGGATCATGCTGGTGGCCCAGGTGCAGGGGACTGCAGGAGCAGATGCAGCGAGCGGAAATCGAATGACGCGGCAGGAGGCGGAGGACATTGCAGTGAAGAACAATCCGCGGATCGGAGTGTCAACGTTGCTGGCGCTGGCTGAGAAGCAGCGAACGCGGGAGGCGCGCGCGGATCTGTTGCCAACGCTGAACGGGAATGTGACGGGAGTGGCTGCGGAGGAGGGATCGCGGATTTCGTCGGGGACGATTGATGCCTCGCGCATGCTGAACCACGTGGGCGCAGGGCTGGAGCTTCGGCAACTGATTACGGATTTTGGCAAGACGACCAACCTGACCGCGGCGGCGGCGCTTCGGGCACGCGCATCCGATGCCGAGGCGCAGGCGACCCGAGAAGAGATTGTGCTGGCGGCCGACCTGGCGTATTACGGAGCGCTGGAGGCGCAGGCGAGCGAGCGTGTGGCAGAGAGCACAGTGGCTGAGCGGCAGACGGTGCGAGACCAGGTAGCTGCGCTGGCTGCCAGCAAGCTGAAGTCGACGTTGGATTTGAGCTTTGCCGATGTGGGATTGTCCGAGGCCAAGCTGCTGCGGTTGGACGCGCGCAACCAGGCGGATTCCGCGATGGCAGAGTTGGAAGAAGTGCTGGGGACAGCTGCGCCGAGCTGGGGCTGGCAACTGGTGAGCGAGGATGGCGGCGAGGAGGCGGAATTGCCGGAGACAGCGGAGGCACTGGTGGCGCAGGCGATGCAGGAGCGTCCGGATTTGCAGGGGTTGGGATTGAGCCACGCAGCGGATGTGCGGACGAGCCGGGCAGAGCGTGCGCAACTGCTGCCGACCGTTTCAGGAGTGGGAGTGGTGGGGACAATTCCGGTGGGTTCGAGCACATATTTTCAGCCGTCCTGGTACGGGGCTGCGGGGGTCAATATAGAGGTTCCGCTGTTCAGCGGATTTCGCCTGCAGGCGGAGGCGTCAGAGGCTGCTCTGCGCGCCCGCGCATCTGACGAGGCGACGCGGGAGTTGCGCGACCGGATTACGCGGGATGTGCGGACGGCGTGGCTTGGTGCAGAGACCGCGCGGGAGCGCATGACCGTGACGGGGCAACTGCTGGCGGAAGCAAGCAAGGCTCTGGAGTTGGCGCAGACGCGTTATCGGCTGGGGTTGAGCTCGATTGTGGAACTGAGCCAGGCGGAGCTGCAGCAGACCGAGGCGGCGATGTCTGAAGCGAAGGCGCGACTGGAGTGGGAAGCA
>Ga0302152_10000982_pt1 | contig 12786 bp, 10 predicted proteins | sample I_Bog_N2_1_FD_192434 | JGI IMG/M metagenome (GOLD analysis project Ga0302152, IMG submission 192434) | Peat permafrost microbial communities from Stordalen Mire near Abisko, Sweden - I_Bog_N2_1 | ecosystem: Environmental > Terrestrial > Soil > Wetlands > Peat | place: Sweden: Abisko, Stordalen...
GTCGACATCGTGCAATTGTAGTAGCTGGCTGGCGTCGCTACGAGCTCCGCGCGCAGCGGCGCAGTTGGCCACGCTAGCGCCGGTCTGGGCGGGGGGCGGCGCATCGGCGGCGCGCGTTAGCGGCGGACAGGCCAGTAGCAAGAGAAAGAGCAGGGGAGTCAAATGCGGCTTACGCGGCGTGTATCGGATCATTCACGGCTCCCTCGATATTGTTTAGCTTGCATGGCAATGATGTTTAGATATTGTTGATTAGCATAACATAAAATGATTAAATTTCGAGTCGCCGGATTGACAAGCCGCCGGCAACTGACTAGATTCGCTTTCAGCTTTTGTGGTGTGGCTGGAGAGACTGCCCTAAGGGCGGCGCCGAAGGGGTATCGCCCCAGAAACTCTCAGGCAAAAGGACTGCCACACCCGACAAGCTCTCTGGAGAGTAGGCTTAACGCCTCGCCGAAGGAAGCGTGTTCGCTCACGGGACACTCAAATCTCTCAGGCAAATGGACAGAGGGGGCCATACGCAGCTTGGAATGCGTGGCTGTCCGCACTGTCTGTCGTGTTATCACCGGCGATATACCCGTCTTTCAGTCAATGCTACCCGTGGGTGGCCGCGCGTAGTCCTATATTTATACTCAGCACGACTAATAAGGTGGGTTAAATGGCAATCAGCGTTTTCGATCTATTTAAGGTGGGGATCGGGCCGTCCAGTTCTCATACCGTGGGGCCGATGCGCGCGGCGAACAGGTTTGCCAACTGCCTGAGAAACCGCGATTTACTGGCCTCGACCGCGGTCGTGCGTTCCGAGCTGTTTGGCTCGCTGGGCGCCACCGGGCGCGGGCACGGGTCTGATATCGCGATTATGCTGGGCTTGGAAGGCTCAGAGCCGGATACCGTGGACACCGATAGTGTTGCCGAGCGTGTGGCGCAGATTCGCGCGCGCTGTGAGCTCAATCTGGTGGGCGAGCATCTGATTTCGTTTGTCGAAAAAGAGCACTTGATTCTCTATCGGCGTGAAACCCTGCCGTATCACCCGAATGGCATGCGCTTTACCGCGCTCGACCAGCAGGGCAACGAACTGTTCCGTCGGATTTATTACTCGGTGGGTGGTGGCTTTGTGGTTAATGAAGAAGCCGCTGGCGCTGATCGTATCGCGATCGACAGTACCGTGTTGCCCTATACCTTCCATAGCGCTAAGCAGCTGCTGGAACTGTGCCGCGCTAACGGTATGAGCATCAGCCAATTGATGCTGGAGAACGAAAAGACCTGGCGTAGTGAAGAACAGATTCGTAGTGGATTATTGGCAATCTGGGATGTGATGCAGGCCTGTGTACGTCGCGGTTCCGAACGCGAGGGTGTGATGCCCGGCGGCTTGCACGTTAAACGGCGCGCGGCGGAATTGTATCGTAAGCTGGTCAGCCGTCCGGAAGCCGGGCTAAAAGATCCGCTGACCGTGCTTGACTGGGTCAGTTTCTACGCACTGGCGGTCAATGAAGAAAATGCCACCGGCGGGCGGGTGGTGACCGCGCCGACCAATGGGGCGGCGGGAATTGTGCCGGCGGTGCTGCACTACTACACCCGGTTTTATCCTGGCGCCAGCGACGATGGTGTGGTGCGCTTTTTGCTGACCGCCGGCGCGATTGGTCTGCTCTATAAAGAGAACGCTTCAATCTCCGGGGCGGAAGTCGGTTGTCAGGGCGAAGTCGGTGTTGCTTGCTCCATGGCTGCGGGTGCCCTGGCCGAGGTGATGGGCGGTAGTATCGAACAGGTGGAAAATGCCGCCGAAATTGGTATGGAACATAACCTGGGTCTGACTTGTGATCCGATTGGCGGTCTGGTGCAGGTGCCCTGCATCGAGCGCAACGCCATGGCCTCGGTCAAGGCCTTGAACGCGGCGCGCATGGCGCTTAATGGCGATGGTCATCATTTTGTATCGCTCGATAAAGTGATTCGCACCATGCGTGAAACTGGCGCCGACATGAAGGTCAAGTACAAAGAAACCTCGCGCGGCGGCCTGGCGGTGAACATCATCGAGTGCTGAGTCAGGTGCGGAAATCCCCCAGCGCTGCGTCGCTCCATTTCCCGGTGCTTAGGGGGCTTCAGCACAGCGCCTGGTGTCGCTTGACTCTTAGGCGACCAGCCTCTCTGGTTGTGATTCCAGTCGTGCCAGAAGACTTTGGTGTGCCGAACTTTCCACTACTGGCTGCTTGCATTCGCGGCTGTCGGTTTCGGCGCAGGCCAGTAGAGTGCGGATAGCTTAACCTTGAGGAAACGGCGCGGCGCCAACTCTACCGTGGCAAGATTTTGCGTGGGAGCGTTGGCGCCGCGCCGGGGTTGCTGGCTAACTTAGGCAATGAGCGGGTTTTGCATCGGTTCGAGTAAGGTCTGCAGACTGTCGTATGCCGAATTTTCTACTGGCGATGGATTGATGCAGAAGTTGGCGACCGACTCTTCGAGTCCCATTGGATAGGGGCATCGGGGCACAGCCACCGTGTTGTGCAGGTCAAGATCTCTCAAGTTCTGCAGCATGGTGGGCAAGTCTTGAACCTGCGTGGATGTGAGTTCAATCGAACCGGTCAGGTTCTCCGTTTGTGACGGGGTGTCTGAAAAAGAGCTGCTCATGTGGACTCTCCTTATATGAATTGAGTGCGGGCTCACGGGGAGCCCGCACTCAATCTGGCATGGCTCATGGTCCCTTAGCTAGGCCCGAAACCACGAAATAGAAAAGTTCACGCGAGCCTGTCGCAGTGCCTGACGGATGCAATCTGAGTCTCTAGCGCAGGTGTTGGTGCGCGCTGCCCGCGCGCCAGTGCCAGACCGGCGGCGGCGCCCAGTACCAAGACGCTGCCCAGCAGGTTGGGCAGACTGATGGACTCGCCGAGAAACCCAATGCCCAGCCCGACCGTCACCACCGGTTCCAGCGTCGAGAGTACCGAGGCCATAGTGGGGCCGACGCGGCGCAGCCCAGTGAGAAAGGCCGCGACCGCCAACGCTGAACTGAAGCTAGACAGCGCCAGTAGCGCTAACCAGCCGTGGGCGCTGGCCGGCCAGGTTGGTCCGGCGAGAGTCGCTGACAGACAGTGTAAGAGGGCGGCGGTGGTCAGGACCACCCAGGCCGCGGCCAGCGGGTCGGTATCACGACCGAATCGGCTGCCGATCAAAATATAGATGGCATACAGCAGGCCGGATAATAGCGCCAAGGCAATGCCGAGTGGATGGCCGGCGCTGATGGCGCGCCCGAGCAACAGGACCAAGCCCAACGAACACGCCAACAGCGCGCGCCGTTCCGGTCGGCCAAATCGGTCTAGGCCCAGTAGCGCCGCCAATAGCGCGACCAATACCGGGTAGGTGTAGACCAACAGCGCCACTAGACCGCTGCTGGAATAGCGCAACGCCAGAAAGTAAGCCCAAGCCACCCCGGCAAACAGTACCCCCAGGCCCACAAAGCCGACTAAATCGCGCCCGCGCGGCAGCGGAATCCCGCGCAACCAGATGACCGGCCCCAGGGCCAACGAGGCCAATAAAAAGCGCCAGGCCAGTAGCGATGTCGTGCTGACACCATCGGCGTAAGCGATGCGCGCGAACAGGGCCATGCTGCCAAATCCTAGTGCTGATAACGCTACCCACGCCGGTCCTATGAGGCGGTTCTTGTTAGATGTATACATATATCGTATTTTAATGATAATTTAATATCATTGAGTCTAATCACGCCTAATGCTGGTATCAAACGTAATTAATTTGGTCTAAGGCCTAAAATTTTGAGCCCATTGTCTATTCGATCCGAACTACCGCCTTTGGCCGCCTTGCGCGCCTTCGAAGCCGCCTCGCGTCACGAAAGCTTTGTTGCCGCTGGTAACGAATTGCACCTCAGCCCCGGGGCGATAGCGCACCAAGTGAAGCAATTGGAAGCCTGGCTAGATCTGAACTTATTCGATCGGCGCGCGCGCGGTGTCAGCCTGAGTGAAGCCGGTCGGCGTTATGCGCAGTCGGTCGGCGCCATTTTGGATGCCTTGGCGGAGTCGACCCGGGTTTTGCTGCGCGATGCCCGCGCCGCTCAAGTGGTTACGGTTAGCGCCATGCCTTCGTTTGTCACCTGCTGGCTGATGCCGCGCTTACCTCGGTTTATCGATGCCTGGCCTCAGGTGGAGGTGCGAGTGTTGGCGGCGGTGGGTATCAGTGATCTGTCGCGCGATATGGTGGATGTAGCGATTCGCTTCGGACCGGGTCACTATCCCGGTCTCAAAGTCAGCTCGCTCTTTGGCGAAAGCTACCGCGCCGTGGCCAGTCCGATGTTTCTGCGCCGCCACCCTCAACTGCTGACCCCGCGTGATCTGCTACGTGTGCCGCTGTTGCACGACGAAATTGAACCGAGGGTACCGTTGCAGATTGACTGGCGCCGCTGGCTGAGTGCTTGCGGCGTCACCATTCCGGTGCGACTGCCCGGGCTTTGGTTTTCCCATACCTATTTAACCCTGGAGGCCGCCCTGGCCGGTCAGGGGGTCGCCATTGCCTCCGAGCCGATGCTGGGCGATAAGGTGCAGCGTGGTTTGCTGCGCGTCTTGTTCGAGGGTAAGTCGATTGAAGGCCAATACCGCTATAGCCTGCTGCGCTTACCACAGGCAGAGTCCAGACCTGCCGTAAAAGCCTTCTGCGACTGGGTGCTGGCTGAGGCTGGCGTGACTGCTTGATGTGAGACGCGATCAGTACTGTGTCGGTGTTTGAATCAAAAGCCCGTGCGAACTTTCGGTTGGCAAGGGCTTTTTATTGATACTCAGGCGCTATGCGGCGCCGACGTCGCGCGCGCTTAGTCTTCGACCAGAACCGATTGTTCGGCGCGGATGAACAGGGTTTGGACCGTGCCATTGATCAGTGCTTCCGCCGCATGAGCGGACACTTTACGTAGCCAGGTGGTGCTGCCAGTCAATCGAAAAAACTCGTTGCGCTTCAGTAGATGAAAGCTGATTTGAGCAGGTGACATCTGATATTCCTCATTAATAATGTTGCAGTGCATCAAATTCTAGTGTTAGTGTGCAACAACTTATTGATTTGACTCAAAGAAACGAGAAGGCGAGCGGAAATACCTCTCAATGTGTAACGATATATGCGTTCGGTATGGGTTTGTCTGGTCGTAAACATTAACTGGCATAAAACTTCGCGCTACCGGATGAAGGCACTCCCCCTGGCCGTTGGAGCCTGAAATTTTTCAGCGTTGTCCGTCAGTACTGGCCCCCGTTACTGGCATGTTCTTCAGTCCGAATCGGATGCTAGTTCATCCAGAACCCGCTCAGAGGTTCCCCGATAGGAGATATGCAATGAGTAGCCATTCGAATTATTAAAGGATGGTACGCAGGCCATTCGCTCGTTCGAACCGCGCTCCACCGTAGCCGGTGTCGCGCCACAGTTTGTTGCAATCCGACTGGCGGAAGAGCGCGTCGTCATCTTCAGCATGAATTCCAAGCGCGTCCCTTGTGGCGCTTTTTTTGCCTGTCTATTTTTATGCGTGTTTTAATCAACAGCTTGCCATCCATTCTTTGGTTTAGGGTGATTAGAATTTATTCGGCAATCCGAACGCATTGGTGTGGTTATATTCGGCATGCCGAACATAATTTAAAAAAAACATAAATGTAGTTTGGGTTTTGTTGGTAATTATCGATGGAAAATTTTAAAAAACAATTAAGTGCGGATCTCTGATTTTTCTTGATGTGAAGTGATTTTGTGGCCAATTGGTTCGAATATAATTTCAATGTCATTTGATTGTACTGTGATAGTTTTCTCTCTCCCCATGAAATATCGCAATGCAACATTTTGGCTGTCAGTTTCGTTGAAAAATGGAATCAGGCTGGTTTTCGTCATCTCAATTATGATGTCGTTAAATAAAATAATGTTAAATATCAATTGCTTAAAATTGTTTTATGTCGAAGTTTGACCTATATGCGTTCTGGTGTTGCGCCGCGTGTTAAACCTGCGCCGAGCTGATTAATATCGCGGAAGTCATCACCGGTCAGGTCTTCCTTTTATGATTTTTGATGGTGGCGCGATTCATAGCAATGGCGTCATAAGAGAAAGTAATTGCGTTTGTGCAAAATTTGAGCATATGCAATATATGCAACACTCTCATTAATAATAATGTGTGCAATGTAATGTGTAGTAGCAGTAATGTTATTTAATATATTAAGCTGTGCGTGAATTTTTGATTGAGTCGGATAGCGTACTATTCTTCCGGTATTGATCAAATTGTTCGTTCATATTGAATAAAAAACTTGCCGCTATAGCAAGAATTCATCCCTACAACGCGTTCGAAATGGAGTTGAAATGTTTAAGAGTGTCAAACCGCTGCTCACCATGACTACCCTGGCACTGGGTCTGTGCTTGGGTTCCGCCTATGCCGATAATCTTCCAAACGTCGTTATTCTGGCGACCGGCGGCACCATCGCCGGTACCGGGGCGACCGCGACGACCACGGTGGGCTATACCGCGGCTAAGTTGGGTATCGATCAAATGATCGCCGCGGTTCCAGAACTACAGAAAGTGGCGCATGTCACCGGCGAGCAGGTGGCTCAGGTGGCTAGCGAAAGCATGACTGATGACATCGAACTCAAGCTGGCCAAAGAAGTTAACCGTCTGTTGCAGCGCTCGGATGTTGACGGCATCGTCATTACCCATGGCACCGACACCCTTGAAGAAACCGCGTACTTCCTCGACTTGGTTGTGAAGAGCAACAAGCCGGTGGTGGTCATTGGCGCCATGCGTCCGGCAACCGCGATCAGCGCCGACGGCCCGATCAACCTGTATAACGCTGTGATTCTGGCCGGTAGTAAGGATGCCATCGGCAAAGGTGTGATGGTGTGCATGAACGACCAGATTAACGCTGCGCGTGATGTTACCAAGACTAACACCTCCGATACCGACACCTTCAAGTCACCGGAACTGGGGCTCTTGGGCTACATGCAAGACAACAAGCCGTACTTCTACCGCATGTCGACCCGCAAGCACACTGTTGATACGCCGTTTGACGTCGGCAACCTGAATTCACTGCCGCGTGTGGATATCGTTTACGGCTATGAAAACATGGATGATATCGCCATGAAGGCCAACATTGCTGCCGGTGCTCAAGGGATCGTTGTCGCCAGCGTGGGTGATGGCAGTGTGCCGAAGCAAATGTACCCGGAATATCGCCAGGCTCGTAAGGCGGGCGTGATCGTGGTGCGTAGCTCGCGCGTCGGTAACGGCGTCGTGGCTCGCAATGGCGAGGCCAATGATGATAAGGAAGATCTGATCGTCAGCGATTCACTGAACCCGCAAAAAGCAAGAATTCTGCTGAAGCTGGCGCTGACCAAAACCCATGACAGCGCGGAACTTCAAAAGATGTTCTACACCTATTGATTCTGGTTTTATCCGGCCCGAGCCGGTGAGCGCCTGATCGATTAACGCCCCGTTTCCTGACCGGAACGGGGCGTTTTTGCTGAAGTGATTAAACCAGCACCCAGCGTCCGCCGCCGCTGAGCTCCAATTGATGCGGGTGATGCACTCGCAAGGTGCTGCGGTGTCCGACGCTGACCAGAATCATGTCGGGCAGGCGCTGGCGCAGTAGGTTGTAGAGCTGGTTTTCCATCTCCTCGTCCATGGCCGAGGTGGCCTCGTCGAGGAACGCGGCGTGCGGTCGCACCAGCAGTAGACGTCCGAAAGCCAGGCGCTGTTGTTCGCCTAGCGACAGAATGTGCCCCCAATCGACCACCTCATCCAGCCGCTCGGCCAGTGCGCCGAGTTGCACCTCTTGCAGAATGTGTTCCGCCTGCTGATCGGCGTTTTCCGGCGGCGCTTCAGGGTAGTACAGCGCATCGCGCAGCGTACCCAGTGGCAGATAAGGTTTTTGCGACAAGAACATGACGTGCTGACTTGGGCGGATGATATTGCCTTCGCAATAAGGCCAGAGCCCGGCCAGGGCGCGCAATAGAGTGGTCTTGCCCACGCCGGAGCGGCCGCGAATCAATAACGGCGCGCCAGCGGCAATCTCTAGCGTGACATTGTCGAGCAGCGAGCGACCATCCGGGCGACGCACCGTCAGCCCCTCCAGTGCCACGCGCGCGCCTTGCTGACTCACCTGAGGCACCGGCAGCGCATTGGCGCTGTCAATCGCGTCGGTGAAGCCGCTGAGACGATTCAGTACCGCGCGGTAGGCGGCAAACGTATCGTACGCATTGCGGAAGAATGACAGATTGTCATGTAGTGTGCCGAAGGCTTGCGCGGTCTGTACCATATCGCCCAAGGTAATTTGCTTGGAGAAGAATCGCTTGGCCTGAACGATGAAGGGAAATACCATCGCGGTTTGCCCAATCGCCAAATTGAAGCCCTGAAACTTCAATGACCGGAAAATGATCTGCCAGGCGTTGGCAATCACCTGCGCGAAACGATTGCGCAACAGCGCGCCCTCAACCTGCTCGCCACAATAGAAGGCGACGTTTTCCGCGTATTCGCGCATGCGCACCAAGGCATAACGATAGTTAGCGTTGAGTTGTTCGCTAAGGAAATTCAGGCGCACCAGCGGGCGACCAATTTTAAACGCGAATACTGTCGCGACAAGTACATAGGCAAAAATGGCGAAGACCATGCCCCGTGGAATCTGCCAGCCAAACAGGCTGAGTATGCCTGACAGTCCCCATAGAATCATGGTGTAAGCAAAAATTGAAACCAATGCGTTTACCGCGTCCAGCGACAGCTCCAGCGAGGCGCTGACCAAGCTGGCAATGTCTTGTTGCAACCGCTGATCGGGGTTGTCCGCCGGTTGTGGCAGATACTGCGTGCGGTAGTAGGCCTGTTTGTCCAGCCAGCGAGTTAGCAAATGTTCATTGAGCCAGGTGCGCCAATGCAGCGCAAAACCCTGACGGACGTAGAGCTCAAGCAATACGCGCAACACGTGCACCGAAGCGAGCGCCGCAAACACCCACATCTCACGCCAGAACACGCTCTCGTTGAGCTGCTGTAGGGCGGTGTACATGCCGTTGTACCAAGTGGAGAACAGTACGTCGATGCGCACTGCCGCCAAAGTGAAAAACAGCGCCAGCGCCACGATGGCGCTTGGCTTGACGCTGCGTCGCGGAGCGAAATAAGCGCCGGTCAGTGCCCAAAACTGGCGGCCCCAGTGGGTGGAGCGTACTAATAGCCAACCGGTCAAAAGAAACAGTACGGTGGTGATGCCATAGACCTTGGCAAGCCACAGACTGCTGGTTAGCAGTTCCCGACTCCAATCCATCGTGCTTCCTTGCTTGTTAGTACAAAAATTATATAGGAACAAATATTAGCATACAGATTCGGCATATGAGGACGTCGACCGGGCGCAAGCTTGGCAATATTGGGCTCCGGTGGTTAAAAATGGCTAATGCATAATGAATATTCAGATTAAAGAAGTTGTTGTTAATATTGTGGCTAACTGTTGATTTGTCGTTTAATTTCAGGTTGTTTGATTAATGGCATATGCTAGATAATAATGTTATTTAACTTTATATCTGCATTCGGGTAGCATCCGTAAGTTGTCCGTTTGGCTCGCGCACGAGAGCGCGCAAGTCGCAGTTCGGGTGCCAGTTGTTTGCGCGCAGTGCCGCTGGCGTGTTTGCTTGCTCAGCTTCGTTCCATCCTTTCACGGCGTTTGCCACCATGATTAAGAAGATTCCCGTCGAGCGTTTACGCCCGGGTATGTTTCTGCATAATTTGAATGCCGGTTGGATGTCCCATCCGTTCATCCGCAACCGATTCGTGGTCGCGGATGAGTGTGCTGTTCAGAAAATTTGCGAAGCGGGGATTCACGAAGTCTATATCGACACCACGCGCGGTCTGGATGATGCAAACGCGCCGACCGAAGCCGAAGTTAATCTGCAATTGATGGAAGAAATGCAGGAGGCGGTGCAGACTGACGCGCCTTATCGCTGCACCACGGTGGCGGAAGAATTGGCCAATGCGCGCCGCTTGCGTTCCAGGGCCACTGGCGTGATTCGCTCGGTGATGCGCGATGCCAAAATGGGGCAATCGCTGAACCTTGAGCAAATCGACGAACTGGTGAATGCCGTCATTGAAAGCGTGATGCGCAATGACAGTGCTTTGCTGTTGCTGCTGCGTGTGCGGGCGCAGAACGATTACACCCTGGTGCACTCGGTTGCTGTGTGTACCTTGATGGTGAGCTTCTGTCACGCCCTTAATTGCGACCGTAGTACCTTGCACCAGGCCGGCGTGGGCGGCTTGCTGCACGATGTTGGTAAAGTACAAATTCCGTTGGAAATTTTGAATAAGCCGGGGCGTTATAGCGAAGACGAATTCAATGTGATGCGCGGGCATCCACAACACGGCTACGATTTATTGCGGCAGATGCCGGATATTGGTTCGGAGCCGCTGGATATTGTGTTGCACCATCACGAGCGCATGGATGGCAGTGGCTATCCTCGTTCACAACAAGGCGAAGATCTTAGCCGCATGGCGCGCATGGCGGCGATTGCCGATGTCTACGACGCGATTACCTCGGATCGTTGCTACCACACTGCATTGCCGCCGACCGCCGCGCTGAAAAAAATGTGGGAGTGGAGCAAGTTCCACTTTGATCCGGCGCTGATGCGCGCGTTTATGACCACCGTCGGTATCTATCCAGTGGGGACTTTGGTCAAGCTGGAAAGCGGGCGGATTGCCGTGGTGGTCGAACCACACGAAAGTGAAGTGCTTAAGCCCAAAGTCCGGGCGTTTTTTTCGACCAAGGCCGGCACCCATATTCCCGCGCAACTGATTGATCTGTCGCGTCCGTTCGGCGCTGGCGGCGGCGACCGAATTGTTGGCTATGAAGACCCGCGCAAGTGGAACCTCGACGCACTGCGCTATTTAACCGACTCAGTTTGACCCTAGCCACCCGCGTAACGCACCCCTTAGTCTTAGGCCACGACTTGCGCGCCGCGAGGCTAACACATACAATTGCTGACTTCATTGCCGGCTCACACTGGTTTTGAAGTGATTCGCAGGGCCCCGATGGTGAAATTGGTAGACACAAGGGACTTAAAAATTTGAGCACCTGGGCGCGAAAGCCTCAGCGTGAATCCCGTCAAATTCGGTGAACTCCCTGCGTGTAGCGATACACGCGCGACAACGCCGAGCCAAGCCCGGAAACGGGAAGGTGTAGAGACTAGACGGCGGGCACCTAAAGCCAATGGCAATGGTGAAGGCATAGTCCAGCGCACGAACAGGTCACTGGCGACGAAAGTCGTAGTGTGAAGAAAATCCCTCGGCTTCGGCTGTACCGGTTCAATTCCGGTTCGGGGCACCAAGAATCATAAGTAATTCAATGTGTTATGTATGGTTTGGCGTGAATTTGGCGTAACAGCTCAAAATTCACGCCCATTCCATCACGCCGCCTCGCGCGGTCGCCCGCCTTTTCTTCCAATCGGAATCACTCCCCTGTTTTTACGCGCCCACTCGATCACTTCATCTGCAAACCAAAGTCTTTTGCCTTCGCGCGCGCTCGTCGGCACGAACGGCGCCGGGAAGCCCGGACGCGCCGCGACGGTATATTTCGCAACTTTCGCTGTAACTCCAAGCCATTCACCCAACTGATCGGCATCCCAAAGCTTCGGCGCACCATTTACCGTCATTGCGATCACCAGCTTATCCAGTCGTTCGACCAGCGCCGCCATGTCCGTTACTTGATCTTCCATTTTTTCTTATCTCCCAAAAGAGAAGGCCGCTCTAGGCGGCCTTCTGTGGTGCTGGTTTTTTATCATCCAGCCGATGCACGATACGCGGTTCGACAGTTCGCACTGGAGCCGGCGGCCGGAATAAGGTGAATAGGGCGCGGTTCATGGTTTGGACTCCGGCGCGGCAGAGAGCACGTACTCCAGCATTTGCTGAGCTTCCGTCGCTGTAAACAGATTTGTCCCTGTCGGCCACCACCGTTCGTCGGGCGCATTGAACGAAATTCCAGCGTCTGGTGCGAATGTGTCCGGCAGCGGCCAGGTCAAAAAGCGATCTACGAGCGTCTTGATGTCCGGCACGCTCGGCGCCGCCTGAAGCGATTCAGCGCAGGCGGTCAGCCGGTCGATTTTTGTCTGATAGCACTCCTGTAAGTGCCTCGGGCATGGCCACCGCAGCGATCCGTCGCCGCTTGGGCAGGTGCAGATTGGCTCCTTGGGTTTGGCGCGCGCCGCATCGGCGAGCGAATAGATGATCCCTGCGTGGATTGGGTGGTAAGTCCAGCCCTGGCCACTCCATATGCGCATCTGCTCAGCGCAGTGCTGGATCTTCTCCAGCGCCGCCAACAGCTCGTCGGACACCTGTGCACGCCGGGCTAGATCTGGCACGACGGTTAAGACCGTGCGAATTGCCGCTGCGTCATCGGAATGCAACTGGTAAAGTTCTCCGCCATGAAATTCCGCTTTGGTTTCGAGGTGCGCAGCCATGCGTTCGAGCCGCAGAACGTCAATAGTGTGTTGAGTGGTCATGCTGTTGGCTCCTGTTTGGCGCGCTTCTGTTCTAGCTTGTGCTGTGCGGCCAATATTTCCCATTCTTCCTTCTCGATGCGCCGGCAGCCATCAAACTCTGGAACGAACGACTTGGCCGGCTCAGCGACAGTTTTGCCATCTGCTTCCATGGCAGCGACTTCTGCTGGGACATCAGGGATCCACATGGCGTATGGCCCGTTTTCACTGATATACAGGAAGCCACATTCCTGCAGCGGGCTGCCGATACTTGTCCAGCCATGGCTTTGTCCTTCGGTGTACTCCAGTGAGCACGGAACCCCCATCGCATCATGGATAACCGAAGCCG
>Ga0302152_10000988_pt1 | contig 12744 bp, 13 predicted proteins | sample I_Bog_N2_1_FD_192434 | JGI IMG/M metagenome (GOLD analysis project Ga0302152, IMG submission 192434) | Peat permafrost microbial communities from Stordalen Mire near Abisko, Sweden - I_Bog_N2_1 | ecosystem: Environmental > Terrestrial > Soil > Wetlands > Peat | place: Sweden: Abisko, Stordalen...
CGCGCAGCGACCAACTCGGTCGCCATGTCGGCCAGCTTGAATTGCAGCGCCTGGAAGTCCGCCAGTTTGCGCTTGAATTGCCGACGTTCCCCCATATAGAACCGTGCCGCATCGAGTGCAGCTTGTGCCGCGCCAATGGAACAGGTCGCGATGTTGATGCGGCCGCCATCGAGCCCGCGCATCGCCATCTTGAAGCCCTCGCCTTCTTCGCCCAGACGGTGGTAAGCCGGAATCCGCACGTTATCGAAGCTGACAGTACGCGTGGGCTGGCTGTTCCAGCCCATTTTGACTTCCTTGCGGCCATAGCTGATGCCGGGGGCATCGGCGGGTACCGCGAAGGCGGAAATGCCATCTGCACCTTCGCCGCCGGTACGCGCCATCACGACCAGCAGATCGGTCGCGCCGGCACCGGAGATAAAGGCTTTCGTGCCGTTCAGACGGTATTGACCATCGACCAGTTCGGCGCGGGTTGTGAGCGATGCGGCATCCGAACCGGCACCGGGTTCCGTGAGGCAATACGAACCCAGCTTTTCACCACTGGCCAGCAGCGGACCCCATTGCGTACGCACGCTGGAGCTAGCCCAGGTCGCCACCATCCAGCACACCATATTGTGGATGGTGATGTAGGCTGCGGTCGAAGGGCAGGCACTTGCCAGCTCTTCAAACACGATCGCTGCATCCAGCCGCGACAAGCCCATGCCGCCGACCGCCTCCGCTGTGTACATGCTGCAGAACCCAAGCGCACCGGCTTTCTTGATGACGTCCAGCGGGAAAATGCATTCTTCATCCCAGTGCGCGGCATGAGGCGCCATTTCACCTGCCGCAAAGTCGCGCGCGGTTTGCTGAAATGCCCGTTGGTCTTCCGACAAATCAAAATCCATGGCGTGATCCCTTACGAAATTATTTCAAGGAGATGGTCGTGTTGACGCCGCCCGTGACTGCACCGTCTTCAAACCAGCGCGCTGTAATCGTCTTGGTTTGAGTGTAGAAAAGGATGGTCGAAAGTGCTGCCTGCGGCATTGCGTTGTTCATGCTGGATATATCCTCAATAAAATGGACGTTTGTTACGTCAGGGATGTTGTGCAGCGCCGTGTTTCGGAGTGCATTCCAATAATTTTGTAGTGACAACGTTTGGCGTCTGTCATGCCATTGCGAAATAGCAGCTCAGGGTGAAGTGTTTTACGGTCAGTTCAAGAATAGTAAAAATGGCGCGCGCCGGCTATGCCGTTATTACTCAATTTACGTGGAAAAATTTGCCACATGCGACTAGAATTTGTCCGACTATCACCAGATGAGCTTTTGCTTAATATCATTACGCCGCATGGAAAAAGGAAGCATATCCATCCACTTCGTGCAGTCTGCGCTGCGACCTGTGCAAGAACGCGGACTAGATACTATGAAGTTATTGGATGAAGCAGGCATTACGTCGGTCTTGTTGCAATCGCCGCAAGCACGGGTCTCAGCGACAAATTACAGTGCGTTATGGTTGGCTGTTGCACGGACTCTGGACGATGAAATATTCGGACAGGACTCGCGCCGCATGAAGGTGGGAAGTTTTGCAATGATGTGTCGCGCGCTCATTCACTGCAAGACGTTAAAGAGCGCGCTGTTATGCATGCTACAGTTTTTTAATTTGCTTCTGGACGATTATCACAGCAGCTTAGTCAGCGAGGGGAGATTCAGTCGTATTGTTATCCAAGAACGCACTCAGGACCAAACGCCGCGTGTATTTGGACATGAGACTTTACTGATGATGCAACATGGCCTTGCCTGCTGGCTGGTCGGACGACGCATACAAATCTTGACTGCTGGCTTTGCTTATCCAGAGCCGATCTACAGCGCAGAATACCGTTCAATGTACTCGACTCAGCTGCGCTTTAACGAATCAGTCACATCACTCACCTTTGATCAAGCCTACCTTGAACTTCCGGTCATTCAAAACGAGCGCGCAGCCAAGGAGTTTCTCCGGGTCGCGCCAGCCAATATCGTTCTCAAATACAAAAATAGTTCCAGTTTCTCTGCCAAGATAAGGCGGAGGCTTCGGGCAACAGCACGCACCGAATGGCCGGATTTCGAGACATTTGCCGTAGGCATGAACATGACACGATCGACGCTTCGCCGTCGCCTGGAGGAAGAAGGGCAATCATTTCAAGCGATTAAAGACCAGTTGCGCCGTGATATGGCAATCGGGTACCTTTGTCATTCTTCAAAAAGCGTGATGGAAATAGCAGTGGAATTAGGCTTCGCAGAACCCAGCGCATTTCACCGTGCCTTTAAAAAATGGACCGGCGCATCCCCTGGCGAATATCGGCAACGGATGGGCGTTGGTGCACTTAAAAGTTGAAGGCGAAAACACCCCTACCCCGGATTAGTTATGCGCGCACTTGCTGACGACGGACGGAATTTTGACATTCGGCGCCCAGCATTCGGCTAAACACAGCCACGTCGATAGCGGCCGCGGTTGAGGGCCGATGAGCGATTTATAGCGCCCCATGGTCGTCTCCACCAGGGCACTCTGTCCATGACCAATCACCGTCTGCCAGCCAAGTCGTCCCTGCGTACGGATCATGTAAATATGATGATCACGCTAATTCGACGGACTCGGTTCAGTGCCGGACACAGCAGTTGTGCGCGGAGGAATGATTACCTCGATATCGTCACCGTAGTGCGCGATTGTTTCGTATGTGGGCGCGCCATCATATGCACCATAGGCCATCACCTAGCCGACTTCTTCGTCGATCTGAGCCAGCAGTAACCCGTAGCTACGGCATCCTCGATCGATCTGCTGCCGATCATCGTCAAGGCCTTGCGCGTAGTGGGCAACAACACCGGCTCCGTGGCCGACTTGGCGGAGGTGGCTCGGGCCATTGCCGCCCACCGCATCGTGCCGGTCATTGACCGCGTTTTTTGGCATCAATGACATCAGCGCCGCCTATGTCGAACTCAGCGCCGGCGGGAGGCATTTCGGCAAGCTCGCCATCGCGCATTGAGCCACGGAAGACGACCCGAATCCTGATCGTTCATCAACGAGTGACCGGTACCCGAAAGATGGCGATTGTACTCATTGACCGCCATCTGGATTTCGCAATCCCAAGAATCCTATTTGATATCGCCTACAGCTTTGCTGATGCCGTCCTGCCACTTCTCAAAACCGGTCTTCGGTGGTGCTTGAACCGCCATAACAATCCTTTCTCGTTGAGTTCTTTATGTTCTCGGCATTTCTGACGCACGTCAGTAGATTAAGATGGTTGCGGCCCGTCATAACCCTCAATGATTACGAGATCCACTGTTGATGCCGGTAGCCGAAGTTTGATCGCATCTTGGTACTCACGTGAGCTCCAACAGTCGAGCGCGGCCTGATAGGTTGGGAATTCGACCAAGGTATTACGTGTTCTGGCCGTTCCCTCGGGATTCTGGAATATGCCCGCCCGCACCAGAAATCTGGCACCGTACTTCTTGAGTGCTCCAGGCGCGGCCGCAGCGTATTTTTTGAACTGTTCTTGATCTGCGACATCGATTCGAACAATCCAATACCCTTTAGACATAGCTCTCTCCAACAGTAAAGTTATTGCTGCGTAAACCCGCCGACCGCACCGGCGCCGACTATACAACTTTTCATGCCTGCTCCTTGTTAGCAGCGCACCGATAAGCGTCCTTAAAATCGTTCGACACGCGTTCGTCGAAACCCAATGCGACCCGCCGCACTTCGGCGGAATCGGTCGGCGCATGCCCCACTCCCAGGACCGACGAGTTCGGTACGGGCGCGCAAGCGAGCATCCACGCATCCCGCAGGCTTTCATGCGGCATCAACAGCGCCGCGCGTTGCAAGCCTTTGCATAGTTTCAGTAACTCAGTCGCGGGATGGCCGGTGTCGCCTTCAAGTTCCGCAATGCTGACAGGCCGCGGTGCTCGTGACACCAGGCAGCCTAAAATTTCCGTGGCGGTGAGGAAACGATCGTGCAGTGCGCCGTCGCACAGGATGTAATGATCCATCAGGTTTTTTTGTCGGGTACATTAACTAAACTTCGACTGCGGCACCACAGTGGTGGCCGGCGATCAGCAAGCAGACTCTCCTCTGACGAGCGTTACGTCATGATGCGAACCGGTACTCGCTCCTCGAGCTAGGAGCCAAGTGAAATCAACACATCTTCGCGCGCCTTTTATGCAACAAACTGCACCCCAATCGGCAACCGAAATCCTGCGGGCCAAATGGGATAGGAAAGTGCAGGGACGTGAGTCAGGTTGAATGCCGGGGTGTAAGGATTCCACGACATCCAATCGTCGCTCTTCCAGCCAGACGGAACGTTCTTGCCAGCCTCGAATGCCCGGATGGGCATCGTCGGTAGCATCAGAACGTCCACATCGTCAAAGAGAATCGAACTGGTCCACGTGACTTGCGAGCCGTTCATTGATTAAGTAACTAAGACGATGGGCTGAGACGTGCTTCGTGATTCAAGCAAGGCATGTGCTTGAGCGGCTTCTTCAAGCGGCAAAGTCAAAGTCGACTCTGATCGTAGCCGACCATCTTGAAGTTCTTCAAACAGCGCCGAACTAAGAGATTCCAAGTCGCGCCGCCTAGCAACATAGTGGAAAAGTATCGGTCTAGAGAGCGTAACGGATTTTGCTGCGAGTTGGGCTACGTCAAAAGACGCAATCGCGCCAGACGACTGGCCGAAGTTCACCAGATGGCCACATGGCGCGATTACCTGCAAAGATCCTTCGAATGTGTCTTTTCCAACGCTGTCGTAAACCACATCGACTCCGTAGCCCGCTGTAATCTCGTTCACAGCGTCCACGAAATTCTGTTCTCTATAGAGAATGACGTGCTCGCAGCCAAGTGCGCGCAATTGCTGCGATTTTTCTACCGACCCAACAGTTCCAATGACACGTGCCCCAAGCCTAAGCGCCGCCTGCACCAGGAGTTGCCCAACCCCACCCGCTGCGGCATGGATCAGCACCCAGGATCCAGGTGTGATTTGCACCAACTTACGGACGAGCATCTGGACAGTCAATCCCTTGAGGTAGGAAGCAGCCGCAACAACCCCGGAGATTGTGTCCGGCAAATGAATGGCAATGCTGGCTGGGATTACTCGTGCGCTCGCATATGCGCCGTAAGCTGCTGACAGATAGATTACACGATCTCCTACTTTGAAATCCGTTACTCCTTCGCCTATTTCCTGCACATAACCGACCCCTTCTAGACCAGGGATACCCGGTAAGGGGAGCGTTTGATATGCGCCCGAGCGTACATATATATCGTGGAAATTTACGCCAACATGCGTCTGTTGTAGTCTGAGTTCGTTGCGACCGGGTGCACCAACTACAACTGGTTCGTACTGCAGAACCTCGGGACCTCCATACGACCGGATGAATACGGCGTTTTCCATAAATTCTTTCTCAAAAACATAGCAATAGGGAGAAAAATAAAATAGTGATGTGCCTGTAACACGTACGCCTAGTTACAGATGAATTCGGTACGGCAGCACTCACACTTCGCAGCCCCCGACACCTAGCGGAAACTGTAACCGTAATGATACGATCCTAAGTATTAAGAGAAGCCGCCAATAGCTACTATCAGATATTGACGTTATTGATAACTTGGTGCACCGTGCCGTGTTGATATCAACATCGTGTAAACACACATATTCGCGGCACGCTGGGTCTTGACGAAGGTGCGTACCTAGCCCTTGGAGAACATGTCAATGATCGATGTTCGCAACCACTGCACCCCTTCTTCCTCCTGGCTCCGTTCATGCCAATGAACACGGATATCGAACGTGGGTAGAGACAACGGAGCCGGAACGGTGTGGTAAGCAGCGGGCTGCCGGAACGCGGATACGGCGACCTCGGGAACAGTCAGCAAATAGTCACTTTTGGCGAGCACGGCCTCTACTGCCAAATAGTGAGGAATCGTCAGGCCAATCTTTCGGCGCACTCCTTGGGCCCTCAATACCCCCTCAACTAGAGCATGCCCGCTACTTGTGGAATCGATCACCAAGTGTTCAGCGGAAGCAAAGGAATCCAGATCAAGCCGGGCCTTCGCCAGAAAATGCTTGCGTCTCATGACCGTTACGTATTTTTCCTTTCTGAGGGTACGCGCGTAGACTCGTCCTTTGATCATTGGCAGCGATCCAATCGCCATGTCGATGTCTCCTGATTCAAGGCCCTTTTCAACATCTTCCCAAGGTAAATTGCGTACCCATAGATGGACACCGGGCGCTTTTTTGTTGAGAAAGGAATTCAACTCCGGCAAGAATACCAATTGACCAAAGTCGGACATGTGGATCTTAAAAACACGATCCGATGTCGCCGCGTTGAAACCGAGAGGCTGGGCAAGCGCCAGTTGCATTTCCTCCAGCAAGGGCTGAATCTTTATTCGCAAGGCCACGGCGACTTCCGTCGGCGTTACGCCATAACGTCCTCTGATAAAGAGTGGATCACCGACCACTTGGCGCCATCGCTGCACCATCTGCGACACAGAAGACTGGCTCATATCGAGACGCAGAGCGACCTGGCTCAGGTTGCGAAATTCGCAGATGAGGCAGAACGCGTGAAGCTCTGCGAGCGTCAAGTTATAAGTCATTTCGATATTTGATATCTTCATTTTGAGGTCTCACTGGTGTCTGATATGTCTATTATTGAATTCGCTGATGCTCACGAACACCTTACATGATGCTGGAATTTTTCCTTCTTTGCTCGTTTGACACTGTTGATCCTCGCTCTCTCGGTGAGCGTCAACGCACTCGCCGAGCCGATGCCAATATCACCGCAGAAGTAAATCGCCGAGGGCTCTCGGAAACGATGTTGTACAGCAACCTTGTGAAGGCACACGGTATTCGCGCCGACTAGCCAAGTAGCGTAGCGATTCGAAACCGTTCACACACTTCTAACTATTAAATTTGGAGACGACATGGGAGCAGCCGAAAAAACTTTCCGGAAACAAGACATCTATGGGATGGAGGAAGGGCCCGCATTTCTTTCTGGCATTCAGGCGCTTGTTCGACTGCCCATGGTGCAGCGCAGACTCGATCGCAAGCTGGGACTCAACACAGCAGGCTTGGTCTCAGGCTATCGAGGGTCGCCTTTGGGCGCATACGACCAACAACTGTGGAAAGCCGCGACACAGCTGAAGACACATGACATTGTGTTTCAGCCCGGGCTGAACGAGGACCTCGCCGCCACGGCGCTGTGGGGCGCGCAAATGCATCATGCGTTCGGCCCAACTAGGGTGGATGGGGTCTTCGGAATCTGGTACGGCAAGGGCCCCGGAGTGGATCGGACTGGTGATGTCTTTCGTACAGCCAATGTCATGGGGACTTCGCCACTAGGCGGCGTGCTGGCTGTGTCGGGTGATGATCACGCAGCCCAGTCCTCGATGTACCCACACCAGACTGACGGCATCTTCCAAGCCGTCTCGATGCCTGTTTTGCAACCCGCCAGCGTCGCTGAGGTGCTCGAAATGGGGTTGGCAGGTATTGCGCTGTCTCGCTACAGCGGGCTCTGGGTTGGATTGAAAACGATCGCGGAGGTGATTGAGGTTGCGGCCGTGGTGGATCTGAGACTTCCCGAACCTTTTCTTACGCCAACGTTTGACCCAACAGGTGCCTCGTTGAACTGGGATCCCACGCTGAAGTGGCCCGCCCAACGCCATGAACTTGAGCGCCGCCTGATTCACCAGCGGCTGCCAGCCGCACGCCACTGGGCAAGGGTCAATCGGCTCGACAAGCTGATCGTGTCCGCACCAGTACGCCGCATCGGCATCGTAACCGTCGGAAAGGCGCACCAGGATCTGATGCAGGCATGCGCCGATCTTGGCCTCGCGCAGGATGACCTGCGATCGCTAGGCATCTCGATCTACAAGGTAGCCATGAGCTGGCCTCTCGAAACAGAAGGCATGCTCGAATTCGCTGCGGGGCATCGAGAATTGCTGGTTATCGAAGAAAAACGCGGCACCGTTGAACTGCAAATCAAGGAGGCGCTATACCACGTGCCCGCAGGTGCGAGGCCCGCTGTAACTGGTAAGACCGACGACCAGGGCCGTTCGCTGCTACCGGAAAGCTCAGAATTCACGCCGCTGTTGGTGGCGCGCGTGCTGGTGGCTCGCATGGCTGGCGAAGGCGACTTGGCGCAGCGCCTGGCACGCATGGAATCTAGGCAGCAGGTCCTGGTGGCCGAAACAGTCCCCACGAGAAGCCCGTACTTTTGTTCCGGCTGCCCGCACAACACCTCGACCAAAACCCCTGACGGCTCGATCAGCGGGGGCGGCATCGGTTGCCACATAATGGCGTTGATGTTGCCTGAACTCAAGACCGAAACCTTCAGCCAGATGGGCGGCGAGGGTCTGCAGTGGGTCGGGGCGCAACCATTTTCAACGACCCCGCACATTTTCCAGAACCTGGGAGATGGAACCTACCAGCATTCGGGGCTGCTGGCGATCCGCGCGGCCATCGCGGTAGGCACCAACATCACCTACAAGATCCTGTTCAACGATGCGGTTGCAATGACGGGCGGCCAGCCAGCGGAAGGCATCAACGATCCGGCACGCATCACCCGGCAACTGCACGCGGAAGGCATCACGACCATTGCCTTGGTGTCCGACGCGCCACTGCGCTGGAAAGGGAGCGCCGAGCTCGCGCCCGGTGTGACGGTCCACCATCGCGACGAGTTGGACGCGGTTCAGCGTCGCGTGCGGGAGATAGCTGGCGTCACCGCGATTGTCTTCGAGCAGACCTGCGCGGCCGAAAAACGGCGCCGGCGCAAGAAGGCTGCACCCGCTGCACCGGCCCGGCGCGTGCTGATCAACCCGCGCGTCTGCGAAGGCTGCGGCGACTGCTCGGTGCAGTCGAACTGCATCTCGATAGAGCCGCTAGAGACCGCGTTCGGCCGCAAGCGGACCATCAACCAATCCAGTTGCAATACCGACCTTTCCTGCATGAAGGGCTTTTGCCCCAGCTTCGTCGAAATCGAGGGCGGTCGCCTTGCGAAGCCGACCGCCCTTGCCCCGGAGGTCGAAGCGCGGCTGATTGCATCACTCCCGCCCGTCGAGCTTCCCGCAGTCGGTGCGGAAAATTTCAACATTCTGTTGGCCGGCATTGGTGGCACGGGCGTCCTCACGGTGGGTGCGCTGCTCGGTGCTGCCGCACTGGTGGATAGCAAGGTGTCTAACGTGCTCGACTTCACCGGACTTGCCCAGAAGAATGGCGCCGTGCTAAGCCAGGTTCGCATTGGCGCCGCCGCGTCAGACATTCACGCGTCGCGCATTGGCCCAGGAGAAGCCGACCTCCTCATTGGCGCGGATCTGGTGGTCTCGGTGGCCGACGACACCGCTGCCCGCCTTTCGTCGAGTCGCTCCGCTGCCGTGCTTAACGCAGATTTGGCGCCTACGGCGGCCATCGTTCGCAACCGGGATGCGACACTGCCGGAAGACAGCATGACGGCCCGCATTCGTGGACGCTGCACCACCGGTGGATTCTACTCCATCAACGCCAGTGCGTTGACGCGGTCGTTGTTTGGCGAATCGACTTTTGCCCACGTGCTCATGCTGGGCTACGCCTGGCAGCAGGGTTTAATCCCGTTAAGTCTGCATGCCCTCGAAGTGGCGATTGCGAACGGCGTCGCGCCAGCGATGAACCAGCGCGCTTTCCTGTGGGGTCGCATCGCGGCGGCCCATCCTCAGGCCGCGAGCGATGCCATGGCGGGTGGTGCTCCGATGGTGGCGCCGGGGCAATCTGAGAGCTTGGACGACCTCGTCAGGCGCTACACCAGTGAGCTGACACATTATCAGGACAAGACATATGCGGACCGCTATGTCCAACTCGTCAACCGCGTGTGCAACGCTGAGCGCGCTGCAATGGGAAACGACGCTTCTACGCTGTCGCGCGCAGTCGCTCTCAACGCCTTCAAGCTCATGGCGTACAAAGACGAGTACGAAGTGGCCCGCCTGTACTGCACTGATGCGTTCAAGGCCGGTGTGCGCGGACAGATCGAGGGCGGAAGACTGTCAGTATGGCTTGCGCCACCAGGCATTTCGCGGATCGACCCGCTAACCGGTCGGCCGCGAAAGATCAAGTTTGGCCCCTGGGTCTTCAAGGCATTCTCCGTACTGGCGCGGCTGAAGGGCTTGCGCGGCAGGATGTTCGATCCTTTCCGGTTCAACCCGGAGCGCGTTGCTGAGCGCAAGTTGGTTGAAGACTATTTCGACACTCTCGATCAAGCGTTACGCAAACTAAAGCCGGGGTCCCACGCCACGGTGCTAGCGCTGGCTGAACTGCCCGATCAAATTCGCGGATTTGGATCAGTCAAGCTCAAGGCCCTGTCGGACTACGAGACCCAAAGAGAGCTGCTGCTGAAGCAACTACGCGTGTCGCGTCGGATCCCCATTGCCGTCGCGGCCCGAAACAAACACCCTCTGGCATGATCAGGACCATCAAATGCAGATAGAAAATAAGGTATTCATTGTCACCGGCGGCGCATCTGGCCTGGGTGAAGGAACGGCGCGCATGCTGGCGGCCAACGGCGCTACGGTGGTAGTGGCTGACATGCAAGCTGACAAGGGCGAGGCGATCGCCAAAGACATTGGCGGCCGGTTCATCCGCTGCGATGTGAGCAGCGAAGATGATGGCCAGACCACGGTGGCATTGGCGACATCCCTTGGCAAGCTGGCCGGCTTGGTAAATTGCGCAGGTATCGCACCTGCAGAGAAGACTGTCGGCAAGAATGGTCCGCACACGCTGGCCATCTATACCAAGACGCTCATGGTCAACCTCGTGGGAACCTTCAACATGATCCGTCTGGCGGCCGATGCGATGACGAAGAACGAACCCGAGGTCACTGGCGAACGCGGCGTGCTGATCTCCACCGCATCGATTGCGGCGTACGATGGCCAAATTGGCCAGGCGGCCTACAGCGCCTCCAAGGGCGGCGTGGTCGCTATGACACTGCCGATCGCACGCGATCTGGCCAAAAACGGTATCCGCAACATGACGATCGCCCCCGGCATATTCGGTACGCCGATGCTGTTCGGCATGCCCCAAGAGGTACAGGATGCACTGGCCGCCAGCGTGCCCTTCCCTTCCCGTCTCGGCACCCCCGACGACTACGCCAAGCTGGTCCGCCACATCATCGAAAACGACATGCTTAACGGCGAAGTGATCCGGCTGGACGGTGCGATTCGCCTGGCACCGCGCTGAAATGAGCAGTATCTCAAGTAACCACTTTCCACGGATTATGCAAAGGAATTACCATGACTGAATCCATCGTCATCGTCGGCGCCGCCCGCACCCCTATGGGCGGCTTCCAAGGCGACTTCTCTTCCCTCGCCGCTCACGACTTGGGCGGCGTGGCCATCAAGGCCGCCGTCGAGCGCGCGGGCATAACGCCCGACAGCGTGGGAGAGGTATTGTTCGGCAACTGCCTGATGGCTGGTCAGGGCCAGGCGCCAGCGCGCCAGGCTGCCTACAAGGGCGGTCTGCCCGATAGCGCGGGTGCCGTCACGCTCAGCAAGATGTGTGGTTCGGGCATGAAGGCCGCGATGCTGGCGCACGACCTGCTGCTCGCGGGAACGTACGAGGTAATGGTTGCCGGCGGTATGGAGAGCATGTCCAACGCACCTTACTTACTGCTCAAGGGTCGCGGCGGTTACCGCATGGGCCATGACCGCATCTTCGACCATATGATGCTCGACGGCCTCGAAGATGCCTACCAGCCGGGCCGCTCGATGGGCACCTTCGGCGAGGACTGCGCAGCCAAATACAAGTTCACCCGCGAGCAGCAGGATGCATTTGCAATCGCGAGTGTGGAACGCGCCAAGGCGGCCACCATTTCCGGCGCCTTCAATGCCGAAATCACACCGGTGACGGTCAAGAGCCGTGGCGGCGAGACCGTGATCGAGATCGACGAAGGCCCGGGCAAGGTCAAACTCGACAAGATCCCAATGCTCAAACCGGCGTTCAAGAAAGAAGGCGGTACCATTACCGCGGCATCGAGCTCCTCGATCAACGACGGTGCCGCTGCGCTAGTAATGATGATCGAGAGTAACGCGAAGAAGTTCGGTGCCAAACCGATCGCACGCTTGATCGGCCACGCCACCCACGCGCAGCAGCCAGAATGGTTCTCAACCGCTCCGGTTGGTGCCGTCGCCAAACTGCTCAAGAAGATAGGATGGGACGTGAAGGACGTTGACCTCTGGGAAGTCAATGAGGCCTTCGCCGTCGTCCCGATGGCCTTGATGCATGAGCTCGACATCCCCCATGCGGTGGTCAATGTGCACGGCGGCTCCTGTGCTCTGGGTCATCCGATCGGCGCCAGTGGTGCGCGCATCATGGTCACGCTGATCCACGCGCTGCAGCAAAAGGGTAAGAAGCGTGGCATCGCGACGCTGTGCATTGGCGGCGGCGAAGCGACCGCCGTTGCGATCGAACTGGTCTAGGTCCACTATGCTGCTGACACCTGACCAAGAAGCAATCCGCGATGCGGTGCGTGCCTTTGCTCAAGCCGAGCTCTGGCCGAACGCGCCGCGCTGGGACCGAGAGCACCATTTTCCGAAGGAGGCGCACGCAGGACTGGCAGCGCTCGGCGCCTATGGCATTTGCGTGCCCGAGGACGACGGCGGTGCCGGGCTCGACTATTTGACACTCGCGCTGGTGCTCGAAGAAATCGCAGCCGGCGATGGCGGCACCAGTACTGCGATCAGCGTGACCAATTGCCCAGTCAACGCAATTCTCCTGCGCCACGGCGACGCACAGC
>Ga0302152_10000989_pt1 | contig 12737 bp, 10 predicted proteins | sample I_Bog_N2_1_FD_192434 | JGI IMG/M metagenome (GOLD analysis project Ga0302152, IMG submission 192434) | Peat permafrost microbial communities from Stordalen Mire near Abisko, Sweden - I_Bog_N2_1 | ecosystem: Environmental > Terrestrial > Soil > Wetlands > Peat | place: Sweden: Abisko, Stordalen...
TCGAGCAGGAGTTTATGGGAGTCGCGCAGGCGATGCCTGCTGACAAATTCGGCTTTGCGCCTACTACTGCAACCTTCGCGACCTCCCAGGGCGCGAAGTTTGGCGGAGTTCGCACTTTCGCGCAGGAAATATCGCATGTCACGACGGCAAACTACTACTTCGCTTCGAAGATTCTCGGGGAGAAGATGCCGGTTGATCCGAAAAGCATCGATAGTCTGACGACGAAAGAGGAACTCCTGAAGGCTGCCGCGGATTCTTTCGCCTATGCACACAAGGCGCTCGCGACGATTACTCCGGAGAATGCCTACACCACTATTGACGGTGTCGACGGTCTGCACACGCGGTCGGTCGTCGCATCCTTCATCTCTGCTCACGGATACGATCACTATGGGCAGATGGTCGAGTATCTGCGCATGAACGGCGTTGTGCCTCCAGGCTCGAAATGAGCCCATCCAGGATCTCTGCCGATGTTTCGATGTTCCGGCCCAGAGAGAAGTACTGGACGAAGATCCGACTTCGATTTGGTCAATGAGCGGTAAGGCCTGTTAACGCCAATCGAGATCCGAATGGCCTCTCGGTGGCTCGTGCACCTCGCGTGATCATGGCTATCGAAGCCCGTTCCATACCATCCGGTGGAAAAGATCATCCATCTCGGCTGGTGATTCCTTCGCCCCGCGGTCGAGCCACCATCGCAGCAGCGACAATAGACTTCCGGCCATCGCAGAGGCGCGAGCAGCCAACTCACTCTGCGACATTTTTGGTAGACGTTTAGACGCTCTGAGGCGATGCTCGATACCGCGCGCAAAATAAGTTTGCGCGAGATCGAAGAAATCGTTGAGACGACCTGCGCCGGCGAGAATGCGATAGAGCTCGCTTTGGTTTTCGATGTGTGAAAACATTTCTGCCACGGCAACAATTCGATCAGAAGCTTCTTTGCGGACGCTGAGCGTCGTGCTCGTCATTTCCAGGAATATTTCTAGCTGGCTGAGGAGTAAGTCGTTCTTGTCGCGGAAGTGAAGATAAAACGTGGAACGCCCGACCGAGGCGCGGTCCAGCACATCCTGCACCGTGACGTCTTCGATTGGCTTTTCATGGATCAGAGCCACGAATGCGTCGCCGAGTCGGTCGCGCGTGCGCCGTGCGCGTTCATCGGGTTTGCGCGGCTGCCTGTTGCGGCGTGCCCCTGGCCCGGCCTGTTGCTGCGGATTGGAAGACTTATTTCTGGACACCTGTAGCCTCTTTGTTCAACAACTCCAGATTCGCCCTCGACTGTAGAGCCACTGACCGTTACAGTCCAAATCGTAGGACAAATGGTTGCAAATTTATCATGCAGTTGAAAAAAACAAAAGGAGACCCACAATGAATCGGTTCCAGTCACTAGCACTCGGCACGATTTTGATCTTCGCATTGAATGTGTCGGCGCAACAAACGACTACCGCACCTGGTTCGGCCAACATGGGCGGACAAGGCCAGCCCTCCACGCAAGACGATCTGCCGAGCGCGGACGATCAGCTAAAAATCCTGACGATCAAGCTTGATCTCACCGACGATCAACAGGCCAAGATCAAACCAATCCTTCAGGACCTGCATGACGCGACGGTGAAGATCTCGCAGAACGGAAGTCTGTCACGCGAGGATCGTCTCGCCGGGGTAAGGCCACTTCGCTACAAGGCGCACGACCAAATCCAGGCAGCGCTGAATGAGGAGCAGAAGAAGAAACTCGAACAGTACATGCAGGGTCCACACGCTGATATGCATGGCAACCTGAGCGGGGCAACCTCATCCCCGCAAGCACCGAAGAATTAGGGATCACCGGCCGATGAAATCATGCAGCTCTGGTGCGAGGTTGATTATCGTGTGCGGATTGCCGGGCTCTGGGAAAACAACACATGCCAGGCAGCTTCAGTCCAGCTCCCGTGCGATCCGCTTCTGTCCCGATGAATGGATACATGCTCTTTCGCTGGATTATTGGGACGAGGATAACCGTGAGAAGATTGAAAGTCTACAGTGGCAGCTTGGCCAGCAACTCCTCGACTTGGGTCTCACGGTGATCATCGAATGGGGCACCTGGGCAAGGTGTGAGCGTGATGCGTTGCGACTTACCGCGCGTGAGCTTGGAGCCGCAGTTGAGTTGCACTATCTTTCTGCCCCAGTCGAAATCCTTCTCGACAGGGTTCAAAGACGGGCTATGGAAAATCCCGTCATTCAACGGGAACAGTTGTTACAGTGGGCGAACGCATTCCAAGAACCGACAGCCGAAGAATCATCGCTATTCGATACGTTTCTCACCTTTCAAACGCCGGACCCTCTCAACGAGTGACAAATCGCCTACGCACTCAGCCAGAGCGGCGGGAACTGGCAGTCTGCGGCTCCGGTCGTATGACCGCCAATCAAGAAACAACCGACCCCTGAAGACGTAACGTTCTTCAGACCGCCGGTCGTGCGTCAGTCTCACCGCATCCCAACCGCCAGATCCATTCCCGCAACACGCCTGTTGCCCTGGCTAAGTCGGCCACCTATATCCGCCCAGGAATCCGCAAGCAAATCGCCCCCTCAAGCGTCCAAACAGGTACCGGCTCACCCACAAGGCTCCGGCAGGTGGTTTAATACCTAAGGGGGGAGCACCGCCTAAGTGGGCTTCCGTACTCCCGTGGAGGTAACCCGATACCGATGTTTTCTTTTCACCGTCTTGCCATTTTGCTGGCGCTGATTTTGCCGGCCATGAACGTCGTTGATGCTCAGAGTTCGAGCAGCAATCCCGAACCCGCGTCGTCAAGCCCCGCATCGCCGAGTCAAGACCAGAGCACGGCCCCGCTCACCCCACAGCAACTCAGCGTGCAGGCGCGCATCAAGGCTCGCCGCGACCAACGCAAGGCGGCCGCCATGCACGATGTCTACGACCACCTCTACGACTTTTACGTTGGCGCGGGCTACCTGCGCTTTACGCCAGGCTCCAGCCTGCAGCGCGTGAACGAATATAACTGGAACGTGGGCTTCACCCGCTACTTCAGTGAGCGGCTGGGCGTGGCGATTGATGGGCGCGGCTATTACGGTACGCCTTTCGTCCCGCCGCTGCAGAGCCCCAGCGGACAAACCAAGCCCGCCATCAGTCAGTACGCAGCCCTTGCCGGCCCTGTCTACCGGTTCTATGTCCAGCCCAAATACTCCATCTCCGGACGAGTGCTCGCCGGCTACACCTACGGCAACTTCTCTGGAGATATCAACGGATTCAATCCAACTTCGTTTGGTCTCTGGGCGGATAGCTCCACATTTGCTGCCAGCGGCGCCATCGTGGGCGAGTACAACATAGCGCCGAATCTCGGCATACGTCTCGCGCCGGAGTACTACGCCACCGGATTCGGCTCGACGATCCAGGGCGGTCCGGGCTTTACAGGCGGCATCGTCTACCGCTTCGGAAAACAGTAAGAACAGTTCTCAGTTCTTAGTTCTTGGTTGTAAGCAAAGCACGCTGCTGGGTGCCCCATTCATCGCACAGTTTTATCGTGCGATGAGTGGGAAGCAACGCCGCCCACTCCCAAAGCCTTCCCCATCCACCTCGCGCAAATCCGCGCGCAATTGCACTGCGAACAAAATCCAAATAAACAACGCATTATCAGTAGCTTAAGCCTATATCTCTCGCGGAATCAGCGCGTTTTCCAAAGAAACAGCTAAATCTCGACAACCCCTAACACCGTTGAATTAAACTCTCTGCAACCGAAACATATTGGAAAGGCTGCCCGCAAGGTACGTGTCTCAACGAGTCGCAACCGCAGGTTCAACCCTTTCGCGTGTTTTGTAACCACCCGAGCAGCCTTTTCAGCTATGTAGAGCACCCCTCCGATTGAACCTTTCGCCCCTCAAAAAGCTCAGCCCCAACCAGCTCTTCACTGCAGAATCGGAATCCCGGCGATGCGCTGTTGCCACTCCGCAGGGCCGGTCTGATGCACGCTGGTGCCTTTGGAATCGACAGCCACCGTCACCGGCATATCGCGCACATCGAACTCGTAAATAGCTTCCATCCCCAAATCCTCAAAGGCGATCAGGCGCGAGCCATGTATAGCTTTTGAAACAAGATAGGCCGCCCCACCCACAGCCATCAGGTAGACCGCGCCAAACTCCTTGATGGCATCGATAGCCACCGGCCCGCGCTCAGCCTTGCCCACCATCCCCAGCAGTCCGGTCTCGGCCAGCATCTGCCGCGTGAACTTATCCATGCGCGTGGCCGTCGTCGGCCCAGCCGGCCCAACCACCTCCTCGCGCACCGCGTCCACTGGCCCCACGTAATAGATAAACCTATCCGTAAAGTCGACTGGTAACTTCTCTCCTTTGTTCAACATATCCGTCATGCGCTTGTGCGCTGCATCGCGTCCGGTGAGCAGTTTGCCTGTCAGCAGAAGCACTTCCCCCGGCTTCCATGTGGCGGCCTCCGCGCGGGTAACGGTATCGAGGTTGACGGGTCGAGCTCCGCTCACGTCATAGGTCAACTTCGGCCAGTCTTCAATATTCGGAGGATCGAGATAAACCGGCCCCGATCCATCCAGCACGATGTGCGCGTGCCGTGTCGCCGCGCAGTTGGGAATCATCGCGACGGGCAGATTGGCCGCGTGGGCCGGGGTGTCCAGCACCTTCACATCAAGCACAGTTGTCAGGCCGCCCAGCCCCTGTGCGCCGATGCCCAGTCGATTCACCTTGTCATAAAGCTCTACGCGCAGCTTCTCCGCGGTGGTCTGCGGTCCGCGGGCGATAAGGTCTTGTATATCAATGGAATCCATCAACGATTGCTTCGCCAGAAGCATCGCTTTCTCTGCCGTGCCGCCAATGCCGATGCCCAGCATGCCCGGCGGACACCAGCCCGCTCCCATGGTGGGCACAGTCTTCAGCACCCACTCCACAACGGAGTCCGATGGGTTGAGCATGGCAAATTTGCTCTTTGCCTCAGAGCCTCCGCCCTTGGCTGCAACCGTGACTTCAACCGTTGCCCCCCGCACCAGTTCCACGTTAACCACGGCGGGCGTGTTGTCTTTCGTGTTGACGCGCTTGCCCGCGGGGTCAGCTTGCAGCGAAGCGCGCAGCTTGTTGTCGGGGTCGAGATAGGCACGGCGCACACCCGCGTCCACCATCTCCTGCAGATCCAGTGGCTTCTCGCCAGGTGCCGCTTCAAAGTGCACGTCCATGCCGAGTTTGACGAAGGCGTTCACAATGCCTGTGTCCTGGCAAATGGGGCGATGGCCCTCAAAGCACATGCGGCTGTTGATGAGGATCTGCGCCATGGCGTCTTTGGCGGCGGGCGACTGTTCGCGCTCGTAGGCCTTCGCCAGGCTGGTGATGTAATCCACCGGATGGTAGTAGCTGATGTACTGCAATGCGCTGGCGACACTGGCAATAAAGTCTTCCTGGCGGATGACGGTCATGGGTGGCTCCTTCCGAACCCTCTAGGGTAATGGATTCGAGGGATGTTTGGTCAGGGAGGGGGTAGATTGCACCCAATTACCCCCCCATGCCCTAATCTAGAACGATGGACGATCCGACATTGCGTGGGGCTGAGGACGGGACTTTCGACTTTCTGGTGGTTGGCGCTGGCCCCACGGGGCTGGCTTGCGCTATTGAAGCGCAAAAGGCGGGGTTTCGCACCGTCCTGGTGGACAAGGGATGCATTTGCAATTCACTCTTTCACTACCCGGCGCACATGACGTTTTTTACGACGCCGGAGTTGCTGGAGATAGGCGACATTCCGTTTCCCAGTCCCAACGCGAAACCCAACCGCAATGAGGCGCTGCAGTATTACCGCCTAGTGGCCGCTCACTACAAACTCGATGTGCGCCAGTATCATCGCGTGGAGAGGGTTACCGGTTCGGAAGGCGCGTTTGAGGTCCATACTGAGGACCGGTTTGGGAGGCCAGGTATGCTCACGGCGCGCAGGCTGGCCGTCTCCACCGGCTACTACGACCTGCCCAACTTCATGAACATTCCTGGCGAGAACCTGAGCAAGGTGCACCACTACTACAACGATCCCCATCCCTATTTCGGGATGGATGTGGTGGTGATTGGTGGCAAGAATTCAGCAGCGATTGTGGCTCTCGAGCTGTGGCGAAGCGGCGCCCGGGTCACGCTGGTATATCGTGGGCCGGGTATCCAGCCCCATGTGAAGTACTGGATCAAGCCGGACATTGAGAACCGCATCAAGAACGGCGAGATCAAGGCGTATTTCGAATCGAAGGTAGTGGAAATTACGCCGGATGCGGTGGTGCTGGAGACGCCCGAGGGCAGCCTCACGCTGAAGAATGATTTTGTCTTTGCGATGACGGGCTACCATCCCGACTTCAGTTTTCTGGAGAGCCTGGGAGTTCGTTTCGAGGGCGAAGACCGGTTGCCGGTTTGCGATCCGGTGACGCTGGAGAGCAACGTTGCGGGCATCTACCTGGCCGGGGTGATTGTGGCGGGATCGCGCACCAATGAGATTTTCATTGAGAACGGTCGTTTCCACGGTCGGCAAATTGCGGCGGCGCTGGCAGCGAATCTGAAAGCTGAATGTTAGCGATGAAGGCTGTGAGGCGGGCTGCTGAGCAGAGAATCCGTTAGACTCGAAGTGTGTATTGATCGGAGGTTGAAGGCTTGCCTGTACGCTGGTGGCCGCGATCGATTCGATGGCAAATGCTGGCAGGGCTGCTGCTTCTTGAGGCGCTCTCGCTTGCGCTTTTTGCTGCGCTTCTGATCCACCAGCAAACACACGATGTGTTTGAGCGCGCACAGCACCGCCTGGCCCATCAGGCCACCTCCGAGGCGCTGCAGGCCAAGGAGGCATTGCTGCAGGAGCGGCCTCAGTGGGTTGGGCTATCCGTGAAGATGATGGGCGAGGCGCCAAGCGTGGCCTTTGCCAAGGTGACCGATCCGGTTGGGAATGTGATTTTTGTGAGTGCCGGTGAGCCGGAGCAGTACACGCTTGATGCATCGGAGCGCGCGCAGATTCCACTGATGACGCGGGATGAGCCGAAGGTCTTCAACCTGGGCAAGGATCGCTGGGAGGGCGCGAAGCCCATCTATACCGGCTCTGATCTGCGCGGATTTGCTTGGGTTGAGTCCGACCGCAATTGGGACAATGAGGAACTCGCCTCGATCTTGAGAAGCACAGTGCTTTTTGGCGCGGTGTGGATTGTGGCCTCGTCCCTGTTGGTTTTGCTGATGGCGCGTTCTATTTCTGGACCGCTGGCCACTCTGCATCGCGGAACGCGCGCGTTGATGGATTCTCCCGAACACGGTGGCAATTTTCCGCTTCCGGTGTCGGTGCACAACGAGATCGGGGACTTGATTGAGACATTCAATCGAATGGTGGCTTCGATCGCGGAGCAGCGGGCCGGGCTGAACGACACGCTTTCGCTGCTGGACTCGATGCTGGCCAACGCGCCGATCGGGCTGGCCTTTTTTGATCGCCGCTGCAGGATTGTACGTGTGAACCAGGTATTTGCCGACATGACGGGAGTTCCGTTGAGCCGCCACCTGGGCCGAACGCTGCCCGAGTTGTTGCCGCAGTTGGTGGCACGGGAGCTGGAAGACACAGTGTTGCGCGTCTTCAGCCAGGAAGGGCCGGTACGCGACCTTGAACTGACCGGGCAAGGTGGGAAGCCGGGGCGGCCGTGGACGTGGTTGGCCAGTGCCTATCCGGTGCGCACCAATCCGACCCAGGTGCGGTGGGTGGGCGTAATTGTGCTGGATGCCAGCGACCGCAAACGCAGTGAAGACGCCTTGCGCAAGACGGAGAAGCTGGCGGCCACTGGCCGGCTGGCTGCCTCGATTGCGCACGAAATCAATAATCCGCTGGAAGCGATTACGAACCTGTTGTTTCTGCTGAACAATTTTTGCGAGCTGCAGGATCCGGCGCTGAACTACGTGGTGATGGCGCAGCACGAAGCGCGGCGTATCTCGGAGATTACTCAACAGACGCTGCGTTTCTATCGACAATCCACGCTGCCCGCGCGCGCCAATATGAGTGAGCTGCTGGATTCAGTTCTGAGCCTTTACCAGGGGCGCCTGAATACGCTGAATATCAAGGTGGAACGGGACTACGATCCGGGGATGGATTTGTTCTGTTTTGCAGGCGAGATCCGGCAGGTATTCGCCAATCTGGTGGGCAACGCAATTGACGCAACAGCGGCGGGCGGCCGATTGGCTATTCGGGTGCGGCGCTCCAGCAATTGGAAAGATCCTCGGCAGAAGGGCGTCCGGTTCGCGGTGGCGGATACAGGCTCGGGGATGGATCCCGATGTCGCCGAGCGTGTGTTCGAGGCCTTCTTTACCACCAAGGAGGTGACGGGAACCGGCCTGGGTCTGTGGGTCAGCCACGAAATCATCATGAAACACAAGGGGCTGGTTCGGGTGCGGACGCGCACGGCCTCGGACGGTGCAGAGACTTTGGAGGGGCAGGCGCGGCAATCCGGAACGGTGTTTATGCTTTTCTTCCCAGACGATCCCAAGCTGACGGTTGAGCCGGTACATCCTGTCGCGTTGGCGGTCTGAGCAAACCCCAAGAGAATTTTTTTATTGGAAAAGAGCTTGCACGCTCACGTAATTTATGTGCTACAGTCAGTAACACTATGGACAGTAACATTCATATGGCGCATGATCCTTCGGAACTCGGCGAACTGGAACGGGGCATTCTCTCCATTGTTTGGAGCCAGGGTCAGATTACAGCGGAACAGGTGCGGGAGCAGTTGGGCCGTCCGCTGAAGGACTCAACCATTCGCACCGTATTGAGACGGCTTGAAGAAAAAGGCTACCTGGCGCACTCGGTGGAGAACCGGACATTTGTGTATCGGCCGGCGGAGACGCGGCAGCGGGTTGCCGGGCGCGCGGTGCGGCGGATTGTGGACTGGTTCTGCGAGGGATCAGTGGAGGCGTTGCTGGTGGGGATGGTGGACTCTAAAACTCTGGATCCTGCTGAATTGCAGCGCCTCGCGGAGCGGATCGCAGCGGTGCAGAAGAGCGCCGAACCTCAAGGGAAAGAAGTCAGCCGCGGCAAGGAGACGATACGATGATTTCATCGCTTGTGGAAGCTGCAGTCCGGTCAATCGGAGTTGCGCTTATTGTGGGCATCGGTTTGCGCGTCTTCCGTGTGCGCAACGTGCTGGCGCAGAAGGCGGCGTGGAGCCTGGTTCTGGCTGCCGCGCTGGTGATGCCCATCGCGCAGTCCATGCCGAAAAACTGGCGCGGTCCTGTTTCGATGACAATCCATATGCCCGCAGCGGTTTGGGGGCAGGCGCAGACGCTTCCGGCTGCTTCGCAAGCCGCGTCGCTGCAATCACGAGCGGCTGTTCAGCAATTTCAGGTCGAACCTGCGGTCTCTGGTGGGAATCGCTTTCCGGCGCCGCTGGTTCTTCAGCCGGACTTGAGCACGGGAGCACTCGCGGTGGAGAAGCCCGCGGCGGTGGTGACTGCGCCTCGCACGGACGGGCTTGGCGCACTGTGGCGTGTGTTGCGGCAGATCAACCGGGTGACGCTGGCATGGGGCTTGTATTTCGTGGTCTTCGGTGTGCTATTGATTCGGTTGGGCTACGGACTTGTGATGGCGGCCAGAATTTGGCATGCGGCGAAGCCAGTCGCGTTGGATTCAGGTCTTGGGTTCAGTTCAGGCCTTGCGGTTCGCTGCACTCCGGCCGTGTCTTCTCCAGTAACGGTCGGTCCCGGTGTGCTTTTGCCTCCTGACTATGAACATTGGGGCGATGAGAAGCTTCGCATTGTTCTGGCCCACGAGGAATCGCACGTGCGGCATGGAGACTTTTACCTGCAAGTGCTGGCGGGGCTGTATGGCGCGATGTTCTGGTTCAGCCCGCTTGGCTGGTGGCTGAAGCGCAGACTCTCTGAACTGGGTGAAGCAATCAGCGATCTCGCTGGGCTGGAAGAGGCTGCCAGCCGCATTACCTACGCACAACTTCTTGTCGAATTCGCGGCCATGCCGCGCCCAACACTGATAGGAGTAGCCATGGCCCGCACCAATAATCTCTCTCTTCGAATCGATCGTCTTTTGGATGAGTCCATTTTCCGCCAGGCTTTTGCGGGCAAGCGCCGCCTGTTGCTTGCCGTGCTCCTGGTCCCGGTGGCTTTGTTTTCGACCACGGCAATTCTCCGCGTGGAAGCCGCGGAATCGACGCAACAGACGCTGGCAATCGGAGCGTTGCAATCCCAGGCTCCTGCTCCCGCACCCGCTCCTGCACCGCCTCAGGAGCCGCTCACTGGTGTGTCCAACCCTGACGCGGCGCCCGCTCCCGCGCCGGCAGCAGCACCTCTGGCGCCCCCGGCACCCGACCTAGCGCCGCCGGCACCCGATGTAGCGGCTCCCGCAGCGCCTGCGCCGTATCCGCACGCATACGGCGAGATTCACGACAGTGCGGACGGCAATGCCTATGGTCAAGGCTCCAGCCAGTCTTCATCCTCCAGTGAATCGGGGGACAATGTCTTCACCAGCAGTCACACCGATGCGAATGGGAAGCATGTTCGCGGGGCCTCCGTTGGTCACGGCTATTCCTATTCGTATTCTTCCAACGGCGATTCATGGGCGGTGGTGACTGCTCCGGGTCAGCACATCAGCTTCAACGGCGAGTGGAACGACGGAACGCGAGATGAGATCGAAAAAGCGCGCAAACTGTCCAACGGAAAATTCCTTTGGTTCACACACGGTGGCAAGTCCTATCTGATCGACGACCCTGCCGTGGTGGCGCAGATTCAGGCGATGTACAAGCCGATGGAGGAACTCGGTCGGGAGCAGGAGGAATTGGGCCGGCAACAGGAGAAGCTGGGCCAGGAACAGGCCGCGTTGGCCAACGAACAGTCGCAGGCCCGCGTGCCCACGCCCGACATGTCCCGTGAAATCGCCCAGGTTGACGCAGCCATGGCCAAGCTCAAGGCGGAGGGCAATGCGAAGGTGAGCCAGGAGGAACTGGCTGAAATTCAAAGCAAACTAGCTGACCTTCAGGGCAGGCTGGGCGAGATCCAAGGGCGCATGGGCGACAGGATGGGCGACTTTGGCGAAAAACAAGGCAATCTCGGCGAGTTGCAGGGCAAGCTGGGAGAACAGCAGGGAAGATTGGGCGAACGGGAAGGCAAACTGGCAGAGGAAGCGGATCGCAAGGTGAAAACAATCATCGATCAAAGCCTGAGCAACGGCAAGGCACGGCCTGTGCAATAGGGTCGAATTCAGTGAAACGGCCGAGGTGATGGGGCTGAAGCCCCATCACCTCAGTTGTACGCCGTGCATGTTTGACAGCTTGGGGGTGTAAGTCCCCTTCACATCCTGATGGAGGAGAAGTGATAGCGAAGCGCAAGGGCGTCATCGCGAGGTGGGGTCTGAAGGAAGCGTGGAGCAAAGACGCGAGCCGATGGACAAGAACCGGATATGAGGCCTACGGCGCTGGACGAGCTGGCAACTGACAGCGAAGTCCACATCCATCAAAGGCGCTGGTGGTAAATTCGGCGGTTGCGCGTTGAAGGCGGTCAGACTTATCGCGGGAGATCTGCCATGTGTCTCGAATTCGTGACTGAAGGCATCGTAAGGTGCTTTGACCGCATGGCAGAAGTCAGCAGAGGGCATAGTAGTTCCGCAAGGGACGAAGGCCTGAACGATGAGAAGGAGTAGTAGGAAAGCGTGTCTCATGCGTGGCCATGCGCCAGCCAATCGGCCTTTAGGCTGAGCTTGAGCGAGTTGGGAGCGGGTGAAGCCTGCAATGGAACTCGACGAGCGGCGAAACCACCATCGGCGGTGCGTTCTTTGAACCTCCGGCCTCTGTGCTGTGTGGCAGGGGATCAACTCATCGAACCGCCGGATGCGGACCCGCTTGTCCGGTGGTGTGGGAGGGGAGGAGAGGTGACTCTCCCCCCTATCCCGATTACGTGCGTGAACATCTTGAGGATCAGCAACTTGGCTCGGTGGCGTTTGCAGGCGTAAACACGGGTTTACGTTGGTAGACGGCGAGAGCGCTCTGGGGCGCTTTCGTGTGAACGTGTTGAAAGCAAAGGGTCGAGTCTTGGAGGGGTCCGGCGACGGCTTTAGTTCGCCGTCTGCGGGGCGGTCGGAGGCCGGGGCCGGTGTTGGCTGGCTGAGGATTTTGGTAGTGGAACATAAAGCGCAGCGGCACAATGGCTGTTTTGCTCTTGTATCCCGTTTAGTTCCTGGGGTTTATAGTGCCGCACCTATGTACCTTAAAACCGGCCATGTGCGGCACAATGAAAATCGGCCAGGGAGGGCGGAAAACGGCTTACAAAGGCTCAGGAAGCCTCATTCCTTGGCGGCGCAGGGGCGATGAGGCTTTATGAGGGGAAATCGGCTTTCGTCGTGGTTGTTCGTTGAAAGTCGTGGCGAGTCGGCCTCTTTCGCGCTCACGCGCGGTACCCTCCGCTCCGTCGTCCGTAAAGGCTCTGCGCTTCGCTCCGACCGCTGACGCGGCGCGCACACAAAACGCGCGGCCTTGACTGACGGCTCCGCTGCGGGTGTTTTCCAGCAATGAGAAAAATGTATTTTTCTCATGTTCCACATGACCAGGGCGACGGCTCCCGGCCATCGGCGGCGCGGTGAGGTCCAGCAATGAAGCGTGCAGCGGCGGGGCGCAGGCAGGCTTCCGTGGCGCGTCCGGCGATGGTGTTGGAGCGAAGACACCATCCCTAAGCCTGACGGCTTAGCGTGGCCGCTGCGCGGCCCGTCATCGAACGGAAATCGAATGCAACCCGGACGCTGTGCGACCCTGTGCGACATC
>Ga0302152_10001026_pt1 | contig 12508 bp, 13 predicted proteins | sample I_Bog_N2_1_FD_192434 | JGI IMG/M metagenome (GOLD analysis project Ga0302152, IMG submission 192434) | Peat permafrost microbial communities from Stordalen Mire near Abisko, Sweden - I_Bog_N2_1 | ecosystem: Environmental > Terrestrial > Soil > Wetlands > Peat | place: Sweden: Abisko, Stordalen...
CATGACGCCCGGCCGCTACGGCATCCGCGGCATTCCGGCGCTGCTCATCTTCAAGGGCGGCAAGGTCGCCGAGCAGATCGTCGGCTTCGTCCCCAAGGACACCATCGACCAGACGCTCAAGCGCGTTCTGGTCTAAGTCTCGTCCTCTGCACTTTTGATTCGCCATCTATTCTGCTACGCTAACTCGCAGGAGATGCTATATGAGCAACCTGCAACTCTATCTGGCAATTGGGCTGCCAACCCTTTTGCTCCTAATCGGACAACTCCTCAACTGGAGTGCCGTGAAGGATGTCAGCAGCCGTCTGCTCACCATTGAGTCGGACCTGCGACAGTTTTACCGCGCTATCGGCAAGGTGGAAGGCCGCCTCGACGTGATCGAAAAGCGCTAGCGGCTGCGGCCTGCTACACTCAACCCAATGCTGGAGTGGATCCTCGTACACGGCAGCTTGATCGCCTTCTTCATCCTGGCGAACAGCTTCTTTGTGGCTGCGGAGTTCGCCATCGTCAGCGTGCGCGAGACCCGTATCGAGCAGCTCATCTCGCTCAACCGTCCCGGCGCCCGCACCGCCCTCCGCCTCAAACGCAATCTGGACGAGTTTCTTCCCGCTGTGCAGTTCGGCGTGACCATCGCCTCGCTGGCTCTCGGCGGCATCGGCGAGCCCGCGCTCGCCGGAGCGCTATTGCATTTTCTGTTGCCGCTCCGCTGGCTGCCGGGCATCGCGACGCACTCCGCGCTCTACGCGCACTCTATCGCTGTGGTTCTGGCCTTCGCGCTCATCACGTACTTTGAGGTCCTGCTCGGTGAGCTGGTTCCCAAGTCGCTGGCCCTACAGCGCGCCGAGCGCATCGCGCTGGCCATCGCCGATCCCGTTGAAGTATTCATCTTCATCACCCGTCCTCTGATCCGTCTAATGAACGTCTCCGCGACGCTGGTGCTGGGTCTCTTTGACGCGCCGTTGCGCGCCGAGTCCTCCGCGCACTCGCCGGACGAACTGAAGCTGATGGCCACCGCGACCCGTCGCATGGGCCTGCTGCCGGCCATTCAGGAAGAGATGATCCACCGCGCGCTCGAGCTTAGCCAGGTCACAGCCAGCGAGATCATGACGCCGCGAGGTAAGATCTTCTCGCTCTCCGCTGACCTGCCGCTGTAGGCCGCCAGCGCGCGTATCGTCGAGGAGCAGCACTCGCGCATCCCGGTCTTCGACCCCGCGCGTGGCCGCGACCACATCATCGGCGTGGTCTACAGCAAGGACATCTCGCGCCTCATCCACTTCCGCGCCATCGCCCAAACGGGCAGCGGCGGACCTTCCGGCATCATGCTGCGTCAGGTGATGCACGACATCCTCCTGGTGCCCGAGACAAAGCTCGCCGTCGAGCTGCTGCAGGAGTTCCAGGAGCGCCGCCGCCAGATTGCCATCGTCGTAGATGAGTTCGGCTCCACGCTCGGCCTCGTCACGGCAGAAGATGTACTGGAGCAGATCGTCGGCGAGCTCGAAGACGAGTTTGACACCGCGCGCAGCCTCCCGCTGCCCGCCAGCGACGGCGGACTGCTGCTGGACGGAACCGCCAGCCTGCGCGACCTGGTCACGCAACTGCACTGGAAGTTCCCCCGCGAGGCCGGAGTGGAGACCCTCGCCGGCTTTCTGCTCGCTAAGCTCGGCCACATCCCCGCGGAAGGCGAACACGTCGACTTCGGCGGCCGCCGCTTTGCCGTGCAGCAGATGAAACGCCAGCGTATCGTGCAGGTTCGCGTCGATCCTATCCGTTCGCGCACGAGCAAACCCTCTGAGACACAGGCCTCATCCAGCGACGAACATCTCGCGGAGGCCAAGCCATGAATCCCGTCGTCAAGCGCATCCTCACCGCGCTGCCCGTGCTGTGGGTGGTGATCACCGTCGTCTTTCTGCTGATCCATCTCGTTCCCGGCGATCCCATCGTGCAGATGCTCGGCGACGGCGCGACCTCATCCGACATCTCCGCGCTGCGCCACGCCTACGGTCTGGACGCGCCGCTGCACACCCAGTACCTGCACTATCTTCGCGGCCTGCTGCACGGAGACCTCGGCAACTCGCTGCGCCTGCATGACTCCGTGTTGCACCTCATCTTGCAACGCTATCCATATACGCTGGCGCTCACGCTCGCCGCCACGGTGCTGGGCGCGGGCGTGGCGATTCCCGCAGGTGTGGCCAGCGCGCAGCGCCACAACCGCTGGCCGGACCGCACGCTCGGGGTGGTCAGCCTCTTCGGACTCTCGTTTCCCAACTTCGCGCTGGGCCCGATTCTGATTGTCATCTTCGCCATCGCGTTGGGATGGCTTCCGGTCTCCGGCGCAGGCGTCGGCCCGCTCGGATTCCTCAGCCACCTGGTCTTGCCTGCCGTCACGCTCGGCCTCGGCATGGCTGCGATTCTTACCCGCATGGTGCGTACCTCGATGCTGGAAGAACTCGGCCAGGACTACATCCGCACCGCCCGCGCCAAGGGAGTGCCCGAGCGCACCATCGTCTACCGCCATGCGCTGCGCAACGCGCTGAATCCAGTGCTGACGGTGCTTGGCCTGCAGTTCGGCTCGCTGCTCTCCGGCGCCATTGTGACCGAGACTATCTTCAGTTGGCCGGGCCTCGGGCGCCTCACGCTTTCGGCCATCTCCAACCGCGACTATGCTCTGGTACAGGGCTGCATTCTGGCGGTAGGCCTCACCTACGTCGCGGTGAATCTGCTCACGGACTCCATCTACACCCTCGCCGACCCGCGTATGAGATCGTAGGAATCACGATGGCCTACCCGAAACCACATCGCATCCTCTTCGCACTCGCACTCACCGCTTCGCTCGCCGGAGCGCAGAACTTGACCAGCAAGCATGCCTCCAAGATCATCACCGTCTCCGATGCGCCCGACCCTACGGCCAAAGAACAGAGCTTTCAGGACAAGCGCTTCGGCGTCAGCTTTCGCATCCCTCCCGGCTGGGAGTACAGCCGCAAGGACGGCCACGTCAGCACCTTTCATCAGGATGCGCGCTCGGCCTCGCCCGGAGCTCAGTTGCGCGGCGTCGCCATCCTCGACTTCAATCCCTATCCGCAATCCACGCTGGCCGGCGCGCTCTTCTACTACAGCGTGGAGCCCCACACCACGGACGTGGAGTGCGCCGCGCAGGCCAGCCGGTTTACCCCTGCCACGGCCGAGCCCGAGCACCACAAGGACGTCCAGACGATCGGCAACGTCCCCTTCGCTCACGGTCACGATGAGCATGGCGGCATCTGCACCGAGGCCCGCGATGAGGTCTACACCGCCTTTCACAAGCGTGCCTGCTATCGCTTCGACCTGGCGATGAACACCTTCTGCGCCATCTCCAGCGGCGCGCGGGAGATTACCTCGGATCAGATTCACCAGATAGACTCGCGCCTCACGGATATCCTCTCCACCGTCACCTTCGAGTGGGAGAAGTCCGGCGCCAACCATGTCCCGGTACCAGACCCGCCGCCTCCACCAGCCGAGCAGAGCACGACATCCGCGCCCGGCGTACTTTAGTGATGGCTATGCTGCGCTAAAAAGGAGATACAGGATGCCGCATCAGAGCAATTCGCGAGTGCAGTACCTTCAGTTGATAATGTTCGCATGTTTGGTCTTCGGTGGCCGCACTTCACTGGGCCAGATCAATGCCAATAATTATGACCGGGTTCCGTCATGGAGATTCCAACCGCCCGCTGACCCGCCGTCACCCACTGCCGACACGCGAACGCCTGCCGAGATAAGCATTGAGGATAATTACTTCGATTCCTGGTCCGAGGCGTCTGATCCGCTTGATGGGCCACCGGTACAGCGGCCTGGAACCGTAGTGGGTTCTAGCCCTGGTGGGCTCGATCAGGACTTTCCGATCTGGAGTCGCGATGAGGTTGTCGTCGCCCACTTCTCCACCTGGCTCTCGCACCTCAGCAGTTCGCATCGTGCCGTCTATACGACCGTATACCTCCAGGTGGATCGAGTCGTCTCTGACAAAAGCGGACAATTGGTTGCAGGCTCTGTGACTCCGTTGCTTATTCCCGGTGGAATCATTCTGGCTCCCGGGACGCAAAAGGTAATTTCGCACCTCCTCCGTGCAGGCGACTTTCCCTTAGAGCCCAATACGGAGTACCTCATTTTCCTCAACCAGGAGCCGTCGCTTCCTTTCTATCAATACGCGAAGGCGTGGAAGGTGGATAAGGGCATATTGGAGCCGGTGAATAAGTACGATGCTTTCAGAGTCGCGCAGGGGCGTTCAACCCATAGCGGAATGTCCTTAGAGTCCGCCATTAATGAGCTCAACTCGCACTGAGATATTTCATCGGCTGGCTTTCCCACCTGATACGAAAACAATGAACGTTACGGAGTGCAAGCGCCTCTTCCGGCGCCGCTCGCCACCACGCTGACCGGGGAACTTTAGATCTCTAGCTCCACAATCTCCGCGCTGGGCCATCCCTCCACCACTCTCACCAATGCCACCGTCACCGACAGTTGGAACCGTCGCGGCCCTGCGCTGCCCGGATTCAGATACAGCACACCGTCGCGCTCCTCGACCAACGGCCTGTGCGAGTGCCCGCAGACCACCATCCGCATCCCCGCGGCTTGTGGACTCAAATCCAGATCTTCGAGCGCATGAACCATGTAGGTCAGGCATCCGCTCAGATCGATGGCCTCGGTCGCCGGGAGGGAAGCGCAGGGGCCTTCGCGGTCGATGTTGCCGCGAATCGCGGTCACCGGCGCAATCGCTCGCAGCGCATCCAGGATGGCCACGTCCCCGACATCTCCGGCGTGCAGGATGTGGTCCACACCGGCCAGCGCCTCTAGCGCCGCAGGGCGCAACAGGCCGTGAGTATCGGAGATTACGCCGACCAACAATTTAGAGTCCTTCGCGCAGCCGCGTGCGGGGATCGAGGGAGTCACGCAACCCGTCGCCGATGAGGTTGAACGCCAGCACGCACAGCGCGACCGCCGCGGCAGGGAAGAAGACGAGGTAGGGTGACTCGAACAGGTGCGAGCGCGCATCGTTCAGCATTGCGCCCCAGGTTGCGGTCGGAGGCTGCACGCCCAGCCCGAGGAAGCTCAGCGTGGCCTCGGCCAGCACCGCCGCCGCCATGCCCACGGCAGCCTGAACCAGCAGCGGCTGCACCATGTTGGGCAGGATGTGACGGGTCATCAGGCGCAGGTCTGTCGCTCCCAGCGAGCGAGCTGCCTGCACAAACTCACGCTGCTTCACGCTCATCACCTGCGCCCGCACCAGCCGGGCATAGTTCACCCATCCGGCCAGAGCCAGCGCGAAGATCAGGTTTCCCAGGCTCGGCCCCAGGAACGCCACAACAGCCACGGCCAGCAGGATTCCCGGAAGCGCGAGGAAGGCATTGCCCAGGTACACATTCACCACCGTGTCGATGACGCCGCCATAGAAACCAGCCGCCATGCCCAGCACCAGCCCCACGGCCAGCGACATTCCCACCACGGCAACCGCAACAGTGAGGGATACACGCGCTCCATAGAGGGTGCGCGAGAACACATCGCGGCCCAGCTCGTCGGTACCGAACCAGTGTCCAGCCGAGGGCGGAAGCAGCCGCGCGCCGAGATCCAGTTGCGCGGGATTATGGGGTGCCAGCCACGGAGCCAGAACGGCGCACAGGCCAAAGACCACCAGCAGGACCGCTCCGGCCATCGCCAGCGGATGCTGCCGCAGGCCGCGGCCCATCCTGTCTGCCCATCCTCCGCTCATTGGCTGCCCCTGGTGAAGTTTCCTGCGATGATGATAGCTTGCCACAGCCCGGGAGGGCATCCTACTGCTTGACAGCCCGCATACAATGGAAGCGGGGAAAAGGCAGGAACTGTTCCCTCCGCCCAGCCAGTGAGAGCGGGGGAGAACCAAGGCTAAGTCCTTATTGATGCGGTTTTTGCACGATTTTGCCGGGCGGGGCTGCCCTGAAACCTCCCCAGTGTAGAGCAGAACTGGATCGGAGTACTCGCAGGATGATTCCCGAGCAACGCAGGATCCTGGGCATTGATTTCTTTCAGGGGACCGTCGCTGAGGCGGTCGAGAGAATCCAGCGCGGCGGGCTGCTCATTGTCCCTGCCGCTCCTGCTCTCGTCGAACTCCGGTCCAACCCCGGCTATCGCGACGCGCTGACGAATGCCGACCTGGTTCTGCCCGACTCTGCCTTCATGGTGCTGGTCTGGAACCTGCTTCAACGCGACCAGACCGCGCGAATCTCGGGCCTGAAGTATCTGCGCGAGCTGCTGCTGCATCCCGATGTCCGCCGCCCCGGCAACTGCCTCTGGGTCATGGCGAGTCCACACAGCGCCGAGCGCAACGTGGCGTGGCTCCGTGAGCAGGGAATCGACGTGCCGGACGAATCGGTCTACATCGCCCCGCATTACGGCTCGGACCCCACCGATCCTGTGCTGGCGGAGATACTGGAGCGCCTCCGCCCCCAGCACATCATCCTCACGGTAGGGGGAGGAGTACAGGAGCAGTTGGGCTGGTATCTGAAACAAAATTTGAGCTACACGCCTTCTATCCACTGTGTGGGAGCGGCGATTGCCTTTCTCAGCGGTGTGCAGGCCAACATTCCTGTCTGGGCCGACCGCCTCTATCTCGGCTGGCTCCTGCGCGCGATCTCCGATCCCGCCCGCTTCATTCCGCGCTATTGGGCTGCGCGCAAGCTCTTCGGAATGATCCTCCGCTACCGCGAGCAAACTCCCTTCATGGAGAATTAGCTCTCTCCGCGAGGAATTCTGAAGACATCCGGGTCTATAGAGCAAGATGAAGCATCTCTGGTTCGCATCCGCGCTCTTGCTCTCGACAGCCGCTGTGGCCCAGCGCGCCGGCCCGCTGGTCCAGACCTCCATCGCCGAGCAGTACCTGGTTGCTGCCGCCAACTCGGAACGAGTGCAGCGCGGTCTGCCCGCCTTGCATTGGGACGGCAAGCTCTATCGCGCGGCCGACTATCACGCCGCCCAGATGGCCAGCCGGGAATCGATCTCCCACCAATATCCGGGCGAGCCGGACGTCTCTGCCCGCGCTCTGCACGCCGGTGTGCGCTTCAGCGTGATCTCGGAGAACGTCGCCATGGCGCCGTCGGCGGTTCAGATTCACAGCTTGTGGATGAACTCACCGCACCACCGCGACAATCTGCTGGATCCGCAGGTGGATTCGGTAGCGGTGCGCGTGCTCCGCCGCAACGGGGAGCTCTACGCTGTAGAAGACTTCGACCGTTCGGTCGCTAACCTCTCGATTGAGGAGCAGGAGCAGCAGATCGCGGCACTGTTGCAGTCCACCGCGCCGCTCAACATTCTGCCCTCAACTGAGGACGCGCGTCACACCTGCGCCATGGACAGCGGCTACGCCGGCTCACGCAAGCCCTGGTTCGTCATGCGCTTTACCTCTGGGGATCTCAGCCACCTGCCCCAGATCCTGACGGACAAACTCGCCACTGGCCGTTACCACCAGGCGGCGGTGGGCGCCTGTCCTGCTACCGGCACGCAGAACTTTAGTGCATACAACATCGCTGTATTGCTCTACCCCTGAGACTCTCAGCACGGTTGCATCCTGATTTCTGTCGTTGAACGAGTAACGGTTGTACCCCAAAAGGGGGATAACACCGTTACCATTGTGTCATTACTAAAGCCCTCTATTTTCTGCGATTTACTGTCTAATTAGTTCATGAGCATTTCCAAGGTGTGTATCACACTCGTTCTCTCAACAGCCGCGGTTTCCATGCAGGCTGCAGGGACGAGTTCCAAATCCAGATCCCATAAGAATGTCGTTGCTGCTTCGAAACAAGGTTCTACCGCGACCCAGGTGGCCGCCACGTCCCCGAAGACTTCGGACCTGCTGTCTCAGGTCGAAATGCCTGTGACCTTTTCCTGCTACCTGTACCCCGCGGGTGCGCACATTACGGCGAGTAACGCCAACGGACTTGTCTGCCCCGCGCTCGAACCTGGCGATGGAGTCGCGAAGCCTGGCTGGCTGAGGGAGTTTCGCTGCTCTGTCTCAGGAACGACAGCGACCTGTGCACCATTAGAGAATCCCGGCCCATCCGCACTCGCGGACCTGGCGGTACCCGTGTCGATCTACACACCATGGATCTAGGGCTCAGAAACACCGAACACGGTACCTCTGCCTAAGCCGTCACAGGAACTACACCCGCTTCCGCCAGCTCCTCGGCGGTGGCCGGCTGGGTGGGTTCCATGCGCAGCAGGTTGTTGAAGCGGTTGAAATAGTTGAACAGCCCAATCGCCGCCATCAGCTCTACCACTTCACCCTCCGAGTAGAATCGGCGCAGACGCGCCATCTCTTCATCGCTGTAGTGCAGGGAATCGCTAGTCATCGCCTCCGCCAAATGGAGGGCCTCCTTCTCGGCCTCGCTGAATAGGACGCTCTCGCGCCAGTTCTTAAGCGCCTCAATCTGTTCCGGCGTCGTTCCCAGCCGCAGGCTGATAGCTGTGTGGCTCGCCAGACAGTAGGCCGTGTCGTTCATCTGCGAGGTCCGCACCACTACCAACTCCTTGAGTCGGGTCGGCAGCGTTCCCGTGTTCAGCACCGCCTGCATATGCGCCGTCGCGGTGCGGAATATCTCCGGACGATGCGCCAGTGTACGGAAGAAGTAGGGCACATTGCCGCGGTCGTGCAGGAACTTGTCATAGACATCGCGCAGCTCAGGAGAGACCTCAGAGCGGTTGAGTCGGCTGATGCGGGGCATAGCAAGTTACCTCCTGCCTTCGCTGGTTATCATAGCGTGTCCCACCAGGAGCAAATCTTTGACCCATCCTCTCGGCTTTGCTATAAAAGAGATAGCGATTCTATGGTTTGAACCGTCATTAAGCCGTCCCGGCTGCGACGTTCCCCCCACGCGATCCTGAGTAGCTCAATGGCAGAGCATTCGGCTGTTAACCGAAGGGTTGTAGGTTCGAGTCCTACCTCAGGAGCCATATTCTGCGCATAGTTATCGATGAGGCGCCTGCGGGAGCGATTTCTGGCTGACTGAGGTGGCCATCAGCAGCTCTCGTGTGAAGTAGCCTGCTACGACCAAACTAAGAGCCTCCCAACGGTAGACTGCCTTCGATGCGCAACCCATAGGGCATACGCGATGGCGAGCTTTCGACGGGCAGGCTGACTATCAGCGCCTCCGCGGTCTGATGCAATCGCATCGGTGTGGTGTCTCCCGGCAGCGTTACACGTTCCATCCGGGCCTTTCCGGCGGCGAAGTCAGTTAATTCTCAATGGAAATTAAAGTAAAGTTACAGAACGTTACTTCGTCTCGTTCACCGTCGATGCCCGCACGGCGAGTGTCGGCTTCAGCAGCACCTTGGTTGAACTGTGTTGAGGTTTGGACAAACGCTCCCGCAACACACGGAGCACCAGCTTGGCAGCCTCGACTCCGAGCAGGGCCGCGTTCTGATTTACCGAGGTGAGCGGCACGCGCATCAAAGTGTTGTAGAACACATTTCCGCATCCCGCGATGGCAATGTCTTCCGGTATCCTCAAGCCTTCGTCCAGAATGGCCTGCATCGCGCCCCACGCACTCGGATCGTTGTAACAGAAGACCGCATCCGGCCGTGGCTTCAGCTTGAGCATCTGTCGCATCACTCGTTCGCCCAGAACGTGATAAGACTCTTCGTTCTGTGGCAGCCTGACCACGAATTTGGGTGAGACTTTGATCCGCGCGCGGGAGAGCACCTTGCGATAAGCCTGCTCGCGATCATGAGATGGACTTAGCGTTGCCGCCCCGATAAAGGCAATGCGCCTTCTTCCCAGGTCAACAAAATGCTGCGTCGCAAGCTCTCCCGCGATATGGTCGTCCGTGCCGATCAAGGGAAAGGTGCCTGCCGGGCCCACCCTTCGATCCAATAGAATCACCGGAACTTCACGGTTTGCAGTTGCCAAGACGCAAGGATCAGTGCTGCAACTTGCCACCACGAGTGCGTCCACCCTGCGCCCCAGCATCTGCTTAATCTCTCGCTCTTCCAACCGCTCGTCATCGCGTGAGGACGAGATGATAAGGCTGTAGTGCTGCTGAGCAAGTGATTCCGACATATGGGCTGCGATCTCTGCAAAGAAACCATGCAGCAGGTCAGGCACAATCAGCCCAACCATCTTGGACTGCCCAGTCGCCAGCTCCTTCGCGGCGAGATTTGTCCGGTAGTCGAGCTTCCGTGCACACTCCAGCACCCGTTGCCGGGTGGGTTCGCTGATCTTCTTATCGTTTTTGTTCAGGACTTTGGAGACCGTCACAATAGAAAGACCCAGCGCTTCTGCGATGTCCTTCATTCGTGCCGCCATCCGGTCCTCCCCTATGTCAGATAAGACGCAAGTCTACTATCGAAACGCTAGGTCCGAGGAGCGTAGCCTAAGGCTGATCGGATTTCATCTATCCCCGATCAGAACCGAACCCTCCTATGAACCCGCTTCTATTTGCGAGGTGGTGTCTTTGCTCGTGGGTCGTGCTGGGCGAGACGGCTGAGGAGATAGTCGACCTCGGACTTTGCGATGCCCGTAAGTGAGGTGCCGGGGGCACGTTGACAGTCATGAGCAATCGCTCCGCGCTTTTGCAGCACATACTTGCGGACCGCGAGGCCGATGCTTTGCTGCTGCTCGTAACGGATGAGCGGGAGGTGGGCGTCGAAGAGATCGTGCGCGGCGTCTCGCTGGCCCGCGTGCGAGAGCTTCACGACATCGACCAGCATGTCGGGGAAAGCATAGCCGGTCATCGCGCCGTCGGCTCCGCGCTCCATCTCGAAGTCGAGAAAGAGGCCGCCGTTTCCGGTAAGGATGGAGATGGGACGGAGCGTGCCCTCGCTCTGAAACTTGCGCAGCGCGGAGATCTTTTCGAGACCGGGCCAGTCCTCGTGCTTGAGCATGACGCAGGATGGATTGTCGTTGACGATGCGCTGGATGACCTTCGGCGTCATGACGACGCTGAGCAGCAGCGGATAATCCTGGATAACAAAGGGGATGTCAGAGCCGATGGCCGCGACGGCCTGTGCGTAGTAGTTGACGATCTGATCGTCCGTGCGCAGGCTCGGCGGCGGGGCGATCATGACGCCGGCGGCGCCACCCTCCATGACTCCGCGAGCCAGCGACCGCATGGCTGCGAATCCGGGGGCGGAGACGCCGACGATGATGGGAATTCCAGATCGGCGGACGACCCGGTTGGAGATTTCTAGCGCTTCGGCGGGGTCGAGCTTCGGAGCTTCGCCCATGATGCCGAGGATGGTGAGGCCGGTGACGCCGCAGCGGAGGTAGAAGTTGGTCATGCTGTCGACGGAGTCAAAGTCGACCGAGCCGTCAGGTTTGAAGGGAGTTACGGCGATCGAATAGACGCCTTGTGCGGTGTGGTCGAGGAGCATCGGTCTACTTATCCTTCTTCGGGTCATCCTTCTTCGGTGTCGTGCGGCCGCCGTCGCGCAGCAGGAAGTCGAAGTCGCAACCCTGATCGGCTTGCAGAACGCAATCTTCGAACAGTTTCGCATAGCCGCGTTGCGGGATCTCGCGCTGTGGTGGTGACTGCTTCCATACAGCCAGCCGTTGTTCCAGTTCGGTGTCCGGGATGAGAAGTTCAATGCGCCGGGCTTCGACGTCGAGCAGAATCTGGTCGCCATTTTGGACGATAGCGAGTGGTCCCCCCACGGCGGACTCCGGTGCGATATGAAGCACGATGGTGCCAAAGGCGGTGCCGCTCATGCGGGCGTCCGAGATACGCACCATGTCCTTGACGCCCTGGCGTGCGAGCTTCATGGGGATGGGCAGGTAACCGGCTTCAGGCATACCGGGTGCACCTTTGGGGCCAGCGTTGCGCAGGACGAGGATGTCTTCCGCGGCCACATCGAGGTTGGGGTCGTCGATGCGGTTGGTCAGGTCTGCGATGCTATCGAAGACGACGGCGCGGCCCGTGTGGCGCATTAAGTGCGGCGATGCGGCGGAGTGCTTGATGACGGCGCCAAGCGGTGCGAGATTGCCATGGAGAATCGCCAGGGCGCCCTCCGGTTTGAGCGGCGAGGCGAAACTGCGGATGACGTCCTGGTTGGGGACGTGTTCGGCGGCGGCGATGGCATCACCCAGTGTGCCGCCGGAGATGTTGGGAGCATCAAGATCGAGGAAGGCCGTGAGTTCGCGCAGGAGAGCAGGCAGTCCGCCGGCGTGGTGGAGGTCTTCCATATAGTGCGCGCCGGAGGGCTTGAGGTTGAGCAGGACGGGGATCTCTCGGCCTAACTGGTCGAAGGCAGCGAGATCAAAGGGAACGCCCGCGCGTCCCGCGATAGCGATGAGGTGAATCAGGCCATTGGTGGAGCCGCCGATCGCCTGCAGGACGATCATGGCGTTGCGGACCGAGGCTGGCGTGATGAGGTCGCTGGGCTTCGGCTTGCCGGCGATGGCGATCTCCGTGGCGCGCTTGCCGCTGGCTTCAGCGATGCGGCGACGGTCAGCGAGCGGGGCTGGGGCGGTCGCGCTGCCCGGCAACGCGAGGCCAAGCGCTTCCACGATACAGGCCAT
>Ga0302152_10001036_pt1 | contig 12437 bp, 9 predicted proteins | sample I_Bog_N2_1_FD_192434 | JGI IMG/M metagenome (GOLD analysis project Ga0302152, IMG submission 192434) | Peat permafrost microbial communities from Stordalen Mire near Abisko, Sweden - I_Bog_N2_1 | ecosystem: Environmental > Terrestrial > Soil > Wetlands > Peat | place: Sweden: Abisko, Stordalen...
CCCCTGCAGATCAAACTCGACACGCGCCATTGAGCGATCTATCGCTTGCAAAACTGACTGCTGCTCAGCCCATTTCTGTTCGGTTTGCGCCAAGGTCTGTTTTAGCTTTTGGTTAAACATGTGCCCACTTTAATACTTTTGAAGATCTGATTTGAGTTTATTTAGCAAAATCGTTAGATAAAACACAATGCGAGCCGTCACCAGACGTCAATCATTGATAGCACAGAATGTGCCAACGTGAATAAATATTAGGGCCAACACCAACCAGCGACACGCGCGAACGATTCGCGCGCGCCAGGGATTTACAGCGCTGCGAATCCGCGAGCTAAATCTTGAATCAAGTCATTGGTGCCCTCGATACCCACCGACAAGCGCAGCAGATTATCGCCCAAGCCCAATTGCTCACGGCGCTCCAACGGCAACGCCGCGTGGGTCATCGTGCTCGGCTGGCATACCAGGCTTTCCACCCCGCCGAGACTTTCCGCCAAGATAAACAACTTGAGTTCGGCCAGGAAACGGCGCGTCTCGGCATCGCCACCCTTGAGATAGAACGACACCACACCGCCGAAGCCCTTCATCTGGCGCCGCGCCAACTCATGCTGCGGATGGCTTTCCAGCCCTGGGTACAGCACCCGTTCAACCGCGCTTTGGGTTTCCAGCCACCGCGCCACCGCCAGCGCATTGCTATTGTGCCGTTCCATACGCAGCGCCAGCGTGCGCAGACCGCGCACCACCAGGAAACTCGGAAACGGATCCAGCACCGCGCCCACTGAGTTATGCAAAAACGCCAGCTTCTCGGCCAACTCCGCGCGCTGATGCCCAACCACCGCCACACCCGCCACCACGTCCGAATGGCCATTCAGATATTTAGTCGCCGAATGCAAGGAAATATCGAAACCATAGGCCAAAGGTCGTTGCACCAGCGGCGTAGCAAAAGTGTTATCCGCCACTGACAGCAACTGATGGCGCTTGGCCACATCGGCCACCGCGGCCAAATCAACCAATTGGTTCAGCGGATTGGATGGCGTTTCGACCCAAATCAGACGTGTGCCCGGCACAATTGCCGCTTCCAGCGCGGCAACGTCGTCGGCGGCAACATAGGTCACAGACAGGCCGGCGCTTTGACGGCGCACACGCTCGAACAGACGGTAGGTACCGCCGTACAGATCGTTGACCGCAATAATGTGGCTATTAACCGGCAGCAAATCCAGTACCGTGGCGATCGCCGCCAAACCCGAAGGAAAGGCATAGCCCTGGGCGCCGCCTTCCAACTCGGCCACGGCGCGCTCCAGCGCCTGGCGCGTCGGATTTTGCGAGCGAGAGTACTCATAGCCGGTGTGTTCGCCCGGCGCGTACTGCCGGTAGGTCGAGGTGGCGTAAATCGGCGGGATCACCGCGCCGTACGGGTCACTGAAGGGGTCGCTCAGCGTGCCGGCGGTCACTGCCAGCGTATGAAAATCGGTCATGGTTTTCCTTTGGACTCTATGGCTGAATGGTATTTGCCTTGCCACCATTAAGCCAGAGACCCAGAAAATCCAAAATACTAATATTTGCCCACCATATAATTTTTAGGAATAAATATAACAAAAAGCGCCATGCCCCGGCAAACCAGGCACGGCGTAGAGGATGCGGACGTCAGACCAGCGCGACTTGACGCAAGTCCAGCGAGAAACGCTGCAGCGCGGCGATGCCGCTGGCTTCGGCGCGGGTGCACCAGTTCTGCAATTCTTGCAACAGTTGCTCGCGGCTTAAACTGGAACGCGCCCACAGGCAGCTCAACTCCTGACGCATGGTATAGACCGTCTTCAACGTCGGGCTATGGTCCAGAAGACGCGCCAGCTCAAGACGTTCGGCGGGCGAGGTGTCTTTTTCCTCCTGCTTCAACCAGCGCTTCATTTTGGCCGGCAGATTACGCGCGGCATAGTCCGGCAAGGCTTGACGCGCATGCGCCAGTTCATCCTGACACGCCACCACCAGTTCACGGGCAAAACGCGCCGCCAAGGCATAACGATTGGCGATAATCGCCTGCAGTCGATCAAAATCAAGCTGGCAATCGCCGCGCGCGCGCGCCAGTTTTGGCGCCACCTTACGCACCCGAGCCAAACCGATGAGCTCCAGCATGCGGATATACATCCAGCCGATATCAAACTCGAACCAGTGGTAGGACAGCTTGGCTGAAGCGCCAAAGGTGTGATGGTTGTTATGCAACTCTTCGCCACCGATCAGCAGGCCCCAAGGCAGAATATTGGTTGAGGCGTCTTCGCTTTCAAAGTTGCGATAACCCCAGTAATGACCAATGCCATTGATCACGCCGGCGGCAAACAACGGAATCCAGATCATTTGCACCGCCCAGATCGCAAGCCCGCCCCATCCGAACAACAGCATGTCCAGCACCAGCATCAGCGCAATTCCCCAGCTGTTATGCCGGTCATAGATCTGGCGCTCCAACCAGTCGTCGGGCGTGCCATGACCGTATTTGGCAATATCCTCGCGCTGGCGACACGCAATTCGATACAGCCCTGCGCCATTGAACAACACCTTCTTGATGCCAAAAATCTGCGGACTATGCGGATCGTCGCGCGTTTCGCAGCGCGCGTGGTGCTTGCGATGCACCGCGGCCCACTCCTTGGTAATCATGCCGGTGGTCAACCACAGCCAGAAGCGGAAAAAGTGACTGGGCAACGCATGCAGTTCCAACGCGCGATGCGCTTGATGGCGGTGCAGATAAATGGTGACCGCGGCGATGGTCACATGCGTCAGGCCCAAGGCCACGGCGACAATGCCCCACCAAGGCAACTGAATCAAACCATTGAATTCAAAAATATGCATTAACTGACCTCTAAACCAGGAATTCCCTTGATAAAAAACGAATTGCAGCAGAAATTAGTATAGTATTTTGCTCAAGTATAAGAGAATTCCAACGCCCTTTGCACGGTAAGTTTGCACTGCCTGTCGTTACCTGCCCCGACATGGTGTACCATAAAGACCTTGCTCCCTTCTTACTTCAGAAAAGACGCTGTGTTTCAAAAACAACGCCTGATCCTTGCTAGCGCGGCCCTGGGCGGCCTATTCGCACTGTATGGCGGTGCCTCCTACTGGGCGGGCATCAAGGCAGAGGACACGCTGCAAGAGCAGCATCGCATGCTGGCCAGCCTGGCGATCTTCAAGGTTAAATCCCATAGCTACGATCGCGGATGGTTTTCATCGCGCGAAACCACCGAGCTGGTGTTTAACCGTCGACTGACCGGTCCATACGAAAATATGCTGCCGGACAACCTGCGTCCGCTGCTCGGCTCGACGATCCGCTTCACCAATACGGTACGTCACGGCCCATTCCCCGGACTGTCCAATTTCGACCTGCGTCCCGGCAGCGCCCTGGTGACCACCCAGTTCGACATGAGCGATAGCACCAAAAAAACCCTGGCATTGTTCTTTGGCGAAAAAGAACCGATCACGGTGATCAATCGTCTGGGCTTTGGCGGTGGTGGCGAACTCAAAGTCAGTGTGCCCGCGTTCGATTACGAAGAAGCACTGTCTGGCGTCAAGGTCAAATGGCAGGGCTTTAACCTCGGTGTGAACTACCGCCAGGGTTTCAAGGAGTATCAGGCCGAGGCCGACTCCCCCGGCTTTTCGCTGGAGGCCGCCAGCAAGGGCATGGTGCACTTTGACGGGGTGACTTACATCTCCGACATGCGCCCGGGCAACACCGGCATCAAGGTCGGCAACAGTGAACTGACCGTGAACAACGTTGAGTTCAACTGGAAAGACAGCATCCCCTACAGCATCAAGCTCAACGATCTGGTTTACCTGCTGACCCGGATCCATGTCGGCGAGTTCATCAATCCGTCCGGCGAGTTCAAACCGTCGAATGTCACCCTCAAGGGGCTGCATTCACAGATTGTGACCTCGGAGCAGGATCAATTCGTCAATTCGCGCGGCCGTCTGAACTTTGACAGCTTCAGTTACAACGATCAGGTCTATGGTCCGTTACGCCTGGACATCTCGGCCAACCACCTGGATGGCGCCAGTCTGGCGCAACTGGATCAGGCAATCAGCAAGATTCCGTTTGAGGGGGTCGACCCGGCCACCTTGCGCAAGGAATACATCAGCACCATCAAGAAGTACGGCATTCCGCTCTTGGAGAACAACCCACGGCTGATGATCAACGACTTTTATCTGCGCATGCCCAATGGCGAAGCCACGCTGCGCGGTGAACTGGCGCTTAACGGCTTTAAAGAAAGCGATCTGAAGGACCCATTGCTGGTGCTCAAACGCTTCCAGGCCAATGCCCAGATCAAATTACCACGACAAACGCTGGAAAACCTGGTCGTCACCCAGGCGCGCAATCTGTTTACCGTGGATCAAAGCGCGGAAGATCAGCCCAATCTGAAGGAAATCGACGATCTGGCCAAAAGCCTGCTCGACAGCCAGCTGACGCAATGGGCCGACCAGGGCTTTATTCATGAAGACAAGGGTGAGCTCAGCACCACGCTGGACTATAAGAATGGCGAGCTACGCATCAGCGACAAGCGGGTACCGCTACCCTGGGAAGAACGCGACGACCCCAGCGGTCCCGATACCCCGGCCGCAACGCCAGCGGTCAAGTAGCGCGATGCAACGCTGGAAGCCGAATGTCACGGTCGCCACGGTGGTGGAACGCGACGGATGCTTTTTGCTGGTGAAAGAACATACCCGCCAAGGCATCCGTTACAACCAACCAGCGGGACACCTGGAACACGGCGAAACCCTGCTGGACGCCGCCCGGCGCGAAACTCTCGAAGAAAGCGGCTGGCAGGTTGAGCCCTATGCGCTGATCGGCATTTATCAGACCGAGGCGCGGCATGACGACATTACTTACCTGCGCTTCGCCTTTGCTTGCCGCGCCATCGAATACTACAGCGACCGCCCGCTCGATCAGGGCATTATCAGCGCCGACTGGTTCACCGCGCAGCAGATTGCCGAACTGAGCGCCGAGCACCGCAGCCCGGCGGTGACGCACTGTCTCAACGATTATCTGCAAGGCCAGCGCCACCCGCTCGCACTCATCCAGCACCTGCTCTAAAAACTCTCCACCCCCTCCCCCGATGTCGGCGCCACCATGGCGCGGCTTCGCGTGTCTGGCGGGTTCTGCTATCATGATCGGTTCTCAAGCTGTTCAAAGGAAGGAAGCACCCGTGACGGGTAAAAAGCGGATTGTTGTCGGCATGTCCGGCGGCGTGGACTCATCGGTAACCGCGTGGCTCTTGAAACAACAAGGCCATGAGGTGATCGGCGTATTCATGCAAAACTGGGAAGACGACGACAACGGCGAATACTGCTCAATCAAGCAAGACTCGCTGGATGCGATGAGCGTGGCCGATATTGTCGGTATCGACATGGAAATCGTCAATTTCGCCAAGGAATACAAAGACCGAGTATTTTCTTACTTCCTATCCGAATATGCGGCTGGACGCACGCCCAACCCTGATGTCTTGTGTAATGCCGAAATCAAATTCAAGGCTTTTCTCGACTTTGCCATCGGCCTGGGCGCGGATTACATCGCCACCGGCCACTATGCGCGCAAACAGGAGCGTGACGGTCTGCATTACCTGTTAAAAGCCGTGGACGAAACCAAAGATCAAAGCTACTTTCTTTACCGGCTAAACCAGTCACAACTATCACGCTCGTTATTCCCACTGGGTGACCTGCGCAAAAGCGAAGTGCGCCGACTGGCGCATGAAGCTGGACTGCCGACCGCGGCCAAGAAAGACAGCACCGGAATCTGCTTTATCGGAGAGCGGCCGTTTCGCGAGTTTCTGCAGCGTTATCTGCCGACCGAGCCGGGCGCGATGGTCACGCCTGAAGGCCGGCATGTTGGCGAACACATGGGGCTGATGTACTACACGCTGGGACAACGCAAGGGGCTGGGCATTGGCGGCCAGGGCGAGCCCTGGTTTGTCGCGGCCAAAGATATGCCGGGCAATCGGCTGATTGTGGTGCAAGGCCATGAACACCCGCTGCTGCTCAAGCACACCCTGAGCATGACCGACCTGAGCTGGACCCTGGATCAGGCTCCCACAGCGGGAAGCTATAGCGCCAAAAATCGCTACCGCATGCCTGACGCCGCCTGTACGCTGGCAACACCCAATGACGGCAACGCTGAACTCTATTTCCCCGAAGCGCAATGGGCGATCACGCCCGGACAATCGGCGGTACTGTACCAAGGCGACATTTGCCTCGGTGGCGGCGTGATTGTGTAAATTGCGCACCATGTAGGTTGGCGCTGAGCGCAGCGAATCCCAACACTGTTGGCAAAAGAAAAACCCCCAGCATTGTCGGTAACATACCGACAATGCTGGGGGTTTTTCACCTGCGCGCTCTTCATTACCCACCGTAATGCCCAGGCTTGCGGATGTTGGGGTTCACCTGCGGTTCACCCCAACCTACGGGTTAAGTCCGCAAATTCTCCAGCATCGGCAACAAATAGCGCCCGGTATGACTCACCGGACTGGCCGCCACCTGCTCCGGCGTGCCACAAGCGATAATTTGCCCGCCACCGCCACCGCCCTCCGGACCGAGATCAATCAGCCAGTCGGCGGTCTTGATCACATCCAGATTATGCTCGATCACCACCACGGTATTGCCGTTCTCGCGCAAACGATGCAGCACCTGCAGCAACAGATCGATATCGTGAAAATGCAAACCGGTGGTTGGTTCATCCAGAATATACAAAGTCCGCCCGGTATCCCGCTTGGACAGTTCCAGACCCAACTTGACGCGCTGCGCCTCGCCACCAGACAAGGTCGTGGCCGACTGACCCAAACGAATATAGCCCAGACCAACATCGCTCAGTGTCTGCAGCTTACGCGCCACGGTGGGCACCGCGCTAAAGAACTCCAGCGCCTGCTCCACCGTCATGTCCAGCACTTGGTGAATACTCTTACCCTTGTACAACACCTCCAGGGTTTCGCGGTTATAGCGCTTACTGTGGCACACATCGCACGGTACATAGATATCCGGCAAGAAGTGCATTTCCACCTTGATCATGCCATCGCCCTGACACGCCTCACAACGCCCACCCTTGACGTTGAACGAGAAACGCCCCGGGCCATAACCGCGCTCGCGCGACAGCGGCACCCCGGCAAACAACTCGCGAATCGGGGTAAACAGGCCGGTGTAGGTCGCGGGATTTGAACGCGGCGTGCGCCCAATCGGGCTTTGATCGACATTGATCACCTTGTCCAACTGTTCCAGGCCCAGAATATCCTGATAAGGCGCCGGCTCATCGCTGGCGCCATTCAAGTCGCGCGCGGCGATTTTGTAGAGCGTATCGTTAATCAGCGTCGATTTACCCGAGCCCGACACGCCGGAAATACAAACCAGCATACCCAACGGTAACTCCAGAGTCACCTCGCGCAGATTATTGCCACTGGCGCCGATCAGACGCAGCACACGCTCGGGATTAACCGGGCGCCGTTCTGATGGCATACGGATCTTGCGCCGCCCCGACAGAAACTCGCCGGTCACCGAACGCGGACTGTCGGCGATATCTTGCGGTGTGCCAGCCACCAGCACTTCGCCACCATGCACCCCGGCCCCCGGTCCCATATCCACCACGTAATCGGCGCTACGAATCGCATCTTCGTCATGTTCAACCACAATCACGCTGTTACCCAGGTCGCGCAAACGCACCAGGGTTGCCAGCAGTCTGTCGTTGTCGCGCTGATGCAGGCCGATCGACGGCTCGTCCAGCACATACATCACCCCGGTCAACCCAGAGCCGATCTGGCTTGCCAGGCGAATCCGCTGCGCCTCACCGCCGGACAGCGTGTCGGCGGCGCGCGCCAGACACAAATAATCCAGGCCGACATTGTTTAGAAACGACACCCGCTCGCGTACTTCTTTAACAATCTTTTCCGCCACCGCCTGCTTCTGGCCGGTGAACTCCACCGACTCAAAGAAATCCTCGGCCTGGCGCAGCGACATTTGATTGATATCGTGCAAGGTCCGTCCGGCCACAAACACATAGCGCGCTTCGCGCCGCAGCCGGGTGACATGGCAATGCGGGCAACTCTGGTTATTCTGGTACTTGGCCAACTCTTCGCGCACCGCGCTAGAGTCGGTCTCGCGGTAGCGCCGCTCCAGATTGGGGATAATCCCCTCGAACGGATGGCTGCGCGTAAAGCGCGTGCCACGTTCCGACAGATAATCGAACTCGATCGAATCACGCCCCGAACCGTAGAGCACCGCGTGACGCACATCTTCTTCCAGGGACTCGAACGCTTGATCCAGATCGAATCCATAATGCGCGGCCAAACTCTGCAACATCTGGAAATAGAACTGATTTCGTCGATCCCAACCACGGATGGCGCCCGAGGCCAAACTCAAATCGGGGTGCGCTACCACGCGCCGCGGGTCGAAAAAGGTCAACTCGCCCAGGCCATCGCACTTGGGGCACGCCCCCATGGGATTGTTAAACGAGAACAAGCGCGGCTCGAGTTCCGGCAAGCTATAGGAGCACACCGGGCAGGCGAACTTAGCCGAAAACCAGTGTTCGGTTCCGCTGTCCATCTCCACCGCGATTGCGCGCCCCTCGGCATGACGCAACGCGGTTTCAAAGCTTTCCGCCAAGCGTTGCTGCATATCGGCGCGCACTTTAATCCGGTCAATCACGACTTCGACGGTATGCTTCTTGTTCTTGTCGAGCTTGGGAACATCATCGAGTTCCAACACCTCGCCGTCGACGCGCACGCGCACAAATCCCTGAGCGCGCAGCTCATCAAACAGGTCCAGGTTCTCGCCCTTGCGCCCCATAATCACCGGCGCCAGAATCATCACCCGTGACTCTTCCGGCATCGCCAGCACATGGTCGACCATTTGCGATACGGTTTGCGACGCCAGCGCCACCCCATGATCAGGGCAGTGTGGATCGCCAACGCGAGCAAACAGCAAACGCAGATAATCGTGAATTTCGGTCACCGTCCCCACGGTTGAACGCGGGTTATGACTAGTGGCCTTCTGTTCGATCGAAATCGCCGGCGACAGACCTTCGATCAGGTCGACATCAGGCTTCTCCATCAATTGCAAAAACTGGCGGGCGTAGGCGGACAACGATTCGACATAGCGACGTTGTCCCTCGGCGTATAGCGTATCAAACGCCAGCGACGACTTCCCCGAGCCGGACAGACCGGTAATCACGATCAGCCGATGACGCGGCAGGTCAAGATTTATATTCTTAAGATTGTGGGTTCTTGCGCCACGGATGCGGATGAATTCCATGCCTCGCTCACAGTGTCGGAGAACCTGATAATATACCTGAGTTGCCGATGCTAACCCACCTGCTTTATGAGTTAACGCGGTTTTGCCACTTAATAACGTTTAAACTCTTGACTACCCCGACATAATGAATCCGCTCGAACTACGTGCAAGTCTCGGCCTAGCCGGTATCTACGCCCTGCGCATGCTAGGCATGTTTTTGATTCTTCCAGTGTTTGCGCTCTACGCCAAAACCCTGCCCGGAGCCACCAGCGCAACCTGGATCGGTATCGCGCTCGGCAGCTATGGCCTGACGCAGGCACTGCTACAACTGCCGTTTGGCATGTTGTCCGATCGCATCGGGCGCAAAAAAGTCATTTACTTTGGCTTATTACTGTTTGCCGCCGGTAGTTTTGTCGCCGCGAACGCGCACGACATCGGCTGGTTGATCGCCGGGCGGGTGATTCAAGGCTCCGGCGCGATCTCGGCGGCGGTCACCGCCTTACTGGCCGACCTGACCCGCGAGCAGAACCGCACCAAGGCCATGGCCTTGATTGGCATCAGCATTGGCACCACCTTTGCTGTCAGCCTGGTACTCGGGCCGCTGTTGGCACACTGGATCGGCGTCAACGGCATCTTCGCCCTGACCGGGATCTTGACCCTGATGGCGTTAGTCGGCGTCAAATACATCATCCCCAACCCGGTGATCTCGCGCTTCCACTCCGACACCGAAACCAACACCAGCCGTCTCAAGGATGTACTGCGCGACCCGCAGCTGTTGCGCCTTAACTACGGCATCTTCACCCTGCACGCGGCGCAAATGTCGATGTTTGTGGTGATTCCGTTCGCCCTGATCACCACCGGCCACCTCGACAAAGCACACCACTGGGAGGTTTACCTGCCGGTTACCGTGGGTGGCTTTATGTTGATGGTGCCAGCGATTATCTACGGTGAAACCTGCAACAGACTGAAACAAGTTTTTGTCGGCGCCATCGCACTGATGACGCTGGCACAGCTCGGCATGGCGTACGCGCTCAGTTCGTTCTGGATGATCGTGGCCTGGCTTGGCTGCTATTTCGTGGCCTTCAACATTCTGGAAGCGACGCTGCCGTCAATCATTTCCAAGATTGCCCCGGCGGATGCCAAAGGAACCGCGATAGGCGTGTATAATACCGCCCAATCTTTCGGCCTGTTTTTAGGCGCAGCCGCGGGTGGCTTGCTCTACACACATTTCGGCAGCATCGGCGTTTTCAGCTTCACCGGAGCGATGATGTTCTCCTGGCTACTCCTGGCGCTGACCATGGTACCGCCGGATTCGGTGAAATCGATGATGTTCCATATCGGTGAAAACTGGCGTGGCAATCCGGTCGAGCTCTCAAGGCTGTTGGCCGTGCAGCGCGGCGTCAAGGAAGCCGTGGTGCTGCTGGAAGAACGCGTAGCCTACCTGAAGGTGTCCCAGAAGGACTGGGACGAAGCCTCGGTACAACAATTGATTCAGGAGACCAACTAAATGGCGTCCGTCAACAAAGTGATTCTCGTCGGCAATCTAGGCCGCGACCCGGAAATGCGCTTCATGCCATCCGGGGACGCAATTGCCACCCTGTCGATCGCCACCACCGATTCCTGGATGGACAAGGCCTCGGGCCAACGTCAGGAAAGCACGGAATGGCACCGCGTGGTGTTCTTCGGCAAAACCGCCGAAGTGGCTTCGCAGTACCTGAAAAAGGGTTCGCAAGTCTATATCGAAGGTTCGATCAAGACCCGCAAATGGCAGGATAAAGAAACCGGCCAAGACCGTTTCAGCACCGAAATCCGTGGCGACCGCATGCAAATGCTCGGTGGCAAGAGCGCCGGTGGCGGCTCCAGCGCGCCGATGGATGGTGGCGACGACTACGATTACCAACAAGGCAACACCAGCCAGAGCAGCCGTTCGGCCCCCGCGCCGCAAGCCGCTCCGGCAGCGCCGCGTCGCATGGAACCGAAACCGGCGCCCAAGCTCGACGATATCGACGACGATATTCCGTTCTGATGGTTACTAATTCGTCAGTGTAAACAACAAGAGCCAAGCTATTCATTTAGCTTGGCTTTTTCTTGTTTACATTTTCACAAGGCAAGCCCAGCATACGAGCAGACGGTGACTAACGAAAGTGTCAACAAATGGCATCTCGGCTTATCATCCGCACCATCACACTCGCCAATGGAGAGCGCCTTCCGCTGCCAGTCGAGAGTGCTTCCGGCATTCCCCTCTACAAGCCCACCCTATTTATCCTGACCGAAGTAAGACAGCGCAATTGTGCAACCGCCACCATCCTGCGCACTCTGCGTGAACTCGTCGTCTTCTTTGATTTCCTCGCTGACCATGACACCCATCTGGAGGAACGGCTAGCATCAGGACAACTCCTTTCCCTCCGGGAGATCGATGCTCTCGCACGGCACTGCCGACAGTGCGCTGGTAAATCAGATCGTATCGACACTGACCAGGCCTCACTGCAGAAAGCGAATGTTTTGTCTCTGGACATGCGCTAGCGTCAGAACACAACACCATGTTGCGAGCGGCAGCGGCAGATGCTTGCACTACGAGACAGCGCATCGCACTGCACTGGTGCAATCCGACAACCCTTTCAGTTCAACCCAGCGTCAATGTCCGACTGTCGCAATCACGACAATTCCGCCATGACACCACATCACAACCCCGAGCCACGAAACTAAACAACTGATTTAAATTGATTATTTCCTGGTGTGGTTTTTGCTTATCTAATAGATCACCGCAGTCAACCCAATCACGATGCAGCAGAGGGCCAACCATGGACGCTGAGACACCCGACCGTTCGGCCGATCTTGAGCTGGTCACCATCTATGAGATCAGTAAAATTCTCACCTATTCGCTGGACTTTCAGCGTTCGGTGCGCGAGACATTGAATGTATTGCTGGTACATCTGGACATGAGCCACGGCTTAGTCAGCCTGCGGCAAGACGACGGCTCCATGCAGATCGTCGGAATGGCAGGCCATCCAGGCACGAATGGCGCTGTAGAGAAAATGGATGCCAAGCCAGGGATTACAGGGCAAGTAATCCGAAGCGGCTCGCCGATCGTGATCGCCGATATCACTCAAGACGGCCTCTTTCTCAACCGCACCGGGCGCGACATGGAGAAGTCCAGAGGGGTAGCGCTGATTATGGTTCCCATCAAGAATGGCAGGGAG
>Ga0302152_10001037_pt1 | contig 12434 bp, 18 predicted proteins | sample I_Bog_N2_1_FD_192434 | JGI IMG/M metagenome (GOLD analysis project Ga0302152, IMG submission 192434) | Peat permafrost microbial communities from Stordalen Mire near Abisko, Sweden - I_Bog_N2_1 | ecosystem: Environmental > Terrestrial > Soil > Wetlands > Peat | place: Sweden: Abisko, Stordalen...
GATCCGCCGTCAGCGTGGTGAGGCTGCCGTTGAGCGTGCTCTTTTCGTTCCCCAGGGCGGAGATGCTGGAACTGCGCGTCTGCATCTCTTTGAGGAACGCATCAAACACGGACTGTTCCGTGGCATCGTTTGCCAGGGCCAGGCCCTGAGCCGCGAGCCACCCGATCAATAGTTGTTTCATGGTGTCTACTGTTCTCGCGGCGTGCCCTGCCCGTGATTGGGAACCAGCTTCGCGCTGATTTGCCAGGGACTCCACGCCGGAAATATTTGGAAACTGGGTGAGCGCCACCGACAGCAACTTGAAGGGACGCGCCAGAATGGCGTCGCCCTCATTGCCAATGGGCATCACCAGCCAGAAAGCGGACGGGAGCTTCCAGCCCGCCGCGACGGCTTCAGCGCCGTCATTGTCCAAAGTGAAATGCGCTTCAATGCCCCCGGGGCGGCCAGGCCGGGGTTCGGCTTTGCGGATCTGGTCCACAACCCCCAGCTTGATTTTCTGCGTCTCATTGGCCAGTGCCTTGGGATCGTGGTCGTTCAAATCGCCGTGGCCCTTGTAAACCGGGATGCCCACCAGGGCGCGCTTCAGTTTGCGGAAGAAAGAATTCTCATTGTCCAGCAAGGCGTCGGCGGATTCATTGTCCAGCACTTGAATGAACTTCTGTTCCTTCACCCGGCCGCCATCCGTAAAGACGCGCGTTTTGGGATGGTTGCCAAACGGGGCGATCAGCGCCCAGCCCTCATTGTCGATCGCATCCGTGGAGTCATTGGCCAGCACCGGTTCATCCGCGCAGCACGCGGCCATGGCGTCGTGGCCCTGGGCGATGCCTTCGTGGGTCGTGGCCTGGGCGGGTTTGTTTTCCGCCGTGGCGCGCTTGGCGGCCACGCGGTGCAGCTTGGCGGCCCGGGCATGGGATTCGGCGTCCGCTTTGGCATGGGCGGTGGCGCTGGCGGCATGCGCGGCCCCCATGGCATCGGCCAGATCGGCGCTGAAGTTGCCTGCCTCGCCCCGCGTCTGGTCGGGATCGAAAGCGTTTGCCAGGGCGATGCTCCCGAGAGTTTGATTGCAAGATTTTTGATTCATGGTATGGTTTGTCTGCGCCGGACGTTTCGGACGTGTGAGAGAAGCCTGCCTCGGCAGTCGCACTATTCCCCGGCGTGTTTTTACTTCGTTTTGAACATCGTTTTTGTCGCCAGCAGCTTGTCTTTGCTCCAGACCTCTTCGACGTAATACGTCGTGTCCTTGAAGCGCTTGGCGTATTTGATGGTTGGCAACCCACGCGCGGACTTGCCACCATCGGTGACCGAATCCGGGTTGCTGACAATTTGCGGAATCTTCTGGATGTCCTCCTTGGTGACCGGCAAATGACCTTCTTGATCTTCCTTGCCCACCCCATGCTGCCGGTCAATGTGGACCAATGCGTCGTGATCAACAAAATGTTGATGGCCGCTGACATCAAGGCCGGTGGCCGCTTTGATCTTGGCGGCCACGTCTGGGGAAACTTTCGCGTATGCCGCCTCATCCCGTTTGCCATCCAGCACGTCATTTATTTGCTCTGCCGCCGTATATTGATTCCCGCGAAATGCGTGACCTGGAATATCGCCCGCATTCGCCAGCGCTTTTGCGCCCTTGCGCCCTTGCGTCAAAGCCCTCGTCAGATGTTCCGTGGTGAAGTCATTCAAGACTTTCGCCGCCTTGGGATAGGCGTTGATGTCGCCCAGGAGCGCAATGAGCGGGCCATGATCGGCCGCGAACTCGCGCAGCTTTTTCACGAACAGCGCATCGTCGGAGATGTTTTCAATCGCGGCCAGGGCGTGGCGCACCGGGGCGAGATCGTCCACATGGGCCGTGCGCAATTGAACGATGGGCTCACTGGAATTGCCGAGGGATAGTGGCGCGGGCCTCTGGCCCGCGAGTTTCACCGACCGTCGTAATGCCTGGGCAGCTCGCGAATTGCCCAAGCCGACAGCCGTGAGGGTTTCCAGATGGGAAATGGGAACTCGGATGATGCCCTCGTCACTATTGGGAATTGAATAGCCCAGCGCCGGCGATTGCAGGCCGGCGACGCTCCAGGCGGCGGAATCGTTCACCTGGGGCTGGCCCTGCCGATTTGTGGGAATGGGCATCTGGCGCGAGGCCGTTTGCGCATAGTAAGGATTGCCAGGCCTGGCCAGACCAGGATTGCGCCGGGGATCCGCCCCCGCGCCAATGGGCGTATTCTCTGGCACCCGGGACGGCGCGGTCGCGGCCGTCTTTTCCTCGCCCTTCAACAGCGGGTCGGTTTCTTCACCAGCCGCATCCACGGCCGCCGGGGGCGTGGATTTTTGGATTGGTGGATTTTTGGATGGTTGGGGGGAATCTTCGTCGGACGCCGCCGGCTTTGCCTTGCCCGCCAATCCATCATCCATTGATCCATTAATCCCGGGGGCTGGCGGCGGGGCAGGAGCAGCCAGGCACGGCTCACCCACTTCCGGCACCGACCAGCGGAACCGTTTGTAAACCTCCTTTAACATCACCTTGAAGCCCATCGGCACCAACCCTTGCAGCGCGGCCAGGTCCTGTCCGCTGGTGTCATTCAGCGGCGGCATCAGCACGAACCATGCGCGCGGCTCCTGATTGTACAGGTAGCGAATGATCGGGCGATCCACGCGCTCATTGAAGACGCCGGTAACCCATTTGGCGTCTTTGACCAGGAAAATGCCGGATTCCTCTTTTTGCACCGAGGCGCCCACAGGGGCTTTGCCGGATCCGCCGCTGGTGCCACCCTCGCCCGAGGCCGCGCCGCGCGAGCCGGTGGCTAGATCCACGCCGCGATAGCACTTGGCATACAGCCCGTTGATCATTTCCACGATGGGATGAAACGGCAGCGAATTGCGCGCGGACTGCTCCAGGAACTCAAACTTGACGCCGGCGTTGTGCAAGACCGCGCCGTCATTGGCCAGGGTGTTCAGCGCCTCTTGCGCCTGATCCCATTCCGGTGAGTTGACCTGCGCATCCGTGGTGGCGTCCAGAAAGCCACTGCCGTAGCGCGCGCAGAACAGCAGCCAGTCGCGCAATGGGAACATCTTCATGGCATAAGCCATGGAGAGTGGCCGCATCCAGCCGATGTTGACGGCCGTGAGCCATTCGCCCTGGATGCAGGGAATGCCGTACAAATCAAAAATGTGCGGCATGTAACCGAGATACCCGCGCCGGGCCTCAAAGAACCACAGCGGCGTGTGCCGGAATTCCGCCGTCACCTCGCGCGCGGCCGCATTGTCCACACGCAAGAGCATTTCATGGATGCTGTATTTATAGTCAATCGCGGAGGCCACCTGGTAGATCAGCTCATCTGCGCCGCCGGTCACATCCTGGTCGAGCGCCTCCGTGGCCGTGAGATTCTCGTAGCAATACTGCAGGCTGGCCGCGTGGCGGTCGCCATCCGGCGAGCCGTCGCTGACAATCTGCCATTCCAGGCCGGCCGCATCGGCCTTGCGCTTGTCGGAATTGACCGCCAGTTCCCCATCGCGCTCCATCATCACTTCCCAAGTCTTGCCGATCTGGCGGAAATCCCCGATCCGGAAGGCATTCAACTGGCCAGACAGAACGTCCATGTCCAGGGACGGCATGGGCGAATATTTGAGCCGGATGGCCCATTCGATCCTGGCTTGGTTGAACAAAGAGATGCCGGAGGGGTTCATAAAATTGCCGATTGCCGATTGCTGATTGCCGATTGGGGTGCAAGGCGGGGTGCAACCATGCCACCAGGATGCCCGGAACCCGGCTTAAATGGCTTAAACAACCGCCCTTGGAGGCGAGGACGGCACATTATACCCCCAAAACGCTCCTGGGGCATTCCCGGCGTGATACGTGAAATCATAAAATTGACATTCCTTTCACCTTGCCCAGACCCATCTTGCCGACAGTGGATTGGGTGATGCTGCATTTCGCAAAGGCCACCGGGGCAGAGCTGGATTCCGCTGCCCGGATCATGAGGCAGACGCCCCAGAAATGATCTGCATGGCCCGCCTCATCCCGGACCGCAGCGATACTGGTGCGGCCGCCCGGGCTGGTGATGCGTTCGGGCTTGCGCAAATCTTCAATGGCGTTGGTATCCAGCTCCACCTCGAACGTGACGGTTTTGTCCTCAAACCGTTTCAGGGTGGCCGTGGCCATGTTTTCAGTCACGCGCGCCGTGGGCGCTTTGCGGCCTTCCGACAGGATGAAATCATTGATGGGTTCGGTGGTGGCAAAATTGATGCCCCGGATTTTGGTTCGGCCCCAGGATTCTTCCTGGGCGTACTCAACCAGGCCCAGGCCCAGGCCGGTCATATCAATGCAACCCTCGCGAAAGCGGGGCATCTTGCCCACGATCTCCAGTTGCCGCTGCTGATCGGGCAACCGCATCCCCGCCATGCGCAACATGGCGATGACTTTCAATTCGTTGTCGCGCTTTTCGCCCACCACCTGCACGCTCAAGTCATGATTGCGACCCACATCCTGGCCGAGATATAGATTGCCCTCAGCGCGAAACATGCGCGCGATGCTCACCGCTGACCAAGCCTGTTCATCAATCGGAATGCCCTCGCGCATGGCTTGCTGGATCAGCTCATTGGTGAGCAGGCACATGTTTTCATCGTTAAAGGCACATTCGTAATTTTGGTCATAGGCCCGCTTGTCCAGGGCGGCCGCCCGCGCCTGGTCGGGAGTGATCGGGGCACGTGTGTTGGCGTCATATATCTTCACGCCCATCTTCCAGGCTTCCGTGCGCGTGACCCGGCAAACCATGAAGCCGGCGGTGCTCTTGAACAGGGTGCCGTCATTCGGACCCGCCCCGCTGGCCATGCGGAAAAACATATTGTGCTTGCCGTTGCCCGTGCTGGAGATGCGGCAGAGGAATTCGGGGTTGCTGGAGAGGATCGGCTCGGCCGCTTCCCAAATGGCCGCACTGTTTTCGTGGAAGGCAAATTCGTCCAGGATCAAATCACCGCTGAAACCGCGCGCCGTGCGCGGATTGGCCGCCAGCACTTTGATGCGGCCGGTGCGCTTGATGCCGTTGATCTCAACGGTAATCCTGACCTCCATCTTCATGTTGTCATAGACCAGGTCGGGAGAATCGTCGCTGGTCTGCATATATATCCCGAGCTTGTTGCAAACCTCTTGAGCTTTGATCACGAACTCTGCGCCGTTGTCCCGCGAGTTGGAAAGGACGGTCACTAACCACGAATCATTCGTCTTGAGCTTGTCGAGGATGCGATCCACCGCCCACGATGCCAGGGTGAAGGACTTGCCGATCTGCCGGGACCAGTGCAGCAGGATGATGCCCAGGGCGCGATCATTGAAGATCGGCTTCTGGTACCGGCGGAAGCCCACCGGCTTGGCTTTGGGGGATTTCATAATTGGGGTCCAGCGACACGCTGGTCCTCGGGCAATGCCCCAAACAGCGCCCGGCGGGCCTGATCTATCTTCTCGACATCCGTCAGCTTGCTGGCCGAGATCGTCTTTAGCCTGGTCACCGCTGCCAAGGCCAGCTTGGCCGCGTCGAACTCGAATTTGTCCCGCGCCAGATCCAGTTCCTGCTGATCCTGGTTGAGCTTCTGTTTCTTCAAAAGCTGTGCCAGCGCGCGCGTTTGTTGGCTGAGGCTGGTTCCCTCCAGTTTCGCGGTCATCAATTCCTGCGACAACATGCCCAGCAGGCCATCGGTCACATTGTCCGTGGCCGCATTGGGCAGGCCAGCCATCTTGGTTTTGAACTTCTCCATCAGTGTGGAGACTTGATCCACCACATCCAGCGTCCGCAACCCATTCCAGCGCGTGGCCACTTCGGATAACAGTCGCTGCGTCGGCTGTGCCCCCTCGTTTTTGGTCCCACCTGGCCACGCCGGGCATTGCGCCGCAATCTGCGCCAGCGACAATCCCGGCGCAAACAAGAGCGAGTAAAACGCATCCAGCTTTTCGGGCGAATCCGCCGCGAGTTTTTGCTCGTAACTGTCCGAGCGCAGTTCGCTGAAGGTCTGCCAATCCAGCCGGTGGGCTTCCAGCACGGCCATGATTTCTGCGTTGGGTTGGTTGGCGCTCATTCACTTGATTTGCTGGGCTTTGGCTTTGCCCGCCAGGGATAGGGTCCAGTTCAGGCCGAACACGTCATCGTTCGTGCCCGTGAGGATGCCGGATTCCTCCAGCTCCTTGATCCATTGGGTCAGATCCGCATCTGTGAGCGCCACATGCCGGAACGCAGCGCGCACGAGCCCCTTGAGCGTGTCGTCATTGATGGGTTGATCCTTGGCGCGCAAGAGCGCCTTCAGGATGAATTGTTTGATGTCGCGTTCAATCATGAGGGAAATGGATTATTGGATGATGGATTGATGGGTTCAGTCCAGCAGACCCTTTGCGTTGCGGAGATCGGCGATGATGCGCGAGGGCATCCCGTCCAGCTTGCCGGCCAGCTCCTTGCGCACGTCATCCACATGGCCATAGGTCCGCCGGGCGCGATCCTCGCCCGCGGCCAGCACCTCGGTTTTGTCATCATCCAGCTTGGAGATGAGCTGCGCGCGCCAATTCTCCAGCGCGCGCACCCGGTGATTGAGGGATTTCATGTCGCGCGCCAAAATGGAATTATCCGGCGGTGTGCCCGTGACCTGGCCGCTGATTTGCACGCTCTTGTTTTTGCGCGCGTCCCACCACATCAACGTGGAGACAATGGCCATCACAATGGAGGCAATGAGCGACCAGTTGACGTCTTTGGCGATGGTTTCAGCGAGAATCATCCGTCTGGATTGATGGATTGTTGGATTGCTGGATGGGTGGATTGATGATGGCCGCTAGCGTGCCAGTGTAGTTGCCGACATGGTGGTCCCGGGCCGGATCCAGAGCGGCATCAAATTTGGAGACCAGCCAGGCGCGGTAAAGTCCCCATATATCCGACATCAGCAATCGCCACAGCGGCGGGTTGAACCAGAGATCATCCATGGTCTGAACCGGGCTGACGCTCGGAACGAACACCTCCTGCCCCACGTGCCGGTAGGGATCACGAAAGGCCGGAAGGTGCGGGATGCGCGGGACGATATCCTCCTGGTAAACCATGCGGAATGTGCGCCAGCCCAGATAGAGATTGTACCAGTCCTTGAAATCTGAGTTGCCCACACGCGGCTGTCCGAAGGTATAGACCTGGGTAATCTCGAATCCGGCGCGATGCAGGGCGATCGCGGCCAGAACGGCCAATGCCCCGCCGAGGCTGTGCCCAGTGAGGAAGATGGGCTTTTGTGATGGCGCGCCGCCGTCCATCTGGAGTTCGCCACGCTTGCCGCGCACGGTCGTGATCAATGGCACCAAAATGCTGTTCATCGCCGCATTGAATCCGGCGTGGATCTTCACCGTTGTCGTCATACCCGCCAACACGGTCACCCGCGCAAACTCCGCATCCGTGATCCAATTGCGAATGCTCACCGAGCCACGGAATGCGATGATGATGCAGTCCGGAGATTCAACAATCAGGGCGTGCGTGTCCGTGCCGGTCACGGAGATCGTGGTGCGCTGGTAGGCATCGGCACTGGCGCGGGCACAGGCCCGGGCGTTGCACAGGTCGAATTGTTTGGCGTTGAGGTTCACGGAAAGTGTCAAGTGTTCAGCGCTGACGGTTTTTGAGAGCATGCGCATTGCTCGCGACCCTGTTTCGGATACCACCGACAAACCTTTTCTTGGGTCTCTGTACTCATTTATGGTTTAAAATTTCGTGAATAATTGGATCCAACGTCACGTTGGTCAGAAGATGAAGCCGAAGCCGGTGCGGAATACCGGCGTGCCGTCAAAGGTCTGGTTTTGCACATAGGGCACACCCAGGCCGATGGTCATATAGGTCAGCTTGGTCATGAACTTGGTCAGCTTGACTTCGCCCAGGGCCGCAAACGCCCGGGATCCGGAGACTTTCTGCTCACCCAACAGGCCATTGACTTCGATCTTTAGATCCCCTTTCTGCACGATGGCGTAACCGCCACCCGCAAGGAATCCGTTGAAGGAACTCCCCACGCCGAAGAATTGACCTTCCAAGGCCACGTTCCAGCGGCCGAAGTTATATTGGGCGCGCACGTAGTCGGCGGCGCCGAGGCCGGTTTCCTGGGCATAGCCATCCTCAAACTGGAGCCCGACACCGGCCCAGGTGTAGTTGGTATCAATGACCGTGGCCCACGCCATGGCCGTGGTGAAGAAATTCGGGATCGTGGTCACCGAATTCGTGGTGGTACCGGTGATGGTGATGATCCCGTTGCTGGAGGTGGCCTCGACTTGCGCCGCTGCCGGCTGGCAGATTGCCAACAGCCCGGCGAGCGCCAGACTGAACACTGAATACTGAACACAGAACACTTTTTTCATGGATGATTTGATGGTTGATGGTTGATGGCGGCGAAAAACACCGCCGCACGGGTACACGAAGGCCAATTCGTCAAGGAGCCCATGCGACGGCCGGGGCTGGAGGAATCCACCCGGAAATTTGCTGAGTTGATGACGATTGGCCTGCACAGACGCGAGCATGCCACTGCCAGGAGAAAGACGTGAGGTCACCGCGACCCGAATCGAAAGGGAGGGTAAAAAAAGAAAACGGAAGCCTGACGAATTGGCCTCCGTGTGGGGATTACTCTATCCGCGAACGCTGGGAATTGTCACGAATTATTTTTAAATGCGTCTCGTGAGACGCATTGCCAAATTCCCAACGACCGGGAATTTACCTATCCCAACCTGCGCATCCACGCATCAACCGCAAGGAGGATGAGGATTATGGCGATTACCAATATCCCAAGATTATAACCAAGGCTTTGTTTGTGCTTTAGGGGATGGCCACAGGACGGACACGTGGCCGCCTCCCTGCTGACTTCTTTACCGCAGACGCAATCAATCATGAGTTTTTGATTTTTCATTTTTGCCTTTCCATCGCCGCAGTGCCAACGCTTTTTCCCGCTCGATTGTTTCGGGCGACTTTCCGCCATACAGCCGGTCAAGCCGCTTTTCCTCTTCCCAACGATAATCCGCCTTGAGCCAGCCAATCAACATCCAAACCAGAAGAGGCACGGCGACGATCACAATTATGTACTCAAACCAGTGCATATCCGGTGAATAAGTTTTTGATCAAAAATCGGACCTTGGACAGCTAATGTCCAACCTCCCATGAGAGGATGGATGCGTATGAAAAATAGAATGGAATGGGAAAAAGACAAGCAGTTCATCCAGTTGTTGAGGCAGGATCGGGCCTTTGAAGCCTTGACCCTAATGGCAACCTGGACGCCGGTAAAGCGCAGGACCGTGGCCAGGCAACTTCCAAAATCAAAGATTTCGGCCATAGTTAAAGGAGGGGTTTATGCCTATTAAAAAGGGGTTTTGTCCGGTGATTTTAGAGCCCGCCCTAGAAAAGGTGGCCGCGCTATGGACTCCAGCAAGGCGTCGTGCCGAGGCAGAGAAACTTGCACGATGGAATCGGCAGCTCATGGTTTCCGCCGTCGTGATGGAGAAGCAGGCTCAGCCTCTTCCAAGGCGGCCAAAAGCGGTTCATCCTCCGCACGAGCCACCGCACTAACGCTAGATGGCCTTGGCATCGCAGTGGCCACATCCATTTGGGCCTTGATCTCGTCTAAGCTCTGCCGCCCTGAGGCAACCTGCGTGGGCTCAAATTTGCGATGAACCCGCATTTTATTAATTTCACGCGCAGCCCTGACGCCGCCCAATTTGCGCTCCAAAGCCAATACGGCTTCCCGGAGGTTTTGCAATTCCGCCGAGACTTCGCCTAGAAAGGCATCCTCCAAATACGCCGTTGAACTGGAATCAGCCCCGGATAGGGCGTCAGAAGGACCAGATGCCACCAGCGCAATGCCGGCAGCTTTTTCAAGTTCCTCAAGCCGGTGAATCGAAAGATCACTCATGTTGCGCTCGCCCTTGCGGACGTAGTGAAGCATTGACCTTTTGAGGTCGAGTTGCGCTCCAAGCTCATCCCACGTCCAGTTCATTTTGAGCCTCAAATTTTCGAGTCTATGAGAAATGTTCACAAATGTTCACTTTCATGTTGACGCTTGTGAACACTTGTGGCAAAGTAGTCACATGCAACGCGACACTAAAGCATCCCTTAAAAAGCCACTTCGTCAAGTGCGCTTTCCGGGGCTGATGACTGCGGCGCAAACCCTCGGGGTTCACCGCAATCACCTATATCTGGTGCTATCTGGCAAACGCACCAGCCATTCGCTGCTAAGGCGCTACAACGCCTGGAAGGAGGCTGCATGAAACTCTCCAAACTGGAAGCATTCGTCTGGGCGAATCAGGACCGCGACTGGCACCAATTGGCTAGCGAAACCAACCGCTCCTTCAGCGAAATTGACCGGGCATACACCCGCGCCAAAACCAAGACGTTTGCCCGCCACGCCTCCGAAATTGCCACCATCCATAACGGAGGTACCCAATGAGACCCGCCGAATACCTCGAAGCAATCCAGATGGCCACCACGGCGGCGGAGCTGGGCGAGTTGCTCGCCCTGTCCAAAGGCGATCCTGAATTGAGCCGGGCCAGCGAATCGCGCATCCAGTCGGCGGTGAACGCCCGGTTTCAGGCCATCAAAGGGGAATCCAATTTAGCGTCCCACAGCGCACCTAGGCCCGCTGGCAGACCGGGTAAAGTCTGCCACCCCAAGAAAGGAGCCTCCAAATGAGCAAGACTGAAACGGGCTTTGCGCCCAAGCGGGTGATCCTGGTGTTTCCGCAGCCATCGCCCAAGGGCGTGCTGTGGGGGCCGCATGCCAACTCGGCGGCGAATGCCTATCAGTTGACCGGCCCTGAGCGCGAATTGTGCGAGCGTCGCGCGCGCACGGCCGTGGGCTCCCGACATGACGATATCCGCGTGGCCTTAAGCGACGTGATGGCCGTGGTGGCCCATCGTAGCGCAGGCGTCCCGCCTGCGAGTTCCAAAGGACGCCAATGAAACAGCACTATCACACCTGGCACCTAGGCACATGCATGAACTGCGGCGCGAATCAGCGCAAAGTATTGGCCGACCAGAAGGCCGCCGGGCTCGCTAAACAGCGCGATAAACGCGCACTGGCACGCACCCGGTCGGCGGTGGCTGAGGCACATGCCGCCAACGTCCTAGAGGCAATCGGAGGTGCCAAATGAACGCCCTAGCCCCCGTCGTGGATCGCCTGGCGGTGTGTCTGCCGTTGCTGCTGGTGTCCATCGGCCTGGCCGTGGGCGCGGCTTGGCTGCTGCAGCTCTGGCGCGAGCGCCCGGCGCAAGTCCGGCTGTTTTGCTATCAGCTGGAGCGCTGGTTGATCGCCCTGCTGGCTTGTGTGGCCGTGGCCCTGATCTGGATCCCGGTGGTGATTTGCTGCTGGTTTTTGGCCTGCTTCCTCTGCGACCACAAAGTCAATTGGAGTCTCCATGAATGACACGTGTTCAGTTTCAAGTTCAGTGCCCCGCCAGGCGCGGTTGCCCCTCCATGTGGAAGTCCGCACGGTCATGGTGGATATCGGGGCCTGGCGCCAGGCGCTGCAATGCGATGCGGAAAGCGTTCTGGCGCGCGTGGACAATGGCCAGATTCGCTGGGCCTTCAACATCGCCGTGAACTTGGATTCCCGTCGCGATCTCCGCTTCTACGCGACCGAACTGATTGCCCCGGAAATTGCCGCCAAGCTGACCCTGGATCAAGTGATCATGGGCATCATCGGCCAGGGCGAGGCCGTGCGCACCGGCCGGATGGAATGCGAATGGGTCTGCTCGCATCAAATCGTCCATGCGCTGATCAAGGCGGGTGAACTGCAATTGCTCGGCCCCGGCCGGATCTCCCGCGCCAGCCTGGTGGAATTTCTGAAACACCGGTTGCAGAGCTGAACACTGAACACTGAACACTTGACACTTTTCTATGCAAGCACTCCAAAAAATTGAACCCGGTTTACCGGTGGAAAACTCCTGGAACGATGTCCGCCGCTGGGTCCAGGATGCCTCCCGCTTCCAACACGCCAGCCTGGCCTGCCAAGTCATGGCCGGGTTTACCCTGCATGAGCTGAAGAAGGGTTTTCAGCATGGCGGAGACCGCAAATCAGGATCAAGACCGCACGATGCGGTCTTGATCAAGGCAGCCACTTTTGCCGACGCCTGCAAGGCTGAGGCGGGCATCAGTGATGACACTGCCCGCCGCTGGATCGACATGGCGCAGGGGATCAAAAAGCAGTGGAAATCGCTCCCGGTGCAGGATCGGCTGCGCAAGCTGATGGAATTGCCGCCCAGCCAATGGGGCGAAGCGGACATGAAAGTGATCAGCGATGCCACCCACAAATGCACGGATGGCAAGGGGCAGTTGGAATTCATGCTGGAACTGGGCATCGCCAAGGGCGGCAGCACCGGCGCCAATCCCGGGGCCAAGCGCGGCGGCAATTCCACCAAGACTGTGGAAGGCGAGGCCGATGATCAGCTAGCGCTGGTGTGTTGCGGCG
>Ga0302152_10001040_pt1 | contig 12394 bp, 10 predicted proteins | sample I_Bog_N2_1_FD_192434 | JGI IMG/M metagenome (GOLD analysis project Ga0302152, IMG submission 192434) | Peat permafrost microbial communities from Stordalen Mire near Abisko, Sweden - I_Bog_N2_1 | ecosystem: Environmental > Terrestrial > Soil > Wetlands > Peat | place: Sweden: Abisko, Stordalen...
CCGGACGCTGGAAGCTGGTCAAACTCGCGCTCACGATTCTGTTCCTGCCGTTCGTTCTCGTCTGGAAATTCACCACTGCTGGAAGCGATTGCGGTTGCTGCTGCGACGAGGACGACTGACGACGGCGAGATGACTCAAATCACACGTTCGAACCGTGGCGGCTCGGGCCGCCATTTTTGTTTGACCGGGAAGTCATGATGGTCAGAACACTCAAAATCTGCATTGTCGATCCGGACCCGACCAAGACCCAGGCGTTCCTCATAATTCTCCACATATCGGCTTGGATACCCCGATAAAAGTGCGCGGCATCCATTCGACAACATCGCAACGAATGGGCGCACTCGATCGAAGCTCGACTTAGCGCGCGAACGTGGACACGGCTGCGACCGCCTGCTTGATCACGGAGGCAACCACCTCGGGGTGCGAGACATAGATGGCATGACTGCCTGGTGCCTCGATCACATGAGACCCAGCGCGGTTCGCCATCATGCGCTGCGCTGGCGGCGGAATCATCCCGTCATCCTTTGCAACGAGATAGTAGCTTGGCTTTGAGCGCCATGCCGGCTCGCTCACCGCTCCCTGTAAGGCTTCCAGACCCCACGGGACCTGAGAGTCTCCCATGAATGCGGCGAGGTCCGGGCGAACGTCGGCAGCGAAGGAGGCTGCGAACTTCTCCCGATCGAGGAACAGGAAGCCATCTACCGGGGGAAGGATGGGAGGCACCGGGGCGCCGGCTGGAGGATTGGCGATCAGCGAGGAGACCGACTCGCCTTTATCTGGAGCGAAGGCTGTAATGTAGACCAACGACTTGACCTTCGGGTCGTTGCCCGCTTCCGAGACGACAACTCCTCCGTAGGAGTGACCGACGAGAACAACGTCTCCCTTGGCATTCGCGATTGCGCGCTTTGTAAAAGCCACATCGTCTACCAGAGAGATGGTGGGATTCTGCACGATGATGACTTCGAAGCCATCCTTCTTGAGGATTTGATACACACCTTCCCAGCCAGAGCCATCAACGAAACCGCCGTGAATGAGCACAATCGATTTGGACATAGACAATCTTTCTCCTTTGTGAGGTTGAAATAACAGGTCATAGTGGGCTTATCCACGCTTGGCGCGGGTGGCCACTTCACAAGTAGATGGAGCGCATGTGCGATCAAAAACACCGGTGCTTCGCTCATCCTTTGAAGTAAGAGAACATGAGCCACGACATCACGACTGGCGAAGCCCCAGCAGATTCCACTTTCTTACTTAGAGGTAGCGCCAGCGGCTGCCTGCTCGATGATGGAAGCAACGGCGTCAGGCTTTGATACGTAGACTGCGTGACTTCCCTTGACTTCGACCACTTTGGAGCCGGCTCGCTTCGACATGAATCGCTGAAGTTCCGGAGCGATCATACGATCTTCGGTGGTCAATAGAAACCAGCTCGGCTTTGTCTTCCAGGCAGCTGCGGTGGCGCCGGTACTCGCGGCCTCAAGTCCCCATGGCACTTGGGAGTTAGCCATGAAGTCCGTAATCTCGGGCTTTACGTCGGCGGCGAAGGAAGCTGCAAACTTCGAACGGTCTAGAAACAGGAAGCCGTCCTGTGGAGGCAGAATCGGGGGAGCCGGTGCATCTGCCGGAGCGGTCTTGATGAGAGAAAGTACAGAGTCACCAGTGTCCGCAGCGAATGCGCAGATGTAAACAAGCCCGACAACTTTGGGGTCATCTCCCGCCGAGCTGATGACCACGCCGCCGTATGAATGGCCTACGAGTATTACCGGGCCGTTTTGCGCATCGATGGCTCTCTTGGTCACTGCGACGTCATCTTCAAGAGTGATTGTGGGGTTCTGCACGACCGTGACGTTGTAGCCCTTCTTCGTGAGAATCTTGTAGACTCCTTCCCAGCCCGAGCCATCGACGAAACCACCGTGAACAAGCACAATGTTTTTCACAGTTTGAGTACTCGTTGCCTGGGCGCGGGCAATGGCCACGCCCGCGAACATCAGTGCTATCACGGGCAATGCCCGCCAAAGCGTTTGCTGAAGATGAGACTTCAATTTTGTGGATTGCAACATGATTCAACCTCCTGGTGTGAATGCGATTGAACTTCTGAGGAGAGCCCAGCCTTATTCGCTTGCGACCTCGAACCCGATTCTTGCGCAAGTGAGTGTTCGGAGAGAACCGCAAATAGTCGGCTTTTGAATTCGGCTTTTTGGGCGGATGATTGCTCCCCCAAATGGCGGATCGAGCGGGTTTAGCGGAGTCTCTTGATTTGCCTTCTGCCAAAAAGGCGGGCATCGATGGACCAGGCTCCTGGTCCAATCATCGCTAAAGTGACTCCGAGCGTTGCCAGAACGAGAGGCATCCACGGATCGCCGCCACTTGAGAACATGATCCAGAGTTCACGACCCGCAACCATAGCGCCAACCACCGGTGTCCACAAGCCGACAAGAAGCAGAATCCCCATGCCCGCATCGATGAGTTGTGGGCCGAGTGAGGTGATTTGCGGAGTAGCGTTAAGGTGCGCGACCGCTCCGTACACCAGGATTGCGGCGGTCATAAGGCGCTGGAGCATCAGGCCCAGACCAGGCAGTCCGTTCGCGAACGTAGAAAACAAGCGTTGCAAAGAGATCTCCCGCAGCATTCCATGCGCAGGTTAAGTCATCGCAACGTAAGTTGAAACCGCTGAAATAAGGACCGGACGATCCTTCTTTTGGGGGGCTATAGCTCGATCATTCCACGCTTGAGCCCGATCGTGACGGCATGGGCACGGTCGTTGGCGCTGAGTTTGGAAAGTATGTTTGCAACGTGGCTCTTGACTGTTGCTTCGCCGATTGAGAGCTGATCGGCAATCAGCTTATTGGAGTTTCCGGCAGCAATCAACCTCAGTACATCGATTTCGCGCGAACTCAAGGCATCATCGGTAGCGTGTTCTGCAAGTTCCGCTGCGATGTCGGGAGGAATGCGCTTATGTCCTGTGTGGACCGCGCGAATCGTCTCCAAGAGTTCACGATGTAGCTGACTCTTAAGCAGGTAAGCGCGCGCACCTGCTTTAAGGGCTCTCAATATCTGAGCATCTCCTCGATACGTCGTAAGAACGATGATGCGCGCATCCCGGAATTCGCTTAGAATTTCGGCAATTGCTTCAGCACCAGTCACCTCCGGCATCTGAAGATCCATAAGAGTCACATCTGGACGGTGAAGTCGGTACATCTCTATGGCACGCTGGCCGTTAGATGCCTCCGCAACCAGCTTCATATCTGCTTCTGCATTTACCAACGTTTCGATTCCGCTCCGAAGAAGAGGATGATCATCCACGGTGAGGATTCGGATCAGGCCTGGCTGACTAATCACAGCTTTCGCTCCTTATTAAAGATCCAGAATCGGTGCCCATTACCCGCGCCCTCGTAGGCGATGGCCGCTGGAATTGTTAGCTCAACTTCTGTTCCCGCCCCGGCCTGGCTCCAAAAGCTCAACTGCGATCCGATGCGCTGCGCGCGTTCTCGCACTCCAGGCAACCCCCAGTGCCCAGGACGCTGGCTTTCTTCGAGAACTTTAGGATCGATGCCCTCACCGTCATCGCGTATTCGCAATCGGAGCTGGCTTTTGTCGTACCGGATCTCGACTTCAATCTGGCCTGCTCCGGCATGCCGGAACGCATTTCGCAGGACTTCGTTAGTAATTCTATATACCTCCTCCTGCAGGTTCGGGGACAGCTTCAGCGGCTCTCCCTCTACAATTACGCGGAAACCGGGCGAAACTTTAGTCCCGTCTTGAGCCACCACCAACTCTTCACCGGCAGCCTCCAGCAAGCTAGCCAGATTGAGCCCGGAAGCTGGCTGCGACCGTAGATCGTGGATTGCATCTCGGCTCTCAACGATTGCCTGTTCACTCTCGGAAATTGCCCTTTCGAGAGTCTGCTTGGCATCTTCTGGTCGACGAGGCAGCATGTTGCACGCTGCTTGAAACTTAAGCATGAGCCCGTGCAGGCTCTGGAGAAGGGTGTCGTGAAGTTCGCGGGCAATGCGAGTCCTCTCATTGACACGGGCTTCGAGGGCGATGTTAAACTCTTGTCGCATCTGTCGAAGTCGCAGCAGATACAGCCCCCACAGCGACGCCAGAAGTATCGCCCCGCACATCGCGCGAAACAAACTTGTCTGATAGTAAGCAGGTGCAACACTGAATTCGAGCGAAGCACCGTCTTTGTTCCAAATTCCGCTGTTGTTCGAGGCAATGACTCGAAACGTATATGTCCCTGGCTTGAGGTCGTTATAAAACGCTGATCGCCTCGTTCCCGGTTCTTGCCATTGAGTGTCGTATCCCTCGAGCATGTAGCGGAAGAGGACTTTGGATGGTTCAACAAAGCTCAAGCCGGCATAATCGAACTCCACTTGGTGCGTCCTGGGGGGAAGGCGCAAGTCGCTCTGAGCCTGATGTGTTCTGCGATCGGCGATCACTTGCTCTATGTGCACGGGTGGTACCACCGTGTTGCCGTCGAGATGGTCGGGATCGATCATCATCACCACACTGCGGTTGTGAAACCAGATCCTTCCGTCTGGGCTGCGAACCGCCGCCGGGTGGGAGTAAGGAATTCCCGACCGGAATCCGTCTATCGCAGTAAAAGTTGAGATCTGGAGCCGGCTTTCAGGGTTTGCCCACCATCGTTCCAACTCTGAATTGTTGATTTGAAGGAGCCCGCACTGCCCCAGTATCCAAAGGTCGTTATGGAGATCTGAGACGGTCGCGTACGTGGATGGGCATGGCAGGCCATTGCGTTCATTGAGAAACCGCAAGTTCCCGTTCCTATATCCGACGACTCCTGTATTCGCGGCTCCCCACAAAGTGCCGTTTGAATCGAACGACATATTGAAGATGCCGCCAACTCGTGAATACCTTCGACTGAATGCTTCCATAGATAGCCTTTGCCAGTCTCCGCTCTGAAAATGCATCAGACTGCCATCGAGGAGGCTCAGCCAGATGCCTCCATTCGGATCTGCAATCACGCAGAAAGCGGCCGGAATCTGCGGCGGCTTGAATTCCTGGCGGACCTGGAAGTTTTCAATGCGGATCAATTTTGGATGCGGCCCGGCGATCACTGCCCAGACTGCGTGATTGGCTTCCTCCGCAAGCGAAAGGACAGGGTCCACTAAGTCGCCCTTGAGAATAACGTGCCACCGGCCATTGACCTCCACCCCCAATTCGCCATCATTCCGCCCGATCCATAGATTGCCGCGGTGATCTTCCAACATCGCGAGAGGATTGCTGCGTGGTTCGGATGGGAACTTTTGAGGGGTAATTGCCGAGCCTTGAATCGAATCGACGGATGAGAGGGTCGTAACGGTCACCGAGCCATCGCGGCGCGCCAGAATCCCAGAGACAAACTCCGTGCTGAGTCCCTCAATGCTCGAATAAGTCACAATTGGGAGATCGCGAAAATCATCGATCCCCTCGCCGGTTGCAACCCAGATATCACCCTCGCGATCCTGGAATATCCGCTGAATGGAGTTACCAGACAATCCGTCTTGTCGGCCAAAATGGTCAACGGAGCGGCCGCGAATACGATAGATTCCCTGATTCTCGGTTCCAACCCATAAACAACGATCTCGATCGACAAATAGGGTGCTAACACCGACGTTTGCACCGTTGAAGCCTGGTGCAGTGTAGGAATGCCATCTCCCGTTGGAAAAACTCTGCAATCCATCGTGAGGGCCTGTCCGGTCCACTCCAGCCCATACTGTTCCCTCGGCATCAACTGCAACTCCCTCGATTGCGCGGGTGGCATCAGTTGCACTTGGGCCGGGCAAAGGATACTCGCCAATCAGCTTTCCCTGCCACACTAGCAAAGTGCCGCTTGCGCCAATCCAAAATCTTCCTTGCACATCGGTTGCGATTGGGTTTGCAGCTAAAGTCTGAATCCCGTCTGGCTTGCCAAAACACTGCTCGCTGTCAGCCAATACCCTGCAGATCGGTCCCGTCCAGTTGCGCGTGTGCGACCGTGTAATCCATATTGCACCTTCGCGATCTTCCGCGATCGCCTCCACTGCCGCATAGGGAGCGGATATGCTGGTGAACTTTCCGTTTGCCCAATGCGCAAGTCCCGCCGCCGTTCCGATCCAGAGACTCCCATCTCTGGCTGCATAGAGTGATTTAATACTGGCAATGCCGGACGGATAGTGTTGACCGGCCGGTGGATTCCATGCCAGAAAACTTACCCCGTCGAATCGTGACAGCCCGCTTGGTGTGCCAATCCAAATGTAGCCATCAGATGTCTGCGCGAAGGCAGTCGGAGCTCCGCTCAACACTCCGTCCTGAACACGCCAGACCGTGTGTCCATACTGCGAAATGCGGGTTCCGGGCTTGAGCGCCAGCAGAGGCTGAGCCGACGCAGCAAGAGCGAAGAAGGTTAAGAGTAGCTTTCGCGGCCTCATTCTTCCCACCACCCCGATACTGAGCTCGATGGTTGTTGATTGCCTGAATTCACGCAGAGCTCCATTCGAATTTTCCTGAATGTTGGCACCAGAATGATCGCACATTGCACGAAACGCCGACGCTCTTCACCGGCACAGCCGTTAGTGCTTCAACTCGCGACCGTGCGAACGCGAAACTTTCGGGTACAAGCTCGGGTACAGACATCAGTTTGGCTCGATTACGGGTAATTACGCTAAGTTGCTGATAGGCGGTCACTTGTGGATATCCGACATTACGTTCGATTTCGCTTATTTATCATAGACTTACGGTATTCTTGAGAGACTCAAAATCCGCCGACCGCAAGGTCGTGGGGGTTCGCCCCCTCCCGGCACCAACTTAATCTATTCAGAATCAATAGTTTACTGTCCAAGCAAATCTGGCGTGTGTACAGCGTGTGGTCCTCATCCTACGCTCGAAATATGCTTACGCTTTTCCGACGCCACTTGAGAACCTGCAAACACTGCTCCAGAGGACGAGGCTACCGCTCGTGTGGCTGCCCAATCTCTGTTGAGGGGACTCTGCGTGGAGAATACGTCCGAAGGTCGCTCGATCTGCTGAATTGGGAAGCGGCGAGCAAGCTGGTGAGGGATTGGGAAGTGGATGGCGTTGCCGTCGTAAAGACAGCGACTGAGGCCGTGGATGGCTTTATTAGCGACCGGGAAGCTATGAAGCTGTCCGACGCCATGATGAGGAAATATCGGAACGTAGGGGCTGAAATGAAGGCGCTCTTTGGCAATAGACCGCTGGCATCGATCACGCCGGACGAAATCAGGGCCATGCGAAAGAATTGGAAGCTCGCGGCGATCACCGCGCAAAAGAGAATGGAGATGGTGCGGAAGTTCTTTTCATTCTGCGTGGATGGGGAATGGATCGAAAAGAGTCCGGCGCGACTCGTCAAAATGCCGCCAGTGAAATACGACCCGACGCTTCCCTTCACCGATCAGGAAATGGAGAAGATCCTCTGGGCGGCTGACTCGATCCGCGAAGCTCATCCGAAAATCCCGGCAGAAATGCCAAAGAAATTGAAGGCGCTTATTCTGCTGATGCGGTACTCGGGCAGCCTTGCAGCGGGAGCAAATTGCGCCATCCATGGGCATTTCAATCCCACTGCGACCGGCCCATTGCGGCGGCTATCACCATCGTTGACAACGCCAAAAAACTCAGCGCAAAGCATCGCGCTGAGCGGCACGGGTCAGTGAGCGTAGGTGGCCCCAAGCGACGAAACCCACACCTTTTTGAAACGGCCGGATCAGCTAGATCCGGCCGTGCTTTCTGTTGAGTCTCCCACCGGCGTCGCCGACCCACGGGGGATGAAACCGTGCCCCATCCATCGAGCGTCTTTTGCTCGATGGGTGGGATGGCAGGAATGCCAATCGGAGCAGTTTCTTATCAGTGTATGGTGTGGGTTTCTCGGTCCCTTTTGTCATAAGGACAGGGAGCCTGCTTCAGGCTGTTTTGTCGAGGAGCAGAGGTTGGATCTGAGCCGGCTGCTCTCGTAAGACACGCTGCACGGCGGCCACTGGCTCACCGCGGAGCATAGCTCTCAGCGGCGCCGGGCAGCAGGCGGGCTGCTCATCCCTCCCTTCAACCAAATATTCGCAATTAGGCAATTGCTCCCCAGAACTAAAAGCGTGTGATTCATCGACCTGCGGTAATAGACTTGGGAGCTATGCAGGAGAAAATCTCGAAGAAAGGCGATCGGAGTTCCGGGATCCCCGGTTGGAGTCTGCTGCTGCTGTTGAGCGCAGCGTGGACTTTGCCACTTCTCATAATCGCGCTCGAGCTGGTCCCCGCCAACACGTGGGTGAGAACAGCCGCGGTGGTAATCGCGGTGTTGTTCGCCCCTGTTCCCGCGTGTTTGGTGTTGCGCAGAAGATACGGTCGCCTTCGGGTGGAAGCTTCAGCGGCAGCGGAAGCATCGGCCCAATTGAAGTTGCAGCTGGAAACCGTCCGCTACCGCACTTCGCGGCTTCGGGAGGAGTTGCAGGCGGCTGACCGGCAGGCTCGGTTGAGCCACCAACTCACATTGCTGGGTCAGTTCACGGCCGGCTTTATGCATGAGTTCAACAACCCGCTGGCGATTGTTGCCGGACGGCTGGAAGTGCTGTTGGAGGAACGCAAGGACGATGCCGCGCTGTGTTCGGACCTGGAGCAGATGCTCAAAGAAACCCGCTATATGAGCAAGATTGCCACCACGCTGCTGCAGGCGCTGCGACGGGAGAGGCGTGGGGAGGTTTTTGAAGCATCGGACATTCAGAAAGCGCTGGCCGACCCGTTGCAGGCGATCCAGCCGGTTGCAGATGAGCACGGAGTGCGCGTGGTTGCGGAGTTTGGGGATGCGCCGCGGGTGGACGTGCCGGATCATGTGGTGTCCGAAGTGGTGCGGGGGCTATTGAACAATGCTGTGGATGCGCTGAAGGATCGCAAGGAAGGCGTGATTCGCGTCCGGCTTGAGCCGTATCGCACCGCTGGAGCCAAGGTGGTGGTTCGGATCGAGGATAACGGTCCGGGGGTTCCTGAGCGCATTCGCGAGCACCTGTTCGAGCCATTCATCTCACACAGCAGCGGGAGGGACCGGCTGGGGCTGGGGCTGTTTTTGGCAGCGAGCCTTTTGGATATGTATGATGGCCGCATTCGATACGAGCCAGTGGTTGGAGGCGGTGCCGGCTTTGTGCTGGAACTTCCACCGGCGCGGTTTACAAGGGGGCAGCCTTACCACTGGTTTGCCGGAGAGGCAGCGGAATGAATCGTGTTCTGGTGATTGACGACGAGCCGGCGCTGGGGGAAAACATTCAGCGCATGCTGCGCGCACCGGATATCGCGGTGGTTGTGTGTACCGAACCAGGCAAAGGACTTGCAGAGTGCCTGGCCAATCCGCCGGATGTTGTGCTGCTGGATATGCGCATGCCGCGAATGAACGGGGAGGAGGTCTTCGCTCGTTTGCACCAGGCGCATCCGAATTTGCCGGTCGTGTTCCTCACGGCATTTGGAACGATCGAGGGCGCGGTGCTGGCCATGCGCAATGGCGCGTTCGACTACTTGCTTAAGCCGTTCAAGCGAGACGATTTGCTGCTGGTGGTGGGCCGGGCGCTGGCACAGGCCAAGCTGCAGCGGGAGGTGACGACGCTGAAGGGCCGACTGGAGGCGCTGGGCGAGACCGAAGCGGCGCAGTCGCAGAATCCGGCCATGCTGGAACAGATGGAGAAGGCGCGACGGGTGGCGGCAACCGACGCCACTGTCATGATTCTGGGAGAAAGCGGAACCGGCAAGGAGGTCATGGCCCGGTATCTGCACGCACAGAGCCGGCGCCACGATGGGCCGTTTGTGCCGGTAGAGTGCAGCGCGATGCCGGGCTCGCTGATCGAGAGCGAACTGTTTGGCTATGAGCGAGGCGCGTTCACCGGCGCAGATCGCACCAAGAAGGGCCTGATCGAATCGGCGGATAACGGAACGCTGTTTCTGGACGAGATTGGCGATTTGGGCGTCGAGTTGCAAACGCGCTTGTTTCGCTTTGTTGAGGAGCGGGCGCTGCGCAGGCTGGGCGGGCTGACACAGGTCAGGGTGGATTGCCGCATTCTCTGCGCCACCAACCAGGATCTGCCAGCCAAGATCAAGGCGGGCACCTTTCGCGAGGAGCTTTTTTACCGGCTCAGCGTGGTCACCGTGCGGCTGCCGGCGCTTCGTGAGCGTCCGGAAGACATTCCCCACCTGGCGCGCTTCTTTCTGCAGCGGTTCTCGCGCCGTTACGGGAAAGTCCTGACCGGATCGGCGCAGTTCTTTGAGGCTTTGATGCGGCAGCCCTGGCCGGGCAACGTGCGCCAGGTGAAAAATGTCATGGAGCGGGTTTCAGCGCTGCACCCCGGCGGCATAATCGGCCCTGAAGATCTTAGCGAGGACCTGGTCGCCACGGGGGGAGCGGCGGCACTGTCCACTCTTCCGTGGAAGGACGCGCGCGACAAGTACCTGGCCGATTTCGAGCTCTCCTATGCTCAGGCGGTGCTGGCTCGTTGCGGCGGCAATATCAGTGCTGCAGCGCGCGAGGCCGGTGTGGACCGCAAGACGTTTTACGGGCTTCTGAAGCCGGACAAGGAAGTGCCGGCCGGGGAATTGATTCCCCAGGGCGGCCTTGAACCTGGGGAATGAATTCCCCAACCAGCGTTGTATCTCTGGTGCAAATGACTGAAAGCAAAGGTTCCCCACTTTGGCTCTCTGCATGCGAGATGGGTCGGCATGGAGTTGGCTCAAATGAAAGTCTGGAACCTGGGCATTAAAGCAATTCTCCTTGTCGTCGGCGCGGTGCTCATCGCGCCCGCACCCGCACACGCCATCCCGGCATTTGCCCGCAAGTACGGCGTGAAGTGTTACACATGCCACACCGTTCCGCCGGCGCTGAACAAGAACGGCTACATGTTCAAGCGGCTCGGCTATCGGATGCCTCCGGACGAGATGGACGGCACCAAGGCGGCGCCGAAGATCACGGCTCTGGACAAGGACATCAAGTGGAGTCTTGAAAGCTCTCTCGCCCTGATCCTTCAGGGCAGCATCACCACCGAAAAGACAGTCGCAGACACAGGCAGCACGACGGATGCCTCACCGGCAACCTCCTGCGGCAGTTCGACTTCATCTTCTTCTTCCTGTAGCAGCTTCAATCTGGACGAAGCGGCCTTGTTTATCGCCGGGACCATACCGGATTCGGGCTTCTCCTACTTCGGCCACTACGAGCTCTACCAGGGCGGAAGCAGCGACCTGGAGCAGGGCTTTGGCGTGTGGACGGGCGGGCGAGCGAACTCAAGCTACTTCATCAAGGCCGGTGAGATCCACATGCAGGAAGGCGAAGGAACGCGGGCGGCGATGTTCTACAACCTGTTTTCCGACCCGGCTGTCACGCTGACCAACATCGATCCCAATCTCTTTACGCTTGACCAGCACCCGGTGGGCGTGGACGTTGGTTACACATGGGCCTCGCCCTACTTCAAGAACATCTTCGCTGTCTCGGCCAAGGTGACCAACGGGCTGAATGCCGATGGCAGCGAGATCCTGGACAGCTCCACCAAAAACTCCAAGGACGTTTGGGCGGACGCGGACTATTGGTTCGGCCCGGACGGCGGCGTTACGGTCATGTTCTACAAGGGCTCCAAGGACATGAACCAGACCGATCCGAGCGGGAACCCCTTTACTTACCGGCCAGGTTTCTACCGCGTGGGTGCATTTGGGAACTACCTTTTCTTCGACAAGCTCGACCTGCTCGGCGGCTACATCCACTCCAGTGACGATTGGCAGACCACGCAGGGCGGACCGATGGGCAAGTACACCGCCGACAACTACCGCGGCGAGGCAGACTACTACATCAAGACCGGCACGGTTATCATGGCGCGGCTTGATCGCTCGACGCAAAACATTACGTCGCAGCAAAATATGCACGGGCGCGCATTTGGTATTGGCGCCGAACACGCACTGACGCAGCGAGGCAATGTTGTGCTTCGCGGAGCCTTCACCCAGGAGCATGACGGCGATCCCGTCGCGCTCGTTGGCACAACCGACAAACTCTTCCGGGCTGATATCCGGTACATGTGGTAAGTGGAGAAGACGCAAATGAACAAGGGACTTCGCATCATCGCCATCGCAGGCATCACGGCGCCGCTTTTCTTGCTGGCTCAGAGCAGCAATGTAAACCTCCCGCAGGACAAGGGGCCGAATCAGATCAACGTCTCGAGCTATCCCCCCGACCTGCAGAAGGACTACAAAACCTTCACCGACAAGTGCTCCAAATGCCACACCATCGCCCGGCCCATCAACACCAGCATGACCCGCGCCGAGTGGGAGCGCTACGTCAAGCGCATGATGCACAAGCCGAACTCCGGCATCGGCGACGCCCAGGGCAAGGCGATCTTCGACTTCCTCGCCTATGACCAGGAAAACCGCAAGGACAAGAATCCTTCGGCCT
>Ga0302152_10001062_pt1 | contig 12259 bp, 9 predicted proteins | sample I_Bog_N2_1_FD_192434 | JGI IMG/M metagenome (GOLD analysis project Ga0302152, IMG submission 192434) | Peat permafrost microbial communities from Stordalen Mire near Abisko, Sweden - I_Bog_N2_1 | ecosystem: Environmental > Terrestrial > Soil > Wetlands > Peat | place: Sweden: Abisko, Stordalen...
GCGCATACGACGCACAAATCTTCACCAACGACCGCGAGAAGCTGGGAGCCGCGCTGGGGCATGATGTTTCGCACAGCAGCGCCCACGCGCCGGAGATGAAGCCAGAACAGAAGCAGGAGCGGGCAGTCACGCCACAGCGGGAGATCGCGCCGAAGCAGGAGCAAGGAGAAGATTTTGGTTTGGGCCTCTAGTGAAGAGCTTGGTATCCCATTTCATGGGAAGCCACAGTCAGCGACCGTCCCACGCGCCATCCACCTCTGTTTTCCCAGAATCTCCCGGACGGCTAGACAAAGGGACCCGTTATCAACACGTCTAAAGTAAGCGGGCAAGATCTTCGTAGAGCAGGATGCGGTGCTCTTGCGTGCTACCATGCGTCTGATTTCGACATTTCCCGTCGAATGTTAAAAAGTGCATGGATTCATCGCAAAGATAATAGAGTTGCATTATGTCGCCCCAATCGTTGGCCCGCCTTGCAAGATTGGCCTGCTTGTTCTTTGAAACGTCGCCCAAATTGCGGGAAAAAGTATAGGCAGCATTCAACGCCTTCATTAGCTTGCCGCATGATTCTGCGTCTGGCGTTTGACCGCAGTCTTTCATCGCAAACGCGGCCAACTTCATCGGATCAGGCACCCCTACACAATCGTTCCGCATACCCTGAAGGAGGTCTAGGTGCTCCATTTGTGGCTCGTTCTCGTGTCTGTCGAAGTGGTCGAGGTCAAACGAGAATAGCCACCCTGGCTTATCCGGATATGGCATTCCCTTCTTTAGCTGCGCCGTAGTGGAAGACTGGAAGATGGCCTTGCAGACAGTTTCGTACAACTCCTCTTCGGGAAGCGGAGACTTGCGTGCAACTGATTTCAACCCGAGTACCGTCCGGAGCGCGAATACTGCGGGGTACGGCAAGAATTCCCGTTGAGGGAATTCACAAAGGACGCGCAGTGGTTTTTTATTCTCATCGAAGTATTCATCTTTCCCCCTGGCGATCTTGGCGAAAAGTTCTTTCAGCGTCACGAAGGAGATTTGATAAGAATAGCGTGCTTCAACGTACTGGTGAACCTTTTGCCATTCATCACGCGGAATTGTTTCATTCGCCACGTTGATGCAGACATTCGTGTCAATGAATAGCTTTGGTCGGGTTTCCACAGAAGTTCCCATGATTATCCATTTCCAGCATTAGCATGGCTTGCGCAGGCCCTTCATTCGGGGCTCGCCCTCCTAAGGAGTGCATCGATTGCAGAAGCGGGGACCGCAAAGTTCAGGCTTTGGCCCGAGGTTATCATAGATGTTGAGATGCCGATAACCTCGCCGTATATGTTGAACACCGGCCCACCGCTGCTTCCGTGAGAAATGGGAGCGGTGATCTGAATCATGCGGACGCCCTTTGAGTTGCGCAATGCGCTTACAAGCCCCTCAGAAAAGGTTCCTTCCATGCCTTCAGGGTTGCCCATCGTAAAGACAGTATCCCCGACGACAGGCTCGCTGGTCTGGATGGGAAGCGATGGCAAGCCCAAATCCGGGACATAGAGCAACACAATATCTCTCTCTTTATCTCTCAGAACGACCCTCCCGATATGGAGCATCCGGTCAGAACCAATCTTGCGCACCAAGCCCAATCTCCCATCCTGAAAGACATGGGAATTCGTCACAATAAGGTCGGGCTTTATCGCAAAACCACTACCAAGAGAGCCGCTCCTTCCGCTGCGGTCGGCAGAAATAATCAGAACAGTGCCTTCGGAAGCAAGCTTCGCAATCGCTTGTGGAGAAAGAGCCGCTCTTGTTCGTCCGTCCGTGACTCGATTCGCGGAAGAGGTGGCCGCTACTGTCCTCTCGGTTAGCAAAGGAAGAATGGCTTTAGCAGTCGTGCTTCCGTTTTCACCTGCTTTTTGATACCAAGAAATCGCTTCTGCATCGTCTTGTCTTACCCCCCGACCGAGGTAATACATATCGCCCAGGTTGGATTGGGCCGCTCCGTCGCCTTGGTCCGCCGCCTTGCGACACCAATCGGCTGCAGTAGCGTAGTCTTGAGGCACACCGTGGCCATAATAGTAAAGACTTCCAAGTTGGTTTTCTGCTGCTGCGTTGCCAGCATAGGCGGCTTTTCGATACCATGCCTCAGCTTGCGCGTAATCCTGGGGTGTGCCTTGGCCACGTTCGTAATTTATCCCGAGGTTGAATTGTGCGTCGGCATATCCCTGATTTGCTGCCTTGCGATACCACTCGACCGCCTGTGCATAGTCCTTTGGAACGCCCTGGCCACGTGAATAAAGCAGGCCGAGGTTTGATTGTGCAATAGGAAGACCCTGCTCCGCTGCCTTGCGAAACCACGCGGCCGCCAGCGCGTAGTCCTGGGGAATGCCTTTGCCTTCGTAGTAAAGGTCGCCGAGGTTGAATTCCGCTTCGGCACGGCCCTGTTCGGCCGCCTTCCGAAACCAAAGCGCTGCCTGCGGGTAATCCTGCGACAGGCCCTGGCCCTTCTCGCAAAGCACGCCGAGGTTGAACTGCGCCTCGGCACGGCCTTGTTCCGCTGCCTTGCGAAACCAAAGCGCCGCCTGCAGGTAATCCTGCGGCACACCCTGGCCGTTGGAGTAAAGCACACCGAGAAAGGATTGTGATTTTGCATCACCCTGTTCTGCCGCCTTCCTATACCAGAACGCAGCTTGTGCGTAGTCCTGCCGCACACCGTCCCCCTTCAAGTATGCGTGCGCGATGATGGCTTGCGATGTGGCATCACCAGCGTTTGCGCGTACCAGCAGTGCCGGATCGATGCCTATGGGCGGAGTCTGAGATTGGGCTCGGAGCGATGATGCAAAAAGTGCAAGGGAAATCAGTGATATCAAGGCAGTTACGAGGATAATCGTGTTGGCGAGTTGCTTCCAGTATTTGCGCATAGCGCCTCCCAGAACCGGCAAAATGATAATATACGGCCACGGCGAACGTGGGCCGCCCTGCTATGGCTTTGCCGCGTGCCGCAGGGCGGCACATTTGCCAGCGGGGGAAGGGTATGATTGCCAGCGGGGAGCATTTGAGATGAGAGACCGCATTCGCGTTGTCGATTTTGACGATATAGACGGCAGCGTCGAGCTGGATCAACCCGTGGAAGTTGAAATTGACCGCTAGCTGCCATCATCGTTCCAAAATTGAGGGAGTAATGCCTCCACATGAACGAGCATTTGAGTTAGTCGCGGAACTGTACCGCTCTTTCGGAGAAAGACTGGAGCAGGAGGCAGTTCGTCTAAAAACCGATCTTTCCAATTCTGCGACGCAGCCCGTGGGCGATGCGCTTAGAAAAGCTTATTTGTCCCGACTCGAAATTCACATTGATACCATCCGCAGGGGTGATGAAGTGTCCAAGGGAGAACTTCCCAATCTCTCCACTTTGCAACAAGAATTGCGGGAATTTGGGGTGTGGATATTAAGCAGCGAAGCAGTTTCAAGAAGACCTACATTTTCTCGGGAATTTGAGGAATCCATAGGAGACGCGCTTGTTTCAGTGGGTTGTTCATATTCAAAAACCAGGCAAATGTTGCGCCAATCTCGACAGATCATCACAGGGAGGGGCGCGCCAAATAAACGGCCCGAAACACTAAAAATGCTTGACGCGAGGGTTGCAAACGGTTGGTCATATTCGCGTCTGGCATCCGAAATGTGCGATTGCGGTGCGCGTAAGCACACTTCACATTGCGCAGAAAGCATTAGAAAGAGAATTAAAGGGTTAGAAGAATTCCTAAACAAATACAAGATCGTCTATGGTTTGCCGATCTGAACCTCCGGAGAAAATGACGAGTCAGATTTTCTCCGCCCGGAATTAAGTGTGTGCAGGTTTATCTCCACTTCCGACGGGGGCAGCAATGGATTTCAACTGTAGATATGCAGTGGTTGCCGAGAATTCGCGATCCACCATTGTGCTTATAGGCCGCCAGTAAGCGGGGAGCATTTAGAGTGCTCCCCGTTTGCCTCCTGTTTTATTCGTGCTGGCTTTGGGACACAAGGGGTAAGTGTTGACCCACGACCGCCGCCCCGCGTTTTCAATGGCTTGCATGGGTCAAATGTCAAGGCCATAATCAAACCATGAAATACGGCTATGCCCGCGTATCGACTGACGACCAGAGTACAGCCTTACAGCTTGCGGCCTTGAAGCGGGCCGGATGCAAGACGCTTTTCAAGGACGAGGGCTTGTCAGGAGCCACGACCAAGCGCCCTGCCCTGCTCCGTTGCCTCAAGGGTATGCGCGCCCTCGCCCGACTTGAAGCTGGCCAACCGTGAACTCGGGACCGTGGAGGGCATCGGCCAGGATGGACGGATGAGTTTGAAGATGGACGGAGGCCGCCCAGAAGACCGTGTAGCCGAGACTCCCAAGCAGGAAAAGAGTCAGGGTATGGATATAGCGCTGAGCCTCTGAAGGCTCCTACGACGGATGCGATTATCCGTTGGCTGAAGCCCATGGCTGAGACTTCGATTGATTGCGGCATCAACATTCGGTTTCATCGTTTCTGTTCACTGAACATGCGGCGGAGATGCGGCCATCGCTGCGATCATTTATCGGCAGTATGAACGGTAGGAACCGACATCGCGTATTGGCCCAGCTTCACCGTCGGAAGAAGGGGCGATGCACCCCGGCTCCTCGTGCCCAAGGGATCTGTAGCAGCCAAATTGACTGAAATTGCACAATTGCCCTGCACAGTTCCTACACGGAAAAAATCTATGGAGTTACGCTCATTTGAATCAGTAGTTTCCAAAATCATTCTCACTCGCTCAGGATGACAATCATCTTTTATTTGGCAATGTTCGGCACGCGTGAACTCGTGCGCTTTCGCACATCTACGTCAAGGTGGAGTTTTTCCGGAAGCTGTAAAGCCCGACTCATTTTGGAGCTTTTGGGGCACGCGTGAACTCGTGCCCTTTCAAGGCAACGGCGTGGGCGTGGCCGCCCACGCAACAGCCGATCAGGAGATCGGCGCTACCTTCTGCGGGATCGGCGCTAGAGCGGTTTCAGGATAGGTATACCCTATCTGCACTACTGCGAGGTCGCCGCTCCTTGGGGTCGCGTCGACTTGAGTGTATTCCCTTTGGGTACGGCAATCCTGAAACCGCTATAGTTCCCGGCTTAGTCTTTGTGGGCGGGGGAGTCGGCGTAGTAGCCGGTTTTGTGGCGGATGTTGAAGTCCTGCGCGGTGGCGCGGGGGACGGTGACCAGCAAACGGTGGAAGGTGCGGCCGGGTTCCTGGTGGTGGGGGTAGTAGGCGAGCAGGTATTGGGTGCGGAGGTCGTCGCTGACCTGGGCGAAGGCCTTGTCGAGGCCGCCATCGCTGACGTAGAAGCTCTTGCCGCCGGTCTGCTCGGCGAGGGTGATGAGGGCGTGTTCGCCGCCGAGGTCGCGGCCGGCGCTGGCTTGGATGGGCACGTCAATGATGCTGTAGATCATGACTTCATTGCGCAGGGTTTGTTCGAGGGCCTGGGCGTAGGTGGTGTTTTTGGCGGTGTCGTCGCCGTCAGAGACGACGATGAGGACCTTGCGGCCCTGCCTGGGGCCGAGACGCTGGGCGCCGAGAGAGATGGCGTCGTAGAGGGCTGTGGCGTAGTCGCCGTGGAGACGGGCGAGGGCGCGGTCGATCACGGACACTTTGCTGGTGAAGGGTGTGAGCTGGCTGACTTCGGTGGCGAATTGGAGGACGGACATCTGATCTTGCGGGCGGAGGATGGCGTGGGCGAAGCGGCGGGCGGCGTCGGCTTCTTCGGTCATGTCCTTGCGGACGCTGCCGCTGGTGTCAATGGCCAGGGTGAGGTTGAGGGGCAGTTCGGACTGGCGCTCGAAGATGGCGATCTGCTGGGGGCGGCCGTCTTCGGTGATGGCGAAGTCGTCGCGGGTGAGGGCGCCGACGATGGCGCCGTTGCGGTCAGTGACGTTGACGAAGACGTTGACGAGCTTGGTGTCGATATGGAAGGTGGGGTCCTGGGCGGGGAGGAGTGGGGCGAGGAATAGAAGAGCGAGGAGGGTGAGGATTGCCGCAGGGGCTAAAGCCCCATTTCTCTCATTTAGGTCAGTTTCCGGCACGACTGAAGTCGTGCCCCTTCGCACTTTCACAAAGTTAGACATCATGGCTGGCCTCCGCGGGGGTTACGGCCAGGTTTGCGGGGAAGGGCTCGCCGGCGGCCCAGACGGCGCCGTCGACGAAGGTCTCCTTTTTCCAGATGGGGACGGTCTTCTTGAGGGTGTCAATGAGCCAGCGGGAGGCTTCGTAGGCCTGGGCGCGGTGGGCGGAGGCGACGACGATGAGCACGCTGGTTTCGCCGATCTGGAGGCGTCCGAGGCGGTGGACGATGGTGACATGGCGGACATTGAAGCGGGTGTTGGCTTCGGTTGCCAGCTCCCGCATCTGTTTCTCGGCCATCTCGCGGTAGGCTTCGTAGTCGAGATGGAGGGTTTGGCGGCCACGGGTCTGGTTGCGCACGATGCCGTCAAAAACCACGACTGCGCCGTCTTCGCCACGCTTGATTGCGTCGACCATAGGGTGAGAATCAATGCGCTGATGGGTGAGTCCAGTAAATGCCGCCAACCCAGGGTCGCTGAGGACCGAGAAATCCAGATCGTCTTCAGTTCCGCCGGAGACGGGTGGGAGCAGGCCGACCTGGTCGCCGGCGTAGAGGATCTGGGAGGCAGAGGCGTATTCGGCATTGACACTGACGGCGATGGCTTGCAGGGACCGCGCACCCGGAGTGGCGTTGAGATGGTCAAGGAGTTCCGCAACGGTTGCGCCGTCGGGCAACTCGACCGTTGACGCGGAGGCGCCCAGCCAATCTTTCAGCACGCCAAAGGGGAGAACTCGCACCTGGATCATCGATGAACAGAATACCGCCTGGTTGTTAGACGCACGGAAGGACGCGACGGCATTGGGTGGCGTTTGGCGAAGCAAGGCTCTGAATCGTCAGGAGATCGAACGCTCCTGGCGACAGGCTGGATTGCCTTTTTGGGATAAACCCAGCGAGTTAGCGTGCGCTTCGCGCACATGGCGAGTCAGCAGGTTGGCGGCGACGTAGGAGGGCACTGAAAAGAAACAAGACTGTAAGTTGAACAAAAAAGGAATCGCCATAGAACAGTATGCCCGCCCCACTCATCGAGCAAAAGGCCGCTCCGACCCAGAGGGTAGCCCGATGGGGCACAGTTTCATGCATCGCGGGTCGGCGAAGACGGTGGGCGACTGGCACAAGGCGCTCCGGGAGCGGAATCCTCAGGACGGTAAGGAGCGCTGCCGCAGGATTTCGGAGTCAGACCATTTTGTAGAGGAAGGCGGTGGGGGTTCCCCAGAGGTTGCGGGCGCGGTCTTCGTAGAAGATGCTGAACTCGATGCCGCCGATGTCGTAATCGAAGAGGGGGACGCGGTCGAAGGTGGAATCGCCGCGGACGGAGTACTCGTCGCCGCTGCAGTCGATCATGAGGGTGTCGCTGGCGGAGAGTCGCTCGGGGTGGTTGAGCAGCAGGCAGGCGCAGGCGAAGACGCCGAGTCCGTACTCGTTGCCGGCCATGGCGACCCGGGTGCGGCGGGCGGAGCAACCTCGGTGGAGCAAGCCGGCCTGGGCGGCGACGACGAGGATGTCGCAGCCCTGCTGCTGGTCGGCCAGGATTTTTTCGGCCAGGGCGGAGCGCTCGCTCTGGCGCAGGTAGATGGGGCCGAGACGGCCGATGATGCGGTTGGAGATGCGGCGACGAGAAGCCAGCACGCCGAGAACGAGCTCGACGGCCTCACTGTAGGTGGGGGCGAGGACCTGCCAGCGCGGGATGGCAAACCAGGCTTCAGCGCCATCCACGAGCGGCTTGCGGGCGAGCTTCTCAAGGCAGTTTCCCAGGCTGGGAAAGGCCTTGCGCAACTCAGTGACCTGGGCTTCGATGGGGCGAACGCGGTAGGTGGGGGGATAGATGCGATTGGAGCCTACCTGTTCGTCCTTGAACTTGTCGCTGACGGTGTGCCGCTGGATGATTTCGACGACGCGATCGGCGACTTCAGACTTGAGCTTCTTGTCCATGTCGAGCACGATCTGCGCGCTGTGCCGGTCAAGGCGGTCGATGGCCGTGCGGTAAGCGTCCTGCGCTGCCTGTCCGAGGAACTCCTGGAGCAGGCGATTCTGCTGTTCGGTGGTGTTGCCGGAGAGGTGCAATGGAACGAGCAGGTTGTTGTTCGCAGACAGGGTTGCCATAGTCACCGCATTCCGCGCGCGTCCGCGCAATGGACTCTGCGGGATGTATCGGCTAGTGCGGGGATTTCAGCAGTGCGGGGTGGCGAAAGTTGCTGTTTCTTGGTAAAGCACTCATGCGGGAAGTTGCGGACGGAGGTCAGCACCTGGCGGGAGGATGTGGCTTTCCCGTTGACCGCTGTATCTATGAGCGATACAGCAGTTGAGTGATCAAGTCGTTCAGGCACGCGGGGCTGGAGAAGCTCTTCCGGGCTGGCTCGAAGGCAGGAAGCAACCCGGCGCACGCTGAGAAGCTGAGATACCAGATGGCCACGTTGAATCGAGCCACGGGTCCAACCGGGATGAATGTCCCTGGATGGAATCTTCACCCGCTCCAGAAGGAGCTGGCGGGTCATTGGGCGGTTAAGGTAAATGGAAATTGGCGGTTGACATTCCGCTTTGACGGACAAGATGCAATTCTGGTGGACTATCAGGATTATCACTAAGGATCGGTTCAGGCGAACGAAGCCTAAAGGAGGCAAGCATGCGGATGCACAACCCACCCCATCCCGGAAGGATTATCAAGGAAGCGATCGCGAACCTCCCCATGAGTGTCACCGGATTTGCGGCGCATATCGGCGTATCGCGAGTCGCCTTGTCTCGCGTGCTGAACGAGAAGGCCGGCGTTACGCCCGAGATGTCCATCAAGATCAGCGAGGCGTTCGGACAGGACTCGCCGGAGATCTGGTTCAATCTGCAGAACGACTTCGATTTCTGGCAGGCCTCCAAGGCGAGGCCGGCGCGGAAGAGGGTTGAGCCTCTTCAATCAGCGGCGGCCCAGGGCCTGGTCAGTCTTGATTTTGAGAACAACAGAAAGGCCGGCGGGTAGGCCGGCCTTGATGAGGGGCGATCAGGCGCAGGGAATTTCGGGGAAAAGAAGAAGGGACGATCTGTTTGGCTCGTCCCGCAGGCTGCTGACAGGCGCCCATTCAGGTAAGGCCCACCAGGATACTGCATGGGGCTAGAGCGGTTTCAGGATAGGTATACCCTATCTGCACTACTGCGAGGTCGCCGCTCCTTGGGGTCGCGTCGACTTGAGTGTATTCCCTTTGGGTACGGCAATCCTGAAACCGCTATAACGTGCTTTGTCGGCACGACTGAAGTCGTACCCTGATACAAAGCGCGTACAAAGCCTCGCGTCCGGGGTGGAGTTTTGCGGCAAGCAAAAGGCCGGCTGGCTGGCCGGCCTTTCCGCGGATTGGTCCCCGAAAGCCTGATAGCGAGGCGGGTTTATGCCGCGGTGCATACGGAGATTTCGGTCACGCTGGATTGCGCGGCGGGCTGGATTTTCAGGTGCGGGAGGGCGACGCGCAGCACGTCTTCAATGCGGCTGGCGTAGTGGATGGCGACGCCTCCGATGAGTTCCGGAGTAAGGTCTTCCTCCACGTCCTGGCGGTTTTCGGCGGGCAGGACGATGGTTTCTATCCCGGCCCGGCGGGCGGCGAGGAACTTCTCCTTGATGCCGCCGACGGGGAGGACATTGCCGCTGAGGGTGATTTCGCCGGTCATGGCGGTGAGCCTGCGGACCGGAGTATCGGTAAGCAGCGAGACGAGGACGGTGGCCATGGTGACGCCGGCCGAGGGGCCATCCTTGGGAATTGCGCCGGCCGGCACGTGAATGTGCAGGTCGATCTCCCTGGTAAAGTCCTCAGGCAGGCCGAGGGTGGTGGCGTTGGAACGCACCCAGGTGAGGGCGGCCTGCATCGACTCCTGCATGACTTCGCCGATCTGGCCGGTCATGGTGAAGCCGCCCTTGCCCTTCATCTTGTTGGCTTCGATGAAGAGGATGTCGCCACCGGCCGGGGTCCAGGCCAGGCCGACGGCCACGCCGGGGCGCTTGACGCGCTCAGCCACTTCGGTTTCGACGCGGACCTGGATGCCGCCCAGGAACTCCTTGAGGATTTCGCGGGTGACGACGAGTTTTTCCTTGTCGCCCTCGACCACGCGGCGTGCCTGCTTGCGGCAGACGGTTCCGATGACCTGTTCGAGTTTGCGGACGCCGGCTTCGCGGGTGTAATGGCGCACGATGTGGCGCAGCGCGTCCATGGGAAACTCGATCTGATCCGTGGTAATACCGTTCTCCTTGATCTGGCGGGGAACGAGATAGCGGATGGCGATGTGCACCTTCTCTTCTTCGCTGTAACCCTGGAGGAAGATCAGCTCCATGCGGTCAAGCAGCGGGGGCGGAACGGGATCGAGCATGTTGGCGGTGCAGATGAAGAGCACCTTGGACAGGTCGAACGGTACGTCGAGGTAATTGTCGCGGAAGCTGTTGTTCTGCTCCGGATCAAGGGTTTCGAGCAGGGCCGAGGCGGGATCGCCGCGGAAGTCGCGGCCCAGCTTGTCGATCTCGTCGAGCATGATGACGGGATCGTTGGCGTCGGCGCGGCGAATGCTCTGAATGATCTGGCCGGGCATAGCTCCGATGTAGGTACGGCGATGTCCGCGAATCTCGGCCTCGTCGTGCATGCCGCCCAGCGAGACGCGTTGGAACTTGCGTCCCAGGGCGCGGGCGATGGAACGGCCGAGGCTGGTTTTGCCCACTCCGGGAGGTCCGACAAAGCAGAGGATCGGCCCTTTCATGTCGGGCTTGAGCTCGAGGACCGAGAGGTAGTCGAGAATACGGTCCTTGACCTTTTTCAGCTCGTAGTGATCCTCGTCGAGGATCTCGCGGGCCTTGTTGATGTTGATTTTCTCGCCTGAGCTTTTAGCCCAGGGCAGGACGGCGAGCCACTCGATGTAGTTGCGGGTGAGCGAATAGTCGGCGGCCATGGGAGACATCCGCGAGAGGCGGGCCAGCTCCTTGAGGGCCTCCTTCTTGACGTCTTCCGGCATGCCGGCTTCGTCGATCTTCTTGCGTAATTCTTCGGTCTCGCGCTGGCCCTCGTCCACGTCGCCCAGTTCCTTTTGGATGGCCTTGAGCTGCTCGCGGAGGTAGTAGTCGCGCTGCGACTGCTGGACCTGGTCCTGGACTTCGGTCTGGATCTTGGTGCGGAGCTGCTGGACCTCAATCTCCTTGGCGAGGTGCTTGTTGAGGAGTTCAAGACGCTCGGCGATCACCGCTGTACCGAGCAGTTCCTGTTTTTCGTCGGTGGTAAGGAAGGGCAGGGACGAGGCGACGAAGTCGACCAGGCGGCTGGGGTCGTCGATGTTGGCGGCGATGGTGCGGAGCTCGTCGGACAGGGTAGGCGATTCAGAGACGACTTGCTGGAACTGGCCGATGACGTTGCGGACCAGGGCCTCCACGTTGGAGGAGGCGGCCGGCTCGATGTCGGCGAGGAGTTCAACCTCGGCGATCATGAAGGGTTCGGTCTGGGTGTAGCGGAGGAGGCGGACGCGGGACGTGCCCTCAGTAAAGACAAAACGGCTCTGGTTGGGCATGCGCACAACCTTGTGGACCGTGGCCAGGGTGCCGACGGCGTGCAAGTCATCTGGTTTGGGGGAGTCGAGCCGGGGGTCGAGCTGGGCAGTGACGACGATGGATCGTTCGTCCCCCAGCGATTCGATGAGCTGGATGGAGCTCTCGCGGCCGACGGTGAGGGGCAGCACGGCGTGGGGAAACAGGACGGTGTCCCGGACCGGGAGGACGGGGATGCGGCGAATTCCGGCCGTTGTGGGGGCGGAGAGATGCTTGGGGGTATTCGGGGCAGGTGGCTGGATTGGCATTGAGTGTCCTCGTATCAACTTTCCTTCATTAGACAGCGCAGACTTTGAAAAGTTTCAGGAATCTCGGAATTTGGGTGGTGCTCTCCTCGTTTTCCGAACGCGTACTCCTCTGATACGGCGGCGGCTGGGTTGGTGTTCCGTGGCCGTGGAGACGCGCCAATCCGCTTCCCTGGGGAATTTGGCGCGGGCGTGCTATTGCCCAAGCCTGCTTAGGGCTTGGATGCGCGGTTCCCCAAAAGGTGTATCGGCGAAAGGGGGTGGAGTGTGAACGAAGGCTGGTGGGGGAGTCTGAGGTGCCGAGTGAAATGCCCGAAAGACAGAAGCAGATCCTTCGACTCACCACCCCCGAACTCCACCCCGCAGACGA
>Ga0302152_10001071_pt1 | contig 12216 bp, 18 predicted proteins | sample I_Bog_N2_1_FD_192434 | JGI IMG/M metagenome (GOLD analysis project Ga0302152, IMG submission 192434) | Peat permafrost microbial communities from Stordalen Mire near Abisko, Sweden - I_Bog_N2_1 | ecosystem: Environmental > Terrestrial > Soil > Wetlands > Peat | place: Sweden: Abisko, Stordalen...
AGTCATGAATGGCTCCTGGAAACGGATGGAAGCAGATGAATAATGCCCAAGTACAGATGGAATAGCCGCAACATGCCAATTTGTGAATTGTAAGGATGCGAACCTGGGCTTGCGCAAATAAGAGGGAGGTTGCAGCTGAAAGTGTCAGCGACAACACAGTGAGCGACAAGCGTGTGACCGGTGGGAGATGAATGCCATAGGCGCTGAAATCTACTACTCCAAGTTTACAGCCACGGTAGCGTTAGTTTGGCGCTGATTGGGGTTGCTGTCAACAGGTGTTAGCCTCCCGCGAGCCGGGTCGAGACGATATACGGTCCTTCTGATGTCAGTCACGTTCGATCATTGAAATTGACTTGGCAGCCCGTCTCCGGGTACGCTCATCGCATGAGTGCCGATGCTTTTCGCCGCTGTTGTTGCTCCCGCGCCTAGCTGGGTGAGCGAACGCTGCTGTTTCATGTACGCGATGAGATTCACGCACAGACTCTTCCTCAATCCAGCGATTCCCTCGATCTGGCTCCCTTCGTAAGTCGCGTAACCGCGACATACAAGAGGTAAGTCTTTGAGGCTCTGAATTTTCAGTTCAAGCTGCGTTGCCCGACACACAAGGAGATTTGTCGATGATGCTCAATACCGCGAAATATGGCCGTGCCCTCTTGAAAGGGCTTCTGCTCTTTACCCTTGGTCTTGCTCTTGCCGCTGCAATGCCGGAGCTAGCGCCGGCTCAGCAGGCGCCGACAGTGCCCGCCGCTACGGCATCTGATCCAGCAAAGAAGGATTTCACGGAAGAGTGGGTTTACCGCGTTCAATACGGACACAAGGACGAGTGGTGGAAGATTTTCAAGAAATATCAGATTGCGATTCTGGAACGTCAAAAGCAGTTGGGCTATGTGAAGGACTTCACAGTTTGGGGGCCGGGGTTGCATACCGACGAGAACTCGCGCTGGGACTATCGCGTGATTATCGTGCGGGCCTCGTACGACGCGCCTCCAGGACAGTCGGAAGGAGAGGTTGCCAAGCAATTGTTCCTGGATCAGGAGACGTTCAAACGGGACGAGAACCGTCGCTGGGAACTTACATCGAACCACTGGGATCTTCCCATTCACCAGGTGAAGATCGATTCGGCGGAATGACTGAGACGAGACCTTTGCAGCATTGGTCGAAGGATGTGAGAGCGGATGAGCACTTGGCTAACAGCGCCATGGCCCTGGTATCTTGCGGGCCCGATCATCGGACTCTTCGTTCCGGCGCTTTTGCTCGCCGGCAACAAGGTGTTTGGAATCTCCAGCAACCTGCGTCACCTTTGTTCCTTTTTGCTTCCCGGTAGGCTGGAGTATCTTCGTTATGACTGGAAGAATGTCGGGCTGTGGAATCTTGTTTTCTTGTTTGGGGTCCTAATCGGCGGCGTTCTAGCCGCGCACTCGGGAGCGCCGCACAACATTGCGATTTCGTCTACGACAAAGGCTGCGTTGACCCAGTTGGGGCTCCACGATCTGTCTGGCGTAGCGCCGCATGAAATCTTCAGCTGGCAAGCCCTGCTGACCTGGCGTGGATTTGTGTCCGTCGTCTTGGGAGGATTCCTGGTTGGGTTCGGCGCCGCGTATGCGGGAGGATGCACTTCAGGGCACGCAATCTCCGGTCTTGCGAATTTCGAATTGCCCTCGCTGATTGCGGTCCTCGGCTTCTTTGCAGGAGGCCTCGCCGCAACCTACTTCATTCTGCCGCACCTCCTCTTACAATCATGACTGTGAAATCACAAATCGATAATGAATCTACCGGAAAACGGGAAAGTAGGGCAGTGTTTCTATTCGTATACTCGCTGCTCGGGATTGCTTTTGGCATCGTACTTACCAGATCCGAAGTCCTGTCGTGGTTCCGCATCCAGGAGATGTTTCGTTTCCAATCGTTCCGGATGTACGGCATCATCGGCTCCGCCATTGCAACGGCTGCACTTTCGATCCTACTTATCAAAAAGTCGACGTTGAAGTCCGCATCAGGAGAAGTCATCGCGATTCCAAAGAAGACAGTTGGCACTGGAGCGCGATACGCTATAGGCGGGACAATTTTTGGGTTGGGATGGGCTCTTACAGGAGCGTGCCCTGGGCCAATCTTTGCACTTGTCGGCAACGGAGTGTCAGTGATGGCTGTAGCGGTCTTGAGCGCTCTGTTGGGCACGTGGGTCTATGGATTCCTTCGGCCAAGATTGCCGCATTGAGCCAAATCACGAGAATGTGAAAGGACACTCGAAAAATCGAGAAGTCCGTACTGCAGGAGCGGCCCATGAGCAGCGACATCGAACTAAACGAGATTGGCGTGTTGAAGCGCCGCGAAATTGAAGCGCGAATTCTCTCTCCCATTCTGGAAGCTCTCGGGAATGAATTCGGGCGCAAGGAAGTCATTGAAATTACCCGCAGGACAATCACTGAGATCGCGCGCCAGCAGGGCCGGGAACTGGCCGAGCAAATGGGGTTTAATGATCTTGAATCCTACGGCAAATCAATTGAACCCTGGAGCCGCAGCGGCGCTTTGCAACTTCGTATTCTGAATCAGGACGACAAGACTCTGAGTTTCGATGTCACCGAGTGCAAGTACGCCGAACTCTATCGCGGACTTGGCATTCCGGAACTTGGAAGTGTCCTCTCGTGCAGTCGCGATGCTGCGTTTATAGAGGGTTTCAATGCAGACATCACACTGGAGCGGACTCAAACCATCATGCAAGGATCAGGGTTCTGTGACTTTCGTTTTAGAGTCCGCGAGTGCCGCGAGCCTTAACGAGCCCAAAGCGGGAACCCTAGCAAGCTATCACGTTGATTCGGTTGTTGACATGGCTTTGTGGAAACCTCTAGCCTGATTTCATTGTAAGATATGCGCGATCGCGCATTACACCGAACGAATGAACAGATTCTCTCAAACCCGCATGTGTCTGCGCTGCTGTCGGTTCCGCGCCTCGCGGGTGTGTGTTTAGGGGAATCGAGCCAGGCTTCGACAGTCGCCCAGAACCCACCCGCCGTCAGCCGACCGGGTGGGTTTTTATTTTGTGCCCCAATCGACAAACGAGACAAGAATCTCCACGGGAGGAAATGCCAAATGTCGCTTCGCATCAATGATATTGCTCCGGATTTCACCGCCGAAACAACCCAGGGTCCCATTCACTTTCATGAGTGGATCGGCGACGGCTGGGCTGTGCTCTTCTCTCATCCCAAGGATTTCACGCCCGTTTGCACCACTGAGCTGGGCGCGGTCGCCGGTCTCGAAAAGCAGTTTGCCGAGCGCGGCACGAAGGTCATTGGTCTAAGTGTCGATCCTGTGTCGAACCACAACAAATGGGCTTCGGACATCGAGGATGTCGGCGGCCACGCTGTGAACTATCCTCTGATCGGCGACCCCGAGCTGAAGATCGCCAAGCTCTACGACATGCTTTCAGCGGATGCCGGCGACACTTCCGAGGGCCGCACACCCGCCAATAATGCACCTGTGCGCACCGTATTCGTCATCGGACCCGATAAGCGAATCAAGCTCACCCTGGCTTATCCCATGACCACTGGGCGCAACTTCGATGAGATCATCCGCGTGCTAGATTCCATTCAGTTGACCGCGAAGCATCGTGTGGCGACTCCCGCGAACTGGCATCAGGGCGATGACGTCATCATCACCGGCGCCGTCTCGAATGAGGAGGCTAACAAGATCTTTCCTGGCTACAAAACGGTGAAACCGTACCTTCGCACAACGCCTCAGCCGCAGTCGGTGTAATTCCGTGGACGTGGAGATCTTCGGCGCCTCCGTCGCAGGGACGGCGATGCGGCGGAAGGGCAGCGGCGAGGCAGGTGAGTGAGTTCGCGCGGTTGTAAGTCAAGCTTCTCTCTATCGACCCGTGCATGCCATTTCTCGCAACTCCTATGGACTCCGAGTTGAATCGCGAAGCTCATGCGGCGAATCAACTGGGTGTCGTCTCTGTACGATAGCGTGGCACGTAGAAAGAAAATCCACTCACAGGAGAGTCAAGCATGGCAACTGCGACCACAGTCGTTTCTGCTGCTCGATTTGAGCAAGGCTTCACCTATGGCGATTTCCTTGCCAAGGCGACGGTCAATCGCGATAGATTCGAGAAAAACTACGACAACCCGGTACTCACGGAGGATGATCGGCTCTTCTTTCAAAAGGCCAGCCAGCATCCCGATGGTCCGCGAAAGCTGCTGGTGATCGCCGAAGCCTGGTGCGGCGATGTTTACCGGGAGTTGCCAACCGCAGTGCGCATTGCCGAGTCCGCTGGAATCGACTTGCGTATTTTTCTTCGCGACGAGAATCCTGACATCATGAACGAGTTTCTGAGCAACAACGGGAAATCGCGCGCCATTCCTGTGTTTGTCTTCTATACCGCGGACACGAAGTACATTACGCATTTCACCGAACGCTCCGCAAGCGCTCACGCTGGATTGGCGCTTGCCATGGAACAAGCGAGAGCGAAGTTGAATCTGCCCGCGTCGGCCACCTTCGGCAACCTCGCCGATCCGGCGAGGCAAGAGTTTCTTCTGGACGTTATCTCGCGGATTGAGCCGCATGCAGACCAATGGCGACGAGATGTTGTCAAGGAAATCCGTCAACTTCTCGCGTCGGCCCTGCACTTATCGGATGCCGCATAACAACCGAGGATAGAACTGTGCCGGACCAAGGTGAAATTCCGATCGTATATACCATTCGCGGCTGCGACTCCTGTGTCAGGCTTCTGGCAAAGTGGGACGCCGAGAACGTCGTCTATGACGAACGTCGCGTGGAACTCAATCAGGCAACGTTGGATGAAGCGCGGCAATACGGCAAATTGGTGCCTATCGTTGTGTGGCCGGACGGTCGAGTTGAACAAGGGTTCGGAGACAGTTTCGGCTGTTTTATCTGACAAGCTCGTTACAGCCACAACTCCCGCACAGCTGAATTTCGCGCGCCGGTTGTTGCCTCGGGATAGAGGATCACCGCGCTTCGCGCCCAGATCTACAGAGCTTCTGTCTCCTCAACGGATTGCAACACTGGGGTGTACGTATGATCTCCGATACGGATGTTCTTCAATCTGCCGTCGAATCGCTTTGCGCGACGGCTCGCTGGTGCTACAGTCGCGGCTGGGTTCCGGCTACCAGCGGCAACTTCAGCGTCCGCGCGAGTGGGCGCGTGCTGGTCACAGCCAGCGGCCTGGACAAGGGCACGATCACGCCCGTCGGCTTGATTGAGGTTGACCTCGATGGCCATGTGTTGGCCGGCACGGGAAAGCCTTCCGCCGAAACCGGGCTGCACCTGGTTCTCTATCGGTACCGTCCCACCGCCGGCGCCATTTTGCACGTGCACACAATCTGGAACACGCTGCTCTCCTCGCAATATGAAGCTAGGGGTTGCGTGCCTATTGAGGGATACGAGTTGTTGAAAGGACTCGCCGGAGTCACCACTCATGCCTATCTGGAGCAGGTCCCTATCCTCGAGAACTCGCAGGATTATGTAGAGCTTTCCGATCGGTTGGCGGAAGCGCTGGGGAAATATCCGCGCGCACATGGGGTTCTGCTCAGCCGTCATGGGCTCTATACTTGGGGAGAATCGGTGGCCGAGGCCCGTCGCCATCTGGAGGCACTGGAGTTCCTCTTCGAAGTCGAGGGGCGGCGCCTTCTCGGCGGGCAACTGTGAGAGCGGGAATTCAGTCCAGGTCTGTGCATAACTAGAGGAGCATTTATGGCTATCCTTCGTTTTCCCCCAGAAGATCTAATCATCGAAAATGAGTCCGAAGTGCGCAGTAGCCTTGCCGAGCTGGGCATCGACTATGAGCGCTGGGACCTCTCGCTCGTGGCCGCCGATGCTCCCGCCGAGTCTGTGCTCGCGGCCTATGCTGAGGAGATCGATGAGCTCAAGCGGCGTGGAGGTTATCAGACGGCCGATGTTATCGATGTCCATCTCGAAACGCCCGGCCTCGACGCCATGCTCGCCCGCTTCGACAAGGAGCACACCCACTCGGAAGACGAAGTTCGCTTTATCCTCGCCGGCCGCGGCGTTTTCTTCCTGCGGCTCCCGGATCATGGGAAGGATAGGGTCGTCTCAATCGAAGTCCATCCAGGTGATTTGCTGCGCGTGCCTTGCGGCACGACCCATTGGTTCACCCTTTGCGAAGACAAGCGCATTCGCGCCATCCGCTGGTTCCAGGACACGACTGGCTGGACCCCGCACTACACCGGCACGGGTATCGATCGACGGTACCAGCCGCTCTGCCTCGGTCCCGCATATCTCGGCCCGCGCGTGGCCTCGACGCTGAGCGCATGACGACAACTCCGCCCCGCCTTTACCTGCTGGATGTGGAAGGCACTGTGGCGCCCACCTCGCTCGTGTATGAACAGCTCTTTCCCTACGCCCGCGAGCATTTTGAAGAATTCTTGGGGGAACACAGTGCAGATCCAGCCGTCGCAGCCGACCTGGGGCTTCTTGCCAAGGGGAATTGCGCCGACCCTGAGGCTCCGCGGATCGTCGATGCCAGTAATTCGAATCAGACGATCGCATATCTTAACTGGCTTATGGACCGTGACCGGAAATCAACGGCATTGAAGAGCCTACAGGGTCGGATATGGAAGAAAGGCTTCGAGTCCGGCCAATTGAAAGGGACCTTGTATGCCGATGTCCCGGCGGCTTTGGAGCGCTGGGCAGCACTTGCACAAGTAGCTATCTACTCTTCTGGATCAATTGATGCCCAGCGGATGCTCTTCCGCTACTCGATTTTCGGCGACCTGACAAGCCGGATTGCCGCCTACTTCGACACGCGCACCGGGGCCAAGACGGCGAGTGCAAGCTACAGCGCGATCGCGACGGCCATGAATTTCCAGCCGAACCAAGTCCTGTTCCTCTCCGACCTGGTGCGGGAATTGGATCCGGCTCGTGAAGCTGGCTTTGATACACGGTTGGTGGTGCGCGAAGGGAACGCGCCGGTCACAGTTCCGCATGGGTACATCGCTATTCAGTCATTTGAAGGCATACCGTGAAGCAACCTATACCGGCGCCACTCAGGACATCGGTCGGGTCCATATACCGATATTCGACGCTGCGGAAATAGACCCCATTCAAGGGAACGGTTTGGCCCATCCAGTGCTTGATTGCCGCGCGCTCTTTGGCATTGAAGGTCAAACGGGTTGTCCGTCGCGCAACCGGTCGAATTCGATGACCAGATCACGGATGCGCCGGTCCGCGATCAACTCCTCTGGAGTCCTTCCTGTGAAAGCCTCAAGCAGCGTACTGAGCCGATGCTTCTCCTCGGGAGCGACCACATAGTCGTTCATGCGAGTGAACAATTCGCGAAGATCGAGCGTCTTCTTGTTCATTTGGCTGGTCCCCCTGCCGGCCTCCCAAATCTGCACGGTCCGGGCAGTCACGTTCAGTGCATTGGCCAACTGTTCCTGACTCAGACCGAGTCTTCGCCAAGCGCTCAGGGGCTCGAAAGACGTTTTTTCGTTTCCCTTGTGCCGAGCACGGACCCGGATGTTGCGTGCCTTCAATAGTTGTCTGAGGTGTGGCCAATTGAAAGCCCATTCGGCATCGGCAAACTTCTGCCGCACCACCATCGTTCCCACGCGAAATGCGAAATCGGCGGTATGGCGCGGCGTATAAACCAGCAGACTCGATACCTTGTAATTCCAAGAGTGGCCAATGTGCTCTCAACCGCAGCATCCTGTTCGGGACTAGACAGGAAAAGGACACTGACGTGGATCCTTCCCAATGCAGTCTTTACGTTGCATGGAAAGGTTTGAAACCGTGGCGAGTATGGCGCAAATAAGGATTTTGCCTCGTCAAGAGAGTTTCGTTCGGTCCAGACTACCAGTCCTTCCGATTGGGTCGCAGTCTGCATGGTTGCCTCTGAAACCCGTGATACGCATATTTTCGCGTCACACGAATATTTACCAACCGCGAGTTTGTAGTGCGCCTGATGCCTTCGCACAGCACCAACTCATTGCAGCGCAAGTGGAAATGGGTCGCCGACATTTATTATGTTCCTGAGAGCCAGATGGACCAAGCCCGGACAAAGGGGCTGTTATGTGGGGTTAGCTTGGGGTTGGCGTTCTGGCTAGATATTTGTCAGCAGTGCACTTGAACCAGCGACCTTTGGGTTAAGAGCCATGCGCTTCGTTCTCGCTCCTGCTGCTACCGGTTGATATAAGTTCCTATCGTTTGTGCACTTTGCCAACTCCCTCCTTCCCGCCAATTGCTATCTGTACTCCCAAGATTATGCCCTATTTTGAAGTAGGGTGGGCACAAAAATGGGCACAGTCGTCCGGGGTGATTTCTCCCATCAAAAGGTTTGAATAAAAGAGAAAGACTATGAACGCAATTTCAATCGGAGTCCGGACATGCGAGCGTGAGTGTGCGTTGCACTACGCGCTGGGCCAGTGGACAGAGCTAAACGTGTTCTGCTCCGATGGTGCGGTCAGCATCGACAACAACGTTTCGGAGCGCGAGATGAAGCGTGTCGTTCTCAATCGCAAGAACAGCCTCTTCGTTGGCAATCCACGCGGCGGGAGAACAGCGGCGATCCTGGCCAGCCTCACCAGCACTTGCCGCCGGCACGACATAGACCCGCAACTGTATCTCACGCAGTTGCTGACGAATCTATCGCAGGTGCGCAAAAGTGAACTGTCAAACTGGCTCCCTGACAAGTGGAAACGGCTTCAGGCGGCACGGCTGCCCTAAAACACCTGCACTTCAGAATAGCGCTCACCTAAAAAAGTGTCCCTCGCGACACTATATGTATAATTCCCATCGGTGTGTCCGAGGCATCCCGAATCGCCAACCCAGTCGCTATTGAAAGTTGCCGCTCAGAGTCCCTTTCAAGGGTAGCTTCAAGCAGGGAGCCGAGCGACGCTCATCTCGTTATAGCTTCCGACTGCTCCACCATTGGCAACTCCAGCCAAAGAGAACACGTCACGGATACAAGAGCGGATGCGCAACGGGAGTTCTGGCAGGCGTGGCTCTCTGCCCGAATTTTCGGCAAGCCTTCAGCAGAGTCCTCGTCTTCTGCTCCTCTCTGACGAAGAACCTGACGCAGCGACTCCACCCAATCAACAGTCCTCGGTTGCATATCACCTTCTTGGTGACCAAGGCGAGCCGGTAGCCAGGAACTTCGGCTCAGGCATCGGTAGAGCCCGCCACTGGGTTACGGGCCTCTCGCGTCGTTGTCCAGACTTGTTTGCTCACTGGCAAGTGGCACGTAACACGGCTCCATGATGGGAGCTGTATGAGTCGAGAGGCTCACGTACAGTTCTGCGAGCGCCTCGGGGTGTGGGGCGACTCCCCCGGCCACATGGAATTCCCAGCTCACCTCTGCCTCGTCACGGCGGGCTTGCGAGCGGCGCATCGTTCCTGGAAAAGCCCTTCACTCGGGACGCCCTGCTCAGGAAAGTACGACGAATCCTTGACTCGGTGAGGTGAGGCTCGGCCATCATCGTCTTCGCGACCGCGAATGAACCTGCATCACTTGATCCGTCCATGCTCAAGAGACCTGGCCGCTTTAACAGGACTATATTCGGTGCGCCGAATCCACCGATGCGGGCCCGCTAGATTCATCCCCTCGATCTGATGGAAGTGTTCCAAAGTGAGCGGACTTTTTGATGTGGAGAGGATCAGACTATCTCTCACAGTGTACGCAGAATCGCACCTGCTGCAAGAGCTGCAGCTTCAGCGTAGTCGGCCCGGGGGAGATCTCCCAGCTCGCCACTGAACTAGCCGCTCATCACAACCAAGGCAGGAGAAATTCAAGGAAGGGAAATCATGAATACACAAGATGCCATATTCAACGGAGATCAGAACATGAGCGATAACGGGCAAGAACAAACCTTGCTGGACGAAGTATCTGGAATGCGCATCGATGCGCTCGGGACCGGGGAGTCCACCAGCCCTGCACAAATTCCTCATCACAGCTCGTGTTGCTGTATGTCCTGCTGGCCGAAAAATATGAACGCCTACCTTTAGCGAAGGCTTGCGGTGACGAGACTGTCCCGTACAAGTCGCGCCAACGGAAACCAGTGCGCAGATTGGACGCCGCTCGCCTTGCTGGCATGCAACGAACGGAGATACAAACCGCGCCACAACAGAAGCAAGAATCGAGCGTATCCGTTTGGACACAATCACCCTGACGTCTCCGTTGATCGATCCGGCCAAGACCGACGCCGCGCACACCCGATATCACGGCCAGGACTCGCTCTTCCAACGCCATCCTTCCAACCCGATTCTGAGCGGCAAGGACTGGCCCTATCCGGTCAACAGCGTCTTCAACGCCGGCGTCGTTCGTCTGGACGACGGAGACACGCTGCTGCTGTGTCGCGTCGAAGATCGGACTGGCCTGTCGCACCTTTGCGCGGCCCGATCCGCCAATGGAATCGATGGCTGGCGCATCGATCCGCAGCCGACGTTTGCGGGGAATCCGCGCGAGTATCCCGAAGAAATCTGGGGAGTGGAAGATCCGCGCATCACCTACCTGCCGGAGTTGAAGCAATATGCGGTAGCGTACACCTCCTTTGCCAGAGGGGGACCCGGTGTGTCGCTGGCCTTGACAAAGGACTTCAAGACCTTCGAGCGCTACGGCGTCATCATGACCCCGGAGGATAAGGACGCCGCCCTGCTGCCGCGCAGGTTCGGAGGGCTCTGGGCGCTGGTGCATCGCCCAAACACATCGCTAGGCGCTAACATGTGGATCTCGTACTCGCCTGACCTCAAGCACTGGGGCGGACATCGGGTGATCCTCGAAGCTCGCCGTGGCGGATGGTGGGACGCCAACAAGATCGGGCTTTGCTCTCCGTTCATCGAGACCGAAAAAGGCTGGCTGGCAATTTATCGGCTCTTTGCGAGAAAGTGGAGAAGTGTGCGTTTTACGCGGCTTTCCGGAAAGCGACGAATTCTGTTCTCGTGGCGGCCAGCCGCTGTGCTTTCAGCAGCAGGTAGTTAAGGTTGCGGTAGCCGCGTCCGCGTTTGAGCAGCGCTCTGATATTGCCGTTGACCGCCTCCACCACTCCCAGCCGCACCTTGGTCCTGCAGTAGTTCAGGATTCCCTCCAGATGGCGTAACAGCATGTCCGCCAGCTTCTCCATGGGCTTGAGCCGCTGCCAGCGCAGTTGATCGATCCAGCTTGTCAGGTAGCGCATCATCGCGCCTTCGTAGCGGTAGCTCCATAGCCGGTCCAAGCTCTCCTTGAGCAGATACGCCTTCATCACACGCCGGTTCAGCGCAAACAGAGCGTTGAGTTGCCGCCGCTTCTCGGTGTTCAGATTCACCCAGCGCGTGAGCAGCAGCCAGCGTTTACCCTTCACCACCGCACGTGCCGCGCCGCCCTTGCGAAAGAACTCGGCCCGCCGCACCTCGTCCACGGCCGCATTGGCGTGCTGCATGATGTGAAACTTGTCATAGATGATGCGGCAGTTGGGCAGCCACTGCTCGATACTCTGCCGGAACGGATCCCACATATCCACACAGGCCGCCTGGACAGCGCCGCGCTGGAAGGGACTCAACCGCTTCTCAAAGAACTCATCGAGGGTGTCTTTCTTTCGGTCTTGCCCGAACCACAACGGCTCGGCGGCATCCAGATTGCTCACCACGGTGATGAACTTCTGCTTCTTGCCGAGATGGATTTCGTCCACGCCCATGTTGCGCAAGGCGGGCTTCTTGCGGCTCTGCGACCAACGCTCCAGATAGCGCAGATCGATGGCCCGCACAGCGTTCGCCGAAAGCCCAAACTGCCGCGCAACGCGGCTGGCCGCGGCGCTCTCGCAAGCCAAGCCCACCTCGTCCTCGAAGCGCTTGCTGAAGGGCGCCTTGCTGGGCAGTTGCGGCACCTTCTCTGCCTTGACGCCGCAGCGCGGGCAGCGCAACCGATACAGTTCGATCGTCACCGTGGTCAGGTACTCGAAGCAGGGCAGATCGCGCACTTCCCGCTCATAGGTCTCGGCAATGGCGCTCACCAACTGACCGCAGCCGGAGCAGACCAGTTGCTTGTTTCCGCGTTTGCGCCGCACCCACAGCCTCAGCCGCTTGGCCGGCTCTTCGATCTCAGCCCGGTACACCTTATACCCTGGCCAGCCCAGTACTCTCGTCCAGTCGTTCTCCCTCATGAAACCGAGTGTAGCTGGAATCACAGAATCGCAAAATCCCCGTTATACGACGCTTTTCCCAGATTCTCGCCAAGAGCCGGTTTTCTTAACCCCGATGGGAGTATTTCGGGCG
>Ga0302152_10001083_pt1 | contig 12126 bp, 8 predicted proteins | sample I_Bog_N2_1_FD_192434 | JGI IMG/M metagenome (GOLD analysis project Ga0302152, IMG submission 192434) | Peat permafrost microbial communities from Stordalen Mire near Abisko, Sweden - I_Bog_N2_1 | ecosystem: Environmental > Terrestrial > Soil > Wetlands > Peat | place: Sweden: Abisko, Stordalen...
CCGGATTACGGTGTCCAACGGGGTTCACGGAGGTGCACGCTGCTCTTGGCTTCATCGAATTTAAGCAGTATTGAGCCCATTTATTGAATCAAACTTTTATTTCGAGGCTTGCGCAGAGTTTCCTTAATATTAGGAGAGATAGCATATGAAATATGCCAATTTGAAAATCGGCACAAGACTCTTGCTTTCATTTGCCGCGGTGTTATTGCTGTTGCTAGTGGTTGCTGGCGTCGGCTGGCGTGCATTATCGGAAATCAAGCAACGCATTGAAGTGATCAGCGGCGACAATGACCGCAAGATCGCCTACGCCAATAAGATGCGGGGTTCTCTCAATACGGCAGTGCGCTCGACGCGCAACGTGCTGCTCTACACGGACCCCAAGGTCCGCACTGAGCAAAAAGAGCGGATCGCCCAAGCGCATCACCAATATGATGAGATTTATGCACAACTGGCGGCAAGTGTGCGAAGTGATGCCGCCAAGAAATTGCTGGTTGAGATCAATAGCAATCAGACCGTAGTGTGGCCGCAACTCGATAAAGTCGTTGCGTTAGCCGACGCAGCGAAAGAGAGTGAAGGGGCGCAGTATTTATTATCTGAGGTCCAGGCGCCGCAAGATCGCTGGTTTAGCAGCATTCAAGCCATGATCGATTTGCAGGAGGCGCAGAATCGCCAGAGTATCGATGAGATGAATGAAGATTATTCGAGAACACTGGTCATTTTGTGGATAGCTACCGCGGTTGCGATGGCGCTGGGCCTGATTTCGGCTTGGGTCGTCACGCGTAGCATCACGCGGCCGCTCAATGCAGCCGTGGATATCGCCTCCCGTATTGCCGAAGGTGATCTTGCCGCCCATATTGAGGCCGTCAGCAAGGATGAAACAGGGCAGTTGATGGTGGCGCTCAAAAGCATGAATGATAGCCTCAATAAAATCGTCAGCGAAGTGCGCGTCAGTACAGACACCATCGCCACCGCCTCCAGCCAGATTGCTACCGGCAATCTGGACCTTTCTGCGCGTACCGAGCAGCAAGCGGGGTCGCTGGAAGAAACTGCCTCGGCAATGGAAGAATTGACCTCGACGGTCAAGCAGAATAGCGACAATGTTCGGCAAGCCAATCAACTGGCGGTATCTGCATCCGAGGTGGCGCTGACGGGCGGCAATGTTGTGCATCAGGTTGTGGAGACCATGGGCGCCATCAACGAATCCTCGCGCAAGATTGTGGACATCATCGGCGTGATAGACGGCATTGCCTTCCAGACTAATATTCTGGCCTTGAACGCTGCGGTGGAGGCCGCGCGAGCCGGCGAGCAGGGCAGAGGGTTTGCCGTGGTGGCTACCGAAGTGCGCGCATTGGCGCAGCGTTCGGCTTCCGCCGCGAAGGAAATCAAGACCCTGATCGACAATTCGGTATCGCAGGTGGATATCGGTAGCAAACTGGTTGAACAAGCTGGCAGTACGATGAGTGATGTCGTCAATAGCGTCAAGCGTGTAACGGATATCGTTGCCGAGATCAATTCTGCCAATCAGGAGCAAAGTGAGGGTATCGAACAAATCAACATGGCCATTACACAGATGGATGAGGTGACGCAGCAAAATGCGGCCTTGGTAGAGGAAGCGGCGGCGGCATCACAATCCTTGCAGATGCAGGCTTCCAAGTTGTCTGCTGTGGTCAGCATCTTTAAGCTTGAGGCGAATCAGATGGTGGCGACGAACTCCGCAAGAGGCGTAACACGCACCATCGATATCACTCCCACTATTCCTAAGATTGAGAAGTCACCTAAGAGCGTCACTGTGAAAAGTGTGAAATTGAGCACCACAAATGATGATATAGGCTCATGGGAGCAGTTCTGAGCGGGCGCGAGTGTTGACGAGATGGCTGCAGCCAAACCTGTTCATTCGCGGCGAAGCCGCGCTTCATGCAAGCGTGGGCTGCAATGTGCAAGTCGATATCGATGCTGACGTGCAGGCGCGGTATTGTGCGTGGGATCAGCATAGGGCTAATGAGGCCGCAGCTAGGACAGTGTATCCCCGCAAAAATTGGGGGTCACAATATAAAAGCATGTCTGAAGTGGGCGCTCGCTGTCGCACTGATGACCACAAGCGGCTGGCAAATCTATGACGCCTCACCGATTTTTCCAATCTTACGATTTGCTTCTGCCATTACATTGGGTGGCTGGCTCGGCGGCGCCTTGCAATGGCATTTCGCGATCATGTGGATACTGGTCGCAAATTTTCTCGTCTACATCGGGCTCAATTTGGTTTCCGGACGCCTGTGCCGGAAACTGCTGCCGCTCAATTTCAAGTCACTCGCCACCGATCTTGTCGCTGCACTGCGTGGTACGCTCGCTCACGAAGACCTCACCCGCTATAATGCGGTGCAGAAATTCGCCTATTTGGTCGTCATCGTCGATATCGCGTTCGTCATTCTATCGGGGCTGGCGATATGGAAGTCAGTGCAATTGCCGCTGCTGCGCATGCTGATGGGCGGATATGACAATGCACGCGTTGTGCATTTTGTTACCATGAGCGTGCTGGCGGAGTTCTTCGTTGTGCACGTCGTCATGGTTGCATTGGTGCCGCGTTCGCTGCTTCTGATGATACGCGGACGCTAACCATGACTTTTCAAAAAAAGCGCCGAAGCCCGATACCTTTCTCTGTTCTCACGCGGAATCGATGATCAAGGACGCGCGCAATGAACTGAAAAATCCAGGGCGCCGACTGCTTGGCAAGCAAGTTCTCAGGCTCGGGGGCATAGCGATGCTATCAGGCTGCGATTTGTCCAGTGAGAAGTCGGTCAACACCATGCTGCACAGAATGTCATTGTTCAATGACAAGGCACAAGCCCTGCATTGAATCCGAACGCAATGGCGCCGACTTATCCGGAGTCGATGATCGCGCGGCCGTTTCCCTTCAACGCATTTTACGACATAGATGAGGTGCCTGGAGTCGATGTTGCTAGCTACCGACTTCAGGTTGGCGGTCCGGTCAATGGAAAGCGGATCTGGACACTCGACGAATTGCGCGCAATGCGGCAGGAAAGCCAGATTACACGCCATATCTGCATCGAAGGATGGAGTGCGATTGGGAGCTGGGGCGGCGTGCGGTTTTCCGATTTTCTAAAACATGCGGGCGCCGACATTACAGCGAAGTACGTGTCGCGGCACTGCGCGGACAACTATTGGACCAGTATCGACATGCCCACTGCGCTGCATGCACAGACGCTACTGACGCTGTGCTACGACGGCCAGGTGTTGCCACCGAAATACGGTTTCCCGATGAAACTGCGCATCCCGACCAAGCTCGGCTACAAGAATCCCAAGCATATCGTGGCGATCAGTGTGACCAACGAATACCCCGGCGGTTACTGGGAGAACCAGGGCTACAATTGGTTCGGTGGATCCTGAAGGGCACACGGCATCAAACAATCGGCACGAATGTGCGCTTGTGCTGATTCAACCGCTGTTTTAGTCACGATAGAGCCTTACTAATTAAGAAAATTAAGATAGTGGCTTATCGAATGACTTGTTTAACGCGTAAAAATGACAGTAAGACCGCATGACCTTGCTTATTGCGATCATGCAATTATCAATCAGCGGGCTTATGCCTAGTGTTCTCACTGATGGAAGCGGCGAAAAATCGCATCGATAGTGCCATCGGCCCGCATCTTCTTGATTGCAGTATTGAATCGGGCAACGATAATATCTGCATCAGGCCTCTTGCGACTGACGCCGAAGTAAAGCGGAAGCGTGAACAACGTGGAATCTGCCAGCTCAATTTTATCGGAGTCGCTTATCTCAGCACGATGGATCGCAAGGTTGTATTGAGCGATGCGCTGGTCCTCGAGAACCAGATCGACGTGCCCGGCACTTAATTTTCGCAAATTTGATAGGACGCTATCGGTCGGATCACGGTGGAAATTTGATGTCGATAAAAACGCATCGTTATAGTCGTAACCCCGACCTACGCCAATTTTTAAGCCAGTCAGATCTGCCAAGGTCTTACGATCGGTGAATTTCCCATGCATATGCAGCAACACCATTTTATTGTAAAGATAGGCATTGCTTAAAACGAGATTAAGTTGACGCTCTTTGGTGGTCCAAACGGCAACAATACCATCGGCGTTTCCGCTATAAGTCGTTGCCAATACTCTTAACCACGGAACGATGCTCACTGTCGTTGTGTATCCCGCCTGATGCAGTGCCGTAGTCACAATTTCGGTAGCCAGCCCTTGGTCTGGCAAATTTTCTCCTGTATACGGCTCCCAATAATTGGCAACCAGCTTGAGCTGTTCCTGACCTTGCGCAATAGTAGAGAATCCGACCATTGTCAGTAATAGGCAGGTACACCAGTTGATCATCCTGGACAAGCTCGGACAAGATGAACGCCCTGCAATATTAGAGTATGACGAAGATAAGTGACTCGGCATTTCGCTCACTCCAATCAGATTATTTCGCTATAGGCGAGTGCGGTCTCGGCGGCTAGCACATCTATTCAATACGGTAATAAATACAGTAATTTCAAAAAGTAATATATCGATTTAATTATCTTTTAATTTGAATTGACGTCAATGCCTTGCTAAAAGGCAATAAAGGAGGCGCGTATTTCGTGGAAGCTTGAGTTTAAATTAGACCTTTGCAACGACCTCTTCGGCCGGTTGCCGATAATCGCGTTTCTCAGCTTTCGCAGGCGGTATATATCCGATGGATATCTCGACGAGGCGACCGGTGCTGGAGCCTGATTGCCATTGGCACTTCTGCGACAAGGCAGTTACAAGTCACCATGCGACTTGATGAAGACATCGTCGCCGCTTTCAAAGAGGATGGCGATGGCTGGCAAACCAGGATGAATGACGCTCTGCGTCAGTGGCATCAGGAGCACCGACGCTAACGTACCTGCTGTGTACATTGTCTGAGGCTGCCTTATGCGGTTTTTTGTGACCTGCTCCCCGACATGCCGATGAAAACTGCAATCTTGTCCTATATCTTCAAAATGCTGATATATATTTAAAGAAAAAAAGCTGTCATTTTGTTGTCATTCCCGAGCCAAAACAGCCCAAAAACAACCCAAACAATGACAGCCTTTGATTCTCTAACTCTTTGAATCTAAAACAAATAGTGGTGGAGCCGGCGGGAATCGAACCCGCGTCCGCAAGCACTCTACAGACAGTTCTACATACTTAGCGCTGCCATTTGATTTAACCCGAACGACGCGGACGCGCACGCTTCGTTAAGGCGAGTCACCTTAGATTTAGCCTTGAGCCAAGTGACCCGATTCAAGACGATTCCTTGTAAATGACTCTACTGCTGTTTTACCAGCCTACCCCAAGGAAGAAGTAGTGTAGAGCTAACCGCGATTAAGCGGCCAGTGCGTACGAGTTATCGTTTGCAGTTATATCTTGTCTGATTGTATTTACGAGGTAGTCAGGCCTCGGTATGCCCTGCGCTGCTTTGCAACCCACGTCGAAACCAAGTCGGCCCCATGCAGAATCTCATTATAACTCACTGCCTAATGGGCTGCATCCCTATCATTGTTGTAGTGTCAATTCAACACGGCTGCTCAGGCCTTTATCCTTGATGCCATCGGCATCGAGCTTGGGGGCTAGCAGGTAGATACGCTCGGCGGCAATGATGCTTTGATCCTGCAGGTAGTTGCGTACCAGATCAGCTCGCCGTTGCGCCAGGTCGCGCAAGTCATCCGCGCTGATCTGTATGTTGTCGACAATCAATTTTTGCATCTCGTCGGCCGGTAAGGACTTGCTCAAACCGATCAGATTGCGGGGCTTTTTGAATTTGCCATCTTGATAGACTTTTTCTAGATATTTGATGCGTTCGGCTTCAGTCAGCTTGATGTCGTCTGCATCTGGCTGCCCCTCTTTGGCGATGATGTCCTTGCGCTTGAGTGCAATCAGTTGGCGATTGAGCAGCTCTTGACGCAGACCAATGGTATCAACGGCAGGATCAACCCGGCCCATGACATCGATTTTAAGTCCCGGGCGCTGGTGCAAGGCATATCCAAGGGTATCCAATTTTTGGCGGATATCGTCGCTCAGCGTTGCTGAGCCGGGCTGAAATTCGATCGTGTTCAACTCACCGCTCTGTGTGCTGCCAAACATGGAATTGATCAGCGCAAAAGGCGAGGTTACTGCTTTGACGATGAGGTTGCCTAACACGTGCAAAATAACGCCGCCAATCGAGAATTGCGGATCCGATAACGAACCGGAAATCGGTAGATCGAGATCGATGTTGCCTTGGCGATCCTTGAGCAGTGATATCGCCAGCAGCACCGGCAACTTGGTGACGCTGGGGCCGTCGACGTGGTCGCCGAAGCTCAGTTGCTCGATGCGGACCTTATTTTGCGCGACCAGCTTGTCGTTCTCAATCTGGTATTGCACAGCCACCGATAGCTTGCCTTTGGTGATTGGATAGCCGGCATATTTGGCGGAGTAGGGAGTTAAGCGGGGTAACTGCACGCCATTGGCGGTGGCCTTGATGTCCAGTAACATGGGCTTGAACAGCGGGTTGAGCGAGCCAGAAATCTGCAATGGTGCATCGTTGTCGATCTTGCCTTGCAAGTCGATGGCAGCCGATGCGGCACGATCTGAGGCGATGCTGCCAATGGTGCCGCTCATGCCGGTCATGTTGGCGGTGTAATTGGGTTTGACAAAATTGTCGGTGTAATTGATGTTGCCGCTTTGTAGAATGGTTTGCCCAATACGGATGATGGGGGCGTTCGCATCCCTTGCTGGCACAGTGACGGGTGTGCTCTTGGCAGGGGCGGGCGTGTTGGCGTCTGGTTTTTTGGGGACCAGAATGTTTTGTAGATTTAATTTCCCTTGGTCTGACAGAATCGCGCGCGCGTAAAAATCCGACAGCGTAATTTTTTCCAGTGTAAACAACGTTTGGGTGGCCAGCTTGGCATGCATGCCTTGTAGATTCAGCGCACGCCAGCGCAAGAAGTCGGCATTACTTAGCTTATCGAGCATGCGCAGATTGTTGATGCTCGCTGATCCGTCATATTGCAGCGCCAAATTCTGTTTGTTCAACGGTGGCGTTAGTGCCAGTTTTCCTTTTCCGCTGAGCGTGCCATTGGTGAGCAAGACATTCAGATAGTCAGTGAAATAAGTCTGAAACGGTGCGATCGGCAGATTTTGGGCATCCAGATTGAGCGCAATCGTTTTCAGTTGTGGAGCGATCTGGCCAGTGATAGTCAATTTACCGTTTTGGTTGACTCTGGTTTGTAGTGAAACTTTACTGATTTGATCCAATTGCGTAGAGAGCTTGTCGACGTTGAGACTGAGGCCATCGATACGTAGTTTCTGTGCCGGCGATACGCTTGCGTCTTCGTAGGAAAGTCCACTCCCGCTGACTGAGAATGTGGCTAATCGAGCTTGCCAAGTCGAGTTGGCGTGCGTGGCCTTGGTGGTCGCATTGTTTACTGCAGGCGCGCTGTCTTTGGCCGCTGGCGTTGTTATCAGCGCCAGCAGATTTAACGTCCCGTTGGTGTCGCGCAAAAGTGCGCCGTTGAGGCCATCAATACGCAATGCGCGTGCATCAGCGTGATGCGCTTGTAAGTCAAGGTTGGCATCATCGAGCGCGATGCTTTTGACACCGATGATGGCGTTGCCGTTGGCGTTTGCCGAGGGCTTCTTTGTCGTCAATTTCAGATCGCTGAGTTGCAGCCCCAACTGAGAGAGCTTGAAATTGCCGTCAGTTGCGCTCACCAATGCCTGGCCGGACAGTTGACCGCTGAGCGTGCCTTTGAGCGAGCGATTCAGATAATTTTGGTAATCGCTTAGTTGCCATGCCTTGAGCGTGATATGGCCGTTGATGGCGGCCTTGAGCGGCGCGATGTCGCCATCAAAGCCAAGCTCGCCGTGACCGTTTTCCACCATTGACAGCGTGAGCTTGCCGGGTTTGGCGTCGGGCAGAGTGGACAGTTCGTTGGCGTCGATGGTGACGCGATTGAGTTGCACCAATTGACGTGGTGTTGCATTGATATCATCGGCCCAGTTGATACTGCCATCATGCATGCTCAACTTGTGTATGGTGATGGTTGGCGTCGCTTGATTGTCTTGCTCAGCATGCGCGGGTATTTGTGTGCTTTCTTGTGCTGCTTTGGTTGTGGCCTGCTGCGCGCTGATGCGGCTCCAATTAATTTCACCTTGTTTGTTGATATCAGCCCAGATCTGCGGTTGATCGATGACCAGTTGGTCGATCACGCCGCTCAGATGCATGACATCGAACTGCTTGATGTTGGCGCTGAGGTTGGCAATCTTCAGTAGTTGCGCTGTGTTTTTTTCTTGCACCGAAATATTAGACAGTGTGATGTCTCCAGCGAGCCCGATTTGCGGTTTGCCTGCGCTATCAATGAAGCTCAGATCCAGCCGCGTCGACAGCGTTGCGCTGGCCAGTTTGACTGGCAATGCGACGGGTGAAAAGGGGAGATAACTGGTCACGTCTAGTTTCTCGATATCGATGGCCAGGGTGGTATCGAGTGAACTGGTGAAGGGTTTGCTGCGGCCTTTGAGTGAAAATGGTGTGCCGTTGACGGTCATCGACAGATTGGGTTGCACAAAGGTGTCGATATTGCGCGGCAGATTGGAGATCAGTGGCACGCCGATGTTGAGTGCGTGAATGTCGATGCGTTTTCCTGTCACCTTGTCATCGAACAAAATGGCGCCGTCGTGCAGTGCGACATTGGCCAGCGAGAAGTAGGTTTTATCTTCATTCTTCGGCATTGCCAGAATGCGATCGATGACATCAGAGAAATTGTAGCGGCCCATGCCATCCTGGCTTAGGCGCACCAGATGCAGTTTGGGAGCGACTAGTTTGACTTCGTCGAGGATGGCGGACAGGCGCGGCAGTGAGGTCGAAGAAACGTTGAGCAGAATTTGCTGGGCGCTTAATGCAGGTGTCACCTGATCAGGTTCGTACAAAACGACATTGTTGACTGTCAGTGCCAACAGCATGGGATTGAAACTGACCTCACCAATACTGAGTTTGCGACCAATTTTTTCCTGAGTTTGTTCGACCGCGATTTTTTTGATCAGCGGGGGGAGGGCCAGCCAACTGACCAGTGCCAACAACAACCAAATGGACAGGACAATGGCAGACCAGCGCAAGCTACGCTGTTGCCATGCGGGACGGGGGGGATTGGCCATGTGCGGCTCCTCGCAGAAAAAAATCGTCGATGCGTTTTATTTGTGTCGACGCAGTATCGGCAAGCTTGCGCTAAATGCAACGACGTTGCCGTTACATGCGTCGCTGAGCAGATTATGACTGGATCAGATCCAACAGGTGTAGTGGACTTTGCAGAAGCACATCGGCGTCCCATGAACTTGGTTCGACTTGGCCGCAGTAACCCCAGGCGGCGGCGATGGTGCGCATACCTGCGGCGCGTCCAGCCTGGATATCGCGCAAGTCATCACCAACGTACCAGCATTGCTGTGCCGCCAATTGTAGTCGGCTGGCGGCTTCGAATAGCGGTGCCGGATGCGGTTTGGTGTGTGGAGTGGTGTCGCCCGAGACTACGCAGGCGGCATGTCCCAGGCCGATTTGCGGCACCAGCGCGTCAGTGAAGCGTGCGGCTTTGTTGGTGACAATGCCCCAGGCTACACCGCGCACCTCCAACTGCTTCAGCAATTCGGAGATGCCATCGAACAGACTGCTTTTGACTACCAGGCGTGTTTCATAATTGTTCAAGAAGGCCACACGTAGTGCTTCGTATTCAGCATCTTCCGGTTTGATGCCGAAGGCCGCGCCAATGAGGCCGCGCGCACCGGCCGATGCCACCGGACGCAAGTGCTCGTAGGGCGTCGGCGCGAGTCCGCGTTCGGCACGCAGTGCATTGACGGCGGCGGCAAGATCGGGGGCGGTATCGGCAAGGGTTCCGTCGAGATCAAACAAGATGGCGCGTGGTTTTTGCACAAGCATGAGGAGTTTAATGTCAGTCAATGGGAGTTTTTCTGTAGAGCGTTCATCTCGCTACTATCACTGGCATCAAGCTTGGCCATGTTGCGGGCGGCGCCGCCTTTTCGTGCTTGATGCCACGGCTCTACACCGGTTTGCGGCAGGCAATCATATAGTTGACGGCAGTGTCTTGATTGAGCGAATACAGTTTGGTCAAAGGATTGTAGGTCAGCCCTTTGATGCTGTTCGGCTCAAGATCTGCTTCGCGCAGGAAGCGCGTCAATTCTGCTGGTGTGATGAACTTGGCGTAGTCATGGGTACCCCTGGGCAGCATACGCAACAGATACTCGGCACCGATAATGGCAAACAAATACGATTTCAGATTACGATTGAGCGTTGAAAAAAACACGTGGCCGCCAGGCTTCAGCAGCGTCGCGCAGGCGCGTACGATAGAAGCTGGGTCGGGAACGTGTTCCAGCATCTCCATGCAGGTGACGATGTCGTATTGCGCAGCCTCGCGCGCGGCCAGATCTTCTGCTGCAATTTTTTCGTAACGAACCTGAACGCCTGAGTCCATGCTGTGCAGGTCTGCAACTTTCAAGGCTTTGTCGGAAAGATCTATTCCGGTGACGATGGCACCTTTTCTAGCCATCGATTCGGCTAAGATACCACCGCCGCAACCGATATCGACGACGTTCTTGCCAGCTAGCGCTGCAATGGTATTGATCCATTCCAGACGCAGCGGATTGATTTCGTGCAAAGGGCGAAATTCGGAAGTGGGATCCCACCAACGATGGGCGAGATCGCTAAATTTTTTGAGTTCTTGAGGATCGGCATTCATGGCCGTAATGATAGCCGAAAGTGCCGCTTGCTCGCCGATGCTGTATAAAAATACCGTACCACATTTACGATTTCCCATAAAAAAACCCCGCCGAAGCGGGGTTTGATTCGATTGAAAATCGATTACTTGGTACGTGTACCAACAACTTCGATTTCAACGCGGCGGTTCTTGGCGCGGCCAGCTGCAGACTTGTTGTCAGCGACTGGTTGCGATTTGCCCTTGCCTTCAGTGTACACGCGGTTGGCTTCAACACCCTTGGAAACCAAGTATGCCTTGACCGATTCAGCACGGCGCACGGACAGTTTTTGGTTGTAAGCAACCGAACCGACCGAGTCAGTGTGACCGACAGCGATGATAACTTCCAGGTTCAGGCCCTTCAGGTTAGCAACCAGCTCGTCCAGCTTTTCTTTGCCAGCTGGCTTCAGAACTGCCTTGTCAAAGTCAAAGAATGCGTCAGCGGCATAAGTGACTTTTTCCGACGTCGGTGCAGCAGCCACTGGAGCTGGTGCAGGAGCTGCTGGAGCAGCCATTGGAGCAGGAGCAGCAGGAGGTTGTTCGCAAGGACCATTCGCGAAGGCAGTTTGCCAGCACAGACCGAATGGGTCGCGAGTCACGACGTCGCGGCTGTCTTGCAGGAACAGGCTGTTAGGACGAACCTTGATGTCCTTGATTTCCTGTGCAGTCGCAGACAAAGCGATGGCTGCGGACGCAGCAGCGAAGACGAGTTTTGCTAATTTGTTCATGTTTCTCCTCTCGGGTGAGATATCCGCAGATAAACTGCGCTACAAAATTACGACATCAAAAAAACGAATAATATCATGTGTTCAGGTCGTTACATGACCTCTTGGGAGAGAGCCCTGCAATGAACTTAGCCGCCATTCTGCCACAGGCTGGTGCAATCGGCGAACGTTGCCAAATAGTCCAATCAACGTTTTTAGTACTCTGTTGTTTTTTGGTAACAAGATGTTTGCCTGCGTAATTTGGGCAATTGTGTCGCCCTCAAAGCCATTTTTTGTGTGAAAAACCTTATTTTTCATGACAGTAGGTCGAAATAATTATACGTCGGTCTTCTGATGCGCGGATTGTTAAATCCATTTTCACGAGATTTTAATTGGCGGTTGGCAATGCCCAATTCGTTATTTATTTTGCAACCAGCATTTATTTTTCAATATTTCTTCCAGGGAAATGTTTTGGAGGGTCTTGAATATTTTTCTTGATTTTTTTAAATATATTTTTGATGGCAGATGTGGGGAGTGAAGTTGTTTCGTGAAAATATTGCGGTTTGGCACTGCTGTAGTTCTCGGTCAAGGTAGTGACGTTCTCGGTGGAGGGCTGCGCGGCCCTTGCAGTGTTGATGGCGGCGGCGTAAAAGCCGCGAT
>Ga0302152_10001085_pt1 | contig 12094 bp, 10 predicted proteins | sample I_Bog_N2_1_FD_192434 | JGI IMG/M metagenome (GOLD analysis project Ga0302152, IMG submission 192434) | Peat permafrost microbial communities from Stordalen Mire near Abisko, Sweden - I_Bog_N2_1 | ecosystem: Environmental > Terrestrial > Soil > Wetlands > Peat | place: Sweden: Abisko, Stordalen...
GCCAGAACGATCAGGAGCAAAAAGCCAGCTTCGGACAGCAGCACGGTAAGCAGGAATCTGAGTACCTGGCCAGCACTCGGAAGCCCGCTCTAAGCCGGTATGAAATCAAGGCCGGATGGCTGATTCCGGCTGTGCTGGAGCAGCAACTCAACTCCGATCTGCCGGGATTGATCCGAGCACTCGTCCGTGAAAATGTGTATGATTCTTCTACTGGCAGGTACATTCTAGTACCGGCTGGAAGTACACTGGTGGGGATCTACAATTCTCACGTCGGGTATGGTCAAAACGCCTTGCAAGCGGTTTGGCGGCGCGTTATATTTCCTGATGGAAGCAGCCTTTCGCTCGGCGGCTTTGAAGGGGACGACAGCACTGGCGCGGCAGGGTTTCGAGACCAAGTGAATAACCACTGGGGCCGAATCCTTTCAGGCGCTCTGCTCACGTCGCTTTTCTCTGCCGGGATCGAGGTGAGCCAGGGGACGAACTCCTCGGTTTTGCAATCACCCAGCGTCGGCCAGACGGTGGGCCAGGCGGTCGGTCAGCAGGTCGGCCAACTGGGAGTCGAGGTAACGCGCCGGAACCTGAACATTCAGCCGACGATTGTCGTCAGGACGGGTTACAGGTTCTTTGTAAGGGTTGAGAAGGATATTCCGTTCAACGGCCCTTACTCTCCGGCGAGGGACTCATTGCCGAGAGCAGAAAGTGGGTCTCGACAGAGATCAGAATTCAGCCTTGGAAGGGTATACAGTGGCAGTCAAGAAGGCAGCGAAGACGGCAGCGCGGAAAGTGAACCGCGAGGGGCAGCGGTGGACGGACGACCGTCCGGGAATGACGCTACGCCTCCCCATTGATCTGCGTGAAGCAGTCACCGAAGAGTCTCGCGTAAAGGGCGATCTGGCCAGGATCGTCCTTTTTGCGTTGAGCCATGTTGAGCGCGACAAAGTTGACATCATGCAGACCCGCAAGGCCGGCATGGAACTCACCAACCCCCAGCTCCTCCATGTCGGCGCAGAAGCCCGCAACAAACTCCGGGAATGGGCTGAAGCGGAAGGCGTCAGCGTCAACGCCATAGTCGTCAGCGTCCTCGAAGAGTTCTTCAAGCGCCTCAAGAAGAGCAAGGCGCTTCGGGAAGAACTGCGGCTGGAGATTCGAGCACACCGCGGGTTTATGCCAAGCTGAAACACTTATGCTAAAGCACAACTAAGCGGTTTGCTGCATTTGCTCATGCGTTTCGCCCCTATAGGAACGGAACTCATGAGCAAACTGAAATTGACTGCGATTGAGCAATGACATCCGGCTGCAAAAGCACACCATTCTTTGCAACTGGCCGCAAAATATAACCACAAACGATGAATAACCTACTCCGGCTTGAATACCAGCACCTTTGCCGTTGTTCCTCCAAGATGAGGTACTGCCACAAAGAGACGATTCAATTCGGAAGAGTAAAACGCCGTCTTGGCAAGCACTGCCGTGTCCACCGGTTCAAGCTGCTTGTAGCTACCATCTATCTGCGGCTGGTAGGTGTAAACTTCGCCCACACCTGCGGAAGCATAGATGCGACCCTTTGCCGCATCGTAGAAGAGAGAATCTACCCAGCCGCCGATTGGCAATCGATTCAACTCTTTGCCGGTATCAGTGTCAACAACAACGATGCTTCCGCGTACATCCGTATCGCGGCAGCCGACGAAGAGCCTATGGTGTTCAACATCGAGCGCGGAGGCCATGTTCTTTTTACCCTTTGACAGCGGCCAGGTTGCAATGACTGCCTTCTGCTTCAGGTCGATCACCGCAATGGAATTCGATTCAGGAAGATTGATGTAGAGCCTTCCCTTTGCATGGTCGAAAGTCATCGCCTCAAGGCCTGGAGCCTCTACGCGAATGTCGCCGACTTTCTCTTCGCGCACCGTGTCGATGATCGAAATCAAGGAATACTCTTTGCCAGCTTCATCTCCGCCATTGCTCACATAGAGGTATCCCGTCTGTTCCTCATAGCCGATGCCATCCGCATCGAGTTCGAGCTTGATCGATTTCACTTCGCGGAAGGTTGTGGCATCGAAGATGCGCAGCAAACCTAGTCCACCATCTGTCACAAAGAGACGGTTTCTATCTGCCCGATAGAAGACCGCATGAGGATTGCCAAAACCGGGAATCGTGTGCAGCACCTTTCCCGTCTTCAGATCCAGCACATCCACAGCCTTGTTGGCTTGAGGCGTGGTAAACAAGCGCTGGCCCTTCAGGTCCAGCGCCATGTGATCCGCATAAGGACCAGCGGGCACCTCAGGCATCTCGATGGATTGCACCAGTGTCAACGGCTGTTGGGCTAGTGTGAAAGAAGCGACCAACAGGCTGGATGCTAGCAACATACTACTGCGTAGATACATTCAAATGTCCTCTTGAGATGCGGCGCAGTTTGGTTTGCGCCGCATCTGTGTATGCCAACAGTCTTCTTAGAACGGCTCGTAAAGGGAAGGATGGTTATCGATGTCCACTTCTGTCCAGCTCTCATCCCAATGTTCTACAGTAAGCGACCAACGCGCTTTCTCGCCCTTCACGTATTCTTCGATATCCGGAAAGAGTTTGCGAATGAGCTGGCTGCGAGTGTACTCCGGCTTGGGCCGCTTCTCGGCGGGCGGTGCCACGATGACGATCGCAAAATCCCAAGAGGGGCTCAACTGATGAATAGCCCGCGTATAGACCGTTTCGCTGATGACCTGCCCGTGGGCCTTCTGATATTGCATGATGGGATAGTGAAATTTCTTATACAACGCAAGCCATTCATCCTGCTTGCCGGGAGGAACCTTGTAGAAATCCACCGACACGGTGTTCTTTCCATCTCCTGCACCAATCGTCGCCTGCGCACGGGCAAAGGAGGAAAGGACTGTTGGTAGCATGACAACGACCATCAATAACCACAGAGCTGTTTTGCGAGTCTTCGTAAGCATTCTGTCTCCTTGTTCTCTTTTTGATGTTTAACGGCTGGCCGGTTGCTCACCATTAAGGCCAACCGGCCAGGCACACTTTGCTTAAAATAGAATCTTCAAGCCAAACTGAATTTGACGAGAGGTGGTTTGTGTCTGGTCCACCACGCCCGCTCCATCGGCTGCGGAGCCATCTTGATTGAAGATGGTGCTGTTATCGAGTGGAGCGGCGAAGTTGCTCTTGTTGAGAATGTTGAAGAGTTCCGCGCGGAACTGCACACTGCCGCGGTCAAGGCCCGCGAGCTTGGAATTCTTCACGAACGAGAGATCGAGGTTGGAAAGGCCTGGCCCAACCAGTGCATTGCGCCCTTCGTTTCCAAGCCGCACGATCTGCTGTTGCGGACCAGTAGAGGTCTGGAACGTTTGCACTGGAGCGGAGAAGCATTGCAGTTTGATGTAGTTGTTGGGATTGCCGGGATTGACCAGCGACTTGCAGCCAGGATTGCGCAAGCGATCGGGATAGTCCCATGGGTCGGTGCTGTTCATACCCAGTGGATCACCCGCGATCAGCACGGAGAAGGGAGAGCCGCTGCTAGCCTGGTAGATAGAGCCGGCCTGCCATCCATTCGCCGCCCAACGAGCCCATGCAGAACCTGTCTTCAACTCTGGCGTATCCCAGAGAAGACTGATGACACCGTCATGGCTTAGATTGAAGTCGGAAAGGCCGCGCCGCGTCTTTGGATCGAACCACAGTGGCAGGCTGGAAGGCGAGTTCGCGAATTGGTCGCCTGCGATGGTCGAAGATCCTGTGTCGATACTGCGACCCCAGGTATACGCGCCACGGATTTGCAATCCATGACGGAACTGCTGCTCATATCCTGCTTGCAGACTGTGATAGTACGAGTCCGCGTCATAGGCGGTGCGATTGATGTCGCCCACACTTGGGTTCAGCACGGTTCCATTCTGATAGGCATCTCCCGAGGGCCAGATGTAGCCTGCATCCGTCTTGGTAGGCAATACGATGTTGGCGTCATCGGTGTGGTACGGCAGATGAGCCCCGCGCGATCCGACATAGGCGATTGTGAGTTTTCCGGTTGCCGCAACTTCCTGCTGCACATTCAGGTTCCAATTGTAAGTGAGACTACGCGGCGGACTGGGTTGGAAGTAGGATACGCGCTCGCTCACCAATGGGCCTTGGGCCACCGCGTTCAGAGCAAGGTTATAGGCAGAGGTGGCGAACGTTCCCGCTCCCGGATGAACCAGTGTTGGTGCGGTCGTATAGGGGGCCGATCCAGCGCCGCTGATCAAGATCGTGTAAGGCAAGGGCAGCACATCGTAGATGCCGAAGCCGGAACGAATGGCAGTCTTGCCGGTGCCGAACGGATCCCAGGAAACTCCAACGCGCGGCGAGAAATCCTTCAGCGTCGGGTTGTTGAAGTAGGGGCTGCCGAGGTGCATTTGTGTGTCTGTCATGTTGCGCAGCGTGGAAAGCCGCCCATGCACTTCTGTGGGTACCGTCGTTGCCTCGTAGCGCACGCCATAGTTGAGCGTCAGGTTGTGGCGAATGCGCCAATCGTCCTGAGCATAACCGCCGAAGAGTGTCTCCCGCAGGCCTCGCTCAGATTCTCCACTCGGCAATTGAACGCTATAGGCACGCGGAACGTTGGTCAGGAAGTCCTGCACGCTGGCAAATACGAAGCGTCCGTTTTGCGTGAAGTGCATGAAGTTGTTCGACTGCATCCGCTCTAGCGCCAGACCGAACTTGAAGGTGTGTCTACCGCGATTCACGAAGGCGTCATCATATAGCTGGAAGGAGTTCCAACCAATGACAAAGTTCGGAAAGCCGCCCACACCGCCATAGAATGTTGACCATGTCGGCACAATCAGAAACGGAGCGGGACGTCCTGGGACAGATCCCAACGAAGTATCCGCCGCCAACGCATTGATGGGATCGGAAGTGTTCGAGATTGCATGGTTACGGCTGAATCCGAAACGGACCGTATTCAAGAACGTGGGACTGAATACGTGCGTTTCTTCGATGCTGGTGAATGTGCGTGCGTCCTTGTTGACGAAGTGCAGATTATTGAGTGCATCGGGCTGCGAGAGATCGGTGCTGTCATAGAGAAAGGTGCCAGCCACGCTGTCGCGCGCGGAAAAGTGATGATCAATTTTTCCGGTGTAGAAGTTTTCATTTCCAATCTGATTGGTAGCGACACGATAATTACCGACATCTCCCGAAGCATCCACGCCGCCATTCGGAAGCGGCCAGAAGCCCAGATAGCGCGTCACAGCGGGGTCAACCGTGACAGTGCCCGAGGAAAGAAGGCCCTTACGCGCATTTTGTGTCGGCACACGGTCCGACTCCGATACTCCAAGCGCTTGGCGCAGACCTTCATAGTTGAAGAAGAAGAAGGTCTTGTCGCGATGAACCGGACCGCCCACTGTGCCGCCGAACTGATTGCGGCGGAAGGGCGCGATGGTGGCGGCGTCGAAATAGTTTCTTGCGTCCAGGGCGCTGTTGCGCAGGAATTCATAGCCGCTGCCGTGAAACTGGTTGGTACCAGAGCGAGTGATGGCATTGATTACACCGCCGGAGGTTTTTCCATACTCCGCGGAATAGTTTGTCGTGATGACCGAGAATTCTTGAACAGCATCGACGCCCGTGATTGTGCCCAGCACGCCGCCCGGAGCACCGTTGGTATAGTCGTTGAAGCTGACACCGTCGAGTCGGTAATTGTTCTGCTGCGGGCGCGTACCGGAGATGCTCATCTGGTTGCCGAATCCGCGCAACACACGATTGACATCGGAAGTTCCTGCTCCGCCGATGGTGGACTGATTGCGCACTTCGTCGGCGCCCGGCTGCAGTGTAATCAATTGCGACCAGTCGCGCCCGTTCAAGGGAAGTTCGCGGATGGTAGTGCTATCCACCACTTCGCTGAGGTTCGATGAGACCAGATCGATTTGAGCCGAAGTGTCTCGCACTTCAACTTGCTCATTGGCCGCGCCCACCTTAAGAACAAAGTTCACCGTTAGATTCGCGCCGACGGTCAGGGAGAGGCGTTCAGCATGTTCGCTTGAAAAACCGCTTGCCGTGATGCTTTCCGAGTATGTGGACGGCTGTAGATTGGCAACGGCGTAGAGTCCGGCAGCGTTTGTGCGCACCGTTCGCGTCACGCCGGTAGCGTCTTCAGTGAGCGTTACTTGAGCCCCTGTAATCGCGGCTCCGGATGGATCGGAGGCGAATCCCTGAATTGCGCCTCCAGCAGTTTGACTCATTGCAGGCGCTGAAAACGACAACGATAAGAACAGGGCACCTGCAAGATTTAGATGTTTGCGGACACTGGGATAGATGACATACATAGTGCAGTTCTCCTCTGAATAGAACGCATGAGGCACTCTCGCGCACGCGCAGAGACACGTGTCCTGGAGTGATCTCAATCAAATTGAATTGGTGGCTGGGCCTTAACCCAATAGAGCGCACAGAATTCCAGAGACAAGCGTCCCACAAAAGATCAGACGACTATTTTCTGGAAGATGCTTAGCAGGCCCGACAACACTTCGCGTCCAACTCAGCGCGCAGCGAGGAGCCGCGTCCAGCCAGAGTGGATGTCAATGGCGAAGTGATCGAGAATGCATCCTTGTTCATAGTAGGCATTATACATGACTGCAATATCGGGTCAAGACTGACTACTCTGCCATCGCTTCCAAGCAAGTCGGAGAACCTCACCTTGCCATCGAGCAGTGCGTTCAATCCCGTCGGGTGGGCCAAACCGAGACTGGCGCGAAGCGGCAGCACCTCACAGGGCGGGAAGACGGGCGAAAAAGGACGGGGCCTGCGTCGGCAGACCCCGATTGGAAGGCTTGGAAGTTGTGCGCTACGCGGCTTTGGCCTTTTTGGTTACCGTGGGCCGCGCCGGTTTTGATTGGGCTTTGGTGGCCGTCTTTTTGACGGCTTGCGCCTTCTCTTTCGCGGCAATCTCAGCTTTAACCTTCTGGGCAATGGCGTCGGTGTCCACTTTGTAATGCAGGGCGGCGTCTTTGAGCGCCTTGCCGGTCTCCGATTGCGTCCGGGCTGAGTGAAGAATGACCGTCTCAACCAATAGCTGTCCGAGTTCGCCTTCCTCGGCCTTGCGGATAAATGCGCCCATCAGCTTCCCGATGGAATCGGAGCCTTGCGCCTTCTTGATGCCATGATTTCGGGCAAGAACCTCGATGCGCCGTTCCTCCAACTGAGGCAGTAACCGCTCGACAATGAAGATCAGGTCGCGCTTGGTGAGGCGCACCGGCACAGCGGCGACGATGGCGGAAAGAACGCGCAAGCCTACGGCGTTGGCAATCGCCTACTCGCGGCGCTGCTTTTCCTGCTCGGCCTTGATGCGCTGGTCTCCGGCTGGCCGCTGCTTCTTCGGGCGGTGTACGGGGCATTCGGGGTCAGCGCAGATTTTCCGAAGCTCCCCTTTCTCGGTGCCTTCGGTGACGATGGCCTCGGTCATGGATTTGCAGGTCTGGTACTCCGGCCAATCCCTGTGCTTCTTCCCGTTGGGGTCTTGCGGCTTGATTTCGATGTACTTGTTTCGGGGCAGCGCCGCGCTGCCTCCAACGGTGGCGGTTGTGGCCGGTCCAAAGGCCGATGAGATTTGTACCAGCTTCGGCTTGGCCGCGATGGTCTGCGCTACGAATCCGTCCATCTTGGATTGGTAGCAAGCTGGGTCGGTGCAAGCGTCCTCGGCAATATCTGCGAAGAGCAGCGCGTTTCCTCCAGTGCGCTTGGGGCAATCGACACAGGCTCCGGCGGCGGGGTTGACGTTGGGGTCGGTCTTTGAGAACGGCGCATCTTTCAGAATGAGCAAGATGTTCTGCTCAATCCACTGGTGAAGATGCCGGACGGGGAGCAAGATGCGCTTGGCCTTGCCCTGGCCGCCGTTCCAATCCTCGCGGAAGCAAGCGGAGAGCGCTTGCTCCTGCTCGGCTGGCTGTAGCTTTGCGAGTAGCAGGGCGTGGCCTACGCCGATTTCGTCTTTGGCGAATGCCTCGGTAACGGCGGCGGTGAGTTCCGTCAACTTGATGCGCTGGGCGCAATAGGAGGCGGATTTTCCAGTCTTGGCGCTGATCTGTTCAATCGAGTATTTCGGCTCGTCAAGATTGAGCAGGGCGCGGAACCCCTGCGCCTCCTCCAGTGGGTGAACGTCGCGGCGTTGAAGGTTTTCAATTAGCTGAGCCTCCAAAGATTCCGCGTCGGTGAGGTTGACAATGCGGACGGGCACAGTTTCCGCCTCGGCAAGCTGGGCGGCGCGGTAGCGTCTGGCTCCGGCGACAATCTCGAAGCTGCGCTCGGTCAGTGACCGCACAAGCAAGGGCGAGAGAACGCCCTGGCTGCGGATGCTTGCTGCCAATTCTCTGAGCGCTGAATCTTCGAAGAATCGGCGCGGGTTTGTCTTTGATTCGATCAGGCTGGACAGTGGCAGGTCGCGGTATTCTGTGGTGCTCGTGTTCTTCATGGATGCTCTCCTTTTGAGCGGGTTTCAAATGAGGCGGTGACGGTCTGTGCGGACAGGGGCGGTCGCCCTGTCCGCCGATTAGCGCTGGCAGAGACGGCTAAGCCGCCTCCTCCGTGGGCTGTTTGGATGTTTCGTTTGTGATTTGCTCTTCCAGTGCTGCGAGAATCACGGCGGAAGTGCGTTGGATGACTTCAAGGCTTTCTGCCAGCAATGCGGCGTTGCCGTGGTAAAGCTGGATGTAATCGGCGGAAGCGGTGCCGGTTTGGAGTCCGATTGCTTTGCCCACGATAAAAGCGATGGACTCGGCTTCGGTCTCCCGCACAACTTTGGTTGTCGCTGTGCGCCGGTCGGCCCTGTGCAACATTTCGTGGCCTAACTCATGTACTAAAGTTGCGAAAGTTTCCGCCTTCGACTGCCCCGGCAAAAGTACGATCTTGCCCCCGTAGCTTGCGCCCTGCGCTGGCGCAATGCGCTCGTTGTATTCAAGCTCGATGCCCTGCTGCTGTACGAACTCGATAAGACGGTCAAGATGCGCTCCTGCTTCGCCGGTGACTGCGGCGGGTGCGGGAAGCTCGGCTCCTTCAGTCTGCGCCACGTCGAAGACATAGACGGCGCGAAAACCAACCAGAATAGAGGTGCTCTTTTCATCTCGATTCTGCTCGGCCTCCTCTTGCTTCTTGCGGTTCTTGCCGATCATGGGCGCGAAGATCTGAATGCCTTTCTCGCCTTTCTTCACGCGGCGTCCAAACTGGTTCCATGTGTACAATCCGGCAACGTTGGTTGCGTCGGGGCGCTGTCTGGCGATCTGAAGTATGTTGCCGAAACTGTAGTTGTGGAACCGGGCCATTGCGTCAAGGTACGCGGTAAGTGCATCGCTCTTGCCAGCTTCTAGCTGGGCAATGAGGGCTTTGACGTTCTCGGCAATCACGTCTTTTGCCGTCGGACGCTGCTGCGGTTTGGGCTGATAGGTGGACGACTGAACGGGGTTGTTGATGGTAGCGACTGCGCTGCTCATGGGTACTTCCTCCTTGGTTTTTGCTCTTGCCGTTTGATTGGCAGTGGCATGTGACATACATGCCGAACGCCTCCTGGCGAAGGTGGGGGGTAGCAAGTGCAAGGGGAGGGGTATCTCCCACCCGCGTAGCGCAGCGGAGAGGGCGAAGGGCTGCACAAGCGGAGCGCGGAAGCCTGGGGACACCCCTTGCGGGCGCGAGGGGGAAACACCCCTTAGCAGCTTTTGTTGTTGCCGTTGCTTTTCAGCCAATCAGGGAGGGGCGTTGCGGGGAAGGAACGGCCCCGCTGAGGTGGGTGGCGGAGGACGTGCATTTGCGGCCGTAGACAGGGAGGAGTCTTCCTCCCACCAAAGATCGGCCTTTATGGGAAAGAACCGGACTTGTGAATTGAAGAGAATTAGATCAGAGAAGATACAGCATTATCGAAATACGGGAAACATGGCTATTTACATTGAAATGTACACGCCACTAATGTATACAAGAAAGCAACGGAATATTGAAATAAACATTCTGACAGAAGCGATACACATTCCACAGAAGAGGTGAGGAACTCAAAATGAAGACTGTTGAAGAAACTTTGACCAGGCAGTATGGACCCTTGCTCAGCATTACCCAATTGGCAACCCTGCTGGATCGCTGCCCGGACGGCTTGCGCATCACGCTCCGATCTTCGGGAGAGTGGGTCAGCAAAATCAACGCAACCCGCCTACGACTCGGACGCCGCGTTTACTTTCGTACGACTGAAGTTGCCGATGTACTTGGAATCCGGTAAATCAACGAGTGGGTTCAGAACTCACATCCGTAAGGTCGATTCTTGGATTGAATGCGATCTCGTCTGCTGATCGGCTGTCGCCAGCATCGCGGGTTAACGCGGCTGGCTCCTCATCGCGTTCAAGCGATGAATCGAACGCAAATCATCGCCCTGGCAGGAGCCAGAAACAAGGCGTTGTTTCCCGGCGACCTCGTCCCCTGCTATCGATCGTGCAGGCCTTTCCCATCGAGAGCGCCGTCGATGCCGGCGCTCTCGGCTTCATGGCAAAGTTTCTTGTCCAAACCACTCTGCCGCACAGTGAGCAAACCGGCACTCAATTTGTCCGCACTGACGGCAATCTCACACTTCGCATCTCCGATGTCGGCGGGACTGGCCTGCCATACGGCAGCTATCCACGTCTGATACTCATCTGGATGACAACCGAGGCCGTCCGAACTGGAAATCGAGAGCTGGAGCTTGGCTCCTCGCTTTCGAGCTTCATGGCGCAACTGGGACTCCAAGCTACAGGTGGCCACTGGGGAACCATACCGCGCTTCCGCAATCAGATGCAACGTCTGGTCGGCGCTGCAATATCGACCCGCTGGTCGAGTGATGCCAACGGGCAGAATCACTCCAGTGGAGAGAATCTGCTTGTGGCAGACAGATTCCATCTTTGGTGGACGCCGCAGATCCTGCCAGACCAAAGACTAGCGAAGTCCTCAGTGACCCTGTCAGCGAATTTCTTTGACCAACTTGTTGCCGCTCCGGTGCCACTCGACTTGAGGGCCGTTAAGGCTCTCAAGAAGTCACCTCTGGCGCTCGATCTCTATGCCTGGGCGACGCGCCGCGTCAGCTACCTGTCGTACCCAACTCTGATTTCGTGGGAGTCGATGCGGCAGTGCTTCGGAACTGGTTACGCCGACACGCCGCAAGGCCGCGTGAGCTTTCGCGGCAATGCCATCGAAACCCTCCGCAAGGTAGTCATGGTGTACCCGGAACTGAAGATCGAAATCCTGGAGAAGGGACTGCTTCTGCGTCCTTCAGGCTCGCACATCCCGAAAACATCGCGATAGACACGAATGCGCGTAGCGCCTTTCCCCCGCCGAGGGGGCGGAGGTTCTCGCAATCGTTCGTCGCGCCCATGCAGATTGCCACAGAGCGTTGGCGCGACTACAGGCTATCCATATAGGTTTTCATACAGGTACTACAGGCGGTTCTATAACCATAGCGTAATCAATTCATTACAGTCGGTTGGTAGACCGTTTATGCGTATATGTAGACCGTTTATGCGTGGAAAACCGCCCAGGATAGACCGTTTATGCGTAAAAAGATAGACCGTTTATGCGTGGAAAACTTTTGTGATTCACACCGAAATGTGCATTCCGCTAACGTACTGCGACAATTGAAGCGCCCGCGCAGACGATTGCCGACGCGGGCGTGCCCAGCTAATACTCGCTGGGCAGATGGATCACGTTGTTGGCGAAGTAGAGCTTCACTTCGTCAAGCGGGAAATCCGTGAAGGGGATCTCCTGCGTGTAGACCGGGTTCCCGTTGCCGTCATCGCAGAACACGGTCGCGCTACGGTCGGAGTGAACTTTCAAGTTCCAGACTTGGAACTCTTCGCCGGAAACGCTGGCATCATGTTGCTGGGCGATTGCGATGATGTCGAGCAGCCAGTAAGCGCCGCCCTGGTCGGCAAGGAACTTTGCGCCATCAGTAAAAAGGACTGCGCGATTGATTCCGTGGCGATACCAGTTCTCGGAGCCGGTGAACTGGCGGAGTTGATTTTCGGAGAGTGTTGCTGTGTTCATCATGTTATGCCTCTTTTCCTTGAAGTGACCCCAACGGCGGGGGCAAGAGAGGCACAAAATGCTGCCGAGCAAAGCGCAGCAGTCATAGCTTTTTGGGGGGACCGTG
>Ga0302152_10001111_pt1 | contig 11916 bp, 10 predicted proteins | sample I_Bog_N2_1_FD_192434 | JGI IMG/M metagenome (GOLD analysis project Ga0302152, IMG submission 192434) | Peat permafrost microbial communities from Stordalen Mire near Abisko, Sweden - I_Bog_N2_1 | ecosystem: Environmental > Terrestrial > Soil > Wetlands > Peat | place: Sweden: Abisko, Stordalen...
TTATTTCTGGCAATGAGAAAAATTAAGAAAAGCCATTTCAAACTTGAATTGTTGTTTTAAAGCTCCAAGTTGCTAGGCTAAATGAGGAATAAAAAAAATATTGTGATTTATAGGGGATAATTTTTTCTTCAAAAGTGGGTTTGGATTGGTTTATGGCGAGTCGAGAAGATCTGGCAATTATTCGGGCAGCACGCGCTGGGCGGGCAGAAGCGCAACTGGCGCTGGGGCGACGTTATTTATATGGCGGCAATGGTTTGCCGCAAAGTTTTTCTACCGCACTGCATTGGCTTGATCGTGCCGCCCGGCAAGGTCTGGCTGATGCATGGTTGTTCATCGGTGAGCACATTCCTTTTGAAACTGTCGTCCAGGCATCGCAGCCGCTGGATTATGTACTCTGGTACGAGCGCGCCTTTGACACTGGGTTGAAAGCGGCGGGTTTGGCTTTTGCACGCCTGGTGTTGGTGTGCAAGGATCATCCAGGCGCACAGGGCATGCTTGCTAAGGCGATCAAGGTGTTGGAAGCAGAAGCGCATGCCGGTACGGCTGAGGCGCAGTGGTTGTTGTCGCAACAACAACTTGGTGCGCCGTGGCGCGGCGAGCTCCAGCCAGGCGACCTTAACGGCGCCGCTGAGGTCGCCGCCGGTTGGGTGCAAAAGGCTGCTGATGCGGGCATTGCCCCGGCACAATTGGCCTTGGCGGATGCCGCTTGGCAACGCGGTGATCGGAGTGACTTCATTCGTCGCGGCTGGCCTCTGGGGAAATCCCTATTAGCTCGATATGGCGCGCAATTGACTCAACTTAACGCGCCGTCTGAAAGTCTGGCTGCGCTTCTGGGGGAGGGTAATGTCGCTTTGCTCTCGCGTTTGTCGTTGGTGGCAGGTGAGCTCGACGAGGTCAATATTGATGAAGTCCAGCAACTGCTTGAGTTGGGCGCCTATGCTGACGACAAGATCGCGCAGTTGTCACTGGGCTTGTTTTTTGCACGCATGAGTAAAGACGGGGATAAGGCATTTTGCAATTGTGGCTCTGCCAATTATAAAAAGGCGATCCGCTGGCTCAATCAAGCGGGTGAGCGAGGTCTTGCTGCGGCTTGGTACGCTTTGTCGCGGATATACCTCAAACCTGAATTTTCGCAACGAAATCTTGCTGATGCGCAACATTATCTTGAGCATGCCGCTGAAATGGGGCATGTGCTGGCACAGTTGGAATGCGGTAGTAGTGCCTGGCGCAATCGTCGCGACGATCCTGCCAACGATGTGCGCGCTGCCTATTGGCTACAAAAGGCAGCGGCTCAGGGCAGCGATGATGCACGCCAGTTGCTGAGCAAGATCACGGATCGTCCCATGCCTGCAGCTTGGGCGGTCGAGGCCAAGCGCTATATGACGCGGGAGTTCCTGCTGGCCTATCCGTTCTTGGCGGCGCGTCTGGAACTGGCGACCTTGTTCGGGCTAACGCGTCCCGAGGCCTTGTTGATTGATCTCAAGCAAGCCGATTGCGGCCATTGCCTGGTGGTCGACATTCGTAATTACTATGCACGCAGCAAGCGTCGGCTTATATTAATAACCACCGGCGATGAGCGGCAGGTATTGAATCGTATTGGGCGTCTGTTTGAGGATGTCGATTGCAGTCTTAATGGTCCCGAGGGCAATTATCGCCAGCGCCTGTATCGTCTGAAGACGGCGGCACCGGTGGCGGCGGAGACTGAAGAAGAAAGCCTGGTCGAAGAGTCTTAGCTGGTTCGCGGCGATTACAAAAAAATGGTGCCTCAGGCACCATTTTTCTATCAGTAGTATTGCTACGCCGACATCAAATATCGATTTCGCCTTCGAACACGGATACGGCGGGCCCGGTCATCATGACCGGCTGACCCGGACCGGCCCAATCGATGACCAGTTCGCCGCCATGTGTCTGTACGGCCACTGGCGTCTCCAGCACGCCGCGCAGAATGCCTGCGACCACGGCAGCACAGGCGCCAGTGCCACAGGCCAGGGTTTCGCCGGCACCACGCTCAAAGACCCGTAAATTGATATGCTGGCGGTCAAGCACTTGCATGAATCCCGCATTGACCCGCTTGGGGAAGCGCGGATGATGTTCTAGCACTGGGCCGTCGATCAGCACTGGCGCCATCTCGCTATCGGCGACGATTTGCACCGCATGCGGATTGCCCATCGATACCACGGAGATCAAGCTGGTCTTGCCATTGATTTCGAGCGGCCATAGCGTATCGCGGCCTGCAATGGTGGCACTTAGTCCGGTAGCATCGAATGGCACCTCTTGCGGCAGCAGGATCGGGGCCCCCATGTTGACGGTGACGCGACCATCTTCTTCTAGTGTGGGTTCGATGATGCCCGCCATGGTTTCCACACGGATAACGCGTTTAGTGGTCAGGCCCTTGTCGCTGACGAAGCGGGCAAATGCGCGGGCGCCGTTGCCGCATTGTTCGACTTCGCCGCCGTCGGCGTTGTAAATGCGATAACGGAAATCGATGTCGGCCGCGTGCGATTTCTCCACCACCAGCATCTGATCTGCGCCAATGCCGAAACGCCTGTCAGCAATGAACTTCCATTGCGCCGGTGTCAGGGCGATGTCTTGATGGATAGCATCGACGACGACAAAATCATTGCCGGCGCCATGCATTTTAGTGAATTTGATTTTCATGGCTAGATTATAGGGCCGCCTACCGGTCTTTGCTGTAGACATCGGCGTCGCCTGTGGGACGCGTTTTAAAGCGCTTGTGCGCCCAGAAATATTCTGCCGGCGCTTCGCGCACCCGTTCTTCAATGAACGCATTCATGCGTCGAGTTGCCTCGACCATGTCGTCACCAGGATAGTTTTCCCACGCCGGGTAAAAGGTGGTTTTCCAACCACGGTAGTGTGGCAGGAAAGTCGTGATGGCCGGCACCACATTGGCTTGCGTGGCCGAGGCAATGCGTGCGGTGGCTGTCAGTGTCGCCGCCGGGACGCCAAAGAAGGGGACGAATTCGGCGTCGCGCAAGCCAAAATCCATATCCGGCAGCATGATAAAGGGCAGGCCGTCGCGCATGGCGCGGATGATGGGCTTGATGCCCTTCTCGCGTGACAGCAAGGTCACCGGGCGAAAGCGCGAACGGCCTTTGAGCAAAGCCTGATCGACGATTTTATTTTGTTGCTTGGCGTATATAGTGCAGATGGACAAGTCCGAATTGAGCACCAAGGCGATGCCGGGGATTTCCAGGCAGACGAAATGCGGGCACAGCAAAATCGTCGGCCCCGACTTGAAGGTTTCCAGTGGGATGCCAGGCTCAACCTTGATCAGGCGTTTCAGGCGGGCTTCCGAAGCCCACCACAAGATGCCGCGCTCCAGTGCGCTGCGGGCATAGGCCTGAAAGTGGCCGCGTGCAATGACCATGCGTTCGGTCTCACTCTTGTCGGGAAAGCACAAGCGTAAATTGGTCAGCGTGATGTGACGGCGCGGTTTCATGACGATGAATAGCAAGCTTCCCAGCGCTTCGCCAAGACGCCCGAGGATTGGCAATGGCAGCCAATGCAGTAACCACATCAGGGCAATCAAGGCTCTCACGACTGGTCTCCGGCACCGGCGGGACTCACTCCGGGCGGTGTCTTGTAGCGGTTATAGCTCCAAATGTATTGCGCGGGGCAGCGGTCGATCAGTTTTTCCATGGCCAGATTGATGGCGCGTGCTTGTTGCTCTGGGGTATCGCCCAGCAGTTCCTCGAAGGCGACGAAATGGATGGCAAAGCCGCGCCCCCATGACAGCCGCTCGCCATAGGTCAGGATAATTGGTGCGCCGCTCATTTGCTGCATCTTGGCCGACAGTGTCATTGTGTAGGCCGGTTTGCCAAAGAAATTGGCCCACACGCCTTCTCCATTTTGCGGCACTTGGTCGGGTAGCAGGCCGATTGCCTTGCCGCCCTTCAATGCCTTGAGCAATGCACGCACGCCTGATAGGTTGGCTGGGGCGAGATGCAAATTCGGGCGCGAGCGCGCTCCTTCTATTAATGGTTTCAGTGCTGCCTGGCGCGGTGGTCGATACAAGGCCGTCAATGATGTCTGTTCGGCAATGACTTGCGCCGTGATTTCAAAGCAGCCCAGATGTGGTGTCAGGAAAATCACGCCTTTATTGGCATCGAGTGCAGCTTGTGCCAGCGCCCAGTTTTCGATGCGCGCGGCGCGCAAAACACGTTGCGGTGCTGCGCACCAGATAAAGGGCAGTTCAAAAATGCCTTTGCCAGCCTCATTGACTGCAGTCACTAAATTCTGTTGATAGCCAGCGCGGCCGAGGTTTTCCTTGAGACGTCTGCGATATGACGGTGCACTCAGATAGACCAGCCAGCCTACGGCGATCCCGAGTAAATGGAGCAAGGGCAGCGGAAGAAAAGAAAGCAGGCGAAATAAGGGAAAAAGCATACTTGCCGTAAATTTGGGAGGGGCTATGAAGAAAACGCTGAAATTGCCGAATAATTTCAAGAGGCGTAAAATAGCACGAAAGCCGTCGAGTTAATGACAACTTGCGAGACGGGATACAAATTTCGCTAAAGCGTCGCAGGCTCTGAGATGAGGCCGCGACAAGGTTCAATCTCTAGCATGAAACAGGAGTCTGCATGTCCAACGAATTTCTTTTTACCTCTGAATCCGTCTCTGAAGGCCACCCAGATAAAGTGGCTGACCAAATTTCAGACGCTATTCTGGATGCCATCTTTACCCAGGACCCACAATCCCGCGTTGCCGCAGAAACACTGTGCAACACCGGTCTGGTTGTGTTGGCCGGTGAAATCACTACACTCGCCAACGTTGACTACATTGAAGTCGCACGTCAAACCATCAAGCGCATCGGCTACGACAATGCAGATTACGGCATTGATTACAAGAGCTGCGCCGTGCTGGTCGCTTATGACAAACAATCTCCCGATATCGCACAGGGCGTTGATGAAGGCCGTGGCATCGACCTCGATCAAGGTGCCGGCGATCAAGGCCTGATGTTCGGTTATGCCTGCGATGAAACGCCGGAATTGATGCCAGCAGCAATCTACTATGCGCACCGCATCGTTGAACGCCAGTCGCAGTTGCGCAAGGATGGCCGTCTGCCATGGCTGCGCCCGGATGCCAAATCACAAGTTACCCTGAAGTACGTTGATGGCCGTCCGGTTGCTATTGATACCATCGTGTTGTCAACCCAGCATGCGCCGGAAATGGAGCACAAGGCCATCGAAGAAGCGGCGATCGAAGAGATCATCCGTCCGGTGTTGCCTGCTGAATGGCTGAAAAATACCCGTTATTTGATCAATCCGACCGGCCGTTTCGTCATTGGCGGGCCGCAAGGCGATTGCGGCCTGACCGGTCGCAAGATCATTGTCGATACCTACGGCGGTGCTGCACCGCACGGCGGCGGCGCGTTTTCGGGCAAGGATCCATCCAAGGTTGACCGCTCGGCAGCGTATGCCGGCCGTTATGTGGCCAAGAATATCGTGGCTGCAGGACTGGCTTCGCGTTGCCAGATTCAGGTGTCTTATGCCATCGGTATTGCCAAGCCGACCTCGGTCATGGTGACTACCTTCGGCACCGGCAAGATCAGCGATGAAAAGCTGGCGCAACTGGTGCAAGAACATTTCGACCTGCGTCCCAAGGGCATCGTGCAAATGCTCGATCTGTTGCGTCCTATTTATCAAAAGACGGCAGCTTACGGTCACTTCGGCCGCGAAGAGCCGGAATTTTCGTGGGAGCGCACCGACAAGGCCGCAGCTCTGCGCGCCGCAGCCGGATTCTAAATGCATCCGCAGAGCGCCTGACGCTCTGCTTTACGGCAATCCGTTTTGCGACGGATTGCCGTTATGCGCTGGCATTGCGCATGAGAAGTGATTTACAATGTCTGTCCTTATCAAGGAGCGTTGCGACAAGACCCTGTCTTGCCAGGCTTGATATGGTTACCAAGCAACTGCGCTCACGTTACTTTTTTTCTGTTTCATTATGAAAGGAGGGCGTGAACAACGCCGCAGTCATGAATACCTCTTCCACATCGAATTTCCAAGATTATGTGATCGCCGATATCGGCCTGGCCGCATGGGGTCATAAAGAAATCCGCATCGCCGAAACTGAAATGCCTGGCCTGATGGCCATTCGCGAAGAATTTGCCGCCGCACAGCCGCTCAAGGGCGCACGCATCACCGGCTCGATTCACATGACCATCCAGACCGCTGTGCTGATCCAGACCTTGGAAGCGCTGGGTGCCACGGTGCGTTGGGCATCGTGCAACATCTACTCGACGCAGGATCACGCGGCTGCCGCTATCGCCGATGCCGGCACCCCAGTGTTTGCGTTCAAGGGTGAAAATCTGGACCAGTATTGGGAGTTCACGCACCGCATCTTTGAATGGCCGGGTGCGGCAGACCAGCAAGCCAACATGATTCTCGACGACGGCGGCGATGCCACCCTGTTGTTGCATCTGGGCACACGTGCCGAAAAAGACGCATCGGTGCTCAATGACCCGAGTTCGGAAGAAGAAATCTGCCTGTTCAATTCGATCAAGAAGCGCCTGGCCTCGCACAGCAACTGGTATTCCTCGCGTCTGGCACAGATCAAGGGCGTGACCGAAGAAACCACCACCGGCGTGCATCGCCTGTATCAGATGCACAAGGATGGCAAGCTGGCTTTCCCGGCCATCAATGTCAATGATTCGGTCACCAAGTCCAAGTTCGACAATCTGTACGGCTGCCGTGAATCGCTGGTGGATGGCATCAAGCGCGCCACCGATGTCATGATCGCTGGCAAGGTCGCCGTCATCGCCGGTTACGGTGACGTCGGTAAGGGTTCGGCACAAGCCATGCGCGCCTTGTCGGCGCAAGTCTGGGTCACCGAAATCGATCCTATCTGTGCACTGCAGGCGGCCATGGAAGGCTATCGCGTGGTGACCATGGATTATGCGGCGGAACATGGCGATATTTTTGTGACATGTACCGGCAACTATCATGTGATCACAGAGAATCACATGAAGAAGATGAAAGATCAGGCGATTGTCTGCAACATCGGCCACTTCGACAATGAAATCGAAGTTGCCGCGCTCAAGCAATACACCTGGGAAAACATCAAGCCGCAAGTGGACCACGTGATTTTCCCTGACGGCAAGCGCATCATCCTCTTGGCCGAAGGTCGTCTGGTCAACCTCGGCTGCGGTACCGGCCATCCGTCGTATGTGATGAGCTCGTCGTTTGCCAACCAGACCATTGCCCAGATCGAATTGTTCGTCAATACCAAGAACTATCCGATCGGCGTCTATACGTTGCCAAAACATCTTGATGAAAAGGTCGCACGTCTGCAACTCAAGAAGCTCAACGCCCAATTGAGCGAACTGACTGCAGAACAAGCAGCCTATATCGGCGTGAAATCAGACGGCCCTTACAAGCCGGAACATTACCGCTATTAATCTGCTTGCTTGGCACGGCGGCGCGCGTTGTTGGTGCGCGCCGTTGTTGCGTCAACTTGAAGGATGTCCCATGTTGTTGCTGCTTACCTGGTTGATCAATGCCCTGGCGTTACTGGCGGTGCCTTATCTGATGCATTCGGTGCAAGTCGATAGTTTCGGCGCTGCGCTGGTTGCGGCGCTGATTCTGGGTTTTGTTAATACGCTGCTGCGCCCTATTTTGGTCGTGTTGACCTTGCCGGTCACCTTGCTCACGCTGGGTTTGTTCGTCCTGGTCATCAACGGTCTGATGTTCTGGGTGGTGGCGCAACTGGTCGGTGGTTTCCACGTCGCAGGTTTCTGGGCTGCGGTCGGTGGTGCTTTGTTGTACAGCATCGTCTCTTGGGCACTGTCCACGCTATTGCTTAAATCCAGGCGTAACTGATGGTCTGCGGATCACCTTAGTCATGACACCACATAATTTCAGTATCGAGTTTTTTCCGCCCAAGACGCCGGAAGGCACGGAAAAACTACGCATTACCCGCGCCAAACTGGCCGAGTTGCATCCCAAGTATTTTTCGGTCACCTTCGGTGCCGGCGGTTCAACCCAGCAAGGTACGCTCGACACGGTGCTGGAAATCCTAGGCGAAGGCCATGACGCCGCGCCGCACTTGTCTTGTATCGGTAGTTCGCGCGCCACATTGCGTACCATCCTCAACGAATACAAGGGGCATGGCATCAAACGCCTGGTCGCATTGCGCGGCGATCTGCCCAGCGGCTACGGCGCGGTGGATGTCGCCTCGGGTGAATTCCGTTATGCCAATGAACTGGTGGAATTCATTCGCGCAGAAACCGGTGACTGGTTCCATATCGAGGTCGGCGCCTATCCCGAAATGCATCCTCAGGCCAAATCGCCGCAGGACGACGTCCAGCAGTTCGTACGCAAGGTCAAGTGTGGTGCCGATGCTGCCATTACCCAGTATTTCTACAATGCCGATGCCTATTTTCATTTCATTGAGCAGACCCAGAAGCTGGGCGTCGATATTCCTGTCGTGCCCGGTATCATGCCGATCACCAATTACTCGCAATTGATGCGGTTTTCCGATATGTGCGGCACCGAAATTCCGCGCTGGATTCGTCTCAAGCTAGCCAGTTATGCCGACGATACGGAGTCCATCCGCGCCTTTGGCCTTGATGTCGTCACGCAACTGTGTGAGCGCTTGCTGCACGGCGGTGCACCGGGCCTGCATTTCTACAGCCTCAATCAAGCCAATGCGACCATGTCGATCTGGCAACGGCTGGTCGATTGAAGTGCTAGAGGCAATAAAAACAAAGCCGGCATGCTTGCGCTGCCGGCTTTTTTCATGTCTGGAGGCTGGGACGGTCACAGTCCCGTGATGATCAGGTCCAGCGCGATGTCGTGCGCTTCTCCGGCAAACTCTGCCAGTGCCTCACGATAAGCGACGCCGATACTGATGGGCCGCGGTTGCCGCGCCAGTGTGCGGTCGTAATAGCCGCCTCCGTAGCCAAGCCGGATACGTTGTGCATTGAAACCCAGACAAGGTATCAGCAGTGCTTGCGGCTGCGCCAGCACCTTCGTTGCCGGTACCAAGGTGCCCAAGGCATCCTTGACGAGTACTTCGCCCGGCACCCAGCGCACGAAATCGAGCGGCTCACCGCTGCCGCGAATAATTGGCAACGACAGGTGCACGCCTTTGGTGGCGAGCGCGTTATAGAGCGAATGCAGATCGGGTTCCTGCCGTATTGGATGATAGACACCTAGGCTAGTGACTGGATGCATCCGCAGCCAGTCCAGCAATTGCGCGCAGATTGCGGCTTCGGCGGCGGCTTTGCGCTCGGCACTGAGTCCGCGCCGCAGTACCAGCAGTTGGCTGCGCAACAAGGACTTCGCAGAGGGATCCTCTGGGGAACCGCTATCGCCCAGTATTGTCGTTGTTGTCATCTGTTTCAATCTAAGGTTGTCTAAGAATGCTATTAAAGAAATGCCTGGCTATCGCCGTCTGTACAGCTGCCATGGCTATCAGCCTTGCTATGCCGGCACACGCGGCACTGCCCGCCAATGCCACTGCGGATGACATTTTCCTGGCCTTGCGCGATGCGGTGCGCGCCGACGATTCAGCAAGCGCACTGAGCTTGGCCGCACGTTTGCCGGACTACGTCATTGCCTCTTACGTTGACTATTATCGCCTCAAGCCACGGGTTCGTGACTTCACCGCGCCGGTCGCAGAAATACGTGACTTTCTGACGCGCTACGAAGGCAGCGCCATTGCCGATCGTTTGCGTAATGATTGGTTGTTGGCCTTGGGCAAGAATGGTGACTGGGCCACCTTCGACGAGCAATATCCCCTGTTCGTGCTCAATGATGATGCGCAGGTCAAGTGCTTCGCGCTCAATTCGCGCGCGCTCAAAGGTCAGAACGTCACCGACGAAGCGCGTGCAGCGCTGACCAGCCCCAAGGATTTCGGTCAAGGTTGCACCGATCTGATCGCCACCCTGTTGCAGAATCGTCAGTTTGACGAAAATGATCTGTGGGCTCAACTGCGTCAAGCGGTGGAAGCCGGCAATATCTCGGTGGCACGGCGCATGGCGACGGCGCTGCCTGACAATACCGCGGCCACGCTGGCGCAGGCGATCAACAAGCCTGCATTGATACTGGCGCGTGGGCCTGGCAAGAGCCGCACGGCGCATGAACTGTATATCATTGCGCTCGGTAGCGCCGCCCGCAACAATGCGCAACAAGCCGCCATCTTGCTCAGTACGATGAGCGCACTGACGCCATCAGAGCAGGCCATTGCCTGGGCGCAAGTGGCTTTGCCGGCGTCAATGAAGCTGATGCCTGAAGCGATCAATTACTGGAGCAAGACCGATGATGCGACGCTGTCCTATGAGGCGTATCAGTGGAAAGCGCGGATTGCACTGCGCGCCGGTGACTGGAAAATGGTCAGAGCGACAATCGAAGCCATGCCTGCCAGCCTGCGCAGCGATATCACCTGGATTTACTGGCTGGCGCGCGCCTTGCGCCAGGATGGCCAGAACGAAGCGGCGCAGCGGCTGTTTCAGTCGATTGCCTCCAACGTCGGCTTCTACGGCCAATTGGCGACCGAAGAGCTAGGCAGGAAAATTGTCATCCCGCCTGGCCCGCCGCCGCCGACTGCCGCCGAGCTGGCACCGATGGCGCAGAATGCCGGTTTCAAGCGATCGCTCAAGTTTTATGACCTGAACATGCGTTTCGAAGGCATTCGCGAGTGGAACTGGGAATTGCGCAAGATGAATGACCGTCAGTTACTGGCGGCGGCCGAATTTGCCCGCCAGAGCGATGTGCTCGACAGGATGGTCAACACCTCGGATCGGACTCGCAGCACCATGGATTTCACGCAGCGCTTTCCCGCTCCGCATCTGGCCGAGATGAGTGCCAACACGGCGCCGCTGGGACTGGAAAATGCCTGGGTTTATGGCCTGATCCGTCAAGAATCACGGTTTATCAAGAATGCCCAGTCCTACGTCGGTGCCTCCGGCCTGATGCAACTGATGCCATCGACCGCCAAATATGTCGCCAAGAAAATTGGCATGGTGCAATTCACACAAGATCAAATCAATGATATCGGTACCAATCTGCAGCTCGGCACCAATTATCTCAACATGGTATTGGGCAATCTGGATGGTTCCCAGGCGCTGGCCACAGCCGCCTACAATGCTGGTCCAAGCCGCCCGCGTAGCTGGCGTTCGACCTTGCCGGGACCGGTCGAAGGGGCAATTTTCGCCGAAACGATTCCCTTTAATGAGACGCGTGGCTACGTCAAGAACGTGATGTCCAATGCCACTTATTACGCGGCTATGTTCGAGAACCGGCCACAATCCTTGAAACAGCGGCTGGGCACGATCGCTCCCAAGGTCAATACGCCGACTGACTTGCCCTAGGGCTTGCGCCTGCGGTTGCGTCATGCGCGCCAAACCGCCGGCCGCGATGCGGATTCATTCATGCAAGTTCATTGATGCAATAGCTGCTTGCTTCGAGCAAGGGCAAGCGAGGAAGGGACGTGGCAATGAGATACAAGAATATCTTGATGATTGGCGGCACCGGTTTCATCGGTAGCCAGGTAGTGGCGCAACTGGCGCGCAGTGGCGTCTCCAGAGTTACGGTGCCCAGCCGTCGCTATGAGTCCAGCAAGCACTTGCTGGTGATGCCGACGGTGCGCACGGTGATTGCTGACGTGCATGACGAGGCGATGCTCGACCAACTGTTCGAGGGTGTTGACGCGGTAGTGAATCTGGTCGGTATTTTGCAGTCGCGGCGGGGCCCTGCCGGCAGCGCCTATGGCCCTGATTTTGCCCGCGTGCACGTTGCCTTGCCGCAAAAAATTGTTGCCGCATGTCGCCGCCACGGGGTCCAACGCCTGGTGCATGTCAGCGCCCTCGGCGCCGCTATCGAGGCGCCCTCGATGTATTTGCGCTCCAAGGCCGCTGGCGAAGCGGCGGTCTGGGCCGAGCACGAGCTGGCTACC
>Ga0302152_10001112_pt1 | contig 11914 bp, 10 predicted proteins | sample I_Bog_N2_1_FD_192434 | JGI IMG/M metagenome (GOLD analysis project Ga0302152, IMG submission 192434) | Peat permafrost microbial communities from Stordalen Mire near Abisko, Sweden - I_Bog_N2_1 | ecosystem: Environmental > Terrestrial > Soil > Wetlands > Peat | place: Sweden: Abisko, Stordalen...
GACGGCGATGATCCGGGCCAATCAGCATCCGCATCATATGCGGCACAACAAGACCAACAAAGCCAATATTACCACTCACACAGACCCCCGTCGCTGTTGTCATGGAAGCCAATATCAGCAAAAACAATCGAAAGGGCATCACTTTCATACCAACAGCCTTCGCCTCCACATCCCCAAGCACAAGGATATTTAAATGGCGCGCCATAAGAAGCATTACGGTAATCCCACCACAAATAGGTCCTACCGCCAAAAGTACATGTTCCCACCGTCTATAGTCAAGTCCACCGATTGTCCAAAACAAATACTGCTGCATTTTCTGTTCATTCATCATTGTCAATATGCCCGATGTCAGTGCCCCAAGTAGCATGCCAACGACAACACCAGATAAAAGTAAGGTCATGACTGGTATACGTCCATGACGCATTGCTAAAAACACTGTAAGTGTCACAGCTAAAATTGAACCGCCAAAGGCAAAAAACGGCATGTAGAACATACTGATCTCCGTAAGCCCTAATGCAATTGCAATAACAGCACCAACAGATGCTCCACTAGAAACGCCAATTATCCCTGGATCCGCCAGTGGATTGCTAAAAACCCCCTGCATAACCGCTCCAGATGCTCCCAATCCAGCCCCAACAAGAAGCCCGATAAGTGTGCGCGGCATCCGAATATGATATAGCACCGCCTGCTGTTCTGGTGTAAACGGAATATCTGCAAAAAACGGAAGATGCAATTCATGGCATAGCATTGCTAAAATATTTTCAAACGGAATATCAATTTGCCCCCACGATAAGGAAATAAGAGAAATTACAAAGAAACACACAAATAAGAGGGAGAAAAAACCTGTCATTTTTTTCATCTAAATTGCTCCTCGCTTTGGCATTCATCCGTAACTGTATTCACAGCGTCAATTCTAGATAAAAGTCTTTCCATTGAAACATCTCTATCCTCATGAACCGTAAACACCTCAATATTGCCTGTTAACGGATTCTTGACGACTTTTACGGTCACACCATAGGCTTTGCTTAAATTTTTTTCGGTAAGAACCTCATCAGCCGTACCATTGGCAATCACACCACCTTTACCTACAAGTATAATTCGAGAACAAAAACGAGCCGCCAATGCCAATTCATGGACCACCATTATCACAGTTTTACCAGCCCGGCACATATTTTGACAAAACCAAAAAATTTCTTCCTGATAAAAAACATCCAGTCCAGTTGTCGGTTCATCAAGAAAAAGAATGGGCGTCTGCTGCGCGAGAACCTTCGCCAAAAGTACACGTTGACGCTGCCCGCCTGAGATCGCATGCATCGTCTTATCGGCAAGATCCCACACACCTGTATATTCCATACAAGCACGAACAATTTCCCAATCCTTTGCACTTTCTTTCTGCCACCATTTTAAATGTGGATAACGCCCTGCAAGAACAATCTCTTTTGCCGTATAACCAAAAGCAATCTCTGCATACTGTTGTAAATAGCCAACCTGACAGGCAAAATCATGTGCTGTAAGCTCCTGTACTTTTCGGCCATTTATTTCCACTAAACCTGTTAGCACAGGCAAAAATCCCCTCATTGTCTTTAAAAGGGTGCTTTTGCCTGCGCCATTCGGCCCAATCAAGCCAACCATTTCACCTTTGTTAATAGCAAAAGACACCTTGTCCAATACAGGCTGTTTGAGATAACCAACACTTATATCTTCAACCTTTACTACCACCTCTGTAGCCATGCTTTTTCAACCACCAATCTTCAAAAGGAAAATGCCGCACTGTTTGCTTCATCAAATACTCTTCCTACTTCTTTTTTCCATTAGTTTCGCAAAAAAAGCTTTCGCCATTAAAGACAAAAGCTTGAATATCACATAGAAAAAATTACCTATTAATAAAGTAAAAAATCCTGACACTATGTCAGGATTTTCATACGTAAATAAATAGAACTATTCCATATAAAATCTCCATCCCCATCACTCGCGGGTCTAACGGTGATTGTTAAATAGGCAGTTCTCCTGGCTCTAGATCATTGCTCCTCCACGCCTTCCCAAAGCTTGCACTTCAGTGACATCTTGTGAATTTACTCCCTAATACAGTGGCGGGACCGCGTTGGTTTTACACCAAACTTTCCTATTAAGTCTTTTCAGACACCTATTTCCGTTCTATTCAATTTTTAAAATTTATTTTTATTTCTTTTTCATATGGTGAACAACTGGAGTAACTGGTTCATTTTCCAATGCGTTCCATGATTCATTCGCACGATCAACGAAAAGCTTACGAACATTTTCATTTTCACCAGCGCCATGGATATATGTATCTACTTTAAACCCTGCTTTTTCTAAAACGGATTTGTGTGAATCTGTATCCGCGCCTGCCATATCATTGTTGGCATGATCACCAGCAACCATCATACCAGGAATCAATGTAACATGTTTAATTCCTTTTTCTTTTAATTTTGGAATAATCGTTTCTAAACTTGGCCATCCTTCAACTGTATAAAGAAACACATTATTCATTCCCATTTCATCGATACGAGCCTGTACAACTGAATAATATGCATTACCCGGATGCGGTGTACCATGCTGCATTATTAATATAGCATCTTTTTTCCCTGTTTTAGGAAATTCTGATTTGAATGCATTTAAGAATTCTGTAACATCATCTCTTTGTTTTTCCTGTCCGGTCCAATACATTAAAGATGTTCCCAATGTCATTTTTTTGAAGTCAGTTTTGTATAAATCAAAAATTGCACTATCATATGCATATTCCATTCCTGGAATCAGATCCAGCGACGTAAGAGCTATACGAGTATAACCTTCTTGTTTTAACTCAGCCAAAGCTTCTTCTGGTGTCTGAATTTTAATGCCTTCTTTGGCCTGAATACGATCAACGATAATATGAGAAGTAAACGCCAGTACCACTTTCGTATCAGGATGTGCTGCTTGGATATCTGCAACCGTTTTTTCAATGGTTGCTTTACGGGATTCCTTGAAGGTCGTACCAAAACTCATGACAACAATAGCATCTTTATTTTCTAAATCTTTCATTTCAGGATTTTCAAAAACACGAACCCCAATTTCTGCTGCCTGTTTTAAAGCTGGCGTTGCATCTTTAACCGCTGGATTTAGTTCATAACTTGCATAACTCGTCGTCATTCCCACACCAACAAAGGCAGCACATGCCAGAGATGTAATAAGCATTTTTTTCCAATTTTGTTTCATTCTTTCTCCTCCTAAAATAAATACATGTTAGTAGAGTTAATGCTCTAATAACACCAAATAAAACTAAGCTCGCTGCAACTTTCACCTCCATCTTGTATGAATCGTTTTTTTTACAAAACATACGTATTATTTTCAAGATATATAAAAGCTGCATCTGCAACTATTCTTGAAAAAGGCATGTTCCAATATAAATTGGAACACGTAAGCACTGCAAGGCATAAAATATATGAATAATCTTCTCCTGTAAAAGCTGCTAAACAGGAAAAACTTTTCGACAAAGTACTAGCCTAACAAAAAGACCTCTTTTTGCGCGAGCAAAAGAGGTCTTTTTGTTAAATAAAAACACGGACATAAAAAAATCTCGACAATTGTCGAGACTCATAGGCTTAATATGCAGTATTCCTATAAATCCCCTTCCCATCGCTCGCGGGTCTAACGGTGACTGTTAACTGGGCAGTTCTCCTGGCTCTAGATCATCATTTCTCCACGCCTTCCCAAAGTTTTCTACTTCAGTGACATTTTGTGGATTCACTCCCTAATACAGTGGCGGGACCGCGTTGGTATTCTATCCAACTTCCCTATTAAGTCCTTTCGGACACCCAATTCAATCGATATGAAATTATCTATAAATCAGTTTCTCTGTTTATACTAGCATTATCATTTTATATTGTCAACAGACCATCCATAAAATAATTAACATAAAAGTGATTTCCTTAAGTATCAACTCAAGTATGGTATCTATCTTTCAGTCTGTGAATCGAAAGCATACTTTTATTCATACTTTATGTTGTTTTTTTAGTATTACTAAACAACTCAACAATGGCAAAGAAAGGGCTACCTCAGCAATTATAATACCATCTGGATTTGATAAAAGTGGTGCAATCAGTCCAATAATGGAAAAAATAAAAATTGCAGTCGGCCATTTCCATGCAGAATCCAGCCCTGGTAGATTGTTTCGTCGCTGTAAGGTAATATGCACTTTTTTTATTGGTTTTTTTCGTTTCTTCTCAAAATAGATCCAGAGTCCTGAGATAATTGTTCCCATGGTAAGTATTAAATAACATAACCATAACATTTTCAGAAAAAGTGTGGGATGATTATGAATATGAAAGTTTAAAAATACTGCAGCAATAAGAAGATATTTCGGCAATGGCTGCGTATAAAAGAAATCAGTTGCATCAAATCCATTGAGCAGCACCTTTTGCCCCATAAAATCTTCTTTTGTTGCCTTATCTGGTGTCAGATAAAATGCATAATAATTTTTTCCTTGCTCAGGATATTCAACCGAAAGAAGATTTCGATCTGGGTATGTCTGTTGAATCCATCTCATCGCCTCTGAAAAAGAGCGCTGGCTTCCCCCAGACGGTAGTTTCGAAAAGTATTGATTTCCTTGCATTTCTATCGTATGAAGATAACTACCATAACCAATTGAAAAAACTACAATCATTGTTCCACTGATGCACAATACCAATGACCAAATTCCAGCAATCATACCAATAAATTTATGACTATCAGCTAAAAACAAACATTTACTAAAATTACGTATTGTCCCCCATGATATTTTTGTCATCATGGGCCAATAAAGGATCAAGCCTGAAAAAATCGAGCCAGCACTAAGTGCACAAAAAAGTCCCAAAAACATCATTCCCTCTTGCCCTAAACCAAGCCGTAAATGCAAAATGTGCATCCAATGCATAAAACTTGTCACAAGCGGATATTTTACGGCAACATGAGTATGATCAAATATGATATTACTTGTTGGATCAAAACCTAGCTGTTGCCCCCCATTTTCATTCGCGCGTGGTCTGGTTGAAGTTCGCCAGGATTTTCAACACGAAAAAGCAACTGTCCTTTTTCAGCATCTGCCGAAATTGCCTTTATCACTTTCTGAGGATATTGCTGGGAAAGTTGTAACTTGCCCGAAGGTAACGCATTCCATAAATCAGCGTAGTCTGCCATATGCTCTGGCATTTCTGTCACTATATTCCATGTTGCAATTTCATCTTTAAATAATAACGGCAAACCAGTTATGCACAATAGCAGAAAAAACGCTGCACATAGCAAGCTCACCCAACGATGAATACGATATAGCCACGAACGATTCACTAAAAAAATTTTCATACTAAAAAGTTCTCCTTAAAAAATAAAATACATAAAAAACGAGCTTTCTCACGCAAAGAAAAGCTCGTTGTAAATCTACAAAAAACAAATCCCCCTCCCCATCACTCGCGGGTCTAACGGTGACTGTTAACTGGGCAGTTCTCCTGGCTCTAGATCATTGCTCCTCCACGCCTTCCCAAAGCTTACGCTTTAGTGACATTTTGTGAATTCACTCCCTAATACAGTGGCGGGACCGCGTTGGCATACTACCAAACTTCTCTATTAAGTCCTTTCGGACACCCAATTCAATCAATATGAAATTATCTGTAAATTAATTTATTTGCTTATAGTATCATCGTCATTTTATATTGTCAAGGATTGTGTAATATAAGTTATGTGTATCATCTTAAAAATAAATACTGCGAAACATATTGTTAATCCGTACTTCAATTTCCATAAGTTTACAATATTTATTATAAATTCAGCTTTCTTTCATAATTATTAGTTAGTATAAATAATAATATTACTATTTATAAGATGTATATTTTAGTAAATAAATATACAATAAAAAATTTTGCAGGTTTTTTAGTCGTGATTTTAATTTCTATTATTTTAAAAAGTATCATAATATAATGTTTTTGCAAGGAGCGCTTGTTGATGAATCGTCGAAATTTTTTAATCTATACATTTTATGTTTTGAATCTTTCTTATTTTTTACCAGAAATTATATTTAGTAAGAAAAGCTATGCTGGGGTAGCGAAGGTAAATAGCAAACCTCCTTTTATTAAAGAAACTTTTCTTAAATTCGCCAGTCCCTTAGTAAATCGTGCTGAAACCAATATGATTATCATTCATCATATTGGTGGTACAGATCGTGATGTTTCGGCAGCTGAAGTGCATCAATGGCATCTGGACAATGGTTGGGCTGGTATTGGATATCATTATATTATTCGAAAAAACGGAACAATTGAGCGTGGTCGTCCGCAAAATACGATAGGTGCGCATTGTTACCACTATAACCGCACTTCTATAGGCATCAACCTTGTGGTGATTTTGAAATTTTGAGTCTCGTACTATGTCAAAAAAAGTGCATATTAAAACAATTTAATGCGATGCGACCGCTTCTAGACAATTCTTTTAATCTACAATCCCCTTGGGGGGTTAAAGAAGTTTTCTTTTATGCCACAAAGAAAAAAAGCAGCGCAACCAACGTGATCTTTAATGGCCGTTGGTTGCGCTGTTATTTTTTACAGTAGCTCCAATTTACGCTGCATCTTTTTTATAAAATTTCTTGCAGCCTCAAAATCTGCTTCACTAGGGTGCTTTGCCGCCTCCGTCCAACGTTTTTTATTTTCTTCACTCGGTGCATGTGGATCATTTTCCGCCGCTCCCACTCGTCTAGCTAAAAGGGCGGGATTTATCTTTCCTTGGCAAGTAAATGTACCTAAAATACTACAACCATCACCTAATAAATAAGCTGCCCTGGCCAAACTCGTCGCAGCATGCTCAGAGCCAGGCAAAGCGCCATGCGTAGCAAATAAAACAACTTTTTTATCTCGCAACTTTGGTAAGAATTCCATAGTTTTTGGATCAGGACCACCACGCGTGAGCCAATAACCAACTACAATTACATCATATGCAGCAAAATCAAGCGAAGCTTCATTGACGGGCTGCAATTTTGATCCAGTCGGTAAAACTTCAAACATCACCGCACCAACCCGTTTTGTATTCCCTGTCACCGAAGAATAGGCCACTAACCATTTTGTCATAAAAAATCGTCCTCACCTTCATGCAAATATAAACTATCGTACATACCGCTTTGTAATTATAAAACAAAGGGTAAGACAACGCGGTGATAAAAAGCACACAAAAAGCAGCAAATTTTACAATCTGCTGCTTTTTGTGTGCAATCAATAATTTTATTTTACAATCAATTTTGCATCGGTTGATCCAGGCTTAGATGAACAGTGACAACCCGCTGAACAACCGCCTCCGCTAGAACCACAGCACTCGCTTTCACCTTTAAACAAACTCCGATAGAGTTTGCGCAAGCCAATCCCAAAAAGCCCAGCAACTATTAACCCAATGACAATCGTAGAAATTGTACCTGTTGACATAAAATCCACCCCTTTCAACTCTAAACAAAAGTGACTAAGTATACTCGTTATTCAAACCCCAACAAACGACCAATTTGATACACCAGTAAAGACACAACCCAAGCTGTCGCAAATGTATATGTTGCGGCAAAAGCAACCCATTTCCATTTGCCCGTTTCTTTTTTTATTGTCCCCATAGCGGTAACGCAAGGCGTATACAGCTGTGAAAAAACCATAAATGACAAGGCAGATAATGCTGTAAAAGATGCCCCCATACTGGTACCCATAAGCTGTGATGCCGTATTGACTGCCTCTTCAGCCTCGGATGAAATATCCGCTACTCCATAAAGAATTCCAATGGTCGAAATAACAGATTCTTTCGCCAAAATACCAGTAACAATTGCCGCCCCTGCTTCCCATGAAGAAAAGCCTTGAAAAGCAAAGATAGAAGCCATTCCTGCACCAATTGATGCCATAAAACTTTCACTCATATCTTCCGTTGGACCAGTAAAATTATAATTACTCAAAAACCAAATGACAACTGACATCGCCAGAATAATCGTACCAGCTTTAACCAGATAGCCCTTCCCCTTATCCCATGTTTCTAATAAAACAGTCTTCATATCCGGCATTCTATATGGTGGAAGTTCAAGCAAAAATGTACTTTCTTCATCTTTAAAGGTTGTTATATTTAAAATCTTTGCCATTATAATAGCCATCACTACACCAACAATATACATACAAAAAACAACATTTGTCGCATTCTCAGGAAAAAACATTGCTGCAAACAGTGCCATAATCGGCAGTTTTGCGCCACAAGTCAAAAATGGTGTAATCAGTATAGAAATCATACGATCTTTTTCCGAATCAAGTGCTCTGGCACCCATAATCGCCGGAACACCACAACCAAACCCCATAATCAATGGCATAACACCTTTACCAGTCAAACCAGCACGACGCATGATTGGATCCATAATAAAAGCAACACGTGCCATATAACCGGTACCATCCAAAAAGCTCAAGCAAAAAAACAGTGTAAAAATAAGTGGTACAAACGTGAGGACACTGCCCACACCAGCAATAATACCATCGACAATTAAAGATTTAAGCCAATCCGCAACACCTAACGAAACTAAAGAAGCTTGCATCCATGGAGATATGGAATCAGACATTAAATCTTTTAATCCATCTGCCATTGGTTGTCCAATCCAAGTAAATGTAATTTCGAATACTGCATAAATCAAAAGTAATAAGAGCGGTAACGCTAAAAAACCATTGGCAAAAATGCGATCAATTTTTTCTGAAGTGCTAGCTCCCACATCAGTAGTTATAACAGATTTCGCTATGATCTGATCAATCAGTGCATAACGAAGAGCAATAATCTCTTCTTCGACCTGTTCTTTATTTTTATTATTTGCTGCAATTTCTTGTACTTTAGCAATATGATCTTCAATCAGTGAACTATGATGATAGTTGCTCATTACCGTATCTGTAAATACGCCTAATAAATTTTTAATGCTTTTGCTGCTTCTGCCTACTGTTTCAACAACAGGCATACCAAACTGTTGCTCAAGAATTTTGGTATTAATTTTAAAACCACGTTTTTTCGCTTCGTCCATCATATTTAGATCAATAATAACTGGAATACCATATTCAAGAAATTGAATAGTTAAAAATAAATTACGGGATAAATTAGATGCATCCACAACATCTACTACGACATCCGGTTTTTCTTCTAATAAATAATCTATGACTATTTTTTCTTCCGGTGATCTTGCATTAATACTATATGTTCCCGGTAAATCAATAACCGAAATAGCCCGATCATTATGTCTCGTATACCCGACTTTTTTATCAACCGTAACGCCCGGCCAATTTCCTATTTTCTGTCTTGCACCTGTTAACTCATTAAAAATTGTTGATTTGCCCGTATTAGGGTTACCTGTTAATGCAACGGATAGAGTTGCCATTCGCATCCACTCCTCATGTTTTGATTTTTTATTACAAAGCACTTACTTGAATTTTTTCTGCATCGGCAAGTCGCAGCGATAAATTGTAGGACCGAATGGATATAGCCATCGGATCACCAAGTGGAGCAGACGGTAACACTTTAACCGTAGTTCCTTTTATTAAGCCCATGCTCATTAGTCGTTGTTTTAAAGATGAGTGTTCTAAGCTCTCTATTTTCACCGTCATACCCGGTGTGGCATCTTTTAATGTCATTTTCCTAGCCTCCATTTAAGTGATAATGATTATGATAGCCTTTATCATGTAACTAATATTAAAACGAATCTGCTTTTTTGTCAAGTCAATTGATAAACATTTTCAATGTATTCACAAAAAAGCAAAGATCTAGTAAAATACTCTTTTTAAAGTATTCCATTAAATCTTTGCTTTTACATCATTTTTTAAGAACTGAAACAACTTTCACTCTGTTTTTACTAAGGAAATTGGGACTAAAACCTTATTCCCTAAATGATTTGTAAAAAAATCAGCGGTAACACCAAAAACATTTTCCAACAGTTTCGCTGTTAGTACTGTCTGTGGATAACCTTGTGCGAATACACTCTGATCTTTGATAACTACAAGGTCATTTGCATATTGCAATGCCTGATTAATATCATGTAAGACCATGATTATAGTAATTTTATATTTTTGAGTAAGACTGTCTATAATCTGCATCACTTCAAGCTGATGGGCTATATCCAAATAAGTTGTTGGTTCATCCAAAAGCAAAACTTTGGGATTTTGTGCCAAAGCCATTGCAATCCAGGTCCGCTGGCGTTCCCCACCAGACAAGGTAGTGACTAAACGATCCTTAAATGCCTCTATCTGTGTCTGTTGCATGGCCCATTCGACACATTGCTGATCTTCTTTTTCATTTCTTGCAAACCACTGTTGATAAGGAAAGCGACCATATTGAACAAGCTCACCCACTGTCAAATCAGCTGGTACAGACGGATCCTGTGGCAAGATTGCCAGATTACGTGCCAGCTTTTTTTTACTAAATTCTTTAATATCTCTGTTTTCAAATAAAACCTGTCCTGTAATATTGTTGTTAAGTCCAGCCAAGGCCTTTAAAAGTGTTGATTTACCGGAACCATTCGGACCGATAATAGCAGTGGTCCTGCCTGCTGCAAAAGACAGATTAATCTTTGTTAAAATCTCTTTATGCTGGATTTTAACTGTCAAATCTTGCGTTTTCATAATGGTCATCAGAGTTCCCTCCTCAACAAAAACAGAAAAAACGGAGCCCCAATAAATGCCATGATAATGCCCACTGGTAATTCAATAGGTGCAAAAGCAATGCGGGCAAAAGTATCACTGATTGTCACAACGCTCATTCCAAGTAGAGCTGCCGCTGGCAATAAAAATCGATAATCCGAGCCAATAATGAGTCTAGCGGCATGTGGTACGATTAGACCAACAAACCCCAGAAGACCAACCACCGCTACAGCGCTCGCTGCCAAAAGTGCTGCAACTGCTGTCATCACAATACGTGTCACTTCGACATGAAGCCCTAATCCTCTCGCAATTTCATCACCTAATTGCAAAATATTAAGCTGACGTGAACCTAAAAAAGCAAATATCATCCCGGCAATCGCGTAAGGCAAAATAATTTCCACATGCGGCCAGCTTCTGGCTGAGAGCCCTCCGACGAGCCACATTAAAGCACCGCTTACGCGATCACTATAGAAAATCATCAAGGCGGAAATGCCGGAGCCTAAAAATGCTGATACAGCCACACCAGCTAAAATGACTCGTATGGGGCGAATGCCGCCTTTCCAAGCTAAGATATAGATGCAGATTGCCGCTCCCATTGCACCAATAAAAGCAGCTGGTGTAATGAGATATTCCATATGCGGATATAGTATCATAATAAGAACGCCCGTAAGCCCAGCACCGGATGATATGCCAATGATATGCGGATCAGCTAAAGGATTTTTCATTACAGCTTGTAAGATTGCCCCCGCTAATGATAAATTCATCCCGACCAAGGCTGCTACAATCGTTCTTGGCAAACGAATATTCCAGATAATCTGATCGTGTATCCCCACATTTTGTCCGAATAAAACCTGCAAAATCTCCTGCCAGGAAATTGCCACGGAGCCCAGCATGAGACTAAGTACCACGGCACCAACAGCAAAAAAGGCAAATACCAATAAAACTAGTATTCGCCACATATTTATGCTCATTCCAAATTTTTTATTTTTTGCTTTGACACTTTGCTTACTTTGCATCTTGAAATACCTCTGGATAAACCAATTTCGCCATAGTCTCAAAAGCCTTTGGATAATCAACCCCTGGATTTAGTAAAAATAAATTTTGTGGTAAAAAATAAAGTTGTTTGTTTTTTACCGCGCGCAATGAACTCCAGGCCGGATTATTTTCGATATTAGCAGACATGCTTTTTTTGATTTCATCCATTTTCCCCATACTGGTAACAAAAATAATATCTGGATCTTGCTCAGCCAGCGTTTCTAAACTATAAGGAGTAGCATCCG
>Ga0302152_10001135_pt1 | contig 11812 bp, 14 predicted proteins | sample I_Bog_N2_1_FD_192434 | JGI IMG/M metagenome (GOLD analysis project Ga0302152, IMG submission 192434) | Peat permafrost microbial communities from Stordalen Mire near Abisko, Sweden - I_Bog_N2_1 | ecosystem: Environmental > Terrestrial > Soil > Wetlands > Peat | place: Sweden: Abisko, Stordalen...
TCTTGGATGACGTGAAGAAGGCTTATGAATTCGTCAACAAGGGATTGCCATTCACGATGGGTTCCGCGGACGGGGCGGCGGTGAAGCGTTGGCTCAAGCAGAACAAGGAAGTGACGCGGGAGGAGTGGAGACGCGCCCTGGGCAACCGTTACAAGTCAGAGGGCGTGGTGAAGACTCAGGCTTTGTATCTGTGGATTGGGAGGCTTCTGGAGTATCTGGAAGCTCCTTTGGACAGGTACGGGAAGGTTATGCCGAACGGGATTGGAGGAAAAATTGGTCAAGCGATTGGGGTCGAGCAGAGCAATAACGATTCAAGGCGAGCAGCAGTTGCAGCCGCAGGAAGAAATTCTAAGTCCTGAGCAGGTACGAACGGACTTGGTAGCGGCATGGCTTGAGAAGTTTGGGTCGATAGCAGGGAAGGCGATCACGCCACAGTTGATAGCGGTCTACGTGGAAGCGTTGGCGGACATTGACGAGCGACGGCTTACGGCGGGGTTTGAAGAGTGCTTGAGGACGGTTACAGGTTGGCCGTGGCCCAGCACGGTGCGCGAAGCAAGCGAGTTGTGAGGAGGGTTACATGGGGTTGGTAAAAATTGCAAAGAGGACGACGAAGCTACTGGTTTCGACTCCTAATCTTTCGGTGATGCTACCAGGGGCATGTAACGCTAAGTGCGAGTTCTGCTTTTGGAACCGTGACCAAGATGCGAACAAGTTTCCGATGATGAAGTTTGGTGAGCGGCTGGCTGCAATTCTCGATGCTCTACCGAAAGAGTTTTCGCACGTTAGCGTGACTGGAGGGGAGCCTACCATCTCTCCGGTTCTTGAAGATGTGATGGAGGTTCTGAGGAAAAGAAAGAAGCGTTTCCCGAAAGTTGTTCTGACGACAAACGGTGTTCGTCTTCGGAAGCAAGAGGTAATCCTCTCTGGAGTTGTGAAACATATTAACATCAGCCGTCACCACGCCTCCGATACTCTCAACGAGAATATATTCAAGACGAAGAGTGTTCCATCAACCAGAGAACTTCGCGGCCTGATTGATGACATTCAATGGGCCGACATCTGTTTCAACTGCGTGGTGCCTCCAGATGTTTCTGTGAATTTCTGCCGGGAGTTCATTGACTACTCCAAGAACTTCAAGAATCTGGCGGCTGTCAACTTCCGTATCTACCACGATTCGATGGAAGATTGTCCGGCGATGGAGATGTTTGGGCGCGACTGGGGATTCAGGGATGTGAGTACCTGCCCGGTCTGTAAGGTGGCGCGAATGCAGGTTGGCGAGATGCAGGTCAACTGGAAGTATTCCGTCATGGAGCCGACGCAGCACTGGGATGGGATCTATGAGTTGGTAGTTCAGCCGGACGGACGGTTGACGGCGGATTGGGCTGGATTGTTGGAAGTAAAACCGGAGGAGATTCAAGGAGGAGTTATGGCAAAGTCGAAACGGGAGTTGGCGGAAGAACTTATCGAACTAGCGAAGCGTTTGCTTGAGGAAGACGACTCCAAGAAGCCCATCAATAAGCTCCGCAAGAAGCCCAGCCATCGTGTTGAGTATTCAGGTGGAAGTTGCCATTCACCGAGCGGCGGAGGGTGCCACTAAAATGGGGAAGCCGGTCAAGCAGTTGGGGAGCGGAGTGCCGGCGGACGCGCAGGCAGAACTCGCTATATTGGGGACGTTGCTTATAGAGAACGATACCTATTTTGACGCGATCGGCGACCTTTCAACGGAAGACTTCAGCCTCGACTCGCACAGGATCATCTTTGGCGCCATCGCTTCAATTATGGATGGGCTGGAGGAGGGGGTTCATCACGCGGACATTGTGACCCTTTCTCACGTTCTCCGCAAGCGCGGAGAGTTGGGAAGCGTAGGAGGCCAAGCGTATCTTGCGGGGCTGACAGAGGGAATCCCTCGCAGGTTGAATATCGAGGAGCACGTTAAGATCGTTCGAGAGAAGGCGAAGCTCCGGTTGTTGATGGAGGTGGGTAAGGGTCTGTACCAGTCAGCCGAGGCGCAGGGTATCAATTCCAGCATTCTGATTGAGGGAGTTCAGGAGAGGCTGATTCGGTCGGTGGCCGATGAGAAGTCGGATGCGATAAGTGCAGCGGAGGTGGTAGGGGCGATTGAAGCGGCCATTCTTTCCAAGCGGAACCAGAATCTTGAGAAGACGGCGCTGGACATGACCTGGGGGATTGAAGACCTCGACAAGAAGACGAAGGGGATTTACGGTGGGGAACTGACGATACTTGCGGCCGACAGCGGCAGCGGGAAAACTCAAGCAATGATGCAGATGGTTTTAGCGAACGCATTGGAGGGAATTCCGGTCGGGATATTCTCATGCGAGATGCCGAAAGAGAAATTGCTCCAGAGGCTCTACCCGTTGATGTCAGACATTCTGACGGCGGACCACATGAGAGATCCGCGGTTGATGAACATTCACACACACGTTCCTGAGTTGAAACGCATCTCGGCGGAGATTGCGAAGTTGCCAATCTGGATTGACGATACTTCTCCACTGTCAATTCAGAAGTTGAGGGCCAGGGCTAAGATGATGCGGCGCCGGCACGGGGTTAGAATCATTGCAGTGGATTACCTTCAATTATTGGAAAATCCGGGGAAGGTTGGGCCGGAGGAGACGCGAGGGGTGGTATTTGGACTGCGAGATCTGGCGAAAGGTGAACCGAACTGTGCTGTGATTGCGCTCAGTCAGTTCTCGAAAGAGCAGGGGGTCGTTAAAAAGAGGCACCGGACGAAGGGAGATCTTTACGGTGGGTCGGCAATCCATCATGCTGCTCAAAACATCGTCATCATCACGATGGAGGATTCGGAGAAGCGAGATCCGGGTGACGACCTCGATGTGGAGATCATGGTTGACAAGAGCAGAGAGGGAACGCGGGGACGAGTAACCTGCGTTTACAACAGGAAGAAGTTGAAGTTTGAGAACGCAATTCAGAAGGAGATGAAGTATGGCAATAGCGGAAGTTCTACAAATGCCGAAAGCTACAAAGACAGGTCAGCCGGCAGAGATTGATCCGGCTCAACGTGAACGGGAAGAGCAGGAGATCAAGGCTCGGAAGGAAGAGGCCACTTTCCACTACAAGCAGATCAAGCAGGCGTCGGTCTTGCAGTCGAGGAACAGCCTTCGGATTGGCTACCACGCCTTCGCCCTCAAGGAGAAGTCTTTGTGGGGGATGCTGGGCTTCAGGGACGAGCAGGAGGCGCGTGAGGCGGCCGGCGTTAAGGAAAGCACTTGGCACAACGTCATTCGCTTGGCCGAGTCTTTCAGGGGTTTGCCGGAGGAACTTTTCACCAGTATGAAGCTGGCAAATTGCAGCGAATTGGCGGACCTTCCAGAAGCGAAGCGGTTGGACAGGGAGTGGGTAGGGTGGGCGGCTGATGAGTCGATGAGAGTGTTCTCTGATCGGGTCGCTAAGGAGATGAACGGCAAGCAGAGAGATTCGGCCACCAAAGAACCCATCATCACCATGAAAATGTCGATGCCCGAAAGCCGCAGGACAGTGATTGAGGACGGGGCAAAGAAGTTTGCCGAGAAGCACGGTATGGACACTTCGGATGTGAGTAGGGTAATCGAGGTTATGGTGGTGGAGCAGTCGGAGGGTAAAACCCTCATCGGAGCCATCATAGGGGCCATCCAGAGCCTCAAGAGGGCAAAGGATGTAGCTGACTCAGGATTGAGTGTAGAGGAAGCTCTGGAGAAGGTTCTAGAGATCAACGACGCTATCATTTTGGAGTTCAGTGAGGTTTTGTCTCAGGCAGAACAAAAGAATAGCATAGCGGCGTAAACGGCTGTAGAATGGAGGTATCGGGCTTGCAGGCCCGTCAATCGCCGCAAAGGAGGCGGCAACCTTGATACCTCCACCTCAAGTAGAATACCGCACAATCTTGTTGACGCAGGAGCAAGTAGCTTACGTCAGCCCTCATCGTTACGAAGAACTCAATCAATTCAAATGGAGAGCGTTACGAAGGAAGAAGTTGAAGGGTGTATTTTACGCGGTTCGTCACTCTCCGATGATCGGTGGAATACAGGGACCAATGGTATTCATGCACCGCCAAATCCTCGGCCTTCAGCGTTACGATCCGCGAGAAGGGGACCACAAGGACCATCTGCGTACCCTTGATAACACGGACGAGAATCTGAGGGTTGCCGACGACACGCAACAGGGACAGAATACCGGACTTCGAGACTCAAGCACCAGCGGCTACAAGGGTGTGAGTTGGCATAAAAGGCGCAAGGCATGGCAGGCTTACATCAACGTCGATCGAAAGAACAAGCATCTTGGGTATTACAAGACGGCTTATGAGGCTCACTTGGCCTACTGCTATGCGGCAGCGTATCACTTCGGAGAGTTTGCTTGTTTTGAATAGGGAGGCAGCATGACGAGGAAGTACCCATACGGTCGTGTAGCTCAGGACTCGGTGTGTCGTCCGTTCACGAAGGAGGATGATGCACGTGCCACCGCCTCGGTCCTGGAGCGCATGACCGGGGATATGTGTGTTGTTCAATCACGGGGAGCTTCATGGCACATTATTGAGCGGCACACGCCGGAGGGAAAGGTGGTGAGGGGATGACGATGTTTCCGAAGCCTAAAGACATCAAGAAGTCTCCCGTTGCAGTGCGGGTGTTCAAGGACGGCCGCGAGGCGTGTAACCTGCTTTGCAAGGCCGGGTCAGACGAGTACCAGAGACGGAAGCGGGTGGCGTGGGAGGCGCAGGGAAGGCTCTGTGGGATCTGCAAGCTGCCGCTCAGGTGGGCCGACTCTACAGTGGACCACATCAAACCAAGAAAATCGGGAGGGTCAGAGAGAGACGATCGGCAGTTCAACATAGCTGCGGCTCACGCGATTTGCAACAGTCAACGAGGTTCAAGACGGAGCGGGTTCTACGACGTTCCGTAGGAGGAGGGGAAGATGGTATTTTTGGGGATAGATCCGGGATTGACGGGCTGCGTTTGTGCGCTTGATCCAGAGGCGAACGAAGTGCAGTTTTTTGATGCTCCCGTTTTGGAAGTGGTGGTCAACAAGAAGACAAAGCACGTTTTGGATGCCTACCGGATGGTACAGGTACTCAAAGACGCTGCGGCAGGTAGGCAGGTGATGGTGACGATCGAGAAGGTCCAGGCCATGCCGGGAGGTGGGGAGCGGACGATGGGCGCCACCTCAGCTTTCAACTTCGGAATGGGCTACGGACTTTGGCTTGGGATATTGGCTGCTCTGGCTATCCCGTACCAGACGGTTCATCCGGCGACGTGGAAGGCCCGCTGCATGGCCGGCTGCTCCAAAGAGAAGGATGCCAGCAGAGCGGTTGCGATGCAGCACTATCCGCACTCAGCCAAGTACCTGACGAGGAAGAAAGACAACGGGAGGTCCGATAGTGCGCTTATTGCCCGTTGGGGCTGGTTGACCTACGGCGGCCAGCAGGAGAAGCCGAAGGGAAATAATCTCTTCGAGGAATAGTAGCTCCGTTACTGTAGAGTCGCTCCCCATGTGGGGGGTGTGGATTGAAACGAGGTCTGAATTGAACATCTTAAAATTTCAGTGTAGTGTTTAATCATTACGCCGGGAGGAACAGTATGTTTGGATTTTTTCGCAAAGAAAAGGAGATGCTCAGAGAGTCTCTCCGCCTCCAGCGTGAAGCTCTCCACCGTCTCGAAGAAGTGGAACGCATCCAGTGGCGTATTGAGGATGAGATTGTTCATCTCAAACCACGCCTCTCTTTCGTCCAAATCGCATTCACCGCACCATCAACCAAAGGAGAAAACCTCATGTCAGTTCAAGGACCAGTCACTCTCACCAGCGCCGGCCAAGTCACCATTGCCTCCATCAACGGCTTTGACCAGTTCGGCAACGCTTGGACGGGGACCATCCCGCTCGTCACCTTCACCATCGACAATTCGGCATTTGCGACCAGTGTACCCAACGCCGATGGCATCACCGACACCGTGACCGCGGTTGCAAACGGCGTGGCAAACCTGACTGCCTCGCTCACCACGGCCGAGGGAATTGCGCTGACCGATGTCGAGGCCGTCACGGTCAACATCCCGGTTGTTCCGCCTCCGGTTCCGGTTCTCTCGAGCATCAAGATCGCATTCGCTTAGACATTCGCCGGCAGGAAGGGAAGCTCAGTCTTCGGACTGGGCTTCTTGTTTTTAGAGTCCAAATTTTGGGGTGGATTTGAAAAACAGGTAGAAGAAAACGTCAAACCTTGCTACGATTCCTTTTATGAGCAGGTTGGCGAAGTTCTGTGTGGCAATGATTATCGGCTCCTCCCTGTCGGCAGCAGGTCAGGTCGTCATCAGTGGACAGGTGAACTATCAGGGGAACTCGACTCCCTTTGCCCCTATCCAAGTCTGTGCGGTGACCTCGACCGGGACTCCTTGCACTCCGACTGCGGCGATCTACTACGACTACGCTCTATCTCATGCGGCTCCAAACCCAACGGCAGCAGACCAGTACGGGAACTACACGTTCTATGCACCAACGTTGTCATCGCCGAGTTTTTACGTGGTGCAAGTGACTCCGATAGCAGGAACGATATGGTCGTATGTGGTGAATGGAGGGTCCGGGGCCAGCACTGGAAACTCCTTGTTGGCTTGCGTAGACTCTTCAGGGAGTGGGACGGCCTATGTATGTTCTACGACCCCCTCCACGGCGCCGACCAGCAACATGACGATTCTCTTCCGGGCAGGAACGGTGTCGGGGTCTGCCCCGACTTTGGCGGTGAACGGGGCGGCTGCGGCCAGTATTCTGACACAGGGCGGGAACAACGTAGGAGCCAGCCAGATTGTTGCGGGGAACCCTTTGGTGCTGACCTACAACGGGACGGCGTGGGTGATTTCTGGGACGACTTCGATCATTCAGATCAGCGGCGGCGGGACCGGGGCATCAACGGCTACCGGGGCGCTGGCAAACCTGGGCGCGGCCCCAGCGTTTACTCTGACCACGACAGGCAGTAGCGGCCCGGCTACGTACGGTGGGAACGTCATAAACATTCCACAGTATGCAGGCAGCTACAATCTCCCCATCGCCACTACATCCACGCTCGGCGGAGTGAAGCCGGACGGTACGAATTGCCAAGTTAACGGCACTACGGGCGTCCTCACATGCGCTGGAACAGGAGGAGGTATCTCCGGCCTCACATCAGGACAAGTGGGCATCGCGGGAAGCTCGACTACGATCACAAGCAGCAAGGTATTGTCAGGGACTGGCGCGGGAATTACAACGGGTCCAACAACAACCACGCTGAATGACTGCGTAAAGTTTGGAGATACAGCGGGCACACTAGCAGATGCTGGAGCGGCTTGTGGGTCTGGAGGTGGGAGCTATCTACCTCTCTCTGGAGGCACACTGACCGGCGCACTCACCGGCACCAGCGCATCATTCTCAGGCACCGTCTCGGCTGGCAGTGAGACGCTTGGATCGCCATTGCTTCCGGCGTCGGGCGGCACGGGCGCAACCACGGCGGCGGGTGCACTTGCCAACCTGGGCGCGGTAGGTACATCAACGACCGTCAATGGCCATGCTTTGAGCAGCAACGTGACGGTGTCTGCATCGGATTTGACGACGGGGACTTTGCCGCACGCGCAGTTACCGGTGCTGGTTTCAGGCGATATTCCTAGTAATGCCGCGAATACCACGGGCACAGCGGCCGGCTTTACCGGCTCATTGGCGGGCGATGTTACGGGCACGCAATCGGCGACGACGGTTGGCAAGGTGAACGGTGCGGCGGTGCCAGCAAGCAAATCAGTTGTTGGGACCAACAGCAGCGGCCAGATCATCGATGCTACCTCATGGGCTGAGAACCTGCTCGGTGCGGCACTTTATCCTGGATACCAAGCACTGTATCTCCCCTACATGGACGGAAGCGGCACTGTACTGCACGATCAGAGCGGTAATCACTATGACATGACTTTTGCATCTGGAGGAAATGCGCCCACTTGGTCTGCGGATGGTTCGATTATCTTTACGCCGACCAATACGATTGCTGGCGGACAATGGTTGTCTGGTCCAGCAGCCGTTTTAGCTGGAGCAGGAACGATCCAGATGTGGTATGAGCAAATCATGCCTTATTCAATTGATGGATTATCGCATTCAATCTACAAACAATGGGCTATCGGCGACAGCAGCGGAAATGGACTTGGTTGGTATCCTGCGTACTTCGGTGCACCTGCCATGATAGGCAACCCGACGCTTTATAACTACGATCTCATCCCAACGGATCGCCTGATCGGCAACTCCTCATTCACCGTTGTGTGCAATGGAGCTTCTCCGGCAACCGCATATGTGAATGGACACTCGCCAACGAGTTATCTGTACCCTGCGGTTACATCGACACTACCCTCTTGTCCGACCTGGGCAAGCACAGGAAGCGTAGAGATAGGCGGCACTTCTTATTTCTCTGGAGTTGGAAACTCAACGCCGCAGTGGAAGCTGTTCGGTATTGTGGTCTATCCGACGACTGTCCCAGTCACTCCAGCGATTGTCTTACAGAACGAAGCCTTTATGTCGAAGACTGCTCTGCCACAACATGGAGCGACAACCTTTGGAATTGAATCGCGCCCACCTTACTGGCTAGCTTATCAAGGAGATTCACGCATGGCGAATGCGGCTGGATCGCCTCCGAGCGGAGGTAATTGGCAGCTCACGACTTCGCGTGAGTGGCAGATTTCGCGTTTAGAGCCGGACCGCGACCAGTACAACGATATGGGAATGTATAACCAGAGACTTTCAACTATGGTTACGAATATGCCCAACGAGATCACGCCTCTTTGCACACAAAATATAAGTGTGGCAAAGACAGTCCTTCTTGACGCTGGTACGAATGACATTCAAGGCGGCGCGACGGGCGCAACGACCTACGCATCGTTGCAGAGCTATGCCTCTAACCTGCACACAGCGTGTAATGGAGTGAAAATTTTGTATGCTACATCCGTCGCCAGAGGCTCTTTCACGGCGACGATGGAGGGCTACCGCGAGACACTCAACTCGGATGCTATTTCCGGATGGGTGGCAGGGACATTCAACGGCGATGCGGTAGACGACAATGCCAATGATCCGATTGCAGCGACACAAGTTACGCCGAACACATACAATCCCTCAGCAGCGTCATCATGCAATGCAACGTGGTTCGATTCTGACTGCGTTCACTTTACCGCTGCAATGAACGCTGAGATGGCATCAGGAGAAAGCGCGGCGATAAAGTTAGTGCAGGGGCGCTTGAATACGTGCACGATAGTGCAAAAGCAGATTCCCTATCAGGTATTGGTGGCGGCGAACACAGCTTCCCCGGGCCTCACTCAGACGATTCCACTGGGCATACAACTCGCCAAAGGTGAGAACGTGTGTTCGCTCAGCGAGAACATTACAAGCGCATTTACTGGACCGACAACTCTAACAATGTCAGTAGGCAATAGTGGAGGTTCAACGACCTCATATCAGAGCGCATTCAGCCTGATGTCAGGAGGCGACACAACAGCTTCGCCTACCTACGTTGGTCCGGGCGGTGCGGTGAACGTGACATTCACCGCGACAGGAGCCAACCTTTCAACGGTCAGCGGGGGAAACATGGTCGTAAACGTGGGAGTGATTTACAACGGATTGTATTAACCGGCTGTCCTGTACATAGGAGTCACAGAGCAGGTGACAGGCTTGAAAGAGTTGCCGGGGCAGTAGATCATGAGTACGAGGAAGAATAATGGCTGACATCGAGAGCAGAGTAGAAAAACTCGAAGACTGGCGAAGCGGAGTTGATAAACAAATGGCCGAAATTAAACCCCTTGTTTATGATATGAAAGACGAAATTTTTAACCACGATGGAGTCAAAGGCGTAAAGACTATCGTGATTGAAGAGTTCGCCAAGCTGAACGCAGAGCGGTCTAGGCGATGGTCTACGTCAAACAAACTCGCTGCTGTGGGCATCATTATGACTTTGCTTGCGTGGCCTTCTGCAAAAGTTTGGTCGTTCGTTGTTGATGTCTACCAAATAACTCAGGAATGGCATCAAACCCACAAGAGCGAAATTGATAAGATCCCTAAAATGTCAGGCGCGATGGCCCTGAAAGAGAAGTCCGCGCCGATCTCAGAAGTGACCGACTACATCCCACAGTAAAGGAGAACTACCATGCGTTCAGATGATCCGCCCAAGATTCCAGGAAACCCAGACCCGAATCCGAAAATACCGTGCGAAGAACCCGTCGCGCCTGTCGAGGAAACCGAAGAGGAACCGCTTGACAGCAGAGAGTGAAAAGTGTAAAAGTGTATTTGTGAAACCCAAGCAAGTCTACATTCCCGGTGAATTGCACGATGAGCTGAAGCTGTTAGCGCATCAGTTGCATCTGTCGCTGAAGAGCTTGGTTGCGCGTCACTTGCAAGATGTGGTGAAAACTTATCGGGACGCAGGACGTTTGCAAGCACGGAAGAAGTGAGACTGCGGCTGTCTACGGATAGCGCATAGGCCAGCCGGGAGCCTTTAATTCCGGTATGCTGAGCGGCGGTGAGCAGCGATGCAAGCTGCCGCAAAGCAAAGGAGCAAGCATCATGGAGAATTGGAAAACAACACTCATCGGAGCAGTCGGCGCATTGCTGATGGCTGCTGCAAACTACAGCGGAGAGCATACGTGGCAGGGATATGTCGCGTGTCTTGTGCCCGTCGCGCTTGGGCTTTATGCCAAAGACTACGACACGCATTCAACCGTGGTGCAAACGCAGACGGCCACCACCGAAGCGCACGCCGCAGAGCTCGCGGCCATCAACAAGCAGTGATGCAGATGACGCTGAAGACGATCCTCTCCATCCTTGCGCTGTTGGCTCTTGGCGCTCTGCTGGGCGTTCTGGCACGCGCGCAAGCGCCTTGCATACAACAGGATTACGATGCGTTGAGTCTAAAGTGGAACACATTGCTGCCGTCCGCCTACAACAATGACGAACTCGGATCCATGTGGCGCGACGTGGACAATCAACTGCACCAGTGCGACAGAGCAGCGATACATGCCAACACGGTGGCGTTGCGGGCTGGGGATCAGGGTTTACAGGAGGAAGAAAATCGAGACTTTGCAATCGTGTTTTACAAACAGTGCCATCCGTCGTTTTGGTGGCACATAGGCCACCCGTTACACCGCGCTCCTGAATGGTGCAAACGATAACCCACCACAGCACAACCGAAAAGAGGAATTATGAAGTTCAATCTCCAATCGAAGCTCGGCGCATGGGCGCTGATCGCAGTTCTCATGCTTGGCATCGTGCCAACTGTCGGCTGCTCCGGCCAAAGCGTTGCACAGCAGATCGTCGGATGGACGCCCTTTATCGACTCGGCGCTTACCACGCTCGGCTCTGTTGCCGGTTCGTTATCCCCGCAGGACTCCGTGATTATCGATCCCGTCGTGACGGCCTTGGTGACCTCTCAGAACCTTTTGAAGAACCAGGCTCAGGCTTACCTCGCCAACCCTACAGCGGGCGTCCTGGCGCAGCTACAGGCCCAAGCGGTGACGTTCCAGCAAAGCCTCAACTCGGCAGTTCTGACGGCCTTGAAGATTACCAACTCGGACAGCCAGAAACGAATCATCGCTCAGATTCAGGTGGTGCTTACCGGAGCGACGGCGGTACTGGCTCTGCTCCAGACGATCAAGGGAAACACGCTGACCGTCACGACCGGCTCGGTAACTACTTCTCAGGTTCTTCCCTACTTGGATGAGAGCAAGAGCGTGGCGCTGGTGGCCGAGCATGAAGGAGTTCCATCGTTTGTGGCGTCCTACCGCGTGCATCAGGCAGAAGCATCACTCATCGCGGCAGGACTCTAACCATT
>Ga0302152_10001173_pt1 | contig 11590 bp, 12 predicted proteins | sample I_Bog_N2_1_FD_192434 | JGI IMG/M metagenome (GOLD analysis project Ga0302152, IMG submission 192434) | Peat permafrost microbial communities from Stordalen Mire near Abisko, Sweden - I_Bog_N2_1 | ecosystem: Environmental > Terrestrial > Soil > Wetlands > Peat | place: Sweden: Abisko, Stordalen...
ATGCCATAGGAGCGCACTCTTGTCCATCACTAAGCGTCCGGCTCGTCAAGTTTCTTCCCCGCCCGTAACAGTCGCATCATTGCGTCAGATTGCTGAAACTTTAGATCAGATAAAGCAGCGGCAACAGCGCTTTCCTCGAATCCTCGAAGCTGCTCTTCGGCGTATTCCGGATGCTCGTCAAATGAAGCAATTGCGTTCCGGTGGACCCGCAACTGAGTCTCTAACTTCTCCAGTTGTTCCGTGTGCTTCTTTAGTATCTCAGCGAACTCAGAAAGGAGCTGCTGGAAAGCCTCTGCGTCGGTCATTGCGGTGATCCTCTGGCGAAGCGCACCATAATAACAAAAAAGCGGGCTAAGATTTAGCCCGCTGTCCGCGTTTCAGACTCCAAGGTTTAGTTAACCGTTTGTCCCACCTTGCCGGTGAGTTGAGCGAAGGTGATTCGCTTACCGACTAACTGTGATGCGGCGATACTGAACCGTTCTGCATCGGTGATTGGACGTTCTTTAGTGCCGCGAAAGTTGTAGCGGAACGATTGTTCGTCAAGGTAACGGAAAAGATGAAACGGTTCCACGCTCACGTAGGTCCCCCCAAGAGAACGCTTCAAGAGCGACCAGAAGTTCTCCAAGCCGTTTGTATGCACACGACCGTCAACATATCGCAGGGCGTGGTCAACGACTTGATGCGCGTACTCGCTTTGCAATCCCTTGTATGCGCCGAAGGTATCGGTGTACAACTCGGCTCCCGCTTCGACATTGGACTTTACTTCGCCATGCAGAGTTTCTTGCTTACGATCCGAGATAATCTTGGTGCGAATCTTTCCGCCGCGCTCCAAGATTCCCATGACCATGATCTTGTCATCAGTGTTGCGTCCCTGTCCGGTGATGCGACGGGCTTTCACGTTTTTGTGCATGTTCCGCGCTTTCCCGCCGATGAAAGTTTCGTCCGCTTCGACTTCGCCGGAGAGCTTCGATCCGAGAGTTTCGTCCTGCATGGACAGGCGAATCCGGTGGAGCATGAACCAAGCCGACTTCTGATTAACGCGCACGTCCTTGGCGATCTCGCAACTGCTGACACCGTTCTTGCAGTTGAGGATCATCCACATGGCGGTAAGCCACTTGTCCAAGGGAATCGGGCTATCCTCCATGACGGTTCCGACCTTGATGGAGAACTCGCGCTTGGAGTGATGTTTCGAGCACTTCCAAGTGCGCCGTTTGGCGTTGAAACTGACCTTTTCCGACCCGCAACCGGGGCAGATCACCTTGCCATCCGGCCATCGCCGTATCGCCAAGTAATCAATGCAGTTATCAGGATTCGCGAAGTACAGGATTGCTTCTTGAAGGCTCTTTGGTTCGGCCATGGTCTTGTTCTCCATGGCTTAAATGTAGCAAATTTTACCGGGCGAGTCAAGTCAATAATCACCCTAGTTAGTAATAGTCGCCGGGCTTCGTGAAAAAAATAAATTTGCAGTTCTTTAGAATCATGGATTTAGCGAAAAATTCCCGCTAGATCTTTGAGTTTTAAGGACTTATTCGTAAAATGTTCCGGAATAAGGACTTTGTGGAACAGGTCTTAGGTCTCGGGTATCAGGTGGCAGGAAGGGCTCTCACGCGTACTGGTGCCCCCCCCTCTAGCACGGTCTTTTGCAATCAAAGACTTAGCGCTTGGCACTGTCCAGGTCTTTGAGGAATAAGGACTTATCGGTAAAGTATTTGTAGATCAATAACTTAGCTTGCGAAGGTCAAGGTTGATCTTCGCGGGGGCGCTCCGACACAAAGGGTTGCGTGCGAAACGGCCGGACAATTACCGAGTTTCAATTGTCAAAGAACTGGGTGCTTCCTGAGCAACATTTTGGTTGCTATGAGTCTATTTTAGCAGGTGGTGTCAAGAGTAAATTTGGTAGTGTCCTAATTTGAAATTAGGACGCTACCTGGATTTGCGAGGGCTTGATCGGCGGGACTGAAAAAGTCTGTTCATTAAGCCCGTTCCACGATCGGTAACGGAGGTCACACGACTTTATGAAAATCGATAAATTGCTCAAACGTTATCGCATTGAAGACGGGAAGCACTTTCGCCTCAAAGATCACGATCCGGCGGACACGCACGGGTTGAAGTCGGAGTTGAAGCCGCAGGCGAAGGAATTGCTGGCGGACGGTGTAAAGGAACTGAGCGGGTTGCAGAACATTCTCGCGGCGCAGGACCGGTGGGGACTGCTGCTAATTTTTCAGGCCATGGACGCGGCGGGGAAAGATGGCACGATCAAGCACGTCATGTCGGGGGTGAATCCGGAGGGCGTGGATGTGTGGTCGTTCAAGGCGCCGTCGGCGGAGGAGTTGCGCCACGGGTTTTTGTGGCGAACGACCAAGGCGATGCCGGGGAGGGGACAGATCGGCATTTTCAACCGTTCGTATTACGAGGAGGTGCTGGTGGTGCGGGTGCATCCGCAGATTCTAGAGACCCAGAAACTTCCCAAGCGACTGGTCACGAAGCACATCTGGCAGGAGCGCTTTGAAGACATCAACAACTTCGAGCGCTACGCGGCACGGAATGGGATTGCGGTGGTGAAATTCTTTCTACATCTTTCCAAGGAAGAGCAGAAGCGCCGGTTTCTGGCACGGCTGGAGACTCCGGAAAAGAATTGGAAGTTTTCTTCAGCGGACGTCAAGGAACGCGGATTTTGGGATGCGTATCAGGACGCTTACGAGGAGACGATCCGGCACACGGCGAGCGAGTTTGCGCCCTGGTATGTTGTGCCGGCGGATAACAAATGGTTTACGCGACTGGTGGTTTCATACGCGGTGGTGGAGGCGTTGCAGGGGATGAAGTTGAAGTATCCTGAGGTTAGCGGGGCGGAGAAGGCGGCGTTGGGGGCCGCGCGGAAACAACTGGCGAAGGAGTGAAGGTGGCTGGCTTCCGTGGTGGCCGGGCTAGGCGCCCAGCGCTCCATCCTAAATTGCGCATCATTTCAATACCACGGGCAAGACCTGGTCGTAGGGTTGGATGGTTACGGTCAGGGACTTGCGCTTCTCGAACGCTTCTTTGGTTACCTTAAAGCCAACAATGATGGTTCCTTTCCGTGCGGTTCCGGCCAGCAGCTTGGCTTCTGGGGAGAGCGCGGGCTCGGAACTTTCCTTCAAAGCCGGGAATGCCTGGTAATAGCGATCGAGGTCAACGGCAGACGCGGCTTCATCCTCGAACGTCTTGTCGTCGGCGGTAGTGAGCTGCGCCTTGAGGGTGTGAATCCATAGCGGGTTGGCAGCGGTGTTGCGCAGCGTCATGGTGACGGCAGCGAGGATCATGTCCTGGCCGGGGACTTCAGCGGCGGTCACAAAATCAATCGAACCCGCGCCCTGCGGTTTCGGCCTTTGCTGGAAGGCAAAAATTCCCACAATGATGGCGACGGCTGCAATGCAGATTAGGACAATGCCGGCGGGGGGGAGGCTGCGTTTGGCGGTTCCGAACTCGTCGCCGATGTGAAAGTGGGTGGGCTGTGGCGGAGCACTGGGCTGAAACGGCATGGGATCGGGGGTGGGATCGGGCATTTGGTGATTGTAGACGACAAAGGGCTCTGGTTATGGGGCTTCCGCAGTCTTCGGGCCGGGCAGGAGCGGCTGCGGATGCGCGGCAGGACAGGGGTTTCCGCGGGTGTGGTGCAGTGACTTTGGTTACCTTGCCTGCTGTACCGGATGCTGCGACGATGCAGAAGATTTTCTTTTGGAGGTACTTGGCGGTGAATCGTAAAAATCTCTTTGCCCCGTTGGCTTGCGCGCTGCTGGTCTTCAGCATGTTGGGTTGCGGAGTCACCGACCACTTGCAGTCCATTACGCTGTCAAACTCGAACACGGTCCCGACCTCGGGCAACGGTTTCGTCTTGTATACCAACGGGCCGGTGCAAATGTATGTATGGGGAACCTACAGCAGCGGGAAGCAAGTTCTTCTCTACGGGAATCACCTGGCCTTTCAGATCGTAAGCACGCCCGATGGGAGCCCTGGCTTCGGGTTCGGCAACCCGAACGCTACGCCGCCGCAGACCGTGCAGTTGAGTTCCGACGGACTGCTTACGCCCGTCGATCCCGCTGCCTGCTCCTTTGTGAATGTCGCGCTGCCCACCGCTACCAGCCCGGCCTTTGAATCGGTCACTTGGTACACGGTTACATCTACCTATCTTGGGTTCACCACGCCGCCGGGTTCGGTTTACTTGGCAACTGCGGGCGGCGTCGTCAGTACCAGCAACCCGAGTGGAGAATGCTATTATCCGGCAGTGACTCCGTAATTCAGTTTTTTGAGTGTGCTCCGCGAGGACGTCAGCTTGGCTGGCGTCCTCGTCTCCTTTTGGAGCGGGCCATCTCGTGGATACCGACTCCGAGTGGCCGGGCGAGAGCGCCCGACGCTCCATTCGGCTCGTCCTCGTCGACATTTTAGATTTTAGAAGATGCGTACCGACGTGGGTTGGGTTGCCGGGATGGTGGCGGCCTGGCAGGCGGCGCAGAGGGAGCGCTCCTTGAGGTCGATCCATTCCACGGCGTGGGAGGGGGCCATGGCGCAACTGTAGTCCTGGCAGTGGGTCAGACTCACGGTGTGGCCCAGTTCGTGGACGGCTTCTTTAATCACGCGCTGGCGATAGAGTTCGGGGTCGGGCGGGAGGCCGTAGAACTCCTGGCGCAGGCGGTGGGCGGAGACAACGGCGCAGGGGCCACCCATTTGCGCCTCGCCGAAAACGAAAGTAAGAATCGGAATGTAGAGATCGACGGCGGTTACTCCGAGCATTCGCCAGGAGTCGCCGGTAAGAAAAGTCTGCATCCGGTGCAGGAGTTCAGACGAGTGATACTGCTGGCGCTCGCCGTGGAAGGCGAACTCGGGATCGAGCCGGACCGGGAGCACCTTGCAGGGGACGCGGAAGGTTTCTTCGACGGCGGGGCGCAGGTCCTTCATCAGCCCGTCATCCACATTCCCGATCGGCAGCAGGTGCAGCAGTTTCATCAAATCAGCTCTCGGCTCTCAGCTCTCAGCTCTCAGTAAACCCGAATTTAGGATGGGAACTGAAAGCTGAAAACCGAGAACCAGAATTCAGCTTCAATGCGTTTCGACGGGAGTGCGCGTCCAGCCGTATTTCTTCAGCTTGTGATAGAGAGTGACTCGGTCGATGTCGAGCATATCCGCAGCGTGGCTCTGATTGCCTCCGCATTCCTCGACCACTCGCAGGATGTGGGCTCGTTCCATATCTTCGAGAGTCTTGCTTGCGCCGTTGGCGGCGGTTGGGGTTTTGAAGATGAAGTCCCGTTCCTGAAGCTCGGGTTCCTGACCCACGACCATGGCGCGCTCGACAGCATTCTCGAGTTCGCGAACATTGCCCATCCAGGGTTGCAGCTGCAACTGGTTCATGGCCGCGGGCGCAACGCGGTTGACGCGCTTGTTCATCGCCTGGGAGAACTTCTGCACGAAGTGGTTCACGAGCACAGGAATATCGTCGGGGCGCTCGCGCAGCGGGGGCAGTTCGATGCGGAAAACATTGAGGCGGTAGAAAAGATCGGGACGGAACTTGCCTTCCTCGATGAGTTTTTCGAGATCTTTGTTGGTGGCGGCGATGCAGCGGAAGTCGACCTTGATGGTCTGGTTGCCGCCGACGCGGGTGATTTCGCGCTCCTGGAGTACGCGGAGGAGGTCGGTCTGGGTCTTGAGGCTGATGTCGCCGATTTCGTCGAGGAAAACCGTTCCGCCCTCGGCAATTTCGAATTTGCCTTTCTTGCGGTACTGCGCGCCGGTGAAGGCGCCTTTTTCATGTCCGAAGAGTTCGCTTTCGAGAAGGGTCTCGGTGAGAGCGCCGCAGTGAATGGCGACCAGGGGGTGAAATTTGCGGGGGCTGGCGTGATGGATGGCGCGGGCGACGAGTTCTTTGCCGGTGCCGCTCTCGCCGGTGATTAACACGGTCGCATCGGTAGGGCCAACGGTCTCGATGGCCTCGAAGATCTTGCGCATCGGGCCGCTCTGACCGACCATGTCTTCGGGGCGGGCGACTTCGGCGACGGTCTCGCGCAGCAGGACGTTCTCCTGCTCGGTGCGCTTATGGGCAAGAGCCTTCTTTACCAGGTGGGCGATCTCGTCGGGGTCGAGGGGTTTGGTTACGTAGTCATAGGCGCCGTTTTTCAGCGCCATGACGGCGGTCTCGACGGAGGCGTAGCCGGTCATGATGATGACGATGAGCTCGGGGTCGATCTCGTGCATGCGGCGCTGGAGTTCGATGCCATCGGTGCCGTGCATTTTGATATCGACCAAAGCTGCATCCCAGCGCTGTTCGGCGAGTTGAGTCAGCGCGTCGGTGGCGTTTTCGAGGGTGGTGACGTCGTAGCCTTCTTCGCGGAACCATTTGCCGAGTGAATCGCGCACGCTCAGTTCGTCGTCCACGATCAGCAGTTTTCCCTGTGTACTCACTTCAGTTACCTCCCGTGCATGGTGCTATTGCTGGATCCAACGCCCGCCAACTCAGGGTCGGGGGCTTGCGTGGGCAGGGTCACGTTGAAGGTGGTACCCCGGCCCAGTTCGGATTCGACCTCGATGCGGCCTTTATGGCGCTCGACGACACCTCGAGCAATGGCCAAGCCCAACCCGGTTCCGTGCCCGCTTTCTTTGGTCGTGAGAAAAGGCTCGAAGATATGAGGCAGGACGTCGGGAGCGATGCCCGAGCCGTCGTCGCGAACTTGAATCACGATTTCCGTTGGCACGCTGGTCCGCCTGCTCTCGACCCAGAGATTGCCGCCTCGGGGCATGGCGTCGATAGCATTCATGATCAAGGCGAGGAGAACCTGCTCGATTTGTGCGGGATCGCAGGGCACATGCGGCAGGTCTTCGGCAATCTTCAATTGCAACTCGATTCCGCCTTGTTGCAGTTGAGGGCGCACCAGCATGAGACAACGATCGATCACGGTGCGCAGGTCGGTGGACTGCACATTCATGGGCGAGGTTCGCGAGAGGCTGAGCAAGTTCTTGATGAGATCGCCACAGCGGCGGCTTTCGGAAGCGATCAGGTCGAGACATTGCATCGCCTCTTCGTGTTTCTCGTGTTCGGTTTGACCCGACGCGATCCACCTTCGGATCAGCTTGGAGTAAGTAAGAATCCCAAAGAGCGGGTTGTTTACCTCGTGCGCCACCACCGCCGCCATCTTGCCGATGGAAGCCATCTTTTCCACGTGCAGCACGTGATCGTGGGCGCGATTGAGTTCATTTGTCTTCTGCTCGACGCGATCTTCGAGCGTTTTGGCCCAGGTGACGATTTCTTCGTTGGCCGAGCGCAACTGGAGGCTCATGCCGTTGAAGGAACGAGCCAGGTCGCCAACTTCGTCCTGGGAGCGCACTTCGATCTGGTACCCAAGTTCGCCTTCGGAAAGATGTTCGGTGCCATTCTTAAGCGCTTTGATGGGCTGGCCGACCTCTCGCCAGACGAATAACCAGCACATCAGCGCGACAATCAGCATGGCCCCGGCGGTGTAATACAGCATGCGGGCGCTGCTGACTTTGAGTTGGGCGTCGGTTTTTGCCAGCGAGAGATTCGTGTCCAGCACGCCCAGAACCTGCTGACTGGCGGGATGGGCGTGGCACTCGGCGTTGGAGCAACTGGGCTGATTTTCGATGGGGGTGATGATTCCCAGGACATGCTGGCTGCTGGCGTCGCGATAAATGCGAAAGCGATCGGGGCGATTCAGCCGGGCGAGCGGCTGCGATTGGTTATGGCAGCCGTAGCAGGCCTCGGCGGACTTGTCGAGGACGTGGCTGACTTCGGCGGGGTCGGTGGAGTAGCTGATTCGGCCCTCGCGATCGAGGATGCGCACCTTGGTGACGCCGGGCTCTTTGGCGATGGATTGAATGGAGTGGTAAAGTCCCTCGCGATCGTTGTGCAGCATGTAGTACGTGGTGCTGCTTCGGATCACGTCGCTGACCCGTTCGGCGCTGGCCAGGGTGGCGGCTTCGAGGTGCTGGCGATGCAGTCGGATATTGAGGTATCCGAGAACTGCGAAGACGACGAGCATGACGGCGAGCAGGGAACCGATCAACTTCGCGCTGATGCTGTGAGTCAGGCGCTGGGATCGGCGAGCGCCGCGAATTGGGTCAGTCTCCGGCATTGTGTAACACCGGTGCGGCGCGCATGGATCCGATTTCAGCTGGGGTCCGAATGCGTTCTTTCACGGGAGCGTGGGCCTCCGGGAAAATCGGCAGGTACTTCACCGCCAATCCGAAGAGGGCGAAGCCGGCCGCGATGATCATGAGGGTGACGGAGAACTCGGTCCACTTCGGCGTGTAATGGTGCCCGACATAGGTCTCAAAGCCAATGAGCGCGATATTGAGGCGGTTGGTGATGAATCCGAGCACGGCGAAGACGGAGGCGAGATACAAGCCGCCCGGGGACAGCCGAATCTTCTTAAAGCTGAGCATGGTGATGGGGATCACGAAGGCCAGCGCCAGTTCGAGCCAGAGAAAATAGGCTTCATAGCTGGGCGTGACGATCTGTTTGAGCAGGCCGCGGTGGAAGAAATCCTCGAAACGGAGGAGGGCGTTGACCCAGAGAGCCACCAGCAAGGCTCCGCCGAGGGTGACCAGAACCGGAAGTTCCAGATGACGGCCGAAGGCTCGTGCACTCTGGGTCGACTCGAAGATAGTCATGGCTAGGCCGACGGCCACCGCCGAAGCAAAGAAGAAGAAGGGGAGCGCGGGCGTGTACCAGAAGGGATGCAGTTTGCTCGGCATGATCAGATAAAGAGAACCGAGAGAACTCTGGTGGAGTGTGGAGAGCAGGATTCCGAGGACGATGAGGATCGGGTAAATCTTGTTAATCCACTTGATGGGAGACTTCCAATTGAGGCGTTCGAAAACGTTGGGAAGGAATTCGAAGAAGAGGACCGTGGTGTAGATCATGACGCACATACCCACCTCGAACATGACGGAGTGGGGGTTGCGGTAGATGAGTTGATGCCAGATGTACCAGGGGCGGCCCAAGTCGAACATCAGTCCGACGATGAAGAGCAGATAGCCCAGAAACGCGGTCAACACGGCGGGACGGACGACACTGTGCAGACTCTCGACGTTAAACAGGTAGACGGCGCCGACCATGCAGAAACCGCCGGCGGCGAGCATGACTCCGCAGAGGCAGTCGAAGCCGATCCAGAGGCCCCAGGGGAACTGGTCGGACATGTTGGAAACGGCGCCCAGGCCGCGGAAATAACGAATGAAGGAGGAGTAGATGCCCAGGGCCATGATCACGAAGAATACGACTTTCCAAAAGGTCAGCTTGATCTTCATTTGCTACTCCCGTTCTGCTTTTTTGCTTCCGCTTCGGCTTCGGCTACTTCGTCACGACGGTGAGAAACCCAATAAATGCCGCCCAATACCAGCGTCCACACGGGGATAAAGTCTGGGATTCTCTCCATCACGCGCCCGGTGTACTCCGGCATGGGAGTGTCGCCGATTTTGGCGGAGGCGGGATAGCCGTATTCCTCTACATTCTTGTCCGCAATAATGAAGACCGAGGTTCCGCCAACTTCATTCAGGCCATAGATGCGATTCAGGTAGTTAGAGGGATTTTGGCGGATACGATCCTTGGCCTCGTTGATAAGATCGTCGCGCTCGCCGAACTTGGTGGCGCCGGTGGGACAGATTTCGGCGCACGCGGTCGGTTTGCCGGCGACGACGCGGTCGGGGCACATGATGCATTTTCGTACGCGCGGATTCAGCGACTGCCATTCGTACTTGGGTTGGGCAAACACGCAAGCCACCATGCAATAGCGGCAGCCGATGCACTTCCAGACGTCGTAGACGACCGGGCCTTCGATTGTCTTATGGAAGGCGCCAACGGGACAGACCGATGCGCACGCGGGCTTCTCGCAGTGCATGCAGAGGCGCCGCATGAACTTGTCGTCCTTGGACATGACGACGGTGTATTTATGTGCCGATTGGATCGACTCGGCGGCTACTGCGTCGTTGTACGGCAACTTGTTCTGTTGCGCACAAGCGCCTTCGCACTGCTTGCACCCGATGCACATGGTTGCGTCATAGAGGATCGCTTTGCTCATGAGAATTGCTCCTGGTTGTTCCCAGGCAAGACTTCCATTCCGATCGATATAAGAAATTAGGAGTGCGGGTTAACGGAATAGACTTGGGAACTGAATCAAACAGCGTAGGCCAGCCAACTGCAAAAAATAACCGAGTCCGGAGAGGTGTAGACCCGGACCCGGGGGAGGTTGCTCTCTCTGGGAACGCGAACGGGGAAGATGGTCTTTGGCTGGTTACGAATCGGCCAAGTGTTTTCGTCCGCCGAATTGAGCCGGACACCGCCATACTCACCCTAACGCCTTCCAGGTCGCTGCTCGCGACGCTGCGCAAAGAGGAACAGCCGAAACCAAGAATGAATGCTTACTTCTGCAAGCTACGAATGTAGGCGACAACCGCTTTCACGTCGTCGGCAGCCAGAGCCTTCACTGCGGGCGTGTGTTTTGCGGTCTCTGTCACAGCCTTGGTCAGGTCGGCATCGGACTTCTTTTTTGCTTCGTCGGAAATGAGGCTCGGAGCTTTCATGGCAGGCTTACCCGCCGCGTCGGCGCCGTGGCACATCGCGCATTTTGCCTTGAAAATAGCTGCGCCGTCCTCAGCCCAGGACAGATTGGGGATCAGGACGAACATGGCTACCGCGATTATCATTACCAGCATCACCAGCTTTGTAGTCTTCATGATGTCGTTTCTTCTCCTTGTTAAGTTTTGCAACTCGTGCAACTGGGGTCTTCCGTCGCAATCGTGCGTATGTTGCGAAAGTAACCACCTTTACGGCTTTCTAAGATAAAAACGTAACAAAACTCAGCAACTTCATCGCTGCTAGTTGTGAGTTTCAACGTAGCCGGGAACAGGCGCAGTGACCCGTGTCACCGGCAGTGGTGACTTGTCTCGATTGGGGAGGCACTTGCTAAGCGAACGGGGACGGGTTGTCACCTTAATAGGTGACTTCAGTCACAGCCTCTTGCGTGGCAGGGAGAGACAATCTGAGACATCAGCGAGGTGTAGCTATGCCGATCCTCTTTATGGCTCTGCTCGCAATGTTGGTATTCGGTCTGATTGGGATTCTGCTGACCGTCGCGGTAGTGCTGGAGCATTCCAAGCGCACACGATTGGCAAGAAGCCATGCAGAACACGCCGCGCCGGCTGGCGCGGTCCCTTCTTTTCATCCCAAACCCTGATTTTAGCTAGACCGCGCGGCGACGGCTCTACCACACCATTCGTCCGCAAAGGAGAAACCTCGTGAGTACGCTCGTACTGGATAAAGAACTGAATAAGAAAGCCGACTTGGCGGGCCCGGGCATTGGCGATTACAAGGAGTTGGAAAAGATATTGCCGCAAACCTACCGCTCATTGTTAACCCCGAAGGAGACGCAGCAGGCTATTTTCCAGGTGAAACGCTATATCGCGGACAACCTGTGCAAGGAACTGAGCCTGATGATGGTCGAAGTGCCGCTGATCGTGGATGTAGAGAGCGGCGTGAATGACATGCTCGATCGCGACGGGTCGCGCACGCCGGTGCAGTTCCATATCTCGAACGATCGCAATCTGCATCCCGTCG
>Ga0302152_10001181_pt1 | contig 11530 bp, 9 predicted proteins | sample I_Bog_N2_1_FD_192434 | JGI IMG/M metagenome (GOLD analysis project Ga0302152, IMG submission 192434) | Peat permafrost microbial communities from Stordalen Mire near Abisko, Sweden - I_Bog_N2_1 | ecosystem: Environmental > Terrestrial > Soil > Wetlands > Peat | place: Sweden: Abisko, Stordalen...
GGTTTACGGCGAATGCTCAATTGGCAAATCTCGCGACGACACGCGCTGCTGCGAGTTTGTGATGCTGAGCTACCCTCGCTACGCACGCACCCACCTTGAGAACCAGGTCTCCATCTGCCTGTCGACGGACCTCCCCATCTACTACTGGGTCCACAAGTTCAGCGATCCGTCCAAGCTCGCCGACTACCGCTACCTGCTCACTGCGGCCAAAAGGGTATTGATCGACAGCGCCTCGTCAGCTCTGGACGGGGTTGAATACCAGTGGCCCGTGCCCGGGATCGTGCGCGACTTGGCCTTCGCCAGGCTCCTGCCCGCGCGCCGCTCGATCGGGCAGTTCCTCGGCCGCTACCCGGTCGAGGTCCTTGCCCGGGGCCTGAAGTCGATAAGGCTGTCCCACGGGGTGGCGGTGGCCGCGGAGGCCCGGGTCCTTCTTGCGTGGCTTAATGAGCGCGTTGCCGCATGCGGGGCCTCGAAGGAGGCCGTTGACATCGCCCAGCCGGATGGGATCGGTGCGAGGGCCTTCGACCTGTCCTTCTCGTACGAAGACTCGCGGTTCTTCTCGTGGAAGGCGGACCTGGACTCGGCTCACGCATTCTTCGACGCGGACTTTGGGTCCGGCCGCAACTCGATGACGACATCGATTTCGCTGCTTTCCCCGGAGGGCGCGCTCAGCGAGGCGATGTTCTTCTGAGCTCAGTCGATGCGCAGAAGCGTGTAGCTGCGCTTGCCCTTGCGAAGGAGCAGGTACTTGCCGAAAAGCAGGTCGCCGAGCGCGACCGAGCGGGAGGCTTCGTTCACGCGGAGGTTATTCACGTAGATGCCACCTCCCTCGATGTCCTTGCGTGCCTGGCCCCGGGACGGACAAAGGCCCGACTGAACGAGCAGGTCGATCAGGGGGGTCCCGGCGCCTTCGACCTTTGCCTTCGCAAGCGGCTTGGTGGGGATCTCTCCAGCGACGTCGCCAAAAAGCTGCTCTGTGATGCCGTCCAGGCCCCCGCCAAACATGATCTCGCTTGCCCGGATGGCGTCATCGCAAGCCGTCTTCCCGTGCACGAGGGTGGTCGCCTCACGGGCAAGTGCCTTGTGGGCCTCCCGGGCGGCAGGGTTGGCGAGGTGTTTTGCGTCTAGCTCCTCGATCTGGGCGGGCAAGAGCAGCGTGAACTTCCTTAGGTACGCCGCGACCATGCTGTCCTCGGTGTTGATGAAGAATTGGTAGAACCGGTAGGGGCTCGTCTTCTTTGGGTCGAGCCAGACGGCGCCGTCCTCGGTCTTGCCGAACTTGGTTCCATCGGCCTTCGTGATCAGCGGGAAGGTCAGGCCCCATGACGTCAGCCCCAGCTTCTTTCTTATCAGGTCAGTGCCGGCCGTGATGTTGCCCCACTGGTCGGATCCCCCGATCTGGAGTTCGCAGTTGTGGGTCCTTCGCAGATGGTAGAAATCATGCGCCTGGAGGAGCATGTAGCTGAACTCGGTATAGCTAATCCCCGACTCGCCCTCCATCCGCGAGCGCACACTATCCTTCGCTACCATCATATTGACAGAGAAGTATTTGCCAATATCACGAAGGAAATCAAGATAGCCGATGCCCGCCGTCCACGAGGCATTGTCGACCATGCGTGCCGGGTTAACCTTGGAGTCGAAATCAAGGATCCTAGAGAGCTGGCCCTTGATACTTGCCAGGTTCTGATCCAGTTGCTCCCGGGAAAGTAGGTTGCGCTCGGCGGACTTGCCGGACGGATCGCCGATCATGCCCGTGGCGCCCCCCGCAAGGGCTATGGGGTTATGCCCGTTCAGCTGGAAGCGACGGAGCATCAACTGGCCTACCAGTGATCCGACATGCAGGGAATCCCCCGTGGGGTCGAAGCCGCAGTACAGCGTGGCGGGGCCGGCGGACAGGCGCTGGTTGAGCGCGTCTAGGTCGGTGCAATCGGCCATCAGTCCGCGCCATTTGAGCTCTTCGATGATCTTCATGGGGCCCCTCAAAAAGCCCCCACCAGGCCCCGGCCGCAAGGGATTTTGTGCCGGTCCTGCAAGAGTTTGGAAAAAACGATTTGCGGAGTAGGGGGCCCTTCACCAACTTGTCACTTCCTACAGGTCGCTCCCATCTGGCGCGAACCGCCACTGCAGTCCCTCAGAAAAACCAATCCATACCATGCCAATCTCAATAGGTACCAAGGCCCCGGACTTCACTCTCAAGACATCAGTGGCAGACGGACTCAAGGACGTCACGCTGAGTGCCAACTTCGGCAAGAAAAAGACCCTCATCCTGTTTTTCCCTCTGGCGTTCACAGGGGTGTGCACGCAGGAGATGTGCGATGTTACGGGCGGGCTAGGCGAGTATACCGGCCTGGATGTCGAGGTGTACGGGATCAGTGTCGACAGCCCATTTGCCCAGGCTGCGTGGGCCAAGCAGAACAAGATCGGCGTAACGCTCCTCAGCGACCTGAACAAGAAGGTGGCAGCCGCATACGGCGTCATATTCCCAGGGCTGGCGGGGATCGGGGACACAAGCGCAAGGGCGGCTTTTGTCATCGGCACGGATGGGGTCGTCAAGTACGCCGAGCAGACTGCCACGCCCAAGGATCTTCCGAATTTCGCAGCCATCAAGGCCGCCATCGCGAAATAACCCGGAACCCAGCTCGATGAGCCAGCCCCACGATCCCTTCAAGACGCTCAAGACTTTCCAAGCGAACGGGACCGCTCACCGGTTCTATTCGCTTCCGTCGCTTGCCGGCTCCGGCCTCGATGTCTCAAGGCTTCCGGTTTCGATCCGGCTTGTCCTTGAGTCGCTCGTGCGAAACTGCGACGGGAAGCGCGTCTCCGAGCACGCCGTCCGTGCGCTGGCCTCGTGGAAAGCCAAGGATTCCCGCACCGAGGAGATCCCATTTGTGGTGGCGAGGATTGTGCTCCAGGATTTCACGGGCGTACCGCTGCTGGTTGACCTGGCCGCGATGCGCTCGGCTGTCGCCCGGACGGGAAAGAGCCCGAAGATCATCGAGCCTTTGGTTCCAGTGGACCTGGTCGTTGACCACTCGGTGCAGGTGGATTTTGCAGGTAGTGCCGAGGCGCTGGCAAAGAACCTGGAGATCGAGTTTCAGCGTAATCGCGAGCGCTATCAGTTCCTCAAGTGGGGCATGCAGGCGTTCGAAACCTTCAAGGTTGTGCCCCCGGGGATAGGAATCGTGCACCAGGTGAACTTGGAGTTCCTTGCCAAGGGCCTCCTAAAGGATTCGGGCGGAGTCTACTATCCCGACACGCTTGTCGGCACGGACTCACACACGACGATGATCAACGGCATCGGCATCGTGGGGTGGGGCGTGGGCGGGATTGAGGCTGAGGCAGGGATGTTGGGCCAGCCCGTGTATTTCCTGACGCCCGATGTGGTCGGCGTCTACCTTACCGGCGCGCTCAAGGAGGGCGTGACGGCTACGGACTTGGCGCTCACCGTGACTCAGCTGCTGCGCAAGGCCAAGGTCGTTGGAAAATTCGTCGAATTCTACGGTCCGGGCGCCTCCGCCCTTCCCGTAGTCGACCGCGCCACTATCGCTAACATGGCTCCGGAGTACGGTGCGACGATGGGGTTTTTCCCCGTCGATCAGGAGTGTACGAACTATTTGTTGGCAACCGGCCGCAGCCCCGAGCATGTGGCGGTCTATGAGGCCTACTATAAGGCCCAGGGGCTCTGGGGAATCCCAAAAAAGGGCGACATTGATTACAGCCAGAACATTGAGCTCGATATTGGCACCGTGGTGCCGAGCGTGGCGGGCCCTAAGCGGCCGCAGGACAGGATCGAGCTCCCGAACCTGAAGAAGGAGTTCGTTAGCTCGTTCTCGAGGCCGGTGGCGGAGAGTGGATTCGGCAAAAAGGCGGAGGACTTCAAGGGCGCCAGTGTGGACGTCGAACTGGACGGGCACGGTTCGGCCAAGCTCGGACACGGAAGCGTGCTGATCGCCGCGATCACCAGCTGCACCAACACCTCGAACCCTTCGGTCATGCTCGCCGCGGGCCTTCTTGCGAAAAAAGCTGTGGAGCGAGGCCTGAAGGTGGGTCCAGCGGTCAAGTCCTCCTTAGCCCCGGGCTCACGGGTTGTTACCGATTACCTGACGCGCACGAAACTCCAGCCGTACCTGGACACCTTGGGCTTCCAGACGGTTGGCTATGGCTGCACGACTTGCATTGGCAATTCCGGGCCCCTCTCTGCGCCGATCGAGAACGCCGTAATCAAAGGCGACCTAGTGGCCGCGTCCGTGCTCTCCGGCAACCGCAATTTCGAGGCCCGCGTGCATCAGAACATCAAGGCCAACTTCCTGATGTCACCGCCGTTGGTGATCGCATTCGCCCTCGCAGGCCGTGTCGACATCGACATGACCAACGAGCCGCTTGGGACGGGCAGCGACGGCAAGGACGTCTTCCTCAAGGACATCTGGCCCACGCTTTCCGAGGTTAAGGATCTGATGCAGTCGGCCCTGAAGCCCGAGGTGTACCGCAGGCTCTACACGGACTTCGCCTCTCAGAATCCCAAGTGGAACGATATCCCCTCGTCCGTGGGCGACACGTACTCGTTCGACCCGAAGTCGACCTACATCCAGGAGCCCCCCTTCTTCTCGGACTTCTCGATGCAGCCCGGCGCGATTGCGGAACTCAAGGGAGCGAGGGCACTGGGCGTCTTTGGGGATTCCGTTACGACCGACCACATCTCCCCGGCAGGTTCGATCAAAAAGTCATCGCCGGCGGGAAAGTTCCTGCTGGATAACGGCGTGGCCTTCGAGGACTTCAACAGCTACGGCTCCCGCAGAGGCAACGACCGCGTGATGACGCGCGGCACATTCGCAAACGTTAGGATTAAAAACCTGATGCTCGGCGGCGAGGAGGGTGGCAACACGCTCCTGCAGCCCGAGGGAACGAAGCACTCGATCTTCGACGCCGCGGCCGAGTACCGCAGGCGCGGCGTTCCGTTGGTGATCATCGCCGGGCAGGAGTACGGGACCGGGTCGTCGCGCGACTGGGCAGCAAAGGGGACGAACCTCCTGGGCGTGAAGGCTGTCGTGGCCCAGAGCTTTGAGCGCATCCACAGGAGTAACCTGGTCGGGATGGGCGTCCTTCCGCTCCAGTTCAAGGAGGGGACGACCGCTGCAACCCTTGGCCTGGACGGATCTGAGACGTACGCTGTCCTCGGTCTCGGCCATGCCCTCAAGCCCCAGCAGGACCTGACCTTGCGCATCACGCGCAAAGGCGGTGAAAACCTCGATGTTCCGGTACGCTGCCGGATCGATACCCCTATCGAGATCGACTATTACCAACACGGCGGAATTCTCCCCTATGTCCTCCGGCAAATCCTAGCCAACGCGTGATACCAGAAGCGGCAAAGCCGGTTTATTTGGTCGATCCCTCGTCGGATCCGGTGGTCGTACGGATTGAAGGAAGGGCAAGCTTCCTGAACAGTGCCTGCTTGAGGGATTTTGTGGCGCAGATGATGAAGCAGGGGAAAACCAAGTTTGCCGTCGATTTCCTGCGGTGCACCAGCATGGACTCAACGTTTCTTGGCGTCTTGGCCGGATTCGCTCTGGAGCTCCGCAAGTGCAACCCTAAGGGAAGCCTGGTCCTCACGCGCATGGGCCAGCGCAACCTGGAGCTCGTCCGCAATCTGGGGCTCCACAAGCTCCTCACCGTTGACATAAGCGAAGGCGCCGCGGGCGCCGAGAGTTGCAACACCCCTCTTGTGTGCGGGGACCGCGGGGAGCTCGAGAATGCAAGGCTGGTGCTGGAGGCGCACGAAAACCTCGTAAATGCCGACGAGACGAACCGTGGGAAATTTCAGGACGTCCTTGTTTTCATGAAGAACCGCGTTGAGCAGGGCTAGAGTCTCCTGTTCACTCCCCAGAACGGCCGCCCGCAGCCCGGGGGTTACTCCATGCCTTTATTCCTAATCACGTGCCTTCTCCTGGTGGCCGCCGCGGTGTGCGTTGCCTGGGTCCGGCTTAAGGGGGAGATGGACAGGCTCGAAGTGCAAAGAAGCCGGGCGGTCACGGATCGTCAGCGCGCCCTCGACTTCATGCACTTGATGGCCGAGGCGCTCGGTGAAGGCCTTTCCCGCCAGGAGCTGCACCAGCGCATTGTCCACGCGTCCATCCTTTGCACGGGGGCCCTGAGCGCCTGCATCTTCGAGAAGATCAGCGATAACGTGATGAGGGGCGTGGCCGTCGAGGGCCTTTTCCCTCCGCACCGGCCCCTGCCCGACCACGTGAAGGGCAAGCTCACGACCCGGGCCAAGTTTATCGAGCAGGTGCTCAAGTCCGAGGAGTTCCCTGTGGGCGAGGGCATCGCCGGCCGCGTGGCGCAGACCGGCCGCGGGGAGCTGATCGCCGACGCGGCCCGGGATCCTAGGATCGTGAAGCACGACGACCCCAACCTCCTTGTGAGGTCGGTCATCGCCGTCCCGATGACTTTCCGCGACCGCTTCTTCGGCGTCCTCGTTGTGGCAAATCCTGTGGACAACAGTCTTTTTTCCGAGATGGAGCTCTCGCTCATGCAATCTCTGGCGGAACAGGCGGCGCTTGCGCTCCACAACGCTGAGTTTTTGAACCTCCAGATCGAGCGCAAGCAGCTCGACCTCGACCTTTCGATTGCGAGCGGAATCCAGCAGATGCTCCTCCCATCGCAGTCGACCGTGTTCGCAGGCCTCGACTTTGACGCCCGCTACGCCCCTGCGCAAAGAGTGGGAGGAGACCTCTTTGATATCATTGTCCTTTCTCCGACGCGCCTCGGAATCGTAGTGGCAGATGTCTCCGGCAAGGGCATCGGGGCTTCCCTTTACATGGCGGTCTGCAGGACAAACCTCCGCCAGATCGCCCCGAGGCACACGTCGCCCTCCCAGGCGCTCGTCGAGCTCAACCGTGCCATGGACACGGACATCCGGGGTGAAATCTATGTGACCGTGCTTTATGCCGTGATCGACATCGTTGCGAACATCGTGACCTTTTCTCGAGCAGGGCACGAATTGCCGCTATTCGCGCGCAAGGACCCAGCCACGGGAGCCTACCTCACCCACCTGGTGCGGTCGGAGGGGATGCCGGTTGGGCTGGTCCCCGACGAACTGTTCGCCTCGGCGGTGGAGGACAAGGTCGAGCCTTTTGACTCCGGCGATACCCTTGTGCTCTACACCGACGGCGTAACCGAGGCTCCCAACGAGGAGGAAAAGGAATACTCCAGCGCCCGGCTGGCAGACGTGGTCAGGGCCCTCCACATGCGGTCGGCACGGGAGATCAACGACGGGGTCCTTGAGAGTGTGCGCCGGTTCTCCGGCACGGTCGGCCAGAGGGACGACCTCACACTCGTGACCGTAAAGAGGTCCTGAGCCTGGGAGGCTGGGAAAGCCTATGCCCGAGCGAAATCGGATCGTGATAGCTGGAGGCGGGGCCGCAGGCTTCTTTGCGGCGATTGCCTGCGCCGAGGCCGACCGCCAGGCGGAGGTCACACTCCATGAGGCCACAATGCATCCCCTAGCAAAGGTCAGGGTCTCGGGAGGAGGCAGGTGCAATGTCACCCACGCGTGCTTTGACCCACGGGAGCTGACCCGGAACTACCCGAGGGGCCCGCGGGAGTTGATCGGGCCGTTCCACAGGTTCGGGCCCTCCGAGACCGTGGCATGGTTCAAGGAGAGGGGGGTCGAGTTGAAAACCGAAGCCGATGGCAGGATGTTTCCCGTGACGGATGACTCCGCCACCATTGTCGCGTGCCTCAACGCCGCCGCCACGAAGGCGGGCGTTCGCCTCCTGATGGGCTCCGGGCTGAAGGCTCTCGAAAGAGTCGAAGGGGTGGGAGGGGCAAGGCTTAAGGCAACGCTGTCAAGCGGTGAACCTGTGATGGCCACTTCCGTGCTTATCGCCACTGGCGGGGGAAAAGGGTCGGCGGGACTCTCCATTGCTGCCGCGGTGGGCCACACGATTATGCCCCCCGTGCCGTCTCTCTTCACGTTCCATGTGGATGACCCCCGGCTAAAGGAGCTTAGCGGCGTGTCCGCGGCCCGGGTGGGTATTTCGGCAAAGGGGACCCGCCTCAGGGAATCGGGCCCGATCCTGGTAACCCACTGGGGCCTTTCGGGGCCTGCAGTCTTAAGGCTCTCGGCCTGGGGGGCGCGTGAACTCCACGCGATGGACTACCGCTTCACCCTCGTCGTGAATTGGGCCGAGCCAAGGTCGACTGACGAGGCCAGGCACCAGCTCTAGGCCGATCGGTCGGCGCATCCCAAGAGAAAGGTCGTAAGCTCGAATCCCTTCGGCATCCCCGCGCGCCTCTGGGAGCGGCTTGTGGCCGCCGCCGGCATAGCGGCGGAGACGACGTGGTCCACGGCGTCAAACGACGCCCTCCGCGCGTTGGCCCTCCAAGCGACGGCCTCCGAATTCGCCGTCTCGGGCAAGAGCATGAACAAGGAAGAATTCGTGACCTGCGGGGGTGTTAGCCTCCCCGAAGTGAACATGGCGACCATGGAGAGCCGCCTATGCCCCGGACTCTACTTTGCAGGCGAGGTCCTCGACATCGACGGCGTAACCGGCGGGTTCAACTTCCAGTCCGCCTGGACGACCGGATGGCAGGCCGGCCAGGCTATGGCTCTTCGTTGACCTACCGTTTTTTCAGTGGGCCTTGGCCTTCGGCCGGGTCGCGTAAAGGACGAGGAAGATGAAGAACAGGATGACCGGCAGCGCGGCGACACGCCCCAGCATCTCAAGCCCCGCGGATGCCTGGATCTTCAGCCAGTTGATCGCCAGATCGCTTCCGTCGGGGGCGGCGGAAAGGGCCTGGATCGTCTGGTTGGAGGGGATCCTCTGGGCGATGCCATCGTCAAAGTACTTTCCAAGCACCGGGAGGATAAAGCTCACACTTAGCATCCCGCAGCCGCCCATGATTGCCAGGCCCATCGCCCCAGTGCTCGGGAACCGCTCGTTGACAAAGCCGAGCATCGTCGGCCAGAAAAAGCAGACTCCGAAGGCGAACACGGTGGCGCCGACAAAGAGCAATAAACCCCCCGTGGCGTGGCTCATAGAGTAGAGGCCAAGCGCGCTCAAGATGCTGCTGACAAGCAGCATTCCCAGCGGCGATAGCTTGTGGACGAAAGTGCCCGCGCAGGAGCGGCCGACCGCCATAAGGCCGTTGATCCAGGCGAGCACTAGGATTCCGGGGACCCCCGCGCTGGTAAGGATGTTGGGGATCCATGTGGTGCTCCCGAGCTCGGTCGAAGCCGTCATGAACATGCAGGCCACCATGAGCAGGAAAAGCGGATTGAGACACGCCTTGAGCATCGAGCCGTAGGAGATGCCCTGCTGAACCCGTTCAGTCTTCGGGAACGGCTGGCCGACGAAGAGTATCCCATAGGCGGCCAGGGGTATGAGCATCGTGGCGAACTCGGTCTTCCATCCGAAGCCCACCTTCTCAAGGAGATAGGCGAGGACCCCGCCAATCACGATGCCGCCCGGAAACCAGACATGGAAATGATTGAGCTTCGTCGTCTTATCGTTGGGGAAAAGAGTGGTGATGAGCGGATTACAGGCCGCCTCCACCGATCCGTTGGCGATACCGAAGATAAGGGTGCCAAGGTAAAGGCTCCAGAAATTCCAGGCAAAGATCGTCAGGAGGATCCCCGCAAGGTGCCCGACAAACGCGAAGGCCATGATCCGACCGAGGCCGAGCGCATCGCATAGGGGGCCGCCGAAAAGCATGGCCAACGTGAATCCCCAGAACGCCGTTCCGTTTACGAGCCCAACTTGCTCATGGTTCAGGTGGAACTGCGTGGCCCACGGGCCAACGGCCCCGGCCCTGAGGGCGAAGCTCATTGCAGTGACGACCAGGGCGACCCTGCTCGCGAGAAAGAGGCGTTTTGCGTCCATGGTAATCGGGTTAGGGCTTAAGGCCGAGGGTCGCCAGATAGGTGAGGCTCGGCGGGATATTGTTCACCGGGTCCGACGTCTCGTCTTCGATGATGAATTGGTCGGCTCCGATCTTCATTCCCTCGGAAATGATCGCTGGCCAGTCCATGCGGCCTTGACCGACGATGACGTTGTCCTCGACGGGCCGTCCTCCGGTGTATCCAACTGAGTCAGCGCCCTTTTTCATGTCCTTTACGTGAAACATCTTGTAACGGTCCGGATTCTTCTTGAGCAGCGTCACCGGATCCTGCCCCGCAGCGACAACCCAGAACACATCCATCTCGACAAAGACGAGTTTCGGATCGGTCTCCTTAAGTAAAACGTCGTAGGCCGAGGTCCCGTCGGCAAGGGGCTTGAACTCGTAGCCGTGGGTATGGAAGCCAAAGCCCATACCCTGCGCCTTAAGCGCTGCGCCAAACTTATTGAAATTCACGGCGGCGGCATGAGCGTCGTCGACTGTGAAGTCGCCCTTATGGGGAACCCAGGCGACGATTACATTGGATACGCCGAGCGTCTTGGCATCGGCGATCACGCCATCGAGGTCGATTTGCATCCTGTCGTAAGGGAAATGCCCGCACACGATTTTCAACCCATGCGCATCGGCTTGGGCCCTGAACTCCTTTGGCGTCAGGTTGTAGGTGCCGGCGGACTCGACGTTCGTGAATCCCAGTTTCCGCACCAGGGCCATCCCGTCGGGCACGCTCGCCTCCATTTGGTGCCGTAGGCTCCAGAGCTGGAGACCCACGGGATTGGGCTCTGCGGCGAACGCAGTAGCGGACAACAGGGCGAGGGCTGCAATTAGCTTCGATTTCATTTTCTAGGGGGTCGAATGAATCCTGCTCAAGGGGTTGCGCAGGCGCCCGAAACAGGTAGGCGCGTCGACAAATTTGGAAGGAATCGTGAAATGTACAAGTAAAGAAGCCCCATCAAGGCGTCTTGCCACGCGGGCTCCCCGAACCAAGGTTATCGGGAGCATGCCAGCCACAGCCGAGCCCAAAGCCGCCCGCTTCTCGCTTCCCGACCCGACCGGACATTTCGGTCCCTACGGCGGAATCTTCGTTCCCGAGACGCTCATGGCCGCGCTCGAGGAGTTGGAGAAGGTCTACGCCGAGGCCCGCGTGGACCCGGAATTCCAGAAGGAGCTCAGGCGCCACCTGTCCGAATTCGCCGGAAGACCGACCCCGCTTTATTTCGCGGAGCGTCTTACCCGGCACTGCGGCGGGGCGAAGATCTACCTCAAACGCGAGGACCTCCTCCACACGGGCGCCCACAAGATCAACAACGCCATTGGACAGGCGCTGCTGGCCCTCAGGATGGGCAAGAGACGCGTCATCGCAGAGACCGGCGCGGGACAGCATGGCGTGGCGACGGCCGCCGTCTGTGCGAAGTTTGGTCTCGAGTGCGTGGTCTACATGGGCGCGGTCGACATGGAGAGACAGGCGCTAAACGTGTTTCGGATACGCCTGATGGGCGCCGAGGTCCGCAGCGTGGACGCAGGCCAGAAGACGCTCAAGGAGGCCATCAACGAGGCCATGCGCGACTGGGTGACGAATGTGCGGTCGACTCACTATATCCTTGGAACCGCATATGGAGCCAGGCCATACCCGGAG
>Ga0302152_10001198_pt1 | contig 11409 bp, 6 predicted proteins | sample I_Bog_N2_1_FD_192434 | JGI IMG/M metagenome (GOLD analysis project Ga0302152, IMG submission 192434) | Peat permafrost microbial communities from Stordalen Mire near Abisko, Sweden - I_Bog_N2_1 | ecosystem: Environmental > Terrestrial > Soil > Wetlands > Peat | place: Sweden: Abisko, Stordalen...
TAAGGCCGAGCGCTGCAAGTGGAGCGATTTTGCCGTGCTCTATCGTCAGCACAGCCACCGCAACCAGTTGGTCCGTGAATTCACCGAACGCGGAATTCCATTCTCCATTGAAGGTTTGGACGTTCTAGATAGCCCCGAGGTTCGCGACGTCGTCGCCTGCCTGAGCGCCGCGGTCTCGCCCAACGATGCCGCCAGTCTGTTTCGCGTGGCGGCTCTGCCGCAGTTTGGCATCAGCCCCGTCGAACTGCGCGCCGCCATGAGGGCGGGTCGGCGGGAACTCGATCTGCGCGCCGTGCTGCAAAAGCTCGCCGGAGGGGCAGCCGTGCTCGAAACCGTGGCCCGCATGCACCGCGAAGTGGAGCAGGAAGGAGCGCGCGCGGATCACGCGGCGAAACTTGTAATCCGGAATTTCGACCTGGAGTCGCCGGCCATGGTCGCCGCGTTCCTGAAGTTTGTGGAAGGCTGGCACACGAAAGCCACCACGGAAACCGGAAGCCTTGCCGAATTCCTCGACTACCTCGACTACTTTGTGCAAGCCAAAGGCGGAGTCTCGCTCCCGCGTAGCCAGGATGACGCCGTGCAGCTCTTGACCGTGCATACCGCCAAGGGACTGGAGTATCGGCACGTGGCCATTGTTCGCGGCTCATCGACTTCGTTCCCGACACCCTACCGCGAGCCGCTGATTGCTTTTCCGCCCGAGCTGCGCACGTCGGACGCGGGCTCGACCGACGATAAGACATTGCACGAACAAGAGGAACGCCGCCTTTTCTATGTCGCGATGACGCGTGCCAAAGATACACTGGCGATCTACGCGAAACAGGGCACGGGCCAGAAGGATCCCCGCCCCACCAAGTTCTTGCGCGAGTTTATGGGCAGCTCGCCTTACAGAGGCTTCTGGTCGACTCGCCCGGCAGCGGCCGTGCAAGACGCTCTGTTTGCGGAAGAGGAACAGCGCATCGCCCTGGAGCGTTCGAATGTGGCGACCTGGTTGATGATGCGGCCGTCGGAGAATTTCTTCACCGGCCTCAGCGCGTCCTCGATTGGCACGTACGAAACGTGTCCGCTGCGCTTCAAGCTCGAACGCGAGTGGAACCTGCCGCGCGAGGTCCCCGCGGCGCTGCACTACGGAGCCGCCATGCACCGCGTGTTGCACACCTTCTACGATGCGCAGCGATATCAGAGGGAAGTCGTCGACGAAGATTTGCTGGAACTGTTTCGGTCCGATCTCGCGGCTGCGGGTATTGCCGACCGCTATCAGTACGATCTGTATTTGCGGCAGGGAAGGGAGCAGTTGCGGCAGTTCTTCGAGATCGCGCGCGCCGCTCCGCCACCCGAGGTGATTGAGACCGAACACAAGTTTGAATTGCTGGTGGGCTCGTCCAAACTAACCGGGCGCGTCGATCGCATGGATCGGACCGGCCCCGGCACCGTCGCCATCGTGGACTACAAAACCGGCAAGCCACAGTCGCAGGAGGACGCCGATGAGAGCCTGCAGCTCTCCTTATATGCGCTCGCGGCCAAGGAAACGCTGGGAAAACACGCCGATCGCCTCGTGCTCTATAACCTCGAAAACAACACGTCTGTCTCCACGACTCGCACCGACGCCGAACTCGAAGAAGCCAAGTTGCGCGTGCAAAAAGTGGCGGACGGAATCGCACAGGGCAAGTTCCACGCGAACCCCAAGTATCACTGCTCGTTCTGTCCCTATCGCAATTTGTGTCCGGCGACGGAGAAGTCGGTCGCAGCCTCGCAAAAGAAGCGCGTTCATTAACCGCACAATGCCGCAAAAAACTTTGGGGACGCTCATCGCGTCCCCTTTGTCGTTGCCTGTTGCAGTTGCTTAGTGCTTTTTGCTGCTTTTCTTCTTTGCTTTCTTTTTGGTTGCCATGGATCTATTCTCCCTTTCCATTCTTCATGGAATTTTTGCAACGATCAATTGTTGCAACTAGTTGAATGTATGAGCCAACGCAGAACGAAGTCAAGAGAAAAATGATCGAAACCGTCGCATGCGACACAGACCAAAGTCACCTGCGCGACTCGCGCGCGCAAGAAAAAGTTCGCGCGACCTCAAAAAGCATTCGCTGGTTCCTCTCTCATCACCGTTGTGCAATCGCAGGCGCTGCGAGCAGATGCTCGCCTTCGCGATTGCGCGCAGCGAGCTTCGCGAAGCTTTTCCACGATCTATAATGAGAGACGATTCCTGAGCGGCGCATCGCTTGGGAGAGCGTCCTAGAAAACGTAACGCAGCGAAGGAGCGCATTTATGGCTGGTTTGAGCGAGGTTGTGATCATCGCGGGATGCCGCACGCCGATCGGAAAATTTCAGGGAAGTCTGAGCGACATGACCGCGACGCAGATCGGTGCGGTCGCAGTCCGCGAAGCCGTCAAGCGCGCGAACCTGCAACCGCAGCAAGTCGACGAGTGCATCATGGGCAACGTCGTCTCCGCCGGACTCGGTCAAAATCCGGCGCGGCAGGCGGCACTGTTCGGCGGACTCGCTCCCGAAGTAGGTGCCATGACAATTAACAAGGTATGCGGCTCGGGATTGAAGTCGGTCGCACTCGCCGCGCAGGCAATTCAAACCGGCAACAGTTCCATCGTCGTCGCCGGTGGCATGGAGTCGATGACCAACGCGCCCTATCTGCTGCCCAACGCCCGCAAGGGCTATCGCCTCGGCAACGGACTACTGGTCGACTCCATGGTGCACGACGGGCTCTGGGAAATTTACAACGACTATCACATGGGAGTGACGGGCGAGAACGTCGCCGAAAAGTACGGCATCACGCGCGAAGAGCAGGATGAGTTCGCCGTCAACTCGCATCGCAAAGCCATCGCCGCGCAGAAGGAAGGCCGTTTCAAATCGCAGATCGTTCCCGTGGAACTCCCGGCGAAGAAGAAAGGCCAGCCGCCTGTAATCTTTGACAAAGACGAAGGCCCGCGCGAGGACACGACCATAGAAGTTTTACGTGCGCTCAAACCGGCCTTCAAGAAGGATGGCACCGTCACCGCCGGCAACGCTCCCGGAGTCAACGACGGAGCGGCCGCTCTGGTCGTCACCAGCGCTGCACGCGCGAAAGAGTTGGGGGCAGCGGCGATGGTCCGCATCGTGGCGCAGGCGACCAGCGGAGTCGAGCCGAAGTGGGTGATGATGGCTCCCGTGGGCGCCGTCCACAAAATCTGGGAGAAGACGGGCTGGAAGAAAGACGATGTCGATCTCTACGAACTGAACGAGGCCTTCTCGGTGCAAGCGCTCGGAGTCTGCAGCGAACTGGGGCTCGATATGAATCGCGTAAACGTCAATGGAGGCGCAGTTGCCCTCGGCCATCCCATCGGGGCCAGCGGAGCCCGCGTGCTCGTCACTTTGATCTACGAAATGATTCGCCGCGACGTGCATCGCGGGATTGCAGCGCTATGCCTGGGCGGCGGGAACGCGGTGGCGATGGCGGTGGAACGGTGATTTTAGCCGACTGTGAGCGCACTGAGCTTACGTCGCACATCCTTTAGAGCGTAAATGCTGGCCGTTCCATTTTTTCGTCTGCTGAGATGTTCTTGGTAGGACGCGATAGCCCTCTTTCGCTGGCCAATCTTGTCCTGTATCGAAGCGATGCGGCAATAACAATCGGCAATCAGGGAGCGCGCGCTTCGAATACCTTCGCCACAGGGCCCGTAAGCCAGTTCATCCTCACCCCAACTTATGAGCCAGCGATAGAGCTTGAGGGCTTTCGTTGGCTGCTCCAACATGTCCAGGGTGCCCGCATAGCCCCAAATCGCAAGCGGGCAATACGGCCCATGTTGTAGTGCCTTCAGATCGTATTGCAGAGCTTTGCGATATTGTCGTTGCTCGTAATATGTCAGTGCCAAGCGGGAGAGAAGCCAATGGTTGGTAGGCTCTTGTTTCAAACGTCCACGAATCAAGCGGCGAGCTAGCGGCCACTTCTCTCTCGCCATCGCATCTTCGATGGCTCGTGATGCACGACGCTCTTTGGGACTAAGCACAACAGGATTGTAGCCCTTCGAGGATTGTGGCGGGGCTGCGCCCCGCTTGGACGGGCGAGGGCGCCCGTCCCACATGAGCGAACCGCCTACTTCGCCGCCGCGCCCGCCCCCGCCGCCGCGACCGGCAGCGTAATCGTGAACACCGCCCCTCCATCCGGAGCCGTCGCCGCTTCGATATTCCCGCCATGCTCGCGCAGCACGGTCTTGCAGATACTGAGCCCCAACCCAGTCCCGCGCCCCAGACGCTTGGTGGTGAAAAAGGGATCGAAAATATGTTCGAGATTCTCGGGCGCGATTCCCGGACCATCGTCCTGAAACACAATCCATACCGAGTCGGGTTTGCGTCCGATACGAATACGAATCGTGCCTTTCTCGCGCCCTTCGCGGATCGCCTGCTCCGCATTCAGCAGTAAATTCAAGAACACCTGCATCAGTTGATTCGGGTCGGCCACAACCGCCGGGATCGCCGGATCGGGCAGAAAATCCACGGCGATGTTGCTCTTGCGTAGCGGATAGGCCTGCATCTGTACCGTGCGTTGCACCAACTCGTTCAGATCGACCGGGCTGCGCCCCGGAGCCGGAGGCCGGGCGAAGTATTGCAGGTTCTGCACAATGTCGGCTGCGCGGCGCGCCTCCTGACGCAGAGCTGCAATCGGCTTGCGCGCGGCTTCGCTGGTCTCCAATTCTTGCAGCAGTTCGGAATTGCCCAAAATGACGGTCAGCGGATTATTGAGCTCGTGGGCGAAGCCGCCGATCATCTGCCCCATGGCCGCCAGGCGTTCGCTCTGAATAATCTGCTGCTCCAGCTTTTTCTCTTTCGTCACATCGCGGACGGAGACAATAACGCCCGCAGGTTTGCCTTCGGCATCCAACAGCGGACTGGCCACTCCCAACATCGTGCGCCAGCTGCCATCGCGGTGCGCCGAGCCGTATTCGCACGAGGCCAGCGCACTCTCGCCAGTGGCGACCTTTCGGTAGAGCGCGGCGAGCTCGGGAGAAGTGTGCTCCTCGCTTTCCACGTTCTTGCCCATGAGATGCTCGGGCCCGTAGCCGAGCAGTTCGGCAATGCGCGGGCTTACAAACGTGTATTGCCCCTTCAGATCGAGCACCAGAATCAGATCCGGAAAACTTTCGAGCAAATGCCGCTGGAACTCTTCCTGCCGGCGCAACTGCTTTTCGAGCGCGCGCTTCTCGGTGACGTCGACCAGCGTGCCCTGATAGCGCACCAATCTTCCCTCTTCCATCACGCCGGAGGAAGTGTCGACGCAGACGGCGACGCCGCCATCTTTTCGCCGCAGGCGAACCTCGCGCGTACGCGTGCTTCCGCTCTGGCTGGCTTCGCGTCCCAGCACCGGATCGCCGCCGGTGTCCACATTCAGTCGCTCGGGCGGCAGGTTGAGCAGCTCTTCTTTGCTGGCGTATCCCAAAATCGAGACCAGCGCCGGATTCACCTCGACCAGCTTGCCTTCGGGGTTGCTGATGTACACGCCTTCCTGCAAAGATTCGAATAACTGCGTGAAGCGTTGTTCCTTCTCGCGCTGCCCGGTGATGTCGCGCGCCAGCACGCTCGCCCCCGTAACCTCGTCGCCCTTCACCAGGGCGTTGACCACGCAATCGTAGAAAAGCCGGCGGGAGCCGTCTTTAAGGCGGACTTCGACCACTCCCGACCAGGTTCGTTTCTCGATAAATCGCGCCAGGCTCGCAGATTCTTCCGTACGCAGCGGCGCGCCCAGGAACTCTTCGAGTCTGTGACCCACCACTTGCGTATACGGAACGCCGAGAGTTTCCGTGGTCCGCCGGTTTACGGTTTTCAGCGTCCCATCGAGCGAGATCGCGAGCGCCACGTCGTCCAGCGAATCGATCAGTTCCTTGAAGTTGCGCTGCGAGCGCATGATCAGTTGGCCTAGCTGATCCAGTTGCTCGTCGGAGGGTGTGATTCCCGCCTGGGCCTGGAAGCCCTGCAAAATCTGCCTTAACTCCGCTACCTCGCGTTTGCGTCCGAAAGCGTACGCGGCAAACAAGATGGCGAGCGCGAAAAGTCCTGCGGGAATGGCCCACAGCCGGTAGGGCAGGTCTTTCAGTTCTTGCCACGACAACGCGGCCAACGCCGCCGCAAACAAAACCAGCAGGCCGAGCGCCCATCGCCACAACTGGCTTTCTTCGCGGTTCAGCCGGTTGGAGGCCCGCTCGGAGCGGTTCGAGGTGGGATCGTTGTCGACCATGGGGGAACCCTCTGACGCAACAAAACGATTCTCAAGAACCACCGACCGTTTTCGTCAGATTACCCTTAGCGTAGCACCGAAAGCGCCCCGCTCCGCCAGAAGCTTCCGTCATGTTCCATCACGGTAACCGGGTGATGACCATCACATCCGTCCAGTTCGGCCTGGTCTAGTATGTCGGCTAGGATCTCCCATCCTGCGCTCGCCCCTTCGTGTGCCTACGGGTGCCCTTTTGCTCTATAAAACTCTGAGTGCCGCCGTCTACGGCATTGACGCCAATATTATCGAAGTGGAAGTGGATGTCTCCGGCATGAAGATGCAGGAGGATCACTTCCATACCGTCGGCCTGCCCGATGCCGCCGTCCGCGAAAGCCGCGACCGTGTGCGCTCGGCGCTGAAGAACTGCGGCTACGATATTCCTCCCACCCAGATCACCATCAATCTGGCGCCCGCCGACATCCGCAAGGAAGGTTCGGGTTTCGACCTGCCCATGGCCCTCGGCATTCTCGGCGCCTACGGCGGTCTGAATAAGAAGGAGGTCCCCGATGCGCTGTTTGTCGGCGAGCTCTCCCTCGACGGACGAGTGCGCGGAGTGCGCGGCGCTTTGCCCATCGCGATCGAGGCGCGCCGGACGAAGGTCAAACGCCTGGTCGTGCCCGAAGTCAACGCCCGCGAAGCGGCCATGGTCGGCGACGTGGAAGTCTACCCCGTCAAGTCACTGCTGGAAGTCATTCATTTGATCAACTCGGGCAACGGCGTCTCCCGCTTGCAGGTCGATACCGGTCAACTGCTCAATGAGGCACAACAGTTCCACGTCGATTTCAAAGACGTTCGCGGCCAGCAAACCGCCAAACGAGCGCTCGAAGTCGCCTGCGCCGGTGGTCACAACATCCTGATGATCGGCCCTCCGGGGTCCGGAAAAACCATGCTGGCGAAACGCATGCCCACCATCCTGCCGCCGTTTACGTTCGAAGAAGCGCTGGAGACCACCAAGATTCACAGCGTGGCGGGCGTGCTCGATGCGCGCGCCGGACTCGTCGGCCTGCGTCCGTTTCGCGCCCCTCATCACACCATCTCCGACGCGGGCTTGATCGGGGGCGGCGCCATCCCCCGGCCCGGCGAAGTTTCTCTCGCTCACAATGGCGTGCTGTTTCTCGACGAATTCCCGGAATTCCCGCGCAACGTTCTCGATGTCATGCGCCAGCCCCTCGAAGACGGCACCGTCTGTATCGCCCGCGCCGCCATGTCTTTGACTTTTCCGGCGCGCTTTATGCTGGCCGCCGCCATGAATCCTTGCCCCTGCGGATTTCACAACGACCGCACACGGGAATGCCATTGCACGCCGCCCATGATCCAGCGCTACATCTCGAAAATTTCGGGCCCGCTGCTCGACCGCATCGACATCCACATCGACGTTCCCGCGGTGAACTACAAAGAACTGCGCAGTACGAAGGAGGCAGAGAGTTCAGCCAGCATCCTCGAGCGCGTGGTCCGCGCCCGTGACGTTCAGTTGAAACGCTTTTCCGCTGGACGCGAAAAGGTTTACTGCAACGCCCAAATGCCCACGCAGTTGATTCGGAAGTTCTGCGAACTCTCAGCCGATTGCGAGCGCCTGCTCGAACGCGCCATGGCGCAACAAGGACTCAGCGCCCGCGCCCACGACCGCATCCTGAAAGTAGCGCGCACGGTCGCCGACCTGGACGGCATACCGCAGCTGGAGCCGAAACACATCGCCGAGGCGATTCAGTATCGAACGCTGGACCGGACGTATTGGGTGTGACGTTCCGTAAGAGGGACAGCGCCGATGGCGCAGCTCCTAAATCAGGCCGAGGCAAGGCTCTTTTGCAGCCGGACCGGAAACGGCCTGATCTTCGGCAGCCTATTCTTTTGGGCCTTCCAAAGATCGTAACTAAGCTGCATCTTTAGCCAAAACTCAGGGGACGTGTACGGCATTGCCTTTGCCAGGCGCACGCTCATCACCGCTGAAATACCGGCGCGGCCGTTCAGTATCCGGGAGAGATTTGGCCGCGTCACTCCCAAGCGCTTGGCCGCCTCCTTCACCGTCATGTCGCCCAGATAGTCCTTCAAAACTTCGCCGGGGTGGGATGGATGGAAAAGCATAGTCGGTCTCCTAGTGGTAATCCTTGTAATCGACGAGAATCGCGTCCTCGCCCTCGAACGCAAACGTGAGCCGCCAGTTCCCGCTCACCCGCACCGCCCAGTGCCCCGCCAGTTCGCCTTTGAGCGGATGCAGTACGTACCCGGGCGCATTCATATTGGCTGGGCAGGTCGCCGCATCCAAGGCGGATAACAGCCTTCGGAGACGGGTTGCGTGTTCCGGTTGAATGCCAGCCTTCGAGCCGGTCTCGGCAAACTGCTTGATGCCCTTGTGCCGATAGCCCTTGAGCATGTGTAAAGTGTAGCAATACACAATACTGCCGATCAAGAGGAAATTGGCGCGCGTCCGGCACGGGAAGTCGGCGCAGGTGGGACTAGGTGCGGCGGTCGTTGGACAGAAGTCCGTTTACGGCAAGCGATGGCCCGATGATCCGATGTCTCGCTCAGTCGGCGGCGGCCCCGCTGCTGCTGGACTTGTCGTCGTCCGACAGTTTGTTCTTCTCCTCCTGCCGCAACCGAAGTGCGCGGTTCGAGGGCAGGCCGGCATCGCGGATCTTATACAGCAGCGCGCGATAGCTGATGCCCAGCGTGCGCGCCGCTTGTTTGCGGTTCCAGTGATGATGTTGCAGCACCTTCAGGATGACTTTGCGCTCCAGTTCGCGCACGCACTGCCGGGTCATCTTCTTCAGTGAGATCGGGCCGTCCAACGAGATCTCGGAATTGAAATAATCCGGTTCGCGCGCCACCAGATCGCTCGTGATCACGTCTTCATGGCCCAGAATCACGTAGCGCTTGATGAGATTCTCCAGTTCGCGGATGTTTCCCGGCCAGTGATACTTCCGCAGCACCGCCAGCGTTTCACTCGACAACGGACGCGCCTTGCAGTTGAACTTGCGGTTGTAGTATTCGAGAAAATAAGCGGCCAAGTTTTCAATGTCGCCGCGTCGTTCCCGCAGCGCCGGCATGCGTATGTTCACGACGTTGATGCGATAGTAAAGATCCTGGCGGAACGTCCCGGCTTCAATCTCCGCTTCCAGGTTCCGGTTGGTCGCGCACACCACCCGCACCTCGACCTTTTTGTCTTCCTGGGCGCCGATCCGGCAGAACTGGCCATCCTGCAATAACTGCAAGAGCTTGGATTGCAGCGACATGTCGAGCTCTGAAATTTCGTCGAGAAACAGCGTTCCCCGATGGGCCAGTTCGACCCGCCCCGGCTTCGACCCAAAGGCGCCGGTAAACGCTCCCTTTTCGTAGCCGAACAGTTCGCTTTCCAGCAAGGTTCCAGGAATCGCCGGACAGTTCACTTTCACATACGGTCCCACCTTCCACGGAGACAGTCCATGGATGAGCCGGGCAATGATGTCTTTTCCGGTGCCGCTCTCGCCGGTGATCAGGACGGGAACATTGGCGGCGGCCACTTTGCCCAACCGCGAACGCACCGCTTGCATGATGTCGGAGTTGCCGAAGATGATTTGGTCGGGGGGAAGCTCGCCGAGCGATTGCGCCAGCGCATTTACCGAAAGCGTCGTCATAAGAGTGAGTGCCCCATTGCGGCGATTGTGTTCATCCGCATGCACTAAAAGTGCACCTGAAGCGCCAAACTAGGGGGTCGACCCGAGCGGCAGGGGAGTTTTCAGGTAACGCTCAATTTATGAATGGCTTAGGGTCATCTTATCTCGAAAGGGCCAAACTTCGGCATGGCACCGATGGACCACGGTGAGGCCGGTCCAAAAAGAGAAAAATAGTTCACACTGGAGTACTAGCTTTTCTCATACTTCTCCCCGAATCAGCACTGTCAGTGCGCAAGGGGTGGGCGAACTTCAGGCCCAGTAGATGGTAGGCATCAAAATGTCGGACCCACACAGCCTTGGCGCGAATGACGCGGGAAGACTCCTTCAAACCGGGGGTGGGCTCGACAGGAGCGCTCGGAATCTCCAGGGAAACCACGGCCGAATGCGGCAAAGAACGACGAACTGCGACCAACGCACCCCCAGCAGAGATGTTCAGCGCCGTGGCGAACTCCAGCGAATCCTGGTCGCTTGCATCCCGTGAGCGGACAAAAACCGGAATGGCCAGGTGCAACCGGGCCCATCTTCGTTCTTCCTTCTTAGATAAGCTACTAGGCACGTGTCCGATCCACCCCTGGCAGGTATAAGCATCGGAAGAGCCGCATCTGAGGGGCCAAAGTCAGGAGAGAGCTCGGCCAAACCCGGGTTTATCCCAAATCGCGCCCCCAACACGGTAACTGCTAGATCTTTCGCTTGGTTTTCGGGCCCAATGTGTGACCTTTGGGCATCATAAATAAGTGCAAATGTTTGCTCTTTGGCGCCGACGTTTCCAATTGACAGCCTCCTGCCCCTGACTTAGTAGGAGCTATCCCCTCGTTTCTGGCTTTTGTGTAGGTGTTTTCCTCCCCTTCGTCTACTTACGCTCTTTTGGATTTCTCCATGCCTTCGCCATTCGAGAAAAGTCCCGTGGCTGCGTCCACTGGCGGGAGTGCGAAAGATGGCTTGCCATCAACCGCCCAGGTTCGTCCTGCCCAAGCTGGCTCGGCCGACGATGTCGCCCGCGAACTCGAACAGTTGCGCGATCGCTACCGTAAGACTACGAACGCTCTCGCCTCGGCCGCGCATGATCTCAAGACTCCCTTGGCCATCCTCAACGGGTACATCGATCTGCTGCGCAGCCAGAAACTCGGCCCGCTCAACGACCGGCAGCGCGAAGTCATGGCCGACATGTTTTCGAGCGGACAACGCCTACAGCAGTTCATTCAAGATTTCCTGACCTTTAGCGTGCTCGAAATCGGCGAACTGCGCATGCAGTACATTGACGGTGACCTGAACGCCTGCCTCTCGGAAGTTTGCCGCCTCTGGTCCGGCCGCTTTCAGGAGCGCGGCCTCGCCTTGTATTTTCTCGCCAATGACAAACTGTCGCCGTTCGCCTTCGATGGCCCTAAAATCCAGCGCATCGTTTCCAATCTGCTGGAAAACGCTTCCAAGTACACGCCCCAGGGCGGTACCGTCTGGCTGCACGCCGAACCGCACATGTGGGAGCGTCGCGGCGTAAGCAAGCCCGGC